>JAANMT010000487.1_pt1 | contig 43180 bp, 38 predicted proteins | sample 7279711 | NCBI WGS metagenome assembly JAANMT01 (sample SAMN14094538, study PRJNA606508) | bioreactor metagenome | isolation source: A lab-scale SPAN reactor treating ammonium-rich wastewater day 1 | place: Ireland: Galway | collected 2017-01-16 | reverse complement strand
CTCCGCGGAGTAATTCAATTCGAAGCGGGCATTATAGGTGAAACCCACGTCGGGACGCTCTTCGAACAACGACGCGTGCCTTTGAAGTTTTTCGGGATGGATGAAATCGTCCTGATCCAGGAAGGCAATGATCCCGCCCGTCGAAGCCATGACGCCTGTGGCTCTGGCGCGGTTCACTCCCACGTTCCTTTCGTGAACGATGTATTTGATGCGCGGGTCGTCGAAACTTTTGACGACCTCGTCGGTTTCGTCGGGCGAGGCGTCGTTGACCACGATGAGTTCGAAGTCCGTATAGGTCTGGTCAAGGACGCTTTGAATGGCTTTGCCCAGATATGCCGCGCCGAGATATGCGGGGATGATGACGCTGACTTTTCGAGCGCTCATCCGAACACCGTCCTTGCCATGGAACGCAGAAAAATGGAAAGCACGCCTCGATTCGTCAGATAGGAGGGGTCCTTGCCCCAGGCGCGCAGGACCATGGACGGGACCTTCTCATATTTGCCCGAGCGATACCTCTCGAAGGCGCGATTGACCAGGTAGGAACTTTCCAGTTTGTCACCGCCGCCTTTCGTCACCCGGTTCAGTTGTGAACGCAGGTCGGAGAGGACCGTCATCGCCGCCTCCGTGCCAAACTCCTTTTCATAGCCCAGCAGGTGATACGTGGCGAGTTGCATCAGCGCGTCGTCAAGGCCGGCGTTCCGCTCGAGGGCGCGGGCAAAACGGGCGCGCCCCTCCTCCTCCCTGCCCCATAGCACGGCGCGGATGCCCTTCCAAAGCCAGCCGCGCGCGACAGCCCAGTCATATCGCGAGGATAACCGCGCCAGTTCCGGCGGGAGTTGGGCGAATACCCGCCTCAACAACTCCTCGTGATCCACGCTCTCGTCGGCGATACACTCGGACAACAGGAAGTCAACCAGTTCGCAAGGTTCTCCTTCTGTGACGGAGGGGTCGAGTTCCACAAGTTCGCGGGCGTATTTATGAGCCAGTTCCGTTTCGTTTTGGATCAGCGCCAGCGATACGATGACCATGAGATGATGTTTGAGCGCCATGCGTCCCAGGGAGCGGATTTCCTGCGGGCAGCGCGGGTCGGCAAAGATCGCGGCGTGGACGCGTTCCACGTCGTTGATCCTGCCCGGCAGGTTCCTGCGCCCCCTGCCCGAATGATAGCGGCGATAGTTCAGGGCGCGGTCAATGCCGGCAAATTGACATCCCGCCAGGGCGAGTTTGCACGGAAAGTCGGTGTCTTCCGCGGTCCCCGCTTCGGGGTCGAACAGCCCCACCTTGAACGCCCACTCCCGCCGCACGACCGTGTCGCTGGGAGAGAAGGGAAAGCCCAGAATCAAATCCTTCAACGTTACAGTGAGCGGCGGACGCCACATTTCACGAATGGTGTTCGACGAGTGATTCAATTCGAAGCGCGCATTGTAGGATGCCCCGATTTCGTGATGTTCCGCGAGGAAGTCCACGTGCGCCTGGAGTTTTTCAGGGTGGAACAGATCGTCGGCATCGAGCAGGAAGAGTATCCCGCCTTTGGAGGCGTTGATCCCTGTATTGCGGGCGGCGGATAATCTCCGGTTCTGCTCGTGGACGATATAGTTCAGGCGCGCGTCCGTGAACTTCGCCATGACCTCGTCCGTATCATCGGTGGAGGCGTCGTTGACCACGATGATCTCGAAGTTTTGATAGGTCTGGTTGAGGACGCTTTGAATCGCCTCAGCCAGAAATTCAGCCTGATTGTAGGCAGGGATGACGACGCTGACGAGAGGGGAATTCATTCGGGTTTAGATGATGTCCGCGAACTGGAATTCGACGCGCTTGAAGAACCAGTACCCGGCTGCAAATATAACGAGGGAGACGACGGCGGCGGGCAGCAGGTAATCGCCCGGCAGGCGGTTATAGATCAACACGTCGCGGTAGGCGGCGATGATGCCCGACATGGGATTGAGGAAGTACAACCATTGCCATTTCACCGGGACGAGGGAGAGCGGGTACAGGATCGGCGAGGCGTAGAACCAGATCTGGATGATGAGTTTGAGGAACGGATCCACGTCACGGTAGAAAACGTTCAGGGCGGCGGAGCCAATTCCAAGTCCGAGAATGAGCGCAAGCTGGATGAGGAAAATGAGCGGGAGGAAGAGTAATCCGAGAGGCAAGACGGGAATCCCATAAATCATCACGAGGATCACAAGCAGGACGAACGAGATGCCGAAATCCGCAATGCGGGCGAGCAGGGCGGCAATGGGAAGCGCCTCGCGCGGGAAGTAGATCTTGCCCACCAGGTTCATGTTCTGTACGAGCGACATCGCCATGTCGGTGAGCGAGGTGGCGAGGAGCGTCCAGGGAACGACCGCCGTATAGGAGAACAGAATGTACGGAACGCCGCCCGTATCCACGGGGACGATGCGCGTGAATACGATGGCAAAGATGGCGACCGTCGCCACAGGCTGGACGACCGCCCACAGCCAGCCCAACGCGGATTGCTGGTAACGACCCCGCAGGGTGCGGATGGTCCACGCGAAGACAAGGTCGCGGGTTTTAAGAAGTTGTTGCGCCTGAGTAAGCATCCATACCTCGTTCTTTTTCCGGGAGCGAACCGGCGGGACCGATCGAAAATCGAACGTTCTGGCTCCACGTCCGGTTCGGCTCATAAACGGCGATGTGCGCTTCGCGCCCCGGCGCCCGGTTCCTGACTTCGAACCATTCGGACGCGCCATAGGCGATGCCGTCGGAGTCGTCCGCGTTCATGATCCATGTGATGGCGTAATACGTGCCGCCAAACAATTGCAGCGGCTCGATCCTGACGGAATATTCGCCTTCGCCCTTTTCGATGCTCATGGGATAACCGTCCAGGTAACTTCGCAGGTTGGCGCAGGGAAGCCCGTCGGAGCGGTAGATCAGGACGATGGCGTTCGATTTGCCGAGGTTCTTGTAGGCGGTGTATTTCACGCGCACTTCGAGCGGTTCGTCGCCATAGATCTCACGGACGGGCTGTCCGTCGGTCCCGAACACTTCCACTTTTGTCACTTCCACGCCGCCCTCAACGTCAACCTCGCCGTCCGCGCGGTTCATCTTTTCGATGCGTCTGCGGTCGAGCACCTGGTTGTAGATGTCTATGATCTCGCCGCTCGTCCCGGCGTTTTGCACCTGCCCGTGTTCGATGTAGATGGCGCGTTCACAAACCGCCCGCACCAGTCCCATGTCGTGCGAAACGAAGATCAAACTCGTGCCGTTGTCGAGAAGCGTCTTGATGCGTTCGATGCACTTCTGGCGGAAGGAGGCGTCGCCCACCGCCAGGACTTCGTCCACGAGCAGGATGTCCGGCTCGATGCAGGAGGCGACCGCGAACCCAAGCCGCACAGTCATACCCGACGAGTAACGCTTGACCGGCGTATCCATGAACTCCTCGATCTCGGAAAAAGCCACGATCTCGTCATATCGTTTTTGGATTTCCCTGTACGTCAAGCCCAGGATGGTTCCGTTGAGGAAGATGTTTTCCCTGCCCGTCAGGTCGGGATGGAACCCGGCTCCCAACTCGATCAGGGCTGATAGCTGACCCCGAACCTCCACCTCACCCGAGGTCGGATTCGTGATCTTCGCCAGCAGTTTGAGGATCGTGGACTTGCCCGCGCCGTTCGGACCGACCAGCGCCAGCGATTGTCCCTTTTCCAGATCGAAACTGACATCCCGAAGCGCCCAGTGGTATTTTCTGTCGGCGGAGGACTTGTCCCTTCTCAACGCCTGCCTCGCCCATTGCGAAACGACGGACGGCAGGCTGGCGCGGGTCAGCCCAAGGTTGTAGCGTTTGGATACGTTCGAAAATCGAATGACGGGTTTCATTGGTAAATGTGTATTTTCCTTTGTTCACAGGAGCCGGTAGGCTAACGTTTGAACGGATTGCAACCTCCTAAGCGGACGGATATCCTCCCTGGAGGTCATCACCGTCTGAAAGTCGCGCTCCAACCAATCGAAATCCAGCCACTCCGAGAGTCGGTCGCGGGCTTCGAAGAGGGGCCAGAGCGCGCCCCGCCCGCTGTGTTGAACGGAGTCAATATCCATGCGAAGTTGCACGTTGCCGAAGCCGCGCAACGGTCCGCGATGAAGGGACGGCGGCAGGACCTCTGCCATGCGGCGTTTGATCAGGTATTTTCCCGTGAGTACGAACGGGTCTTTGGCGTACGTCCCCGGAATGACCGCCAGCCTGCCGTAATAGCGGCGAAACACGTCTGCAAGCAAACGGCGATCATCGAGAGCGGCGCGCGGCAGGGACAAGCAAAAACGAACGTAGGCGCGGTTCATAAACGGGTTCGCCACGCCGCGCCAGTAATCGGACAGTATGGACTGGAAACTTGTGAAATAACGCTGGCGGTTCCAAAGTTCGAGAAATTGCATTTTTTGATAAAAAGCCCCGGGCAAGGAATTGATCTGCCTCTTGAACTCATCGGCGTTGGCTTCCAGCGCTTCTGCGAGAGGGAATATTGCGCCGGCGCGGACTTCTTCCACCGTCCAATGACAATACCAATCACTCTCCAGTTGATAACTTTTGCGATCCTTGTGGACCGCATCCAGATCCTTGGTCGAGTCGCCAGCCAGCACATCGCCAATGTAGCCGGAGATGATCGGGGCTGAAGGTTCCGCCCTGATCTGATCCAGGAAAGCCATCTGGTACATACCGTGGAAGTGCATGGCGCTCCCGAACCAATCCGCCCAACGCGGCGTGTACGCGGCTAAAAAATCCCTGGGCAGGCTAATGCGCTTCCACGGGAAGCCCAGCGTCTTCGCGATCTGGTTCGAATACGTCACGTCGGTCGTATCGGGCGCGCCCCAGGCATACGCGTATGTGTCCGCGCCGACATCCGCCGCGACCCCGGCGATCAATCTTGAATCCAGGCCGGAAGACAGCGGCAAGATCCAGGTGGATTGCGTCTTCAGGATTTCCGCGATCGCCTTGTGGGACAATTCGTACATCTCGTCCACCAGGTCGTCCCAGCCCGCCTCCCACCGGCTTTGGCTTGGCTCCACCGACCAAAGCGGATGCGCGCGAAAGCCTTTTTCATCCCACTCCATGCGGCTGTCCGGCGGAACGACCTTCATCCCCTCGTATAACGTCCAATCGAAAAGATAATGCCCGTTGATCAAAAGCGATACGAGACCGGGCAGGAAGAAATCGTCGGGGGTGTACCCGGCCGCGGAAGCCGTGACAGGTTCGAGCGTGGAGGCGACGCGTCCCCTTCCGATCCCGGCATGGAAGACCGGAATGCTTCCCAGCCAGTCGTTCCACATCGTCCAGCGTTTTCCATCCGCGCTGATTCGCAAGAGGACGACGCGCCCGTCCCAGGGGAGTTCGAATTTGTCCGAGCGCAACACCTCCTGCGCCTCCTCCCACTTCACGCTGCCATGAGGCGACCCGATCAAAACGAGCAGGGATCCGTCCGACATGGGATGAATCCGTTCGGAAATCTCCCTGCGACCCCATACCTCCAGGGACGTCTCTCCCAGCGCGATGGACTTTCGCTCAAGAACCTTGAAGAAGGAAAGCGCGCGTTCCTGCGCCGCAAGCAGTCGTTTCGCGGGGACTTCCTCCAAATCACTGAACAGGGTAAAGCCGACGATGGATCCCATGCGTCACTCGTCCTGTTCGCGGCGGTTGGCGAGGAGGCGATAACCCAGGATCACTCCGATCAGAATCAACGCCACAGGCACGGTGCCGATGATGATGGGCAGGGCAGGGTTGCCCCCCAGGTTGGAGGGCGGAGCGTCGTCCAGCAGGCCGGGCTGGATGGATGGTTCAGGCGTGTTCAATTCGGGGAACGCGGTGGGGAACAGGCTCACGTGTTCGGGCGCTACCACGCTGGCAAGCGGCGTCACGGACAACTCCGGCTCATCCAGGGTGAGATAGGAATACCAGACGCCGCTCGGTCCCAGGCCGGGGTCCTGACGCCACACCGCGAGCAGGACGTTTCCCTGGGCGACCGCTGCCCGGACATCGTGCGCTGGAACGGTCGTCACAAAGCGGTCCGGGTTGGTCCAGGCGCCGTTGCTGAATACGCTATGCCATACGCCGCCGATAATGGAATAATTGCCGTTTTCATCCGCAGATTCGATGCGTTGAACGAACAGTGTGTGAGGATTCCCATTCCCGTCCAGCACCAGGGTATGCTCGCCGCTCCTCCCAACGTGAAACGGGAACGGGTCCAAAGGTTCGTTCCACGACGCGCCGCCGTTCGTGGAAAAGAGAACGCGCTGGATCGGGCGTCCTGCGTTCACGGGGCGTCCGCTGAAGGGATTTGCGCTGTTATATACGATGACGATCTCCCGGCCGTTGTCCACCAGCGCCGGAAAGGAGGGCCCGAAATAATCCGCGAGGTCTATCCTCCGTTCCAATTCGACGGGGGCGCTCCATTTGAGTTCCCCCAGGTCGAAACTGCCGAAGTACAACGCTTCGTCCACGCCGAGGTTTGTCACAACGTTCCACGCCGCGCTCACCCTCCGCTCCGACCCCCGGGCAAGGCGCAGGCTGAAGGCGCTCAACGTGGTGTCGTAGGTGAGGAAGATCGGGGTGGGCAGCGACCAGGTTTTGCCTGAATCCTCGGAGTACATGGAATATATGCCGCTTCCGTCCCGGTTTCCGCTATAAATGATGACCAGGTTTCCCCGTTCATCGCCGATGATGGCGCCGCTGTTCAAACCCAGGGCGTCGCTGCCCACGAGCATCGGAGGGGACCATGCAGGCGCCCAGTCCGCGTTCGCGGCGGGCGCGCTGGAATAATAGACCGCCGTCCTGCGCGCCTGGGTGGCTGTGAAAATTACGTGGAAGACGTCCGACGAATCCAGGTATGCCCACACGAAGTTTGCGTCCCCGTCCGTCGGCGAAAGGATGATATCCACCGGGCGCGTCCATCCACCTCTGAGCGTCCACTGCCGATACACGATGGCGCGCCGGCGTCCCTTGTTCTCGACCCACTGGCTGGCAAACGCATGGACGGTCCGGTTCCGATCCGCCAGGACGAAGGGAGTGAACGTATCGTCGAGGTAACCCGGCACCTTTTCATCGGGAGACCAGATCTGCGATCTGCCGGCATGGACCGGCTGGCTTCCCAGCCCGGCAGCCAGCAGGACGAAGATCGCGCCGAGGACGAACAGGAATTTCGACGATTTCATTGTTCCCTTTTCAAGGGCCGCCGCCAAAAGACCAGGAAGAGGGTGACGAGTACCCCAACCCCGATCAAAACCAGCCCGGCGGCGTTCCGCTGAAGCGGAGAGGTGGACACGTTATCGTTGTAGAGGATCGAAAAATCCGGCGTGGGCGTGGGCTGTAAAGCGGAAACATCCACTGCGCCCGATTCCGTGATGGGAGTGGGGACGATCGGAACCTCCGCCTGCCCGTCGCTTCCAGCCCCCTCGATGAACCGGCTGTAAGTGAGGATCTCGCTTTTGACGATACCGGCAGGGTCGGTATATTCGACGGGTATGAAGACGCCCAGGAAACCGGTGGAGGTGACGCTTGCGAAAAGGGAGTAATCTATCCCCGCGCCCTTGAGGACGACATCCTTGGTCAATTCGAGGTTCCAGGTCGTTCCGTCCCATTCCCAATCCTGAAGCACGAGGCTCTTTCGATTATATTCTTCGTCGCTGCTTTTTCTGACCATCTGGATGAAATGGAGCAGTCCGTTTCCGTTCGACGCCAGCGAAACCAGGGTCGAGGTTTCATTCACGCCGGTAATGCTGTTCTGCTTACCCCAGGATACCCCCCCATCCTCCGAGACCTGGGACACGTTGGCGAAAACCAACCCATCGAATTCCTGCCAGACCACGTGGACGGTCTGTTCGCCATACGAGGCGGCTTCGACCCATTGAATCCTGCCTTCGGTAAGGAGTTGGGCGTCGCTCCACGTGAACCCGCCGTCTTCCGAACGGGAATAATACAACCCTTCGGGCTGTCCCAATCGTATTGCAGCGCGGACAAAAACCAGGTGCAAAACGCCTCTCGAATCCAGGACGATTTTGGGTTGTTCGATCCGTTCCCAACCAGCCTCGACCGCGTCGAAGACGCGCACCGGCGCAGACCAGGTGCTTCCGTTGTCCCTGGATTGCGTGATGTAAATTCCCCTCTCTTCGTTGACCGGCACGACATAGACAGTGAAGATGCGCCCCGCGCCATCCACCACAACATCCGCAGCGTTGATCAGCCGGGAGGGAATGGGCAAGCCCGTCGCGCCCACCCACTCGGAGACCAGGTTTGCCCGCTCCAGATTAGCCCAGCTGAAGACCAGGTCGCCGTTGTAACCGTCAATCCAGGTCAGAAGCAGTCGTTGAAGGGGATCCGCCGCCGCCATCACCTGCAACGGCTTGCCGCTCAGGGACGTGATCACGGATTCGGGAGTGGTCCACAGCCGCCCGTTCCAGCGCGCGTATTTTATCGCCATGCTCGACGCGCTCCCTATCGAAACCGGGGATTGCACCCAAACCGCGTGGATGTTTCCCTCGCTGTCCGGCGCGGCGTGGAAGTTGGAAATCCTTTCGGGGTTTTCCGACTTTACCGTCAGCGCGTCCGGCTCGCCCCAGAAAACCGAGGGAGCAAACCAATCCTTCACCGGCGTCAAGGGGCGGGACAAAAACCAGACGTCCTTGCCGCGTCCCTGATCGCATCCCGCCACGTACAGATGATCGTTTTGGATGAGGTCGAAGCGGCATCCCAACAGGATGGCGTCGAAGGTCAACGGATTCGAAAAGGAGGGAAGCTGGGTCTGCGTCTGCGGATCGCTCCATTCCGCGCCATCCCAGGCGACCATGATCGGGCTGACCTGTCCGATCAAAAGGACCGACGCGTAATTTTCGTCGCGCCCAATGATCTTCGTGCTTAGTGGACATTCGGAACGCCCTCCCAGAACCGCCACAATATCCCCCCAATTCACGCCGCCGTTATCCGACCATTGACTATAAACGGTGCATTTCGAGGAGCCGGGTTCGCCAGCCTGCCAGACGAGTAACACGTTATTTCCGAACGCCGCCACGGTCAAGTTGAAAGGCGCATCAATCCCGCCGGTATCCTCGGGACCCTGGATCTGTTGCGGATCCCCCCAGGTCTGTCCTGCGTCATTGGACGCCGCCATGAACACGCGCTTCTGCGCCCGGTTGTCCCACGTGACGAATACCTTTTGGTTGCGCCGGGTGTTCGACGCGCTGACGCGCACGTACACGTCGCTTTGTTTTGCGGAACGGAAGTACTCCGTTTCATACAGCCTTCTCGATTCAGACCAGAACCCCCCGCCGATGATGGATTGCCTGTAATAAACACCGGCCGGGTTTGCGTCCGTCGTGCTTTTTCGGACGTAGGCAAGGTGAAGGGCGCCAGCGGAATCCAGGGTCACGTCGAAAGCCAGGACATCGCGCGCCAGGCGGGAGGTCGTCTTCCAATTGCCGGGTTCGGGAAAGTCAACGGGCGTGGCTTGTCCGTAGTACAGGCTCTGGTCGCCGGAGATCCAGAATATGTGAATGGAGCCGTTCGAATCCGCCAGCAGGAAGGGGGATGGATCCTTCGATCCAAACGGGAACTTGACGGTTCGCGGTTCCGACCAGGCGACCCCTCCATCCGGGCTTTGCGCGTATTTATACCCGTCCACGCCATCCACCCAAATGGCATGAATGGTTCCGCGCAGATCAATGACCATGACCGGGTTGGTCGCGGAACCGGAGAAGGATAGATTCACCGGGTCCGACCAGTCCTGGTCCGTTTGTGCGTAACCCTGCGGAGCGGACTTCAGGAATGTCGCCAGGACCAATGCCAGGGCTATCGTCATGTTCGTCAATAATTTTCGATTCTTCATTGGGGTTTCATCCAATCACGGTTGGGAGGGGGATTTCAAAACGGTCAAAGCCGTTTTTGCATTTTCCGACAGGTCGCTGCGGCCCTGAGCCTTCCACCACCAGGTATATACGTCCAATTCCTCGCGGGCTTCGGGGATTTGGAACAGAAACTCCTGCGCCTTTTCAATATCGCCCCGCCAGACGTAGCAATAAGCCAGCAATTTGAGGATGCCTCTATGGGCTGGCGTTCGCGCGTGGGCGGTTTCGAGATGTTCGATCGCGGCGTCGAAATCCCTGCGGTGCATGGAGATGATGCCGAGGCGTTGGTTCGCGGTCCGGTTGGCGGGATCAAATCGAAGGGAGGCGTGAAGCGAGGCGTCCGCTGCATCCAGGCGCGCGACTATGTCATATCCCGCCCATCCGTTGTTTGGAAAGCCAGCCAGTTCCACTTTTGCCAGTTGGACCGCGCCGAGGTTCGCGTACCAGATCGCCCGAATTTGATTCAGGTTGACCGCGGCAACGAGCGCCCAGACCGCCGCAATAACGGCGATAGTCCGAAGATCAATCCTGCTCCTGGGCGCTTCGCCAGCCTGACCCTGCCCGTTCATGGATAGACCCACAGGGAAGAGCGAGAGCATTGTCCCGGCGCCGTTGTATAAATAATCGTCCACCATGCCGTGAACGAAGGCGACGATCAGGGAGAACAATACGATCCATTGGAAGGTCCGCTCTCCGCCTCCCCCGGCGACGGCGCGCGAAACCGTCCATAGACCGGCAATGTATAGGAAAAAGAACGCCAGCCCGCCCAACAAGCCCTGCTCGATCCCAACATCAAGGAACAGGTTATGGCTGTTCGGCACGTTGAAGAACGGGATGTCCAACAGATATTGCGAATACAATCCGGGAAAGGAGCCCAGCCCGCCGCCCGTGATCGGATAATCAAAAAGAAGATACAGGCTTCTCGAAAACAGTTCCGCGCGGCTTCCGTCGCCGTAATAATAATTGCCCGAAAAGATGCTGCCCGAACGGGCGGGACCAACGTAAAGAAACGCCACCATCGCGCACAGGTATACGAACAGCAGGATGGGAAAAACCGCTTCGCTCTTAAGCCGACGCCTGATCCCGCTTAATTGCATTCCCCTCCACAGAAGCCATCCCCCCGCCCCAACGAAGATCGCAAAGACAACCCCGCGCGAGGTCGCCATCACGAGCGCGAGAGCGGAGATTCCCAAACCGAGCGCGATCGCCAGCCAGAGCCATGTCGGAATGGGGGTATTTTTCTTTTTATGGATCCAAACGGGATGGGCGATAAACGGAACCGTGATGGCGATCATCCCCGCGACGTAATTCGGATGGATCGGGGTCCATCCGGTTTGCGGACGGAGCCCCATGATCCATCTTCCCAATTGGTTGACGAATTCCAGTTTGCGCGGGGTCGCCACAAAATCGTGGGTCAAAAAATAATAAAGCGCAGCGCCGACGCCGAGACAGAACAGAAACACGGATACGTGGATGAGGTTTCGTTCCGGCTGCGCCTTCAATGAAAAATACAAAAGGACGGCGGTCACGATCAGCCAGGCTTTGTTCCAGGCTGTGGATGGGTCGTACGCCGCCCAATAGCCCACCCAGGCGGTCAGGAGGAACACGACCGCCAGCCAGTCCAGGGAACGGAATCGAATTCCTCCGCCGACGACTCGCAGCGCGACTGGAATTAGAGCGGTCGGGACAAACCATATCCCCCATTCTGGTTCGATCATCCAGACCGCTCCGCAAAGCGCCACAAGTATCAGTTCGAGCAGGGAAAAGCGATGACTGTCAATCAGTTGACGCAAGGATCCTATCTCCCAGACTGCCCGGCAAGATCATCCCGCTCCGCCAACCGGCGCGCCCGAATCGGAGGTGGACCAGAAGATGTGTTGCAGTCCCACGTTGATGGCGGTTTTCATCGTGGACCAATCGTACATCAACATTTTGAGGTAGGTGATCGCGGGACCCGGGCGGAAAGCCCATTCACGGAAGGCGCGTTTCTGCCAGTACAGCAACCGTTCCGCCGGGAGGTTGGGGTAATCCAACACGGTGCCTTTGTCCATATCCACCTGTTCCCAGCGGGTGCCTGGACGGAACCATTTGTTCTCGACGACCTCGAAGAAGAACGGCGTCCCCGGATAGGGCGCGGCGACGTGGAAGAGCGCAATGTCGAGCGGCAGTTTCTTGGCGAAGTCAATCGTCTGGCGGATGGTTTCCTCCGTTTCGCCGGGCAGCCCGATGATGAAGTAACCCCAGTTCATGATGCCGGCCTTCTTCGCCCAGCGCAACGCCCGTTCAGCCTTGTCGGGGTAGGCGCCCTTACGCGCGTGTTTGAGGATCTGTTCGTTGCCGCTCTCGATGCCCCACGAGATCAGACGGCATCCCGCCCTGCCCATCAGGTTCAGCATTTCCTCGTCCACGAAATCCACGCGGCTGTTGCAGGTCCACTTGATCTTGATGTCCTCCTCGATCATCAGTTTGCACAACTCGATCACCTGGTCGCGGTTGACGGTGAACAGGTCCGCGTACATGTGGATGTTGTGGATGCCCAGTTTCTTCAACTGCCACAATTCCTCCATGATGAGTTTTGGCGAGCGGATGCGGGTCGAGTACTGGTAACTGACGTGCTTGATGCAGTAGGTGCATCCCGCCGGGCAGCCGCGGCTGGTGACGATGAACGTGAACGGTCCTTTGATCAGCGGCATGCGATATTTCTGCAGGGGCAGGAGTTCGTGCATGGGAATGGGCATGTCGTCCAGGTCTGCGACGAATGGACGCGGGAAGTTCAGGATGATCTCCCCGCCCTTGCGCCAGGCGATCCCTTTGATGCCGTGCATGTTGACCGTGCCGTCCGCGTTCAGGGAGGGCTTGTAGGAGGGGTCGGTCCTGGTAAACATGGCGTTGATCTCAGGCGAACGCTGATCGAATTTCCCTTCGAGGTGATCGAGCAGGTCGCGGATGGTGAGATCGGGTTCGCCGACCAGCGCAAAGTCCAGGCTGGGATACGGGCGCATGGTCTCGGCGGGGATGGGAGTGATGTGCGTCCCAAAGGCGATGGTCTTCGCGCCGCGCGCGTGCGCCAGGAAACAACCGTACAGGTCGTTTTCGAGCGTCGGCGCGGTCAACTGCGTCAGGTAATATTTCGGCTGGTATTTGTCCAGCAGTTTCGTGAACTCGTGCCAGCCCATGCGCTCGGCGTTGCAGTCCACCACTTTTACCTTGTAAACGGGATGCAACAACGCCGCCATCTGCGCCAGCGAGACCTGGGGCCAAACCATGTTCTCGCGCGTGCGCCTGCCCACACGGTGCTGCGTGCGGATCCAGAGTCCGCCGTCGGGGGTGGGAGGATTTACGAGCAGGATGTCCACCGCCTCGTCCGGGCGCGGAGCCGCAAGAAGTCCTTCGCGGACGATCGCGTCCGCATTGGGGAAATCCACCATACGCAATTTCGGAGTCAGGCGGCTTCCCATATTTACAGATTGAGGGTCATTTGTAGTCATATTCTCTCCTTATAAAACCGATGTAAATCACTCTACCGATCAATCGAGACCCATGTCGTGTCTCGTCAGTATTTCTCTCTGGCTCAACTCTTCGAGGATACGCAACAGCAGCCAATACACGAAGAGTTGAATGCCCGCCAGGAACAACAGGGCGCTTCCCAGCAGATAGAACCACAGGCGGTCAATGTTCCAGCCGTTGACGCCCAGTGAAAGGGAAACAACCGCAACGCCGAGTCCCGTCAGCATGGAGACGCCTCCCATCCAGCCGAACTGCTGATCCAGCGGGGTCTTGAAAATGGGCTTGCCGAACAGTCCCTGGCGGATGGGTCTCTTGTAAAAGAGCGATACCAGATAGTTGAATGTAACCCCCAATGCGAAAATATTCAACCCCGCAATGGACGAGACCAGAGCCGTGAACAACGCCAGCACTCCCCAGGGTCCCAGCGTGGTGACGCCGTTCAACCGCATGACCAGCAAGCCAAGAAACACAAGCCCGGCGATTCCGATGCCGCCCAATCCGATCAACCCAAGAATGCGGACCGGGTTGTACGACATCGCCGTCCACACCATGCTTTGCAGGAAGAGCTGCCCGTCGCGTATGACGCTCAGTTTGGAACGCCCCACGCGCTCGCTGTAAGGGATCGGCACTTCCACGATCTTGATCCCTTCGTGCAAGGCGCGCGTGCTCATCACGGGGGTCAGGTTCAAGCCGTCGGGCAGGGGATAGATCTGCTCGAGGATCTCGCGCTTGAAAACGCGCATCCCGCTGGCGCTATCGGTCACTTTCTGGCGCCCCAGAATGGACAGCAGGTTGGCGAAGAAGAAATTCCCGACGCGCCGCGTGAGAGGCATCCTGCTGTCCTCGCCCGCCATGCGCGAACCGATCACCAGGTCCGAGCCGTTCATGGCGGATTTGCACAACTGCGGGAAATACTCCGGCGGATACGTCCCATCCGCATCCAGGAAGCCGATCAACTCGCCGGTGGATTTGGAGAAGCCGGTCTTCAACGCCGCGCCGTAGCCCTTGTTCTTCGGGTGACGGATCAAACGCACCCCGGGTATGCCCTCTGCGACCTCAGCCGTTCTGTCCCTCGAGCCATCGTCCACGACCAGGAGTTCGAGACGCTCGACGCCGACCTCTTTCAAGGCGGGTTCCACGGCAAGGACGCGCTCGGCAATCTCCTTGATGCCGTTCTCTTCGTTGTATGCAGGGATGACCACGGATAATATCGTCATAGATCACCTTCCTTTGTTGCGTGATAGATTTTTCGGTCGGGGTTGCTGACGCTCCCGTCAATTGTCCTGATCGGCCTGGCAGGCACGCCTCCGACCACCGTGTGAGGCGGCACGTCCTTCGTCACGACCGCGCCCGCCGCCACCACCGCGCCCTTTCCCACCCGCACGCCGTCCGTGATGACCGCGCCTGCGCCCAGCCATACGTCGTCTTCGATGACGATGCCCTCCGCCGTGATGCCCTGTTCCACGAAGGGACGGTTCGGATCGTCGAAGACGTGGTTGACGGCGATGATCTGCGTGAACGGCGAGGTATATACGCGGTCGCCGATGGTCACGCCGCCCTGCCCGCGGATCACGGAATACTCGCCGATCAGGCTGTCCTTTCCAATGCGGATGCCGGAGCGAGGCATGGCGCGGAAGTTGTACACGTGAAGGATCGCTCCATGCATGACGATCGTGCCGGGACCGATCTCGATTCCCTGCGGGCAGGCGTGCAGGTAGACGCCTTCGTCAATGTAAACGCCGTGTCCCAGTTTGATGCGGTCCGCAAAGCGGATGCGGACGCGGCTCTCGATTGCCGCCATACCGTCCATTTTCAGGATCAGGCGATAGAACAGACCGCGCAAGCCAATGCCGACAAGCGTGGGAATCCAACCAAACAGGAAAAGGATGGTTTGTTCATAACAATATCGGAGGATGGACGATGCCTGGCGTTCGAGATATAAGCGAAGTTTGTTCATCATTGCGGTCTGGTGTCGGCGCGCTCCGCCATTCCGACACGATCTCGGGATCGGTTCGGATATTGGCGTATTTATCGCTCGTCTCATAAAAAGTAAACTTTTCGTCGCACACCACGAAGAAGAAACGAGGTTCTTGTTTACCGAATTATGCGATACTCCGTAATTCTTCGGGGTGTCCCCTGCCGGTGAAACAGAAGCAGGCTATCGCGAGGAGGAAGCGGGCGTTCCGTCATTTCAGTCGCCGTTCAGAAAAAATCATCGTCGGCAATGAAAACCCGAAGGGTATAATGGTTTCATGTTTCCTGCAATTTTTCTCGACCGCGACGGCGTCCTCATCGAAAACCGGTCGGGGTACGTTCGGGACTGGTCTCACGTCCAGATATTTCCCGAGGCGATCCGGGCGCTTTCAAGCCAAAAACTAGACAGATATAGGATCGTAATTGTTACAAATCAATCCGCCGTTGGACGGGGTATTATGTCGTTCGAGAGCGCGGGGGAGATCAATGATCGTCTCGTTCGATGGATCCGCGATCGGGGAGGCAGGATTGACGGCGCTTATCTTTGCCCGCACGGACCGGACGACGGGTGCGATTGCCGCAAGCCCAGGCCCGGGCTGCTCCTTCAGGCGGCGCGGGAACTCTCGCTGGACTTGAAACGTTCGTGGATGATCGGCGATGCGTGGAGCGACGTGCAAGCCGGGCAGGCGGCGGGGGTGCGGGGGGCGATCATCCTGAAGACCGGGCGGGGGGCGGAGCAATTGGCGCAGCCTCGACCGGCGGACCTGGCGGGATTCCTGGTCTGCGACGACCTGCCGCACGCGCTCGAGATCATCCTTGCCCGGGACGGCAACGCATCATTCGATTAATCGCCCAATATATCCGCAGACAATTTCGCGCTCGCTTCCGGCAGTTCGATGCCGATGAACGGCTGGTCCTTGATGGTGCGGACGATCATGTGTTCCAGCATCAGGTGAATGTCCTCGACGTGTTCGATGATCTCGCTCCTGACGTGAATGTGGATGTCCACCAGTTGACCGAGTCGCCCGCCGGTGAAGCCGGTGAAGCCGATCGTGATGGCGTTGTATTTTCGCGCCTCCTCCACCGCCCTGACGACGTTCTTCGAATTGCCGCTGGCTGAAATGGCGATGACGACGTCGCCGGACCCGACCAGGTTGATCAGTTGCTGCGAGAAAACGTTCTCGTATCCTTCGTCGTTGGCGTACGCCGAAAAGATCTCCATGTTGTCCGCCAGTCCAATGGCGCGGAAATGCGGCAGTCCGTCGCGGCGGGTGTTCTTCGCCAGGTCGCAGACGAAGTGCGAGGCGGTCGAGGCTGAACCTCCGTTGCCCATGATGAAAACCTGGCTGCCGCGCATACGCGCGCGTTGCAGAACGCGGATCGCCTCGGCGATCAGCGGCTGGGGCAATTGGCCCATGGTCTGTTGTAGCGCCGATATGTAGTTCTGAATGTGTTCCATTGCAACCTGCCTTTACGAGCGACGATAATTGAAGATGATCTTCGTTCCGTCCGTTTCCAGGCGGAAGGGAAGTTCCTGTAGAGCGCGCAACGCGGCGCGGACGCGGTTCTGGCGTTCGTACGGGACGTATAACAAAAGAAACCCCCCTCCACCGGCGCCGGCGATCTTTCCGCCAATGGCTCCGGCGTTTCTTGCGGCTTCGTACATATCGTTAATGCGGCCGTTGCTGACGCCGCCCGCCAGCCGCTTTTTCAACTCCCAGGATTGGTGCATGAGTTCGCCCAACGCGTCGAAGTTTTCCGCTTCGAGATACGCCCGCGCCTGATACGCCATCTGTTTGATCTCGCGCAGTTCCGTCATGCGATCCTTGATCTTGTTCTTCTGTTCCGAGAGGACGGATTCCGAACTGCGGCTTACGCCGGTAAAGAACAACAGGAAATTATCGTTCAGCGCCCGCCGCGCCTCGACGGACAGTTTCACTCTTTCCGCGCTGACTTCGCCGTCGGGCTTGAATTCGAGGAAACGCAAACCGCCGTACGCGGCGATGTATTGATCCTGGATGCCGATGGGCTTGTTCAGGGTTTCGATCTCGATAGCGCAGGCTTCTCGCGCCAGCCTTGCGGCGGAGACGATCTCGCCCAGATACGCGTACATGGCGTGCAGCGCGCCGACCGTGACCGTGCTGGAGGAGCCCAGACCCGAACCCTCGGAGGGGATATCGCCCATGGTCGTGATCTCCACTCCGCGCGCAATGCCCGTGAGACGCAGCGCCTCCCGGATCAACTCATGCTGGATCTCATCAATGCGGTCCACCATTTCCGTGCGGGTGTAGCCGATGCGCAGTTTGGCGTCGAACCTTTGCTTGATCGTCAGAAAGATGAATTTGTCAATTGCCGACGACAGGACGCAGCCTCCCTCCTCCATGAAGAAGGAGGGGAAATCCGTGCCCCCGCCAAAGAAACTGATGCGCAACGGCGTTTGTACGATGATCAAGCGACCCGCTCCGCTTCCTTGAAGTAAGCGACCGTCTTTTCCAAGCCTTCCTCAAGAGATAAAGTCGGCGACCAGCCCAATTCCTTTTTGGCTTTCGCGGCATCCAGGTAGATGTGACGCGTCTCGCCGACTTTGGCGGGACCGAACGACGCCGCATGAGGATACCCCGTGACCTTCGCCAGGGTGTTGAAGATGTCGTTGACGGAAGTCGGGCGTCCCCAGCCGATGTTGAAGATGCCGGGCTGGTGTTCGACCGTCGCAGCCAGGTAGTTTGCATAGGCGCAATCGCCGACGTACACGAAGTCGCGCGTCTGCTCGCCGTCGCCGTTGATCGTCACAGGCTCGCCCGCCAGCATCTTCCCGGTAAAGATCGCCACCACGCCCGCCTCCCCGTGCGGGTCCTGCCGGGGACCGTACACGTTGGGATAGCGAAGCACGGTGTAATTCAAACCGTAATTGACGTGATACATGAACAAATAATGCTCGACGGTATGCTTGCTCGCGCCATACTGACAGATGGGGTTGATCGGATGCGCCTCGTCGCAGGGAACGTACTCCGGTTCGCCATAGACAGCCCCGCCGGTCGAGATATAAACAAAGCGCTTCACCCCGAACTCTTTGGCGCGTTCGATCAGGTTGATGGAACCGAGGATGTTCACGTCCGCGTCGAACAGCGGCTGGGCGACCGAACGGCGCACATCCATCTGCGCGGCGTGATGGCTGATGTAATCCGGTCGTTCCGCTTCGAATACCTCGCGCACCTCGGGACTGCGGATGTCCATCTTGTAGAATTTGGCGCGCGGGTCGAGATTGGACTCGCGTCCCGTGGAAAGATCGTCGAGGATCGCCACCTCATACCCTTTTTCGAGGAACAAGCCCACGACGTGTGAACCAATGAAGCCGGCGCCGCCGGTCACCAATATCTTTGCCATATATGTATGATTTCCTTTTTGTGGATGGATTTAATATGCCCCACGGCGTTTGATCACGGCAGGGATGGTCTGGAACAAAATCTGCAGGTCGAGCCAGATGCTCCAATTGCGGATGTAATACATGTCGAGGCGCACGCGCTCCTCGTAGGAAACGTCCGAACGCCCGCTGACCTGCCATACGCCGGTCATGCCCGGCAGCACGGTCAGCAGGTTCATATCGAACTGCTTGTACATGGATACCTCTTCCGGCGAGATCATGCGGGGTCCGACCAGGGACATCTCCCGTTTGAGGACGTTGAACAGTTGAGGCAGTTCGTCCAGGCTGTACTTTCGCAGGAACGCGCCGATCTTCGTCACGCGTGGATCGTCCTTCAACTTGTGGTTTCTTGCCAGTTCTTCCTTCAGGTCGGGATGCTGCGCCAGGATCTCGTCGCCGTTCGTTACCATGGTGCGGAACTTGTAGGCGTGGAATTGTTTTCCGTTCAACCCCATCACCCGCCGCTTGTGAATGACGGGTCCCGGGGAACTTCGCTTCACCATGATCGCCGCCGCCAGCAAAAACGGCGACAGCGCCAGCAGGCTGACGACCGCCAGAATGTAATCGAGAAGGAATTTTATGAACGTGTCGGAGCCGGTCAAGCGCACCTTGTTCACGTACACCAGCGGCACGTAGGCAAACTCGTTGACCGTCAAACCGGTCGTGAGGATCTCGTACAAGCCGGACGACATGCGGATGTTGACCTTGTCCGAAACGCCGTACTTCCTGAAGATTTCGAGCAGATAATCCCGCGTGGAGATCGCGCTCGAAGCCAGGATCACCTCCCCGATCTTGTAACGCTCGATGACCTCGCCCAATTGCTCCACAGTTCCCAGCGATACCAGGTCGTGGAAAAGCGGAAAGGTGACGGGCGTCTTCTTATCCACGAAACCGACCAGGTGCAAGCCCGACGTCTCCCACTTGAGCAACTGTTCCGCCAGCCACCTCCCCTCCTGGTTTGCGCCGACGATCACCGCCGGGGTCAGGAAGAAGCCGTAACGGCGCAGGGAATAGACGACCCGCCGCAGGAGGAAACGCGCCGCAGCCACGAAGAAAAACGTGAATATCCACGCCATCAACAGCCAGCCGCGCGCAATGACCAGGTCGGGTTCGAGAAACCCTGCGACCACGATCAACAGAAACCCCGTGCCTGCCGAACGGAAGACCGTCGAATACTCCCGCGTGCCGCCCAGCAGGTTATCCCTGGCGTACAACCCGTTGGTCGCAAAGATCACGAGCAGCAAAAAAGGCATCGAGACGAGCAGGAATTGATATGTATTAAAAGAGACGAAGGCGTTCTGGTAGAAATACTTTTCGAAAACCACGAAACGGAAATAATACGCCAGCCAGAATGCCAGGGATGTCATCAGGGCATCCGAAACGATAAGCGCCGCGATGTACAGGAGCCATTGCACGTTCCTGGGTATCATTGCATTGGCTTTTTTGATCTTCTGTGAAACGGCAACCAGGGGAAATTTCTCCAACTCTGAACGAATGCCCATGAATCCATCTCCCTCTGCGCGATGCAGAGAACAAATCAATGATAAAGATAAAGAATCAAACTCCGCAGGTTATACCCATGACGCCTCGTCCATATAAAAGTTACAGGAAGGGTATGGAGCGTCATTCCCCGCTAGATATTTGTCCGACAATTGTCAACCACGCTTCACGCGCCTGATCTGCCTGCCCTCGATCTCGAGCGGCATTTGCCTGCTCTGAAGCAGACTCAACAACACCCTCACCCGGTCCTCGCCGGAAATGTGCGTATCGAAGACCGCCTCATATCCCGCAAACGGACCTTCCTGGATCAGGACGACGTCGCCCCGGCGGAAATTCTTTCCCCGTTCGCGAACGGTCGCGTTGTGCTGGTCAATTTGTTTCCTGAGCGCGGCGATCAACAGGTCCGGCACAGAGGCGGGTTCCCCGTCGAAACTGACCAATCCCGAAGCGCCCGGCATCCAGCGCAGATCCGAAACGTTGACCGCCTCCAAATCCACATGCACAAAGAGATAATTCGGAAAATACGGGCGCAACTTGCGGGCGCGCGGATTGACCGGGTTCACGCGCAGAACCGGATAATAAACCTCCACGCCGTGCGCCTGGAGTTGACCGGCGAGAAAGTCCTCCTTGTTGGGTTTGCTTCGCATCGCGTACCAGGAAAGAGTCATATTGTGAACCTGTCCATCCGTTGAAAACCATGAGATACGGCGGTACTTTTCAAAAACATCCCATCTGTAACGCGGCATTATGAATTTCAAGAAAATAATCCCGTAACGCGGCGTAGGGCGCATTCTCTTACGCACCCGTTGGCGTTGGAGAACGCCAACTACGCGCGGTTACGACATTTATTTTTTAAACTTCATTATGTCGCCTATGGGTTGCGACTTGAAAGTCGCGCCGCGGGTTAATCATACCAAAATAAGAACAACCCGCGACCGCGAGTTGTTTTGTGACCCCGGAGCGATTTGAACGCTCAACCAATTGATTAAGAGTCAACTGCTCTGCCATTGAGCTACGGGGCCCCTATCGTGCGGACGGTATTATACCCGATGGGAAAAGAGTGTCAATAACAGGAACAGATTCCGGGTCCGGGGCGAAGCGCAGACATCATACGCCCCCGGTTTCCCTGTATAATTGAACGCGTGATCGAGATCAACATCCCCGGCCGCGGAACGCTGAAACTGGAACACCTTGTCACGGACGTCAACGGGACACTGGCGATTGATGGGCAACTCATCGAGGGAGTCGCAGAAAAGATCGAAGCATTGAAGGGTGAACTGACCATCCACATGCTGACCGCCGACACACATGGAAAACAAGCCCAGATAGACCGGCAACTCGACCTCACAGCGGTACGCATACAACCCGGCAACGAGCCCGAACAAAAAGCCGGTTACGTCCGGGGACTCGGCGCGAAGAATGTCGTTGCGATCGGTCAGGGAGCGAACGACGCGGAAATGCTCAAGGAATCCGCGCTCGGAATCTGCGTGCTATCACAGGAAGGCGCGGCGGTGGAAACGCTTTTATCCGCCGACCTCCTCGCGCCCGACATCATCACCGCCCTGGAACTGCTGGAAAAACCTCTGCGCATCAGCGCCAGTTTGAGAAAGTAAACCGGCATTATCTTTGTATGGATCATTCAGAAACCACGCCGCAACCCCAACCCGAACCGGAACCAACGCGGGAATTCGTCTCCGCGCGCGCCAGGAGGCGGCGCGCCATGCGACGCGCCTACTTCCCTGCTGACGAAGAAGGACGCGCCGCCTTATTTACGCATCTCGCCAAGCGCGCCTTTCCCACCTACGAACTCTACATCTTTTCAATTGTCGCAGGCGCGATCATCGGACTGGGGTATTTCCTCGATTCGCAAAGCCTGCTCATCTTCGGCGTTCTCGTCGCGCCGGTATTGACCCCCTGGATCGGCCTGTCCCTCGGAATGATCGCCGGCGCGGGACGCATGCTCGCGCAAACCTTCGCCGCCCTCATCGTCAGTTCGTCCCTCGCCTTCATGGGCGGGGTCGTCGCCGGTTTCGCAACCCGCATCTTCCCTCAACCGCGCACCTTCAACGAAGCCTTTCTCCACAGCCGCCTGTGGGCGCCTGACTTCTTCGTCCTGGCTGTCGGCGCGCTCCTCATCACTCTCTCTTTCGTCCGTTCGGAACAACGTCCCTACCTGCCCAGCGCGCTCGTGGCGTATGAATTCTTCCTCCCGCTCTGCGCGGCGGGCTTCGGTTTGGGGAGCGGCATCGAAGGACTGTGGCCCCAGGGAATATTGGTCTTCCTCGTCCACTACGCATGGGCAACGCTCTTCTGCCTCCTCACCCTCTTCGTCCTGCGCTTCCATCCCAGGACCTTCGGCGGGGTTTCATTCACGGGACTCATCCTCGTACTCATCATCGCGTGGCTGGGGACCTCCACTGGCGCAATGGACTGGATAAAGATACAGGCGGGTCTTTCCACGCCTGAGCCTGCTTCCGCACCCCAAGCCACATCCACCCTGCCGCTGGTTCCCACCGTCACCTCCACCTCCCCCCCGGTGACCGCGATCATCAGCGTTCCCACCTCAACCCCCTCGCAGACACCCACATCGAGACCCACGACCACCGCCCCTCCCACGCGGACGCCCACCAACACCGTCACCGCCGAACCAACCCCCATCATCGCGATCATCCGCGCCTCCGAGGGAGGCGGCGCGTTCATCCGCGAAAAACCGGGCGGAATCGTACTGCGGACGCTCGGCAACGGCTCCACGGTCACCGTCATCCCGGATGAACTTCAGGAATTGAACGGCGTGACCTGGGTGCATGTCTTCGCCGTCATCAACGACGAACGCGTGGAGGGATGGATGATCCAGGCGGTGCTGGTCACCGCCACCCCGGTCCCCGACTGGCAACCCTCTGCGACTCCGCCCGCCGCTTCGACCCCGTAACCTTTTATCGCATCCAGCCTCTCGATATTCGTGATGCAGAAGCAAGCTTCTGCATTCCATATATAACTCAAAAAGGAACTTGCATGCCCATTCATTTTGGAACGGACGGCTGGCGCGCCGTCATCTCGGATACATTCACATTCAGCAATCTGCGCATGGTCGCGCAAGCCATCGCCGACGCGGTCGCCTCGGAACATTGGGATAAAACAGGGAACGGTCAACAGGCTCCCGATCCCAAAAAGATCGTGGTCGGTTTCGACACGCGCTTTCTATCGGACAGGTACGCGGGCGAAGTGGCGCGCGTCCTCGCTGCGAACGGATTCACCGTCCTGCTGGCGCAAGCCGACGCGCCGACCCCGGCCGTCTCCTACGCGGTCAAACATCAAAACGCGGTCGCCGGTGTGATGATCACTGCTTCGCATAACGCGCCGCGCTACAACGGGGTCAAACTCAAGGGCGCGTTCGGCGGGTCTGCTTTGCCGGAACAGTGCCGCCGCGTGGAAATCTACATCAACGACAACGAACAACAGGCGCGCGGTCCCAACCTGATGGATTTCAGAATGGCGCGCGAAGCGGGCTTGATCCAGAAGTTCAACCCGTTGCCCGCCTACTTCGACCACCTGCGGACGTTGATCAATACCGACCTCATCGCGGACAACCCTCAACGCTTTGTGGTGGACGCCATGTACGGTTCGGGGCGCGGCGTGATCAAATCCTTTTTGCAGGGAACGGGCTGCGAGATCGCCGAGATCCGCGGCGAGATGAATCCCGGCTTCGGCAGCGTGCACCCCGAACCCATTGCGAAGTATCTCAATGCGCTGGCGTCCGCCATCAGTTCGGGGATGGGCAACTTCGGCGTCGTCACCGACGGCGACGCGGACCGCATCGGCGCGATGGACGAACGCGGCAATTTCGTTGACCCTCACAAGATCATGGCGTTGGCTTTGAAATATCTCGTGGAAAAGCGCAGCATGAGCGGCGCGGTCGTGCGCACCGTCTCCACGACGCGCATGATTGACCGCCTGGCAAAACGCTACGGCTTGACCCTTTACGAAACGCCGGTCGGCTTCAATCATATTGCGGATCACATGATGACCGAAGATGTGTTGATCGGCGGCGAGGAGTCGGGCGGCATCTCGTTCAAGGGACACATCCCCGAAGGCGACGGTCCCATCATGGGGTTGCTGCTCGTCGAGATGATCGCTGAGTCAGGAAAGACGTTGAACGCATTGGTGGAGGATTTGCTCAACGATGTCGGTCCTGCCCATTACGAACGCACCGACCTGCGCTTGAGCCGTCCCGTTGCCAAGGCGGAGATGACGGAATTTTTGACGAAGCAGGCTCCGGCGGAGATCGGAGGCGAGAAGGTATCCGAGATCAGCCAGCGCGACGGAGTCAAGTACATCATGGCTGATGATTCGTGGTTGTTGATCCGCCCTTCGGGAACGGAGCCGGTTCTGCGCGTGTATGCCGAGGGACGCACGCAGGAAATGGTCAGGGCGTTGCTGGGATACGGCGAACAGGTTGCGAAGAGCGTGGCGTAAAGGGCAAATCTTGATATGCTCCTGTCAACGGTGATGGATGCATTGCATGCAAAAGTACAGGAACTGGGAAAACAAAGAGCCTGGTTCCTGTTATTGGGATTATTGTTCATTGGTATAACGTTAATCAACGGAGTGGGAATCGTACCGGAGGAACCGTATCAGCGGTTATCTGAAAATCCATTTATCACCAGAACCGATATTCACTTTCGGAATAACTTTCAGGAAACTCTCCTCCTGCCGCTCGTTGCTTTTTTTCTTCGTCTCACCTCGCGGTTGACGTTCAACATCCTTTGTTATGTGATCATAGCCTGTGGATATGCAGTCTCTGCAAGGTATACATACCGCAGATGGGGGGCGTTGCAAGCAATTGTCTTTTCCACAATCCTCATTACCAGCCCAGTGACGACTATCCTACTTACCTGGCTGGGAATGCCGGACGGGTTGTCGATTGCCCTGACAGTCCCGCTCCTTTTTACGAATTCCATTTTCCTGATCTTCGTCCTTGCCGTCCTTGGTTCGATGAATCACGTTGTATTCATGATCGCCGCAAGCGAGATCATTGCATTGAGATGGTTCTCACGCGATGGCATCAAATTCCGGCATGCACTGGCAATGGCAGCCGGGGAGATTGTTGGCATACTGCTATTGAATGCCTTTCTCGCATTCAACCAGATTGAGGTGGCGCCCCGTGTCGGATTTCTAAATTCCAGGAGCATTTGGGATTGGACGAAATTGAGCATTGCGCATCTACCCCTGTCACTTTTCTCTTTTTTCAACTTCCAATGGCTGGCTGTCATTGTCTGTTATTTGATGTTTTTCAAGTGGGACAAGCGGTTCTATTCATCTGTTGTAATCCTGTTTCTCATTAACTACGGAATCTCTTTTTTTTCCTTGGACACCACGAGGATATTTTCCCTGCTTTCACTGGGAATATTCATGCTTTGTCTTTTTCATTCGTATGAGCTTGCCGCAAGTCATCCTGATGCAAAGCCGGAACATCAAAAGCAGTTCATTCAGGTGCTCATACTTATCGGGATAATTTCCATCTTTTCACCCAGATACTTTTCATGGGCTGGCGAGATCCACGCCACGCCATTTTATGAATTTCTCAGGCAAATGACCCGTTGGATCTAAAGTTTCAAGGTCTTTACTTGACGATCTCTAAAAAGGAATATATAAAGTGTCCCCAAAAAATAAAAAAGCCATCGTTACTGTCATTGTCATTCTAGCTGCCATTCTGCTCATAGTTGACAGATATTACTGGGCACAAATATCACAATGGCGGGAGGACCAGGCAACAAACATCTGGCTCGGGTACACTGCCGGGTTCGGAAATATGCCTGTTGGATTGATCAGTTCAAAAGGCATACCGAATCCAAACGGAATGGTTTTGCTGGGATCCATATTAAGCATCCTACCCGGACTCATCTCGGTAAGTTTTATTCTGGGCAGCCTTCAGATATTTCTTTTGGTGTTGGTGGGCTGGAAATCGTTCGGGGAGAATTGGAAATATTTCCTCTTCACGACCCTCCCGCTTCTCACATCCGTTATTTTGCGTTCTTCTTCAGTTGAGTTCTGGAACCAGTATACGATCACGCTTGTCAACATTTTCTTCATTTATTGGGCAATAAGATATTTGGAAAAGCCTTCACTTTGGAACCTGCCGCCAATCACGGTCTTGATTCTCATGGCTCCGTCTCTATATTTGGCAGGGATCACCAATGCTATTGTGATGTCAATTTTGACGGTCATTCTCCTGCTTTATAAACGTCCCGAATTAAAAGGTGTTTTTCCGGTTCTGATTGTTATTATGGGTTGTATTTCACTATCAATTTTCCTGACGTGGTATCCCTATTTCCAGAACGTGGAAATAGGGCAGATCATTGGCTATAGGAAGAACAGCCCGGGAGTGATCGATACAATCCAAATCTTTTGGAATGCCCTCTGGAGTCTGCCTTCCTATGCGACCTTCCAGTGGGCTGACCATTCGGTGTTCGACCAGACCTTTAAACACGCCTCCCCGCAATTACTTTCACACACATCCAAATACCTGTTAAAAATGATTGGAAGAAGTTATCTTCTTCAAGCAGCCTTTGCCTTCACAGCTTTCGCGTCAATGATTGCCACCGCTTTCCGAAAACTAACCTCAACAAAGGAAATGGACATTAAGATCAACACCCAAGCATTGAGACTCGTTATTCTTGCCGGATTGTTCATTGGTTTATCCTATGGCGTCTCACGCTGGTTGAACGGTCCTGCCTGGATAGACGGTGAAAGACCTGACCAGACAGTGCAATTCCTCCCAATGTTTCTGTTGATCGTTTTTCTCCTCCCGGTTGTAGTCACTATTGGCGGGAAAGTCGGGAAAATCATAAATTGGATCTCTTATCTATCTCTAGCCGGCTTCAGCATCATCAACATCCTTTGTGGATTCCTGATCATCCGCGACCATCTTCAATATAGTGGAGGTGTTTTATCTGAAGCAGACGTGCCTCTAACCCAAAAAATGCAGGCGCTCGATTTCATCGTCACGGACTGGAGAAAACTTTCAGACTCGGACGTTATTCCAGTAGACTACGACCTTGGTGGCGGGATCTGGGATTGGGTGCCCAAATTTGGATCTCAATTATCTCAGTGGTACTCCGCGCCCATGACTGAAGGTCGAGGATTCGACTATGAATTGCTTCGCCGCTATGGATTAAGGAACCAACAGGAAGGAGTACAAATCAGGTCGTTTGGCGATTCGAGATACCTGGTCACATACGCATTTGAACCCCCCCCTCGATTCGATGGATTAGAAATTAGTCATCACATTTTTGGGCGATTACGAGTCAGTATTGTTGATAAATAAAAGAAGAAGCCCCAAGTAAAAGACTTGGGGCTTTAAATTTACAAACGAATTTATCTCACCGGTGACGCCCGCAGCCTCCTCACCAGGAGGATCACGACAACGAGCGCCAGCGCCACGGCAAACATGGCCGGCAGACCCACTTCATCCGCAAAGCCGGTGTTCGGCAGGGCTGTGGAGGTGGGAATGATCGTCTGCGTGGAGGCGGCGATCTGTGTGAACGCCGCGCCGACGGTGGCGGTGGCGGGATTCGCCGTCTCGGTCGGGGTCGCCGTCGCTTCGGCGATGACTGGCGTATTCGTCGGAGGAACCGTGGCGGTCACCTGCTCAGCCTGCGCCTGAACGACGACGGCAGTCTGCGTCAACGCGGCTTGCACGGTCGCTTCCTGTTCCACGGCTCTCGCCTGCGAGGTGGCATTCGCCGACTGAGCGGCATTGTAGTTGAAGAGCGCGTAACCGCCCACACAGAGTAGGACAACCAGGATCAGCACCCCCAGACCGCCCGCCACGAACAGGAAGGTACGGTTGCTGGATTCCTCCGGCGCTTCGGCTTCTTCATCGAAGGTTTCATCGAAATCGTCTAGATTGCCAGTTGACATGTTGCACTCTCCTCATCAGCATTGCATGGAGCGATTATCCCACAACTTCGAGATTAACCAAAGGCACGAGCGCGGTTTCGCCGTTTTCGAGTTTCACCTCCGCCGCAGGGGCGCGCAAATCGCTGGGCAGTTTGCTGAGTCCATCGGGCAGGTCTGCGATCGAGCCGATCATGCCGACATACGGCGAGCGGCGCAGGCGCACTTTCTGACCGACGGCGAACGGGACGAAATCCTCCGCCTCCTCCGGTTCATTCTCCACCTGTTTCGGGATGACCACCTCGGGACGCCCTCCGCTGTAACGGTCCGGGAATTCGGCGTTCACGGTCACTTCATTCTTGTTATGGGTCGGCAGTAATTGGAACGCGGCTGAGTTCATCGGCATCGCGCCGAAGCCATCCAACACCAGGATCGGATACTTCATCTGCATGGCGGGCTGGATCAGCGAGGCGTTCAGGCTCGAAATGATCAAACCGCGCACCGGCATCTCCGCCGCAGCGCGCAGGGTTTCCTGGTCGCGCACGTGACCACCCAGGATCACCGACCCGCGCAGGCTCACGTCCAGGCGGTCGGCGGTCAACACGTCGTCCTCCTTTTCGATCAGGCTGGTCATCAAGCCGTTCTCGACGCGCCCGTTGCCCCACGTCCCCTGGATCAACGCGCCCACCGTGCGGATCACTACGCCGCGTTCGGGGATGATCCGCGTCACCACGCCGGGCAAGCCTGCGCGCAATTCGATGCGCGCCTCGCCCACTTCCATCAGGACCTGCCCGCTGCCAGCCACCATCACGCGCCCGGCGCGCGGCGCCTTGATGGCGCGAGAGATGAATCCGCCGTTCTCTGCAATCACCGCGCCCTGCGACAGGCGGTCGCCTTCCTTGACCTTGATCATCTTATCGGCGACTTTTGCTGTGACACCGAACGCGCGCGCCACGTCGAGCAGGATATGTTCGCGCGCAAAGGTCGCCTCCGCCACCACGTCCGTCGGGTTGACCTTCTGGTTGACGCTGGCGTTCACCTTCCCCGCCACAGGCAGGACGCGCTCGCGCACGATCGTGGTCAGGGGTAAAACGTGCAGGACTGGAGCCAACATCCGCCTAACCTCCCACCGTGTAATACCACTTCTTGATCGTCTCGCGGCGGCGGACCGGATCGGACGGCAACTGCAACGGACGCCCGCGCCCGTCAATGACCACGCCCAGCGCGCCGCCCGTTACCGTGACGCTCCCGCTTCTTCCGGGACCCAAGCCTGCGTCCGCGCGCTGAAGCGGCTGCAAACTGAGACGCGCGCTCTGCCCGCTCGACAACGGCAAAACCTCCAGCCCGCCGAACTTCAAGTCCACGCGCGCGTCCGTCCCGTCGCTGTAGGTCATCTTCGCGCGCAGGATCTGCTCGCCGTACTTCGCGGAGGCTGCCACCGAAACGACCGTCCCCAAGCCGATGAACGCGCCCGAATCGATCACCTGCACCGGCAGGTAATTGTTTCGCGCTGCGGCGACGCCGAGCAGGGGCAGCAGGTTATTCTGGTCAATCAATATCGGGAGGATGCCGACCGGCTGGATCGCATCCAGCAGCATCAACAAACTCTGTCCCAGCGACAATCCATCGCTCACCGCGCCGCCCCCTGCAATGATCAGATCCAACGGGGGCAGGACCTCTCTCGAAGCCTGACCGCCGGATGGGAAAGACCTTCGCGCCGCGCGCACCGCAAGGTACATGGCTTGGCGCGCAATCGCCTGGGCGATCGCCTGATCGTCGCTCGTCGCGGGGAGCGTGCCGGGATACAGGGATTTCTGGAACAGGTACTCGCGCAGGGTGTTCGGGGAAATGTCCAAAGGCAGCCAGCGCATGATGCTCTCGAGATCCGTGTGCTGCAACAGACCGGACAGATTCTCGCCCAGACCGAACTGGGGATACGTCCGCAATACGAGATCGCCTCCGAAGCCAGCCGCCACCGTGGTCGCCGACGCGCCGATGTTCACGCTCAACAAGCCCCGCGTGGATTCGTATTGACGGCTGAGAAAACGAACCATCCGACCCTGCGCGTACGACGTGGGCAGGATGTTCCCGCCGGTCCACATGTTCAATTCGTCCACGCCCTTCAATTGTCTTTGGCGGAGATTGACGAACAGCGCGGCAAGCTCACCGCTCGCAGACGTCGCGTCCTCCTCGTCGAGCGCAGGGCGGACGTTGTGACTGATCTTCAACAGGCCGGCGTGTTCGCCCAGCAATTCCTGGACGTCCCCGTCAAGTTCCCGGTTGCCCGCGTACAGCGCCATCGGACGCTTTTGCCGGGGCATCAGGTAGCACGCCAGGCCGACCGTTTCCAGCATCTTCATCATGGAACGGGACGCGCCGCCGTCCGTGCCGCCGGTCAGGATCACCAGGTCGGGACGGGCGCGCAGGATCGCGTCCAATTGCTGATCGGGTTTGCGGTGATCGGAAAGATCGAGCGCCTCCACCACGCGCGAGTATGTGGATTCAGCCAGGTGACGCGCGCTCTCCATCGAAACGTCCGTGAGCAGACCGACGATCACCGTCCTCACGATGGGACCCGCCGAGATGGTCGCAACCACCGAGTCCACGCCGGAACCGTCGGGCTGGGAGGGAGCGATCAGGTTGCCGTCCTGTCCCAACAGCCTCCCGCCCGTGACCTCCTGCAAACTGGAGATCGCTTCGCGCACGCCGAGGCCGATATCCCTGAACGGGGCTTCGGCGGTGGAAGGCGCCCTGCCCGCGGCGACGAAACGATACTGCCCTTCGACCACGTCGAACAGCGCCGCGCGGGTCGTGGCTGAACCGACCTCGATGGCAAGAATGGATTCGTTCTGGACAAGGGATGTTGGCATGACGTTATAGACCCAATACCGATCTCACGAAATTGAACATCGAAATCAGGCGTTCGATCATGGCAGTCAACGCCGCCATGTACACCCCGGCGAACAACACGCCGAACGTCACCGCGATGATGATGCGTCCCAGCCATGCCAACGCCTCGAGGATGGAGTTACGTTTGACCGAGCCGTCCGCGGCGCGCTGCGCGCCGAACTGGAAATACACCAGCGTCAGGACCGTTCCGGTCAGCATGACCCCGCCCTCGACCAGGCCGAAGAGCGACGGGGAATTCAACGCCTCCATCGAAGCCTGAGCCTGGGGGATCAACGTCCCAGCCAATGCCCCGCCGACGGCGGTCGCCGCGCCGACGCCGACCAGCACAGCCATCGCGAAATTCCCCATCCAGGAGAGGCGCGGGGAAAGTTTCGCCAGGAGCGTCGCCGCAAGGAAAAACGGAATAAGCCCGATCAATAATTGCGCGGGATCGTTCAATGGAAGCGATTGAAATTTCGCAAGGAGGACGTCTTCCACGATCACAGCGGCGGCGTAACCGGAAGCGACCCCGATGAAAAGATAAACGGCGACGCGAAACAAGGGATTATCGCCGATGAGATAACTGAACACCATCAGGGTAAGGATGAGACCGATGAACGCGGAGATCACTTCGATGGAGACCATGTCCTATCCCTGTTCCGCCTCCGCGCGGCGTTCGCGGAACCGCATCAGTAGGCTCCATACGCTCCCGAAAACAATGGCAAGGATCGCCATCATCAAGCCGATCCCGAAAGCGTCCCAGTACGCCCGCGCGATACCCGGGCGGGAGACGTTCACGAGTTCGTATTTCGCCGCGTCGTAGAGGCCGTTGACCATGATGTCCACCTGACCGGAGGCGACGTACGGCTCAAGCATGGGACCCGATTGCGCGCTGGAAACCACGATCAGGGGTTTGGCGGCGATCTCGGAACCTGCGGCTTCCAATTGCTCCACCCAAACGCGCGCCGTTTCCGCGTTATCGGTCATCAGGACGACGGCGGCAAATTGGGAAAAACCGTTCGCGGGATTTTCGATGAACCCCAACACGCCCGCAGACCCGCCGGGCAGGAACCCCAGGTTGAAATACTGCTCGTTGGATTGATAGCCGAGTCCGCCGCCCGCCACCGGAACGCCGACCTTCGTATTGACCATCAACCGATCCACCAACGCGGATCCGTTCGGCGACATGGAAACGAACGTGAACGTGGAGTGACGCGCCAACGCCAGTTGATCCAGCAGGGGTCCCGCCGCGGCTTCCAGTTCGCCGGCGAAGGAGGGCTCGTAATCCACGACGACGAGCGCAGGGGAGGCATCGGGGATGGTCGAAACGAGGTTGGATAGTTCCGCGGAGGGACTGATGGGCATGATCCGCAAACCCAGCCCGATCACGACGCTCAATACCACGAGGAATATGGCGGAGAGCGCCCAACGCAACATGCGCTGGGGCGAAACGACCGGCGCCGCCTTGCGTTCCCGCGCCAGCGTTTCACCGGCGATGATCTGCTCGAGCAGGGTCGCGCCCGCCTGCTGCTCATCTGTAACTTGTAACTTTAGCGAGAGGGTCTTGGGGCGGAGCGACGAACCAATCGGGGCGAGCGGGATGACGCCGCTGAATCCAGCCAGCGGACCTTCGCGCTCGGTGACCCGATCGGCGCTGCCCGCGATCTCGCCTTCGATCGCCGAGTCCACCGGACGCATGGCTTGCACCCACGAAGGCAGTTCCACAGGCGCAAGGGATTCCTCGGCGGGAGCGGCGGCTGGAAGGGATTCTGCAGGCGGGGCTTCGGCGCTTTCGGGTTCGCGCGAAAGCCAGTCGGGCATTTCCATGTCGAAGAGCGCGTCCAGGTCCTGGGCGGAGGATGAGGAGGCGTCGGCTGGGGGGGATTCAAAAGCCGGTTGAGCAGGGGCAGGCTCCTCCTGAGTCGGAGCGCCGGGTTCCTCCGATGGTTGTTCTCCCTGCGCGCGGCTTTGTTCGGCAAACCAATCCCTCGAAGCCGCGCCGGGGGGCGGCATGGAGGGTTCTTCGAGCGCGTTCAACAGCCAGTCCGGGGCGGCGTCCCGCATCGCTTCGTCGTTGAGCATTTCATTGAGAGGCGCTGTGCGGAATGGTTTTGAGGCGCTTATCGTCGTTTCGGAGTCTTGAGCGCCTTCCTCGGTAAACGCCGGAGAGGTTGTCTCGGAGGGTTCGGTCCCGCCGAGATCGCTCAACCACTTCAAATCATCCTCCGAGAACAACGGCTGTCCCGGCGCCGGCTCCCCGGCGGCGGGTTCCGTCGCGCCGCCCAGTTGGTCCAACCAACTCAAATCCTCCTCGGAGGAAGCCGGTTGCGAAGGGGCGGATTCTTCGAACGCAGGGGCGGAGGCGGCGCCGAGATTTTTCAACCAGTCCGGATTCTCCTCGGAGGAGGAAGCGAAATCGGAGCCTGCCTCCCCTTGTGGCTCGGGGGTTTCTTCTATCTTTTTGGAGGCGGCTTCCAGTTCGTGAAGCCAGCTCAAGTCCTCGGGTTCCTTTTCCGCTGGCGGTTCCGTTTCCTGGGCGTTGAACGACTCGAGGTCCTTCATCCATTCCTCGCCGCCGGAAGCATCGCCCGTTTCCTCCACGCTGAACGGCGCGGCTGGCTCGGCAGATGCCTGCGAGAACCAGTCGGTCAATTCGTCCTTTGATTCGGAGGGCGGTTCCTCCCGCATCGGTTCGCCCGTTTCCTGTTCTTCGAATTGGGAGAAGAAATTGGAGGGTTTGCCCCCAGCCTCCGACGACGGCTTGGGCGTCTCCCCTTTCTCTTCCTCCGGCTGGATTTCCTTCAACCAATCGGGGACTTCCTCTTCGTCCGAATCCGCCTGCGACATGAGTCCTGCCAAAAGGTCGGGCGGTTCTTCCTTCTGGACCCGGGAGGTGATCGGCGACTGAAGGGCATCGTCCGCCGCCTCAGCCTTTCCCTGCTCGCGCGCGTCCTTCAGCCAATCCGGCAGGATCTGTTCCAACTCGCCCGTATCCTTCTTGGTCGGTTCCTCCCCAATGTGAAGCATGGACTCGGACTTCAACGGCGACTGGCAGAACTGGCAGGCATCCAGGAAATCCGGGTTTGGATTGCCGCAATTGGAGCAGATGATGTCGGGCATTATTTACCCCCGTATGGACGATCAATGCCGAACAGAACGCGCAGGCCGGTGAGCAGCGTCCCCAACGCCACGCCGATCAAAAGCCCGCGCGCGCCGCCGCTCGAGATCATTCCCGCAATGCCAAGGATCAATTGATCCAGCACAGGGATGGGACCGAACGGCGTCGGCATAACCGCGATGAGGAACAGGACGACCGTCACGAGGAAGATCACGCCCATCACGTCTGCGCGGCGGCGAAGCAGGCGGATGCTCGCGTAGACCAGCGTCACGGCGAGGATCGCGAGGAGCGAGGCTTCCACCGGAACGATGACCGCCTCCACAGCCACGCGCATCATCGAGTGATCGGGTCCAAACACCAGACCCAAGCCGAACGTAACGATGAGTGAAATTACAAGCAATGCCCCATACATTCCGCCCTTCTGTTTTGTCCGCGTCTTTTCCATCTGTACGGAAACGAGATTAAGGATGCCCACCAGCACAGCCATGCCCGCGATGATGATCGCCCAATCGGTCAGGATGAAGCGCAATTGATCCAGCATCGTGAGTTCCGGGAGGAAATATCCCGCGAGGACGATGAGACCGGAGGCAATGGCAAGGGCGGCGGCAAGGATGCGCATCATCAGAAACCGATCCTCAGGAACTTCAAGACCATTCCGCCAAAGATGGCAAGGATGACCAGCCAGCGCAGGACGTCCTGCGTTTGCAGGCTGGCTTCATGCGACGCGCCCGCGCCCAGATATGCGCCGGCGGCAAACAATTCCTCGCCGATCAACGGGTCCTGCGAGGCGGCATAGAAAACGGATTGCGCTGAAAGGTTGTCGCTCCCCGCGATCAGGTCCGCGTTTGCGCTCTCCGAGGCGTCCGCGAGGAGCGCGGCTTCCGCGCCGAGGTCACCGATCACCACGTTGGCGGAGACGTCCTCATCGCGTGCGACGAACATCGTCCCTGCGGCAAAGGCAAAGGGTGTGAGACCGGTCAATCGTCCGGTGGTGAAGCGATATTGATCCTCCGCCCCCGCGGCGCGATAGCCGGATTGCAGCGTGTCCTGCGAAAGGATCGCCAGCGAAGCGTCCCCGGAGGTTACGACAGGAGGTTTATCGCTCAGGGAGGTGCGTTCGGCGAGACGGCGCAGCATGGCGAGTCCCGCCAATGCCGAGCCGCCGCGCGCGGTGAACAGGTTGCCGCGCCCGATGGAAATGTGCAGGCGCGTCCCGCCTTCCACAGCCAGTCCGATGGCGCGGTTCAGTCGTTCATAAGCCTCGATGCGGCGGAACACGCCCGGCGACCTGCGGCGCATGAACGTGAAGAACAAAAGAAGCAGCGCGGCGACGAGGAAGACGATCAGCGCGGTCATTCCGCCGTCTCCCCGCGCAGATATTGCGCGAACGCCTGCGCTTCCTGTTCGTTTTCGAGCATGTGAGCGAACGCCTCGATTCCTTTTCCCCTCACGAATGGCTGGCTGACGTACAGCATCTGCGCCCCCAACACGGACAACGGAGAACCCGCCTCCAATAACCACGAAGCAAGCCCGTCCAATTTCAAGCGACGCAATGTCTCAGCCCATGTTGACCAGTTTGTGCGCGATGGCATGTGCGAAGTATAGCATATTTTATACATGGCTCGACTCAACCAAAAGGCATGGGGATTTCAATGTCGCTGCGGATGGAGGATGAAATCCCGTCATCGAATTACGCCGAACCAGCATAGTATAATCACGACAGAAATCAATCATGGAGGAACCATGACAGAAAAAAAGATACGCGTTCTCGTCGCCAAACCGGGACTCGACGGGCACGATCGCGGGGCAAAAGTCGTTGCGCGCGCATTGCGCGACGCCGGCATGGAGGTCATTTACACGGGTCTGCGGCAGACTCCCGAAATGATCGCCGAAGCCGCGCTCCAGGAGGACGTGGACGTGGTGGGGCTGTCCATCCTCTCCGGCGCGCACATGGCGCTCGCCCCGCGCATCCTGGAACTGCTCAAGGCGAACGGACAGGAACACGTCAAGGTGTTCATCGGCGGCATCGTCCCGGATGACGACGCGCCCAAACTCAGGGAGATGGGCATTGCCGGCATTTACGGGCCCGGGGCGTCCACCGAGGAGATCATCCGGGAGATACGCGAGACGGTGAAGTAATGCGTGTTGCGTGCCTTTGAACGGAGATTGCGATGCCCAAACTGACGATTCAACTATTGAAACGGGAGGCGCGAAAGTTTTCACAGGCGGAGTCCGGTCACAGGGAGAAAAGTCTGTTTGGGGTGACGGACGGCAAGGCATAATGAATAATCCACTTACCCAATCCATTCTCGAAGGAAACCGCCTTGCCCTCTCCCGGCTTCTCACGCAGGTGGAGAACGATTCGCCGCAGGGACGCGACGCGCTGGCAGAACTCTTTCCACATACCGGCAAAGCGCACCTCATCGGCGTGACGGGCGCGCCAGGCACGGGCAAATCGTCGCTCGTCAATCAACTCACGCTGTATTATCGAAAAGAGACGAACAAAAAAGTCGCCATCATAGCCGTTGACCCGTCCAGCCCGTTCACGGGAGGCGCGGTGCTGGGCGACCGCGTGCGGATGCGCGATCTCTCCGGCGACGCTGGCGTGTTCATCCGCTCGATGGCAACGCGCGGCTCGGTCGGCGGGCTGGCGCAGAAAACAGCCGCCTTCGTCCAGGTCTTCGACGCGGCGGGATACGAGATCGTCATCGTCGAAACCGTCGGCGCGGGGCAAAGCGAAGTGGACATCGCCCGGCTGGCGCACACCACCATCGTCGTCGAAGCGCCGGGTCTTGGCGACGACATCCAGGCGATCAAGGCGGGGATTTTGGAGATCGCGGACGTGCTCGTCATCAACAAGGCGGATCGTCCCGGCGTGGAGAATACGGAACGTGCGCTTCGTTCCACGCTGGAACTTGCCCATCCGACGAAACGCGTCGTCCACCACCACGGGCGAAGGATGAACGTGGATGTCATTCCGAGCCGCGGTCCTGAGCGAAGCGAAGGAGAAGCGAAGGGACTCGCTCACCATGGCGGAGATTCTTTGACGGCTGAGAATGACAAAGACGCATGGATCCCCCCCATCATCAAAACCGTCTCCATCGAAGGGACCGGCATCCCGCAACTGGCGGAGGCGATCGCGAAACACGAGTCGCATTTGCATCAGAGCGGGGATTGGTCCGCTCGAGACCGCGCCAGGCTGAGGTCCGAGTTGGACGCGGTGTTGCAGGAGGAGTTGATGAATCGTTTCCTGGCGGGCGTTCATCGGGAGGAATATGAGAAGGCGCTGGAGAAGGTCATCCGCAGAGACTTGTCGCCATACGAGGCGGCGCGCATTCTGTTGAACGGAAAGTTGAAATAGCCGAGGAGAAGCATGGCGCCACACACGCATCACGAAATAAAAATGTATGGAGAGATCAAACTGTACGCCGGTTCCGGCTCGCCCGAACTGGCGCAAAAGATCGCAGATTTTCTCAAACAAAAGTTAAGCCCGCGCGAAGTGATCCAGTTTCCCAACGAGAACATCTTCGTCAAATTGAAGAGCAGCGCGCGCGGACAGGACGTGTACGTGATCCAGACGACCTCCTCGCCCGTGCATTACAACCTGATGGAATTGCTGATCATGATCCAGACCATCCGGCTGGATTCCGCGGCGCGCATCACGGCGGTCGTTCCGTATCTTTGTTACGGCAGGTCGGATAAAAAGGACCAACCGCGCGTCCCCATCACCGCCCGCCTCATCGCGGACATGATCGAGATCGCCGGCGCGGATCGTTACATGACCTTCGATCCGCACGCCGGGCAGTTGCAGGGATTCTTCTCCATTCCCGGCGACGTGCTGACGGCATCGCACATGGTCAGCGACCATATCCGGGATAACCTGTTCGGCGCGATGGTAAATCCCGTTGTGGTCGCCACCGACCTGGGCTTCGCCAAAAAGGGACGCAACTACGCCACCGACCTGGACGCGCCGATCGCCTTCATCGAAAAGAGGCGCGTGGGCAACGACGCCAAAGCCGAAGCGCTGACCCTCATCGGCGACGTGAAGGACCGCGACGTCATCGTGGTGGACGACGAGGTGGATACGGGCGGTTCCGTCGCGCAGGCGGTGGACGTCGTCAAAAAGAACGGCGCGCGCAGCGTGTACCTGGCGTTCATCCATCCCATCTTTTCGAAGGACGCGGCGGAGAGGCTCGCCGCCCTGCCCATCAAACAGATCATCACCACAGACACCATACCGATCCCTGCGGAAAAGATGAAACGCCTCGAGGGACGCCTCACCGTCCTCTCCATTGCGCCGATGCTGGGAGAGGTCATCCAGCGCGCACACGAGGGAAGAAGCGTGGGTGAGATGTTTGGAGAATGAGAACCAGTGACCAGTGAGCAGTGACCAGTCAGCAGTGAACAGTGAGCAGTGAGCAGTGTTCATTAACTGGTTACTGACGACCAACGACTAACGACCAACGACTAACGACTACCGACTAACGACCAACGACTAACGACCAACGACTACTGACTAACATGCCCGAACTCCCCGAAGTCGAAACCATTGCCCGTAAACTGGAACCGGAACTGCTCGGCAGGACGATCCAGGAATCCGACCTGCGCTGGTCGCGCACGCTTGCCGCGCCTTCGCCTAGAAAATTCAAAGAGCAGATCAAAGGACAACGGATAAAAGAAGTGACGCGCCGCGCCAAGTTCTTCATCCTTCGTCTTTCAGATTTCGACCTGCTCATCCACCTCCGCATGAGCGGCGACCTCTACATTCGAAATAGTACAATCAAGCCAGACAAACACGACAGGCTTGTACTAAAATTATCGGGCAATAAATCCCTAGTCTTCAACGACACTCGCAAATTCGGGCGCGTTTGGTTGACATCGAATCCTGAAGAAGTCCTCGGCAGCCTGGGACCCGAACCGCTCGGCAGGGCTTTCACCCCGCAATGGTTATTCGCTTCATTGCAAAAGAAGCGCCGCCAACTCAAACCCCTGCTCCTCGACCAGGCTTTCCTCGCCGGGCTTGGCAACATCTACACGGATGAGGCGCTGCACCTCGCGAAACTGCATCCGCTGAGGAGGTCCGATTCGGTCACGCAGGAGCAGGCTAAGGCGCTGCATGAAGCGATCCGCAAGATCCTGCGCGAGGGCATCCGCCGGAACGGCGCATCCATTGACTGGGTGTATCGCGGCGGCGAATTCCAAAATTACTTCCGCGTGTACGACCGCAAGGGAAAACCCTGTAAGTCCTGCGGAACGAAGATCGAACGCATCACGGTCGGTCAACGCGGCACATACTTCTGCCCGAACTGCCAGGCATTGAAATAACATGGTCGAAGGATTGAATTTATCCCCCATTTTGATCCCGCTCGCCGCCCTCCTCGTCGGCTGGGCAATCGGATTTTTCGATTCCAACCTCCGCACGTCCAAAAAGATCAAACGGGCGGAGGAGTCCGCGAAAATCGCCATCGAAGCGGCGGAGAACAAGGTCGCCGAGGCGCAGGCAAAACTGTCGGAGACATCCGCGACGCGCGACGATCCGGACCTCCTGCGAATCAAAAACGAAAACGGACGCCTGACCCTCGATCTCGACGGCGCGCGCGTGGACACCTCCAACCTGACGGCAAACCAGCGCAAACGATTGATCGAAATGCTGAACGCCATACGCCCGTGGCTGGAAGGGAAACCCGCGCCCGCAGCGATCCCTCCGCCTCCTCCCGCGCCCGCGCCTGCCACCCCTCCCATTGCCTCTCCCCCGCCTCAACCGACTGCGCGTCCCTCCGCAACGAGACCGGAGCCGTCGCCAAAAAAGAAGGATGACAAACCCGAAGCCGCGCCCACCAGCATCGTGGAACAGATCAACGTGATCCTGCAAGCGCGCATCGTAAACACGCCCCTCGCTTCGAGAGGTGTGACACTCATAGAATCCGCGGCAGGCGGCGTCAACATTTACGTAGGGGTGGAGAAATATGAAGGACTGGACTCCGTCCCTGACGAAGAGGTCAAAAAAGCCATCCGCGCCGCCATTGACGAGTGGGAAAGAAAATACACGCCGGGTTTGTAAGACAGGACTAATCCTGTCCTACACAGGTTTGTAGCGCGCCGTCAACACCGGGCAATGCGCCACCTCCGCCACCTCCGCAGTGACGTTGGGCGTATAGAGTTGACGGATCGCGCTGGCGCTGTACGCCGAACCCATGCAAACCAGGTCGTAATCCCCCTCCCTGATCTCAGCCAGGATCTCCTCCACCACGTTCCCCTGACGCGTCGCCACACGCGCGTTCAAGCCTGATCGCTTCGCGATCTCCAACCCCTTCTTCAACCCGCGCCCCGGCAGGGTGTCCGTCTCCGCGAGATCGTCCAGGCGCTTCAACACGTCGCGCCCGCCCGGATACTCCAATTCGGATGGGGACGCCACGTGCAGGATGGTCACATCCGCGCGGGCGGCGGTCGCCACCTGAAAGGCGAGGTTCTCCGCCGCGGCTTCGTATCCCAACCCGCCGATGCTGACCAGCATCTTTTTCAAGGGCAGGCGCGTCTTTGGCGCGTACAGGATCGGCGTTGCAATCCTCTCCATTAACGTCCGAATGGAACGCCCCGTCAGCCAGCGTTTGAAGGGATGACGTCCCAGCGGGCCGACGACCGTGATGTAATCGCCTTCGTGCGCCTTATCGGGGATGACCTGCTCCGCGTCCCCTTTGCGGACCTCGAGGCTGTATTCCACGCCTCGAGCCTCGAACAAGCCGAGAGCGCGTTCGAAGATATCCTCCAAAGGGTGGCGTTCGTCTATCGCCGCAGGACTCAGGCTCTCGGCCACGCCCAGAAACGTGATCTTCATCCGCATGGTTTCGGCGAACCACGCGCCGTATTCGACGGCGGGCCAGGTCTCCTTGAATCCGTTCGTTGCGATCAATAGATGCGATTTCATCCTAACTCCGTTTGCCGAACAGAATGACGCCCAGCAGCCCCGCGCCGAGCAGGACGAAGGGCGAAGGCGCTTCGAACCAGAACGCGACCGCGCTCAACGCGCCGATCAACAGGACGCGGCGATCCAGCCTCTTGCGCGTGCCGGCGCGGAACAATTCCCAGGCGACGATCACGATCAACGCCGCCACCGCCGGACTCATGCCCGCCACGAAACCGCCCAGCCAGGCTTCATGCTGGAACTGCTGAAGAAGCGCGGAGACCACGAGCATCAACACAGTGGGCGGAAGGATCGCGCCGAGCAACGCGGCGAGCACCCCCGTAAAACCGCCCGCCGCGTAGCCGACGAACATGGCAAGTTTCAACGCCTCGCTTCCCGGCAGGACGTTGGAAAAGCCGACGGCTTCGACGAAGCGCTCCTCCGTCATGATCTTGCCAACCGCTTCATCGTACAGGAACCCTATGGAGGCGGGACCGGAGGGCGAAAGGATGTTCACCTTGAGGAACATCCACAACAGCCGGAGCCAGACGGCGAACTGCGAACGGTTCATGTCAGAAATATGATTCCCACCAGCCCCGCGATCAATACGACGATCCGCGCCGGCGCCTTGAGGGACATGGCAGCCAGGCTGGCGACGCCGATCGCCCAGCCCTCCCAACCCGTTGAGCCTCCCTTCTGAAAGATCTTCCACGCGACGAAAAGCATCAGGACCGAGATGGCGGGGGTGAGTCCTTCGATGAAACTGCCCAGCCACGCCTCGCGCCGCAAACGGTGAAGGACCATCGTCACGCCGAGGATGATGATCGTGGGCGGCAGGATGGAGCCGCTCAACGCGACGAACCCGCCCGGTATCCCCGCGACGGCGTAGCCGATGTACATGGCGAGTTGCAACGCGTCGCTGCCCGGCAGCACGGACGACAACCCGACCGCCTGCACGAACTGACCGTCCGTCACCAGTTTGCCCACCGTCTCGTGATAGAGCAGACCGACCGACGCCGGTCCCGACGTGCTGAGCAGGTTGACCTTGATGAAGATCCAGAAGAGTTGAAGAAGTTGGTCCATGGGATGAGGGTAATTGTAACGGCAATCGAAAAAAAAGAAGACAGGAGCGACTCTGTTGAGTCGCTCCTGTCCGGCGCGAGGCGCCCTCATGGGTCAATAATTCGACACCATGTCAATGAGACCGAGTTCGCGGGCGCGGTGATCGCACCAGCGGAAGGTGAACACGGACAGGATGGCGAACACGACCGTCAGCCCGAGCAGGATGCCAATCAGTTCGAGGTTGTTGAATCGCGCCAGCGTGGGGAAGGCTTGCGCGACCTCGCCGATGAGCGAGCGGCGCATCAGTTCGAGCCAGTAGGTGATGGGCATGGCGTACCCGATGGGGCGCAGCCAGGCGGGCAAAACCTCGAGCGGAAAGATCGCGCCGCTGAAGAGGTAGAGCGCGCCCGCCACCGCCTCGCCGATGAGAAAAAAGTGATGCGCGACCATGAGCGTGATGCTGGCGAGGATCAATCCCATCATGGCGAGCATGGTCACGCCGATGACGAGCGAAACGAGGAACAATCCCCAGTCCACCCGCGTCAGGTCGAGAGGAAGATGGAGGAACAGCGCGCCCGCTCCCAGCGTGATGATGACCGCCACCGTCCCGATGAGAAAACGCGAGACGCCGCGCCCCAGCCAGTAAAAGGGAATCCGGATCGGCGCGATGTACATGTATTTGAGAGTCTTGTAATGTTCGCGGTCGTCAATCACCGCCCACGAGACTCCCGCCATCACCGCGCCGACGTAGATGTAGAACGCGTTGCCGAGGTAGATGTAGGGAAAGAGCGGTGATTTGTAATCTCCGCCGGTGATGATGCTGTACATGACGACGAGAATGGCGGCGCCCGCCAGCGGCTTGATGATGACGTAGATGGCAAACAGGAAGGGATCGGTCCAGTTCGACTCGACCTGCCATCCCAGCCAGGTTGCCATGCTGAAGGAACGGGATGTTTCGGAACGGTTCATAAATTAACCCAAGTTGCCACCTACCAAAGGAAGTTGATGCTACAAGCAAGCACAAACAGAGCGACTTTGATTTCAAAGCCTGCGGCAGTGATGGCGTGAA
>JAANMT010000484.1_pt1 | contig 43339 bp, 33 predicted proteins | sample 7279711 | NCBI WGS metagenome assembly JAANMT01 (sample SAMN14094538, study PRJNA606508) | bioreactor metagenome | isolation source: A lab-scale SPAN reactor treating ammonium-rich wastewater day 1 | place: Ireland: Galway | collected 2017-01-16 | reverse complement strand
CGCCGTGATCTCGCCCAGCTCTTCCGAAGACTGGAGTCCTCACCCATGAGACTCGTCGCGTGAGGTTACGTCACCGAACTTCCGGGCCAGAGGACTAGTCGGGCTTCTTCAGGCAGGCCGCCGCGAGCTCGGCGGCCTTGTCGGCGCCCACGTAGGCGACCAGGCCCCGCCGCAGGAAGTCGGCCAGCTTCGGCTGGTCCTCCTCGGCCACGTCGCCGTTGCCGCCGGCGCCGAACTTGGCACAGACGTGGATGGCGACGGCGGTGGCCGTCGCCTGCCCCATGTGCGGGGCGAGGACCTGCGCGATGTGCTCGCTGAGCGTCACGGTCGAGGCGTCCTCCAAAGCGGGGGAGCCATAGTGTAGCCTCGGCGTGCCTTGGACGACCAACAGGACCTCCGCTTCGCACTCGAACGCGCCCTCGCCCACGCCGAGGACGCGATCGCCCTGCTCGCCCCGTTCGGCAAATTGGATGGACCTCCCGATGATGCGCTGGCGCAGGCCGCGGTCGACGTCGCGGGCGAGCTGGACGGCTTCGCCGGGGCCGTGGAGCTGGCGCGGGGACGCGGTGGGCGCCGCGCGTTCCCCGAGCTGCCCTGGGACCTGATGTCGGCCGTGGGGCCCGAGGCGCTCAGCTTCGACGACGAAGGGCGCGCCGGACTCGATCCCGAGGCCGCGGTGCGGGCCGGGGCCGAGCTGCTGCCCGCCTTCGTCGCCGCGATCCGGCGCGCGCTGTCCGCCCCCGCGCGGAAGGCCTCCGCTACGCCCGCTCCAGCTCCGCCGCGATCGCGTCCGCGGCCGCGGCGGGATCGGCGCCCGCGGTGATCGGGCGGCCGACGACGAGGTAGTCGGCCCCCGCGCGCAGCGCCGCAGCGGGCGTCGCCACCCGCGCCTGGTCGTCGCGCGAGGAGGCCGCCAGCCGAATGCCTGGGGTCACGATCAGGAAGGCCGGGCCGCACTCCGCGCGGATCAGGGCGATCTCCTCGGGCGAAGCCACGACGCCGTCGGCGCCGGCGTCCTGCGCCAGCCGCGCCAGGTGGCGCACCGCCTCGGGAATCGCCATCGGCAGCCCGATCTCGCGCAGCGAGGCGGCGTCGTGGCTGGTCAGCACGGTGACGGCCAGCAGCTTCGCGTCGGAGCCGGCGCAGGCCTTCGCGGCGCCCGCCATCATGGCCCGGCCGCCGAGCGCGTGGACGTTGACCAGGCGGCAGCCCAGCGTCGCGGCCGCGGCGACGGCGTTCTGGACCGTGTTCGGGATGTCGTGGTACTTGAGGTCGAGGAACACGCCATGGCCGGCGCCCGTCAACTCGCGCACCAGCGCCGGGCCGGCGGCGGTGAAGAGCTGGTGGCCGACCTTGAACATCCCGACCCGCCCCGCGAGTCGGGCGACGAGGGCGTGGGCGGGCTCCGCGCCGGGCACGTCGAGGGCCACGATCAGGCGTTCGCGCGGCGACAGGCGGATGTTCATGCTCGCTCCGGCATCTGCAGCGTGCCCACGACCTCGCGGACGTCGCCGAGGCCGTGGCGCACGAGGTAGTCGCCCAGCCCGGCCAGGATGCGGTCGTAGACGCCGGGATCGACGAAGTTGGCGGTGCCGATCTGCACCGCGGTGGCGCCCGCGATCAGGAACTCGAGGGCGTCGGCCGCGCTCGAGATGCCGCCGATGCCGAAGATCGGCAGCTTCACGGCCCGCGCGACCTGCCACGTCATGCGCACGGCCACGGGCCGGATCGCCGGCCCGGACAGGCCGCCCGTGCCGAACGCCAGCTTCGGCCGCCGCGATTCGACGTCGATCGCCATGCCGAGCAGGGTGTTGACGCACGAGAGCCCGTCGGCGCCGGCGTCGGCGCACGCCCGCGCGAAGGTGGCGATGTCGGAGACGTTGGGGGAGAGCTTGGGGATCAGCGGCCGCTTCGTCGCCTTGCGCACCGCGGCCACCACCGCGTGGGTCATCGCCGGGTCGTTGCCGAAGGCGAGGCCGCCCTTCTTGACGTTGGGGCAGGAGATGTTGACCTCGAGCCCCGCCACGCCGGGCGCGTCCTCCAGCACCGCGGCGACCTCCGCGTACTCCTCGACGCTGTCGCCGCAGACGTTGACGAACACCGCGGTGTCGTGGCGGGCGAGGCGCGGCAGCACGTCGCGGGCGAACGCGCGCACGCCGACGCCCTGCAGGCCGATCGCGTTGAGCAGGCCCGACGGGGTCTCGGCGAGCCGCGGGGTCGGGTTGCCGTCGCGCGGGGTCATGTAGAGGCCCTTCGAGACCAGGCCGCCCAGCTTCGAGAGGTCGAGGATGCCCTCGTACTCGACGCCGTAGCCGAACGTCCCGGAGGCCGCGACCAGCGGGTTCTTCAGGCGGATGCCGGCGAAGTCGACGGCCAGGTTCGGCGCGCTCATCGCCCGCCTCCCGCCGCCGCGCTGCGCTCCTCGCCCGGCCACAGCACGTGCGAGGCGTCGAACACCGGGCCCTCGGTGCAGGCGCAGCGGTACTTCCAGCGCTCCTGCTCGGGCGCCTGGATCTTGACCACGCAGCCGAGGCAGGTGCCGACGCCGCAGCCCATCCAGGGGTCGAGGCTGACCTCCGCCCGCAGCCCGCGGCGCTGCGCCAGGCGGGACACGGCGTGCAGCATCGGGTCGGGCCCGCAGGCGTACAGCCGCGGCCGGCGCCCGTCGCCGCCGCGGTCGAGGTGGGCCTCGAGCGCGCCGGTGACGCGGCCGTGGAAGCCGAGGCTGCCGTCGTCGGTGGCGAGCTCGAGCGGCACGCCGGCTTCCGCGAACGGCTCGCGGAGCTGCAGCTCCGCCGCGGTGCGCCCGCCGTAGAACACGCGGGCGGTCGCGCCGCGGGCCCGCAGCTCGCGGCTCATCAGCAGGAACGGCGCGATGCCGTAGCCGCCGGCGACGAGCAGCGGCTCCTCGTCGTCGGCTGGCGCCGTGAACGGCCGGCCGAGCGGGCCCAGGCACTGCGCGGGCTCGCCGGGCTCGAGGGCGCACAGGGCGCGGGTGCCCGGGCCGATCGCCTTGACGAACAGGCTGAAGCGCTCGCGCTCGAGGTCGACGGCCAGGATCGAGAACGGCCGCCGCAGCGGCGGCTCGGCGGAGAGCCCCGCCTTGATCATCACGAACTGGCCCGCGCGGCCCTCGCGGGCGACCTCCGGGTGACCGAAGGTGAGCACGAAGTAGGGGCCGCCCAGGGACTCTCTCCTGACGAGCAGCACGTCGCGGTTGGTGGGCATCCGGTCCCGCTACTTCTCCCGCGCCTTGCGCAGCACCTCGGCGGCCTCGTCGCCGAGGTACTTGACGACCAGCCGGCTCCAGCTCGGGCTGCGGCGGAAGTTGTCGAGGTACGACGACAGCTCGGCCCGCAGCGCGGCATCCGCCTTGCGCAGGCCGAACGCCAGCGAGCCCGGCTCGCCGAGGAACACGCCGAGCTGGATCTGCGGGTCGCGCTGGCGCTGCACGATCACGTGCTCGACGCCGAGCACGGCTGCCTCGCACTGGCCCGCGCGCAGCGCGTCGGGCATCGTGCCGGAGGGCACGAAGACGACGTTCGCGGCCGGCACCTGGGCCGCCGCCACCTCCTGCGCCATGCTGGTGCCCTTGACCGTGCACACCTTCAGGGCGCGCAGCGCGTCGAGGCTCGCCACGGGCGGGGCCGGCCTGCGGTTGAAGGCCACCTTGCGCGAGGGAAACGCCTCGCTGCTGAACGCGATCCGCGTCAGTCGCTCCCCCGTGATCGCGTAGCCGCCGGCGATCAGGTCGCCCTTGCCCGCCTCAAGGCTCGGGATCATCGCGTCCCAGCCGGTGACCTCGACGACGTCGAGCTCCAGCTTGTGGAGGGCGGCGAAGCCCTGCAGCAGCTCGCGGTCGAAGCCGGGGCGCTGGGGGTCCTTCAGGTTGAAGAACAGGTCCTCGTGCACCGCCAGCACGCGCAACGTGCCGCGTTGCTTGATCTCGGCCCAGTCCGCGGCTGCCGGGGCCGCGGCCCACAGCGCGGCCGCCGCCGCGAGAGGGAGAGCAAGGCTTCGCATCGACACCTCCGTTCCCAGCCGCGGCAGTCTAGCAACGCTTTCGCTTTTCGCCCCGGATCGCGGAGCATTGGCCGCGATGGCGCGGCGCACGGCGATCTCGGCGGCGGTGTCCGCGGGCCTGCTGGCCCTCAACCTCGTCACCCTCACGCTGTTCCTCAACCCGGGGCTGGGCCTGTTCGCCGAGCTGCCGGGACTGCTGCGCGGGCTGTTCCTGCCGTACTTCGCCGGCGCCTTCGGGCTGCTGCTGGGCGCGGCGCTGCTGGCGGCCACGTTCCGCTTCTGGCCCGAGGTCACGCGTCCGCCCGTCGAGAGCCTGCCTTGGTTCGGCTCGCTGAACATGGTCGCCTGCGCGGCCGCCGCCGCCCTCTACTGGCTCAACCTCCTGAGCTATCGCTGGTCGATCCCGCCGGACTCGGTGCGCGCGCTCGCGACGGCTGCGGCGCTGCTCCTCGTGCTGGTCGTCGTGCAGTTGCTGATCGGCGTCGACGCCGTGCTCTACCCGCTGCGCGGCCGCGCGCTCTCCGCGGCGCTGTCGGTGCTGGCCGCGGGGGCCAGCGGCGTCGGCCCGATGGCGCTGGTGCCGCCGCCGCCCGCGGCGGACCCGGCGCCGGTGACCGCCGCGCTCGAAGCGGTGCGGCCGGCGCGCCGGATCGTGCTGGTGGGCGTGGACGGCCTGGGCCCCGAGATGCTGCGCCAGGCCGTGGCGGACGGCGACGCGCCCGCGCTGGAGCGGCTGATGCGCCGCGGCGCGTGGGGGCCGCTCGGCACCATCGAACCCACCGAGGGGCCGCCGCTGTGGGCGACGCTGGCGACCGGCACGCTGCCGCACGCCCACGGCGTCAAGAGCTTCGCCAGCTATCGCCTGCCGGGCCGCACGACCTCGGTCGACCTCCTGCCCAAGGGTGCGTTCGTGACGCTGCTCGAACGCTTCGGCTTCGTCGACCGCGTGCCGGTCGGTCCCGGCTCGCGGCGCCGCCCGGCCGTGTGGAACGCGCTCGACGCCTTCGGCCAGGGCGCGGGCCTGGTGCGGATGTGGGGCACCCACCCGCCCGAGCGGCTGCGCGGCTTCGTGCTCTCTCCCTACTTCCACGTGCTGCGCGGCGACCCTCAGCGCGTGGCGTCCACCCTGCATCCGCCCGACCTAGGGCCCGAGGTCCGGGCCCGGGCCGTCGACGCCGCGGACGTCGATCCGGCGCTGCTCGCCGAGTTCGTCGACCTCGGCGGCTCGGGGCGGGAGGACGTGCTGCCGTGGCGGCGCGAGCTCGTCGATCGCGCGCTGGCCCCCGACCTCACCTACTCGCGCGCGGGGGCGATGCTGCGGCTCGCCTACGACCCGCCCTTCTACGCCCTGCTGTTCCACGGCCTCGACGCCACGGGCCACGTCTTCATGCGCTTCTCGCGGCCCGAGGCCTTCGGCGACGTGACGCCCGAACAGGCGCGCCGCTACGGCCACGTGCTGCCGCGCTATCTCGGCTGGGTCAGCCAGCAGGTGGCCGAGCTGGCCCAGACCCTGGGCCCGGACGACGTGCTGGTGGTGGTCTCGACCTACGGCATGGAACCGGTGCCCTTCTGGCGGCGGCTGGCCTCGCTGGCACTCGGCCTGCCCGACCAGGCCGGCACCCACGCCGGCGCCCCCGACGGGGTGCTGCTGCTGGCCGGCGCCGGCATCCGCCCGGGCGCGCTGGTCGACGGCGCGTCGATCCTCGACCTGGCGCCGACGCTTCTGTACCTGATGGGGCTGCCCGTCGCCCGCGACATGGAAGGGCGGGTGCTGCTGGAGGTCGTCGACCCCGCGCAGGCGCGGCCGGTGACGTGGATCCCGAGCTACCGCAGCGTCGCGGTCAGCCCGCTCGGGGAACCCGTCGCCGACGACCTGCCGCCGCTGCCCGAGGAGCCGTGAAGCGCCAGCCGCAGGAACCGGCGGCGGTGTTAGCATCGCCCCGCGCCCCCTGCGCACCACGACCCCGATGACCCCTCCCCGCGGTTTCCGTGAACGGCTGTGCCTGATGGACGCGGCGCGCCTCGACCGCACGCTGTCGCGGATGGCCGCCGAAATCTGCGAGCGCCACCCCGACACGGCGCGGCTGCTGCTGGTCGGCGTCCACACCCGGGGCGTGCCGCTCGCGCAGCGGCTTGCCGCGCGCCTGCCCGTGCGGCCCGTAGTCGGCAGCCTCGACATCACCCTCTATCGCGACGACCTGACGACCATCGCGCCCCACCCGCTGACCCGCGGCACGGCGATCCCGGTGGCGATCGACGGCCGCGTCGTGATCGTCGTCGACGACGTGCTGTTCACCGGCCGCACCGTGCGGGCGGCGCTCGACGAACTGGTCGACTTCGGACGCCCGGCCCGGATCGAGCTGGCGGTGCTGTGCGACCGCGGCCACCGGGAGCTGCCGATCCGCGCGGACTACGTGGGCGAGACGGTGAGCACGGCCCGCGACGAGATCGTCGAGGTGCGGCTGTCGGACGAGGACGGCGAGGACTCGGTGTGGCTGCTCGAGCCCGCGCCTTTGCCGGCCGCGACCCCGCCACCGCCGCCGCCGGTGGAGCGGCGGCCCGCTGCGAAGAAGGCGCCCGCCAGGGAGGCGCCTGCGAAGCCGGCGGCGCGGCCGGCCCGCGCGGCCACCCGCAGGAAGCCGGCTCCCCGGAGGAAGCGATGAGCGCGCCGTTCCCGCACCGCCACCTGCTCGGCATCGAGCCGCTGGCGGCCGAGCACGTCGTCTCCGTGCTCGACACCGCCGAGACGATGCGCGAGGTGCTGGGCCGGCCGATCAAGAAGGTGCCCACGCTGCGCGGCCGCAGCGTCGTCAACCTCTTCTACGAGGCCTCGACCCGCACCCGCTCGTCGTTCGAGATGGCCGAGCGCGTGCTGTCGGCCGACTCGCTCTCGATCGCCACCGCCACCTCGTCGGTGCAGAAGGGCGAGACGCTGCTCGACACGGCGAAGAACCTCGAGGCCATGAACCCCGACATGATCGTGATGCGGCACGGCTCGTCGGGGGCGCCGCACTTCCTGGCCCGCCACTGCAAGGCCGCGATCGTCAACGCGGGCGACGGCTTCCACGAGCACCCGACCCAGGCCCTGCTCGACGCGCTGACCCTGCGCCAGAAGAAGGGGCGGCTCGAGGGCCTGAAGGTCGCGATCATCGGCGACGTGCTGCACTCGCGGGTCGCGCGCTCGAACGCGCTGCTGCTGGCCAAGGTGGGCGCGAAGCCGGTGCTGTGCGGGCCGCCGCCGCTGCTGCCGGTCGGCGTCGAGCAGTACGCGCCGACCACCACGCGGCTCGACGAGGCGATCGAGGGTGCCGACGCGATCATGATGCTGCGCCTGCAGCGGGAGCGGATGTCGGGCGCGTTCCTGCCCTCGACCCGCGAGTACCACGAGCTCTACGGGCTGACGGTGGAACGGGTGAAGAAGGCGAAGCCCGACGTCGTGATCCTGCACCCCGGGCCGATGAATCGCGGGGTGGAGATCGCGAGCGAGGTCGCCGACGGCCCGTACTCGGTGATCCTCGACCAGGTCACGAACGGCGTCGCGGTGCGGATGGCGGTGCTGTACCTGCTGCTGGGCGGCAGTGGAGGCGAAGCATGAGCGAGCGGCTGCTGCTGCGAGGCGGGCGCGTGATCGACCCGGCGCGCGGCGTGGACGGCGCGTTCGACCTGATGATCGAGAACGGCCGGGTGGCCGAGCTGGGGCCGAAGCTGCCGCCGCGCGGCGCGCCCGTGCGCGACGTGGCCGGCTGCCTGGTGGCGCCGGGCTTCATCGACATCCACGTCCACCTGCGCGAGCCCGGGCGCGAGGACAAGGAGACGATCGCGACCGGGACGCGGGCGGCGGCCCGCGGCGGCTTCACGGCCGTGTGCGCGATGCCCAACACCACGCCGGTCAACGACTCGGCGGCCGTGACGCGGTTCGTGATGGACCGCGCGCGCGAGGCGCGCTCCGTGCGCGTGTACCCGATCGGCGCGATCACCAAGGGCTCGCTCGGCGAAGAGCTGGCCGAGTACGCGGACATGCAGAAGGAGGGCGCGGTCGCGGTCTCCGACGACGGCCGCCCGATCGGCTCGGCGCTCGTCTTCCGGCGCGCCCTGGAGTACGCGAAGGGGCTCGGCCTCGTCGTCATCGACCACTGCGAGGACCCGACGCTGTCGCACGGCTGCTGCATGAACGAGGGGCCGGTCGCCACCCGCCTCGGCCTGCGCGGCGCGCCCGCCGTCTCGGAGTCGGTGATCGTGGAGCGCGACATCGCGCTCGCCGAGCTGACCGGTGGTGCTTGCCACATCGCCCACCTGTCGACCGCGGCCGCGGTCGATGCGGTGCGCCGCGGCAAGGCCCGCGGCGTGCGGGTGACGGCCGAGGCCACGCCCCACCACCTGCTGCTGACCGACGACCTGGTGCGCGAGCGCGAGTACGACACTTCGACCAAGATGAACCCGCCGCTGCGCAACGAGCGCGACCGCCTGGCCGTGCTGGCCGGGCTCAAGGACGGCACCATCGACTGCATCGCCACCGACCACGCGCCGCACACGGTGGACGACAAGCGGGTCGAGTTCGACCAGGCGGCGTTCGGCGTCGTCGGCCTCGAGACCGCCGTGCCGCTGATGATCGACCGCGTCGTGGGCGCCGGCCACCTGAAGCTCGCGCAGCTCGTCGAGCGGATGTCGACGGCGCCGGCGCGGGTGCTGGGCCTGCCCGGCGGCCGGCTGGCGCCGGGCGACGTCGCCGACGTGACGGTCGTCGACCTCAAGCGCCGGGCCCGCGTGGACCCGGAGGCGTTCGCCAGCAAGTCCCGCAACACGCCGTTCGGCGGGCTCGAGCTCGTTGGCTGGCCGCGGCTGACGCTGGTCGGCGGGCGGGTCGTGTTCGACGCCACGGAGTCCGCGGCCGGATGACGCCCGAGGTGGCGGCGGCCGTCGCCGCCTACCACGCGGAGCTGGAGCGGGACCCGCGCGCCGCCGGTCAGCAGTGCGACGCGCTGCGCAGCGCGTTTGCCCGCCGCGGCGTCACCTTCGACGGCCTTCCGATGGCCAGCTTCGTGCGGCCCCACCTCGTGTCTCGCGCGGCCGGAGAGGCGCTGGCCCGCGACGGCCGCCGGCTCGTCGAACTGGCTGCACGCGTGGCCCGCGACGCCTTCGCGGGCGACGCCTTCGCGCTGGCCGACTGGCTCGGGTTGCCGCGCGAGCACGCGCGCTGGGCGGCGTTGCCCTCGCCGCCGCCCGACGTCGTGCTCTCCCGCGCCGACGGCTTCCTGACGCCAGAAGGGCCGCGCTTCATCGAGCTCAACTCCGACGCGCCCGCGGGCTTCGGTTACGGCGACCGGATGGCGGAGGTGATCGCCTCGCTGCCCGTCTTCGCGGCGGTGGCCGCGCGCCATCCGCTGTCGTACGCGCCGTCCGCCCCGCTGCTGGTCGAGGCGGTGCTGCGCCAGGCGCCGAGCGGCGTCGCCTCGCCGCGCGTCGCGATCGTCGACTTCGCCGAAGTCAAGACGCGGCCCGACCAGGAGATCCTGCGCGAGGCCTTCGCGGCCCGCGGCACGTCCTGCGTGCTGGCCGACCCGCGCGAGTTCGAGCTGGCCGGCGGCCGTCTCGTCGTCGGCGGGGAGCCGGTGGACGTCGTGTACCGCCGCACCGTGCTGTCGGAGCTGCTCGACCACGCGGCGGACGTGCAGCCGTTCCTGCGCGGCTGCGAGACGGGGGCCGCCGTGCTGGTCAACTCGTTCCGCTGCCAGCTCTCCGAGGACAAGACGCTGTTCGCGCTGCTGACCGACGACGAGCGCGCTGCGGCGCTGCTGGACGCGGACGAGCGCGCGTTCTGCGCACGGGTGCTGCCGTGGACGCGCAAGCTCGAGGAGCGGCGGACGCGGGTGCCCGGCGGCGCCGAACGCGACCTGGTCGCCCACGCGATCGAGGCCCGCGAGCGCCTCGTGCTGAAGCCGGCGCACGGCTACGGCGGCCGCTCGGTGTTCGTGGGCGACGAGACGGACGCGGCCGAGTGGGAACGCGCGATCCGCGAGGGGATCGGGGCGAGCTGGGTCCTGCAGGAGCGGGTGGCGATTCCCGAGGAGCCGTTTCCCGTGTGGCGCGACGGCGGCCTCGCCTTCGAGAGCTTCAAGGTCAACGTCAACCCGTTCTACGTGGCCGGCGCCGAGGCGGGCGCGGTGACCCGCGCGTCGCGCTCGTCGGTGATCAACGTCAGCGCGGGCGGCGGCAGCGTGCCCACGTTCGTGGTGGGATGAGGAAACGCATGAAGCGCAGCCTGGTCGCAGTGGCGATGCTGGGGCTGCTGGCGGCGCCGGCCGGCGCCGTCGGCAAGCGGGAGGCCGAGTTCGTGGGCGGGACGCTGCGCGGCGTGCCGCTCAAGACCGAGGGCGTGCTCGTCACCGACACGCCGCGCGGCTTCGTCTTCGTGGGCAAGGGGGGCGCCGGCGAGATCGAGATCGGCTGGAGCCGCATCCTCGACCTCGACTACGGCCAGAAGAAGGGCCGCTTCGGCAGCCGCGCCCACTTCCTGACCCTGACCTTCCGCGACGCGAAAGGCGCCGAGCGCACCGTCTCCTTCGAGCTGGGCAAGGACCTCGTCTACCCGACGCTCGACCTGCTCGAGCAGAAGACGAAGCGCAAGGTGACCTACCTCGACGACGACGCGGCCGAAGCGCGCCGCAAGGAGCAGGGCGGGGGGCGCCGGTGAGCGCCGCGCGCGGAGGCTCCGACCGCTGGTTGTGGATCGTCGCGCTGGGCCTGCTCGGCCTCGGCCTGCTGAGCGTCGGCGCGGCGGTCGCGGGCTACTTCTACTGGTGGAAGCCGCGCCAGGAGCAGGCGGCCTCGGGGCCGGAGGCTCCCGCGGGCGAGACCGCGCCCGAGCCCACGCCCGAGGCGCAGCCTGCCGAGCCGGCTCCGGCGCCGCTGCCGACCGAAGAAGCGGCGGAGCCCGCCGCGTCGCCCGCGCCCGAGGTGCCGGCTCCGACGCCGCGCCCGGCCGCCACGCGGCGCGCTCCCGCGGCACCCAGGCCGACTCCGCCGCCCGCCGCCGCTCCGGCGGCCGCCACCGGGCCCCGCACCGGACGCCTGTCGCTCGAGGTCGAGGCCGTCCAGGATCACTTCGCCCCCGACACCGTCGACGCGATGAAGTTCGAGGTGCGGCTGGGCGAGGAGGCGGTGGGCCAGGTCGAGGTCCGCTTCGGCGCCCGCGGCGTCGCGCGCCAGAACGGCCGCGGGCAGCTCGACCTCTCGAAGCTGCCGCTGGGCGATCACGTGCTGACCCTCGCGGGAGGCCCCGCCGGCGGCGCGCCTGTGCGCGGCTCGCTCAAGGTCCACGTCGAGGACGGCGCCCGCCTGAAGCTGATGGCGAAGGTGCGCTACATGTCCGCGACCGACCGCGAGCTGCGCTTCCGCTAGGCACGGCCCTGTGATCGCGACCACCCTGCGGGTTGCCGGGGTGGCGCCCGGGTGCTAGCGTCGCCGGCTGGACATTTGTGCGATGGGACAGGTCACCCAGTTGCTGATGGCCCGCGATGCCGGAGACCGCGAGGCCTTCGACCGCCTGGTTCCGCTCGTATACGACGAACTGCGGCGCATCGCGCGGCGCCAGCTTCGTCGGCGCAGTCCGCAGCAGACGCTCGACAGCTCCGGCCTCGTCCACGAGGCCTGGCTCAAGCTGGCCGGGGCCCAGCGCCTCCGCGTCAACGACCATCCGCACTTCCTGGCCGTGGCCGCCACCGCGATGCGGCAGGTGCTGATCGATCGCGCGCGGGGGAGGCTGCGGGTCAAGCGGGGAGCTGGCGCCGCGACCGCGTCCCTCGACGGCGTCGGTGGCGCTGGGGACGCGACCGATCCCGAGTGGCTGCTCGACGTGGACCGCGCGCTCGACGCCCTCGGCCGGCGCGAGCCGCGCCTCGCCCGCGTCTTCGAGTGTCGCTTCTTCGCCGGCCTCGGCGAAGACGAGACCGCCACGGCGCTCGGCCTCTCGCTGCGGAGCGTGCAGCGGGACTGGATGCGGGCGCGCGCCTGGCTGCGGGCTGCGCTCGAGGGCGAGGCCGGAGCCCTGTCGTGAGCGAGAGGCAGGCCAGCGCACGGGCCCGGCTTCGCGACGCGCTGCCCGCCCGGCACGAAGCGAGCCGATGACCCGCGATGGCGCGGAGTGGGCGCGGCTCGACGCGCTGCTCGAGGCCGCGCTCGACTTGCCGCAGGCGGAGCGGCGACAGTGGCTGGACCGTGCGTGCGCCGGCGACCCCGACACCCGCGCCGCGCTCGAACGCCTGCTGAAGCACGCGGAGGCCGACACCGGGCCGATCCAGCCCGGCGCTGCCCTGGAGTCGAGCGCTCATGCCCCGTCTTCGTCAGGCGATGGAGCACTGGCCCCCGGCGACCGGCTCGGGCGCTACGAGATCGTCTCGCTGCTCGGCTCGGGCGGCATGGGCCACGTGTACCGCGCCGTCGATCCTTCGCTGGGGCGCGAGGTCGCCATCAAGGCGGTTTCCGGCGCGTTGCACGGGGACGCGGCCAGCCTGCGCCGCTTCGAGCGGGAGGCCCGCGTCCTCGCCGCCCTGAACCACCCCGGCATCGCCACGATCTACGGCTTCGAGCAACTCGGGGGCGTGCCGTACCTCGTGCTCGAACTCGTCGCCGGCGAAACCCTCGGGGACCGGCTGGCGAAAGGCCGCCTGCCCGTCGCGGAGGCCGTGGCCATCGCCCGCCAGGTCGCGGAGGCGCTGGAGGAGGCCCATCGGCAAGGCGTGGTGCACCGCGACCTCAAGCCGTCGAACGTGATGCTGACGCCCGAGGGCCGCGTCAAGCTGCTCGACTTCGGGCTTGCGAAGTCGCCGGAGCCGGGGATCTCGGACCAGGCCCGCACGCTCACCGGGGTGATCGTCGGCACCGCGCCCTACATGAGCCCCGAGCAGGTCCGGGCCGAGGTCGTGGACGAACGGGCGGACGTCTGGGCGTTCGGGTGCGTGTCGTACGAGATGCTCACTGGCCGCCGTGCGTTCGCGGCGAGCCAGGTGCCGGACATCCTGGCTTCCGTGCTCCGCGACGAGCCCGACTGGGCCGCGCTGCCGAGCGAGACGCCGCCGGCCCTCCGTCGCCTGCTCGAGCGCTGCCTCCGCAAGGTGCCGCGGGAGCGGTTGCAGGCCATGGGCGACGCCCGTCTCGAGTTGTCGGAGCTCGAGGCGGCTTCGCCGAACGCGGCGCGCGACGACGCTCGGATGCGGCGTCGCGTGGTCGCCGTCGTCGGGCTCGCCGTCGTCGGGCTGCTGATCGTCGCGCTCACGGTGCGAAGGCCCTCGCCGCCTCCGCGCGTGCTGCAACTGAGCCTGGATCTGCCGCCGCAGCTCGCACTCGACGAACGCTTCGCAGCGCCGTTCGCGCTCTCGCCCGATGGCGCGAGGCTCGCGCTCGTGGCTGTCGAGGACGGGCGCTCGCGCCTCTTCGTCCGCGAGATCGACGAGATCACCCCCCGCCGCGTCGGCGGCGTCGACTCCGCCTGGCAGCCGTTCTTCTCCCCCGACGGCCGCTCGATCGCGTACTTCGACGACGGCAAGCTGTTTCGCGTCCCGGTCGAGGGTGGCCGGCCGGTCCTGATCACGGCGGTCACGGTCAATCCCCGCGGCGCGAGCTGGGCGCCCGACGGGACGATCGTGCTCGCGCCGTCGCAGACGTCCGGCCTCGTGCGCGTCGCGGACGGCGGCGGAGCAGTCCGTCCCCTCACCGAGCTGACCGCGTCGCGTGGGGAAGAGACGCACCGCTGGCCCCAGGTCCTGCCCGACGGCCGTCACGTGCTGTTCACCGTCGTCGAGCAGGACGCATCCTTCGACGACGGCGAGTTGCAGGTGGCGTCGCTGGCCACCGGCGAGCGTCGCACGGTCCTGAAAGGAGCTGCCTGGGGACGCTGGGTCGAAAGTGGGCACCTGCTCTTCGCGCGCCACGGCCGGCTCCACGCGGTGCCGTTCGACCTCGAGCGGCTCCAGGCGGGAGGCGCTCCCGTCGTCGTGGTCGACGGCGTGCGCTACGACGTGAGGAACGGCGGCACCCACGCCGACCTGGCGGGAGATGCGATCGTCTACCAGCCGGCCCGGCCTTCGCTCCCGGAGCGGCACATCGTCGGCCTCGACGCCGCGGGCGCGATCTCGCGTTTCACCGAGAGGCCGCGCGTGTTCCGTGCCCCACGCGCTTCGCCGGACGGTTCGCGCCTCGCGGTCGTGATCGGCACGGGCGCCGCCACCGACCTGTGGCTGGTCGACCCGGGCTCGACGTTGACGCGGGTCACCTCCGGCCTCGGCCCGCTCCTGCCGCTGTGGCGGCCCGACGGCCGCGCCCTGACGGTGTCGGCTCGGGCGGGGGATCGCTGGCGCCTGCTCGACGTCTCGCCGGACGGCGGGCCGCCGCGCGTCCGACACGAGAGCGCGCACCGCCTCTATGCCAACGGCTGGACTCCCGACGGCCGCCGCCTCGTGTTCCAGCAGTACCACCCCGACCACGGATGGGACCTGTGGTCAGTCGCCGAAGGCGGCAGGCCCGAGCCGTTGCTGGCGACGCCGTCCCACGAGGCACGGGCGGCGGTGTCGCGGGACGGGCACTGGATCGCCTACGAGTCGGACGAGCTGGACGGCCTGGTGGAGATCTACGTGCGATCGTTCCCGGACGGCGAGCGCAAGCTCCGGCTGACGACGTCCGGAGCGCGGCTGCCACGCTGGGGGGCGCCGGGCGAGCTGTTCTACTGGAGGACTGACGGCCCGGGCTCGCTGCAGAAGGTACGCTGGCGCGCCGAAGGCGACCGGTTCGTCGTGCTCGAGGACGCACCGTACTGGCCCGAAAGCGAGTCCACGCGGGCCGCGCGCTCGATTCTCGTCGTCATGAACGACGCGAGCTACGACGTCGACGCGGCCGGCCGCGTCGTGATGCTCGAGCCCGTGGCTCCGCGTGACGCGGCCCCGCTCGCGCGCCCGGTCGTCGTCTTCGGCTGGGCGCAGGAACTCCGCCGCCGGATGGCGTCCACGCCTTAGGTTCGACGAGTCCTCTCCCGGCGTGGCGGGTTTCCGCCCGGATGTCGTGTCTCCCTGTGTGACGGGAAGTTCCGTCTTCAGTCAGGAAGGGGATTCATGATCCGCCAATCGCCGCGCCTTGCGGTCCGCCTGGGCTTCGCCCTGGCCCTGCTCGCCGGCCGCGCTGCCGCTCAGCCGGTTGCTACGAACGTCGATCCCACCGCGCCCACCACGCCGAACTTCGTCCATGCGGCGGGCCTCGGGCCGGCCACCGTATACCTCAAGTGGTCGCCGTCCGCCGCCCCGGCGGTGGGCAGCGGACCGGCGTCGCCGGTCGCCTCGTACCAGGTCTTCAGGGACGGCGCGCTCGTCACGACCACCGACGCCCTGACGCTGAACTGGACGGACGGCGGCCTCGCGGCGGACACCTCGTACTCATACGAGGTCGTCGCGGTGAACCAGGCGGGCGAGACTTCCGCGCCCGCCGTCGCGACCGCAGCGACGTTGCCGGAGCTGCCGCCGGTGACCGGGATGTCGGCTCACCCGCGGCTCGTCTCGGCACAGGCGCTCGACGCCCTGGCTGCCGGCGGACCCGCCTGGTCGCAGCTCCAGGGTTTCTGCGACGCGAAGCTGAACCAGCTCGTCCAGCCGGGTTACGCGGGCTGGGACTGGCGCGACGCAGCCGTGAACTACGCGACCTGCTACCAGGTCGCGAAGCGCCGGGGCGAGCTGGGCGCTGCCGCAGCCTACGCCGGCAAGAGCCTGGGCCTGCTCGCGGTGCTGGCGCGCCACCACAACGGCGGCACGCCCGACGCGACGCTGCAGCCGCTGGCCCAGGGGGACGGTTCGACGGTCTCGTTCAGCCTGCCCTTCGCGCCGATGGATCCGGCACAGGTCGCCGTGGAACTCGTGGCCACGCGCGATGCTGCCGTAGTCCGCTCCGACGAGCCGAGCGACGCCCTCGGCTTCTTCGCGCCGATCCTGAAGGTCGGCAACGCGCCGGGCGGGTCCGACTACGCCACCGGTGACTGGCAGCTCCGCTATCGCGACGAGCAGGGCGTGCATCGGCTCGGCTGGCCGGGCGCCGGGCCCGCTCCCGGCGCGACGTACCACGTGACCGTGGCCGACGGTGCTGCCACCCCCGTGCCGGCCGGGCAGTTCGTCGTCGACGGGACGACGCTGACGCTGGCGACGGCACCGACGGCAGCGCAGACCGTGATGGTCCGCTACCTCGGCGCCGACCGGGAGCAGACCGGCAACGGTCTTGGCGGCGTCAACGCCGTCCAGCCCGACGGCCCCGGCTACCCGATGCGCACCTTCAACGTCGGCCTCGCACTGGGTTACGACCTGCTCCACGACGTGCCCGCGTTCACTTCCGAGCTGAAGGCCGAGTTCCTCGCCGTGCTGAACGCCCAGGTCGACTGGTACAAGGCGGGCGGCTACGAGCGCAACGGCGACATCGGCAACTACTTCGTCCGCGGCTACCTGATGGGGACCTTCGCCACGGCGTGGGCCACGGACAACGAGAACCCGCGCGCGGCAGAGCTGAAGACGCTCGCGAACGAGCTGATGCTGAAGACGTACGGGGGCATGGCGCGCTACCTGCCCGGCGGCTACGGCCCGCAGGGTACGTACGCCAACGGCACCACGATCGACGTGGCGCAGATCCTGTCGCTGTACGAGGACGTCACGGGCTTCGACCTGCTCGACCGCCTGGAGTGGACCGACAACGTCGTGGCCGCCACCATCCACGGCACCAAGCCGGACCTCGCGACCTTCTACGACGGAGGCGACTGGAACGACCTGCCGGCGGTGCCTCTCACGGGTGGCCTCGCCGGCTTCCTGCAGTACCGGCCGGACCATCCGTCGGCTCCATTCGCCCGGCACCTGCTGGGCGAAGCGGGGGAGCCCGTCCCGGGCATCGCCACCGACTACCGTTCCGCGTATCCGCCGGCGTGGCTCTCGAAGGTCTCGGGCCCGGCATACTCCCGTTCCGACTGGGGACTGGACGCGGTGTGGATGTCGTTCGCCGCTGCGGAGATCGCGACCGACCACGTCCACCGCGACCAGGGCCACCTGACGATCAACCGCGGCGGCGATCGCCTGCTCGTCGACTCCGGCGGCTACGACTTCGTCGACACCCGATACCACAACACCTTCCTGATCGACGATCAGGGCGCGGGCGATCTCTCGGTCTACCCGCCGGCTCAGGGCTGGTGGGGCGAAGATGCCCAGATCACCAGGTTCGCCGACCACGCAGCGTTCACGTACGTGCAGGCCGACTACGGGGACGCCTACGTCAACAACGACCGGGTTTCGAACTCCGTGCGGCGGGCGGCTCGCTCGGTGCTGTTCCTGCGGCCCGACACCATCGTCGTCTTCGACCAGGTGCAGACCGCCCAGCCCGGCGTCCGCAAGACGTTCAACCTGAACTTCGGCGGCTCGCTCGAGTCCGCCGACGGCGTCCACAAGGCGACCGTGGGCGACAGCGCCCTCTTCCTGCAGACCGTCCTCCCGATCGGCGTGACGCCCGTCGTCGCGCCGCTCGCCGGGGCCGGCATCGTGTCGACGAACTTCCAGGAGACGAAGGTCGGCAACGCCGACGACACGTTCCTCCACGTGTTCCACGCGACCGGCGCCGCCGCGGACTGGAGCTCGCGCGCCCGGCTCGTGCGCTCGGTCGACGGCCGCGCCCACGGCGTGGAAGTGGCCGCGGGCGGAACGCTGTGGACGGCACTGTTCGCCGCCTACGACCAGGCGCTCGGCGGGCCCGTCCAGTACCTGGCGCCGACGCCGGGCGCGCGCACGCACGTGGTGGCCGACCTGCTTCCGAACCACGCCTACGTGGCCGCCATCACGGACGCTGCGGGCACGATCAGCCGCACGCTCGACGTGGCGACGGATCGCAACGGTAAGCTCACCTTCCAGAGCGACGCCGGCGAGAGCGCGTTCTATCTGCTGCCGGGCACGGTGCCGCCGGCCAGCGTGCCGCCGATCGACCGCGACCCGAACGCGCCGGTCTACACGCCGCCGCTCCCGACGCCGGGCCCCGGCGAGGCGCCGCGCGGGCAGTTCCCCCCGAGCGTGCCTGGCCGCTACGTGGCGATGGTCTCGCCCACGAACGGCGAGGCGTTCTCCGCGCCGCTCGGCCTGCGGCTCGTCGCCGCCGCGTTCGACGCCAACGTGTACACCAACGAGCCCGTCGAAGGACGCGGCACGAACGCGGCCAAGGTCCAGTTCTACGTCGACGACACGCTCGTGCTCGAGCGCTACGGGGACGACGCGGAGTACAACGTGTTCAAGGGCTTCGCCCAGGGCCTCGACCTGGCGCCGGGCGAACACGTGGTGTGGGCGCGCGCGACCTACGTCGACCCGCCCCAGTACCTCGACAGCGAGCCGTTCACGATCACGGTGCAGCAGCCCGCCTACGCACAGACGGTCGAGCTGACGGCGGACGTGGTGATCGGCAGCGGCGCGTCTTACGCGCTGTCCGGCACGTCGACGAGCCGCATCCGCCTGAACGCCAACGGGTACCGCATCGTCTCCGACGGTACGGCGGGCTCGCTGACGTTGCGCCACGTCGACGTCCACGGCCTCGGCAGCCCCGGCGACGTCGCCGTGTCCGGCCTGGACGTCGCCGCCAGCGCCGCGATCGTGATCGAGGACTCGATCTTCGACGCCAGCAACGGCCTGCGCCTCCGCCTGGACGGCGACGCCACGGCCAGCGTCAGCCGCAACCTGTTCCGCTCCAACATGCGGATGCCGATCGGCCAGCAGCCGGACGTCCCGAGCACCTACCCCGTGCTCGCGGTCGGCGGCTCGTCGGCAGCCCCCAAGGTGTTCGCCGGCAACAACGTGGCCGCGGGTCCGGTCGTGTTCGAGCAGGTCAGCCACTGGCTGATCGGGGGCGACACCGACGCGGACACGAACGTGCTGATCGGGCCGCGCACGGCGCTCGAGCTGCGCAACTCCAGCCACATGACGGTGCGCGGCAACTTCGTCCACCACGACTACTACGGCGGCTGGAGCCAGGGCCAGCTCCTCGAGTTGCACGGCACAGCGCCGATCCTGGTCGAGCACAACGTGCTGATGGACTCGTCGTGGCCCGTGCGCGGGATCGCCGGCGAGTTCCGCTACAACCTGGTCCTGCAGGCCGGCCACGAGTGGCTGGTGCCGTCGAGCGGTGCCTTCATCCACCACAACGTGTTCGCCGGCGGGGACAACGACCGCGGCGGCATCACCGGCTTCTACGACGTGTCCGGCGTCCGCATCGAGAACAACACGTTCGACCTCATCGCCGGAGGCATCGCGCGGGCGGGGCTCTGGTGGCTCGCCGGCGAGACGACGCTGCGCTCGAACGCCTTCCTGCGGATCCCCGCCGGCGCCACGGGCGCCGTCGAGATCGGCGGCGGGACGATCGACGCCGACTACAACGCCTTCCTCGGTGCGGCGAGTGCCGCCTACACGGACGGCCGCACCCCGCAGCACGACCTCAACGGGGGCGTGTCGACCCACCCGAAGCTCCGCGGCCCGATGCCGGCCGTGGCGTACGACTTCGACCGGGCGCTGGTCTGGAAGCGCCAACTGCCGGTGAGCGCGGTGCTGTCCGACTACCGCGCGCGCTACACGCCGACCGCGCTCAGCAGCTACCTGGAGGCCGGCGACCCCGCGGCCGGACCGGGCAACGACATCGGCGCCGTCGGGGCCGGCGTGGTCCACGCGCTGGACCGCTTCGGCAGCTTCTCGAAGCCCGGCTGGACGCCGCCGCCCACGCCGGAGACGCCGCAGAACGAGCCGCCGATGGTGACGATCACGTCGCCGGCGAGCGGCGCCAGCTACGGGCCGTCGGCCAGCATCGACCTGGTCGCGTCCGCGGAGGACGCCGACGGCACCGTGATTCGCGTCGAGTTCTTCGTGGATGGCAGCCTCGTCGTCACCGACACGCAGCAGCCGTGGCAGGCGACCGTGTCGGGCCTCGCCGTCGGCGGCCACGCCTTCACCGCGCGGGCGTTCGACGACAGCGGCGCTTCGACCCTGTCGAGCGCGGTCGCGATCACCATCACCAACGCCACCCCGCCGCCGCCCGACTCGCCGCCGACGGACGTCGGCAACCACGGCGAGAACCTGCTGGCCGATCCGGGCTTCGAGACGGGCATCGGCGGGTTCTGGGCGCAGTACGAAGGCGACCTGCTGGAACGCGTGAGCGCCGACCCGGTCGCCGGATCGGGCAGCCTGCGCATGACCGTCAACGGGAGCTGGGACAACTTCTGGTCCTCGGTCAACGTCGAGAACTCCAACCTCTCGTACGGCAGCCGGCTGACGCTCAGCGCGAAGGTCCGCACCGAGACGGCCTCGGGCACGCGCCTCGAGCTGTGCGCGGCGTTCTACTACCTGTCCGGCGCCTGGGCGCAGGGCTCGTGCGTGGCCACGACGGGTGGCCCCGGCGACGTCGAGACATTGACCTCGACGGTGGTCGTGAATCCCGCCGAGCCGTTGCGGGTGCTGCACTTCTTCATGAAGACGAACGGCGCCGGTCCCGTCGCGTTCACCGTCGACGACGTGTCGATGGTGCTGGCGGCGCCCGACGCCGAGCCGGACCCGGAAGAGCCGCCGCCGCCGTCGACGCCGCCGGTTCCGCCTCCGGCCTACGGTCAGAACCTGATCGGTGACCCCGGCTTCGAGTCCGGCCTGTCCACCCTGTGGGCCCAGAACGAGGCGGACGTCCTCGAGCACGCGACCACCGATCCCGTCGCGGGCGCGGCCAGCGTGCGGATGGTCGTCAACGGTGGCTGGGACAACTTCTGGTTCTGGCGCACGGTCGAAGGCACGAGCCTCGCCCACGCGGGCCAGCTCGTCGTCTCCGCCAAGGTCCGCGCCGAGACCCCCGCCGAGTCGACGCGGATGCGGCTGTGTGCAGCGCTGTACTACGCCGACGGCGAATGGGCCGAGTCGCCGGCCTGCGCCTGGGGTTCCGGCGTCGCGGGGCAGGTCGACACCCTCACCTCGAGCCTCGTGATCGACCCGGCGCGACCCCTCCGGGAGGTGTACTTCTACCTGAAGGGCGACGGGCCCGGCGGTGTCGTCTACGCGATGGACGACGTCTCGCTGGTCCTCTGGCCGCACGCTCACGGGCACAACCTCGTGGCCGACGGCGGGTTCGAGTCGGGCACTGCGGGGTTGTGGCCGCAGAACGACGCGGACCTGGTCGAGCACGTCACGGCTGACCCGGTGTCCGGCTCCGGGAGCGCCCGCATCACCGTCAACGGCGGCTGGGACAACTTCTGGCTGTGGAGCACGGTCGAGGGCACGAACCTCGCCTACGGCGGCCAGCTGACCGTGGCTGCCAAGGTCCGTGCCGACGGGCCGGCCGCCGCGACGCCGTTGCGCCTGTGCGCGGCCCTGTACTACGCCGATGGTGGCTGGGTCGAGTCGCCCGTCTGCGGCTACGGGTCCGGCGTCGCAGGGACAGTCGAGACGATCGTGTCGACGCTCGCCGTCGATCCCACGAGGGCCCTCCGCGAGTTGTACTTCTACCTCAAGGCCGACGGTCCCGGCGGCGTCGTCTACACGCTCGACGACGCGTCGCTGGTGCTGTCGGCTCCCGCCCCCACGCCCTGACGGTCGTCTGCCGCGGGCGCCCCTCCCCGGGGCGCCCGCGGCTTCTCGCGTCTTCCCGAGGCTGGATCGAAACCCGACGAACTCGGACGTGTCCCGGACCGCCGGTGCGCCGCAGCCGGACACGGCCGGCGAGTCGCGGCGCCCGATCGACCTGGAGCGGCGCTTCCTCCCGGAATCCCTGGCGCACACCGCAGACCTCGGCTGCCTGTCCCCGGCGAGCCGCGTCGCCCTCAACCAGATCCGCTCGTCCGGCTACGTCCAGTTGTGCGGCCTGTTCGAGCGTGTCGTCTTCTGCGCAGCGATCGGTCACCGTCGCCTGGCGTCTCTCCCCGACGTCTCGGCGCTGTCCCCCCACGCGACCGCCGAGCCAGCGGAGCACGTCCGGGCGGCCCGGTCTTTCCTGCACGCTTTCGCGCGCGAGTTCCCCGCGGCGTGTCCCACGGTGCAGCCGGGCCCTGCCGTCGTTGCGGACATCCTCTCCCACGATCCACTCGCCGTGATGCTGGCCGTCCTCCACTTCGAGTGGATGGCCCAGGCCCACTGGTGCCTGGCCCGGCGCGAGCCCGGGCTCGATCGGCGCTTCCTCCGCCTCCTCGAAGCCAGCGCGCTGGAGCGGAGCCGGCACCTCGTCGTCGACACGGCCGTGGTCAAGGCCATGGCCCGTCACCGCCGGGATGCCGACGTCCTGCGCGCCGTGAGCGGCTATCTCGACATCGGCGGTGTGGTCGACCGGGCCCTCGGTCCGCAGCCAGAGCTGGATCGCCTCGCACTCGCGGCAGCGTGCGGAGACCAGCTCGAGCCGCAGGCGGCCCACGAGCTCCAGGGCCGCCAGAGGCAGTCCCTGCGCTGGACGTTCTTCGGTTCCGCGCTGGCGATGCCCGGCTTCCTCGAGACGCTCGATCGGCTGTCGCCTGGCGCCCGGGAACTCGTCGAAGAGGTCGTGCCGCTGGTGAGTTGACGGGTGCTGCAGACGGCTCAGGGGCGGATCAGCACCTTGAGCGCGCCGGGGCGCGCCGCTGCGTCGAAGGCGTCGGTCGTGAGCGGCAGCACTGCGTCGACCAGGGGCCGGGGATCGATGCGGCCGCCCTCCAGCCAGGCGAGCGCCACGTCCACGGGACCGCAGCGCGAGCCGACGAGCGAGACTTCGTCCACCATGAGCGCGGCCAGGTCGACGGGGAGCGGCGCGCCGTGGCTCGACTTCAGGACCAGCGTGCCGCGGGGGCGCACGGCGGCGCGCGCCGCCGCGAAGCCTTCGGCCCGACCCGTGGCCTCCACCACGAGCTCGTAGCCGCCGGGTTCCAGCTCGGGCCGGCAGCGGGCGTCGACGCCCGCTGCGCGGAGCAGCGCGCACTTGCGCTCGTGGTGCCCGGCCACGAGCACCTCGGCGCCGTGGGCGCGCAGCACCTGGGCGACGAGCTGGCCGAGGCGGCCGTCGCCGACCACCAGCGCGCGCGTCCCGGTGCGCACCGGCACCTGGCGCGGGACGCGCAGCGCCGCGGCCAGCGGTTCCGCGAAGACGGCGACCTCGTCCGCCAGCTTCTCGGGCACGGCCAGCAGGTTGGCCTCGGGGACGGCGAGGCGCTCCGCGAATGCGCCGGGGCGGCCGCGCACGCCGATCACCTGGCGCCGCGCGCAGTGCTCGCGCACGCCGCGGGCGCACTCCTCGCACGTGCCGCAGCCGACGTTGATGGAGGCCACGACGCGGCGTCCCTGCCACGACGGGTCGGCGCTGCGCTCGACGACGCCGACGAACTCGTGGCCCGGCACCCCGCGGAAGCCCGCGTAGCCCGCGAGGATCGCGAGGTCGGTGCCGCACACGCCCGCCACCGCCACGCGCACGACCGCGTCGCCGGCGCCGGGCTCCGGTTCCGGCAGGTCGGCGCGCAGGCTCGCGCGCCCGTCCTCGATCCACAGTCCACGCACGCCCCGATGCTACGCTGCGGGGAAGCGAGGTGGAGGCGTGGCGCAGCCGCACGTGGTCGTCGTCGGGGGCGGGTTCGGCGGGCTGTACGCCGCCAAGGCGCTGGCCCGCGACCCGGTGCGGGTGACGCTGGTCGACCGCCGCAACCACCACCTGTTCCAGCCGCTGCTCTACCAGGTCGCGACCGCGGGCCTCAATCCCGGCGACATCGCGGCGCCGATCCGCCACGTGCTGCGGCGGCAGCGCAACACGACCGTGCTGCTGGCCGAGGCCACGGGCGTCGACGTGGCGGGCCGCCGGCTGCTGCTTTCCGACGGCGCGCTCGACTACGACCACCTGATCCTGGCCGCCGGCGCGACCCACTCGTACTTCGGCCAGGACGCCTGGGCCGCCCACGCGCCGGGCCTCAAGTCGATCGAGGACGCGCTCGAGATCCGCCGCCGCGTGTTCCTCGCCTACGAGCGCGCCGAGCGCGAGTCCGATCCCGCGGCGCAGGCGGCGTGGCTGACGTTCGTCGTGATCGGCGCCGGGCCGACGGGCGTGGAGATGGCGGGGGCGCTGGCGGAGATCGCCCGCCACGCGCTGTCGCAGGAGTTCCGCAACATCGACCCGGGGCGCGCGCGCGTGATCCTGCTCGAGGGCGCGGGGGCCGTGCTGCCGCCGTACCCCGAGCCGCTGCGCGAGCGGGCGCGCGAGCAGCTCCAGGCGCTGGGCGTCGAGGTGCGCACGGGCTCGCGGGTCACGGCGATCGACGAAGGCGGCGTGACGCTGGCCGGCGAACGCATCGCCAGCCGCACCGTCGTGTGGGCGGCCGGCGTGCAGGGGGCGCCGATCGCGCGCTCGCTCGGCGTCCCGCTCGACCGCGCAGGGCGGGTGCGCGTGCAGGCCGACCTGACGCTGCCCGGCCACCCCGAGGTGCAGGTGATCGGCGATCTCGCCTTCCTCGAGCAGGACGGCCAGCCGGTGCCCGGCGTGTGCCCGGCGGCGATCCAGCAGGGCCGCCACGCGGCGGAGAACGTGCGGCGGGCCCTGCGCGGGCAGCCGCCGGCGCCGTTCCGCTACGTCGACAAGGGCAGCTTCGCGACGATCGGGCGCGGCGCCGCGGTCGGCGACGTCTACGGGCGGCTGCGGCTCTCCGGCGCCCCCGCGTGGCTGGCCTGGCTCGGCATCCACATCTTCTTCCTGATCGGCTTCCGCAACCGCGCCGTCACGCTGTTCCAGTGGGCGTACTCGTACTTCACGTGGCGGCGCGGCGTGCGGCTGATCACCGGCGAGCGCCCGGAGGCGCCCGCTCCGCCTCAGGGCTGAGCCGCGGCCTCCGCCAGCGCCCGCTTGCGGGCGGCCTCGAACTCGTCGCCCGGGTTCCAGGCGGGCATCGCGTCGGCGTTGGCGACCTCGAGGCCGACGTGGAACAGCAGCCGCGCGTCTTCGACGACGCCGCTCCAGTCCCACGCATCGGTCAGCTCGTCCGAAGGCTGGTGGTAGTGCTTCGCCTCGAACTCGTCGTGGCGCCGCCGGCCTTCGCCCGCGGGCTGGCCCACGAGCTCGACTCCCGCGTCGAGGTAGACGGCCGGCACGCCGACCTGGGCGAACGCGAACTGGTCGGAGCGGTAGTAGAAGCCCTTGTCGGGCGCCTGGTCGGGCTTGACGACGCGCCCCTGCGCCGTCGCCAGGCGCTCGACCACGGCGTCGAGGTCGCTCTTGCCCTTGCCGATCACGATCACGTCCTTCGTGCGGCCCCAGATCGAGGCGCCGTCGATGTTGACGTTGGCGGCGATGCGGCCGGCGGGCAGCGGCAGGTGGGCGGCCAGGAACTTGGAGCCGAGCAGGCCCTGCTCCTCGGCGGCGACGGCGGCGAAGTACGTGGTCCGCCGCGGGCGCGCCGGCATCGCCGCCTGCGCCTCGGCGATCGCCAGCATCACCGCGACGCCCGAGGCGTTGTCGAGCGCGCCGTTGTGGATGTGGTCTCCTTCGCCCTCGCGGGCGCCGAGGTGGTCGAGGTGGGCGGAGTAGAGCACCGCCTGCGCCGAGAGCTTCGGGTCGCTGCCCGGCAGCTTGCCGATCACGTTCGCGGTGCGCTTGCTCACCACCTGGCTCTCGCATGCCACGGAGAGCTTCGCGCCCAGCGGCACCGGACGGAACTCGCGGGTCTGCGCCTTCGCCATCAGCGCCGCCAGGTCGTGGCCGCCCGCTTTCGCGAGCGCCTGCGCCGCGCCCTCGGCCAGCCAGCCCTTCACCTGGAGAGTCGCCGCGCCGTCCTTCGCCGGCAGCGAGAACTCCTCGCCCGTGAAGCTGGTCTGGATCACCTGCCAGCCGTAGCCCGCCGACGGCGTCGTGTGGACGATCAGCGCGCCCGCGGCGCCGACCTTCGCGGCGATCTCGTACTTGTAGTCCCAGCGGCCGTACCACAGACGGGCCTTGCCGGCGAACAGCGCGGGGTCGTGCTCGGGGTCGTTGTTGAGCATCACCAGCACCTTGCCCTTCAGGTCCTGGCCCTTGTAGTCGTCCCACTGGTACTCCGGCGCCACGATCCCGTAGCCGACGAACACCAGCTCGGCGTCCTTCAGCTCGGAGCGCGGCGCCGGGCGGCCCGCCGACAGCGCGATCTGCTCGCCGGAGGCGAAGCTCAGCGGACCGCCGGGGGTCGCGAACGTCACCTGCGCCGGCGGCGCGCTCGTGGTACCGACCACGTCGAAGAACTGGAACCAGCTCCCGTCCGGGGCCCCGGGCGCGAGGCCGATGCGCTCCATCTGCGCCGCCACGTACTCGCGGGCCAGGGCGTCCCCGCGGGTCGCGGGGGCGCGGCCCTCCAGCAGGTCGCTGGCCAGGAACCGCACGTGCGGGCGGATGCGGTGGGCCTGGATGTGGTCGGCGGCGTCGCCGGCCGAGGCGAGCGGGGCGGCGAGCAGCATCGCCAGCGGGAGCGCAGGGAACCTCATCGTGGGGAGACCTCCTTTGGGGCGGACGGCGGGAACGGCCTTCGGTTATCGTAACGACCATGACCGTCGAGCACCAGTCCGCAGCCGAGCGCCGCCGCTCCCCGCGGGTCGCGATGCCGCCGACGGGCGGGCCGGTGTCGGTCGTCGGCGGCCGCCTGATCAACGTCAGCGCGCACGGGATGATGATCGAGTCGCCGATGGCGCTCGAGGTCGAGGCCGTCCTGGATTTCCGGCTGCGGGTCGCGGGCGAGAACTGGGACGTGCGCTGCCGGGTGGCCGGCTGTCACCGCCTCGAGCTGGGCAGCCGCTATTACGGAGTCGGCATGGAGTTCGTCCAGCTCCCCGCGGGCGGCCACGAGCGGCTCGCCTCGCTGCTCGAGGACTACGAGGCGCGCGCCGCCGAGAGGTAGCCTGCGCGCGTCGCCGCCGGCGACAGCGCCTCGGTGCACCAGCGCGCCGCCGCCGCGCCCAGACGCTCTCGCAACGCCGCGTCGTCGCACAGCCGCAGCAGCGCGCGGAACAGCTCGCCCTCCTCGTCCGCGACGTCGGCGCGCAGCACGGCGTCGGCCGGGACCTCGGCGAGGTGCTCGAGGTCGGAGATCACCGCGGGCCGGCCCTGGGCGAGCACCCGGAGCAGCGCGCCGGAGGTCTCGCGCGCCGTCGGCCAGCGCAGGTGGGCGACGGCGTCGGCGGCCTCGACGTGAGTCGCGAGTTCGCCGAGCGGCACGCGCCCCGTGACGATCGCCGCGCCCTCGGGCAGCCCCGCCTCCACCAGCTCCGCCTGCAGCCGCGCCGCGTCCGGCACCGGGCCGACCAGCAGCAGTCGCGCCTGCGGGCGATGGCGGCGCAGGCGGGCGACCGCGCGGGCGACGGTCGCGATCCGCTTCTCGGCCGAGAGCAGGCCGAACGCGCCGACCACGAACTCGCCAGCGCCGAGCCCGAGCCGGGAGCGCAGCGCCGCGACGGCGCCGGCCTCGACCGGTTCGCGGCGCGCGGGGTGCGGCACGAGCGTGACCGGGACGCCCGGCGCGGCGGCCGCCACCTCGCGCGCCATGAACGCGTTGTGGACGGCGACGCCGCGCGCGGCCCGCGCCACGTCTTCGAAGAGCGGCCAGGCGTAGGGCAGCAGGCGGCCCGAGGTGCCGAGCTGCACCGCGGCGAGGCGCTCGCCGCGCCCGGGATAGACCGACTCCAGGAGCGCGGCGTAGTCGGCGTGCACGGCTTCGGCCGCCGCGCGGAGCGCGGGGTTGCCGGGATCGGCGCGGTAAGCCCGCACCGCCGGCCCGTCGAGCAGCGCGTGGGCCCGCGCGTGGTGCAGCACGAGGTCGTGCAGCACGACGATGCCGGGCCGCGCCGCCATCAGGGGGTAGAGGAAGGCGTGGGCGAGCCCGTTGCCGAGCTGGTAGTAGATCGCGTCCCAGGCGTCGGCCGGCGAATCGAGCAGCGCTTGCGCCGGGCGCAGCTCGACCCCCGGCGGCAGCGCCGCCGGATGGGCGAGCTCGGGCCCGTGGAACGCGGTGATGTCGTTGCCCGGCGCCAGCGCCCGCAGCACCTCCACCGCGTAGTCGGAGATGCCCGTCGCCGCGGGAGGAAGGGGCGAAACCAAGGCGATGCGCATCGCTGCGCTCAGCGGACGGCGAAGAGCGCGTACTCCTGCGGCCCGTAGAGCAGGTCGTTGAGGCGCTCGATCGCCTCCTGCAGCGCGGCGGCGGCGGGCTGCGGCAGGCCCTCGGTCGGGATCGGCTGCAGGCGGGCGCTGGCGGGCACCGGGGCGCGGTACTCGACGCGGGCCTCGGCGAAGCCCGCGGCAGCGGCGAGGAAGCGCAGCGTGTCGGGGTGGAGGGCGCGCTCGTGGGTCAGGTCGCGGGTCCACACCTCGAGGAAGCCGGTGACGCTGCGCGGGTTCGGCGTCTCCAGCACCAGCAGGCCGCCGCGGCGCAGCGCGCGGGCCGCCTCGCGCATCGCCTCGACCAGGACGGGAGGCGGCAGGTGCTCGGCGACCTGGGCCGCGAAGATGCCGCCCAGCGAGCCGTCGGCACGGCCGCGCAGGAACGAGAGCAGGTCGGTGGCTTCGACCGCGAGGCCGCGCTCCCGGCACTCCTGCACGGCGCGGGCATTGGTCTCGGCGCCGAGCGCCTCGACGCCCGCTTCGCGCAGCAGCTCGAGGAACTCGCCGCGGCCGCAGCCGAGGTCGGCGACCGGGGCGAGGCCGGCGAAGGCGGGGACGTAGTCGCGCAGGCGCGCGCGGATCTCGTCGCGCGGGCCGCGGTAGCGGTTCTCGAAGGCGACGTACAGCGCGTCGTCGCGCAGGCGGGCGAGAGCGCCGGCGTCGAGCACGGCCGTGGGGGCGTCACCGGCTGCAGCCTCGCCCGGGACCGCCAACGCGGTGCGCAGCGCAGCGAGCTCCGCTTCGACGGCCGCCAGCCGGTCGGACAGCGCACCCAGCCCGTCGACGCGGCGCCCCAGCGACTCGGCGCGTCGCTCGACCCGCTCGACGACCAGCTCGCCGCGTTCGACGGCCAGCGCCTGCGCCGCGCGGTCGCGGGCGTCGACCACCGGCATCACCGCCTGGGCGTAGCGCACGAGGGCCGCGGCGAGCTCGGAGGTCGCGGCCCGCGTGCGCGCCGCTTCCTCGCGCTGCGCGTTCAGGACCTGGACCACGGTCGAGGCGAAGGCCTCGTGGCGCTCGAAGGCGGGGGCCAGCGCGTCGCTCAGCCGTGAGCCGAGCGGCCCCAGCAGCCGCGGCATCGACAACTCCGCCCGGGTCCACAGCTCGTTCAGGCGGCGAAAGCGCTCGTCGTCGCCGGGCGGCGCCGGGGCCGGCGCGTGCCGCGCGGCGAGGGCGTCGAGGGCCTGCAGCAGCGCCGCGTAGGCGGCTTCTTCGCGCGCGAGGCGCGACTCGGGATCGGCGGCGGGGTCGGCGCTCAGCGGCTACTGGCCGGCGGCCGCACGCGCCGCCAGGTAGGCGAGGACCAGCTCGTCGAGCGAGAGGTCCTCCATCACGGTCGCCGCGCTGCCGGCGTCCTTGTCGAACTTGCCGCGCTTGATCTCGGCCACCATCGCGTTGTGCTGGTCTTCCATCAGCTTGGCGATGCCGGCCTCGCTCGACCCCTCGGGCAGGTCCTTGTAGATCAGCCGCCGCGAGTCGAGGATCTCCCCGCCCTTGTAGACGAGGGTCAGCACCAGCGGGTTGGCCGGCCCCTTGTCCTCCGTCTGGACGTGGTACGTGACGCCCTTGTAGCGGACGTCGACGTTGAAACCCGTGATCACTCTGAAACCCCCCGCCCTCGCCCCGGGGACGGGAGTCCCCGTGCGCGCGGAATGACGACCTCGGCGCGGGGATTCTCGCGGCCCGCGCGCGCGCGTGTCAAGGCGCCCGCCGCGGCCATAATCGGCGGGTTCAGCGAGGAGGTTGCCCGTGGAGCCGATGCCCGCACACCGTGCCCCAGCCGCCGACGAGGAGGAGCGGGTGCCGCTGTTCGGCACCTGGCGGGCGATCTACCTGGCCGTGCTGGTGACCGAGCTGCTGACGATCCTGGGCGTGGCCGTGTTCCAGGGAGTCCGCTGGTGACGCCGCTCGACTGGAGCGTGCTGGTCGTCTACCTGGTCGGCATCGTCGCCTTCGGCGTCTGGTCCGGGCGCGGCAACACCAAGATCGACGACTTCTTCCTGGCCGGCCGCGAGATGCGCTGGTGGGCCGTCGGGCTGTCGGTGATGGCGACCCAGATCAGCGCCATCACCTTCGTCGGCACCACCGGCCAGGCCTACACCGACGGGATGCGCTTCCTGGTCGTGTACTTCGGGCTGCCGGTCGCGATGGTGATCCTGTGCGTGACGCTGGTGCCGTTCTTCTACCGCGCCGGCGTATTCACCGCGTACCAGTACCTCGAGCAGCGCTTCGACTCCCGCACCCGCACGCTCACCAGCCTGCTGTTCCAGCTCTCGCGCGGCCTCGCGGTCGGGGTCACGCTCTACGCGCCGTCGCTGGTGCTGTCGGTGATCCTCGGCTGGAGCGAGCAGGCGACGATCCTGCTGATGGGCGGCAGCACCATCGCGTACGTGATGTACGGCGGCAACAAGTCGGTGATCTGGACCGACGTCGTGCAGATGGCGATCATCTGGTTCGGCATCTTCCTCTGCTTCGGCGTGGCGATCGCCCAGTTGCCCGAGGACCTGGGCTTCGAGGGCGCCTTGGCGCTGGCCCAGGCCCAGGGCCGGCTCGACACGCTCGACACCTCGACCAGCCTGAGCCAGCCCTACACGCTGTGGGGCGGGCTGATCGGCGGCCTGTTCCTGATGCTCAGCTACTTCGGCTGCGACCAGAGCCAGGTCCAGCGCTACCTCGCGGGCGCGACGCTCGGGCAGAGCCGGCTGTCGCTGCTGTTCAACGCGTTCCTCAAGGTCCCGATGCAGTTCCTGATCCTGCTGACGGGCGTGCTGGTGTTCGTCTTCTACCACTTCGAGCGGCCGCCGCTGATCTGGAACGAGGTGGACCAGGCGCGACTGGAGGCGCAGGCGCCGCCGGACCGGCTGCGCGCCGTCCAGGAGCGTTTCGACGCCGCCCACGCGGCGCGCGAGGCCGCGGCCCTCGACTACGCGCGCGGCCGCGAGGCCGGCGCTTCGCCCGAGGCCTACCGCGCCGCGGAACGCGAGCTGCTGGCCGCCCGCGGCGAGGCGGTGGCGCTGCTGCAGCAGGTCAAGGGCGACACGGGCCGCTACAACGACACCAACTACATCTTCCCCAAGTACATCGTCAGCCAGTTGCCCAAGGGCTTCGCCGGGCTCGTCATCGCGGTCATCTTCGCGGCGGCGATGTCGACCCTGGCCGGCGAGTTCAACTCGCTGGCGACGGCGACGATGGTCGACTTCTACAAGCGCTTCGTCCGCCCCGACGGGGGCGACCGCCACGAGCTGCTGGTGTCGCGGCTGATGACGGTCGGCTGGGGCGGCTTCGCCTGCCTGATCGCGCTCGAGGCCGGGCGCCTGGGCTCGGCCATCGAGGTCGTCAACAAGTTCGGGTCGTACTTCTACGGCTCGATCCTGGGCGTGTTCGCGCTGGCGGCGCTGACGAAGCGGGCGACCGCGGCCGGCGCCTTCTGGGGCCTGTTCGCGGGCATGGCCTCGGTGGCCCTGGTCGCGCAGTTCACGAGCATCCACTTCCTCTGGTACAACGTCGTCGGCGCCGTCGCGGTGTTCGTCAGCGGCCTGCTGATCAGCGCGCTGCGGCGCGGCTAGGAGCTCCATGGGCGCGACGGCATTCGACTCGTTCTACCTGCGCGACCGCTACGGATCGGCCGCGATGCGCGCGATCTGGGACGATCGCGCCATGATCCAGCGCTGGCTCGACGTCGAGGCCGCGCTGGCCGAGGTGCAGGCCGGCATGGGCCTGGTGCCGCGTCCCGCCGCCGCCGAGATCCGGCGCAAGGCGCGGGTCGAGCTGCTCGACCTGCAGGCGATGCGGCGCGACTTCGACCGCACCTGGAACCCGGTCGTGCCGGTGGTCGACGCGTTGCGCGCGGTGCTCAGCCCCCGCGCGGCGCGCTGGGTGCACTGGGGCGCCACCAGCAAGAACGTCTTCGACACCGGCACCGCGCTGCAGATCAAGGACACCACCGTCGTGGTGCTGGCCGAGCTCGACGCCGTGTGCGCCGCGCTCGCCCGGCTCTGCGAGGAGCACCGCGGCACGTTGATGGCGGGCCGCACCCACGGCCAGCACGCGATGCCGATCACCTTCGGCTACAAGTGCGCGGTGTGGCTCGACGAGCTGCTGCGCCAGCGCCAGCGGCTGCTGGCCTGCCGCGAGCGGGCGCTGTGCGGCGAGTTCGGCGGCGCCGTCGGCACCCTGGCGTCGCTCGGCAGGCGCGGCCTCGTCGTCCAGGACCGGCTGATGCGGCGGCTCGGGCTGTCGGCCCCGCGCATCCCCAGCAAGACCGCGGGCGACCGCTTCGCGGAGTTCTTCCTGGTCGTGTCGTCGCTGGCGATGAGCCTCGGCAAGATCGCGCAGAACGTCTACAACCTGCAGGTCAGCGACACCGACGAGGCGTGCGAGTTCTCGGAGGGCAAGGTCGGCTCGTCGGCGATGCCGCACAAGCTGAACCCGGTGGCCTCGGGTTCGGTGGTGCTGCTGGGCCGGCTGGTCAAGTCCCGCGCCACGGCGGTGCTCGAGTACGTCCACTGCGAGTGGGAGGACGACCACCGCCAGGGCGAGACGCCGTGGTCGTTCGCGCCGGAGATCTGCCTGCTGCTGGGCGCCCAGTTCGTGATGCTGAAACGGGTGCTCGGCTCGCTGATCGTCAAGCCGGAGAACATGCTGCGCAACCTGGATCGCAGCGGCGGGGCCGTGCTGTCCGAGGCGGTGATGATGGCGCTCGCGAAGCGGATCGGCCGCGACAAGGCCCACGCCCACGTGCTCGCGCTGTCGCGCCGGGCGCTGGCCGCCGGCGTGCCGTTCCGGACCGCGGCGGCGGAGGACGACCTGGTGCGGCGCCAGGTGCCGGCGAAGGCGCTGGCGAAGGCGCTCGACTACCGCTCCTCGCTGGGCCTCGTCGACCACTTCGTGGACGCCGCGCTGCGCGGCTATCGATCCGAGGTGCTCGCGGCGCGCCGCGGCGGCCGCGGCCGGGGTCGCGGGGGACGGCGGCAGGCCCGGCCGTGAGACCGGCTCGCGGCGAGGCCGAGGCGCTGGACGCCGCCCTCGTCGCGGGTTACGACGCTGCCCTCGCGCGCGCCGCGCGGTGCTGCGGGCCCGCGCTGCGCTTCGACGGCTGCCCGGCCTGCTGCCTGGGTCCGTTCCCGATCTCGGCCGCCGACGCCTGGCGCCTGCGCCGCGGCCTGGCGGCCCTCGCCGCCGCCGAACCGCAGCGGGCCGAGGCCGTGCGGACCCGCGCACGCGCGGCGATCGAGGCGTTCGGTGACGCCTACCCCGGCGATCGCGTGAGCGGGTGGCTCGGCCCGGACGAGGCCGCCGAGGAGGCGTTCGCCGAGCATTTCGCATCGCTGCGTTGCCCGGCCCTCGAGCCGGACGACCGCTGCGCACTCTACGCTTCGCGGCCGCTCGCCTGCCGCAGCTACGGGCCGCCCGTGCGGATCGCGGGCACGGACCTGCCGCCCTGCCAGCGCTGCTTCGTGGGTGACGCGGCGCTGGCCGAGCGCTGCCGCGCCGCGCTCGACCCCGAGGACCGGGAGGCCGCGCTGCTGGCGGCGCTCGACGAGCTCGGGGAAACCGTGATCGCCTTCGCCCTGCTCCAGGAGGATCGATGAAGCCGAACGCCGCCGCCCGCCGCGCCTGGGCCGCCACGAGCCTGCGGGTGTGGCCCGACCGCTATGCCTTCGCGGCCTTCTCGCCGCGCGAGGCGGCGCGCGTGCTGGAGGCCGCCGCGCGGCCGAAGCGGGCGTTCGTCGCCGTCGTCGTCGAGGCGGGCGAGGTGACGCTCACGGTGCCGTGGCGGGCCTTCGCGAAGTCCGGGCTCGCGGGCCGCGCCGATGCGGTGGCCGGGCCGTACCGGGTGATCACGTTCGAGACCTCGCTGGCGCTCGACCTCGTCGGCTACCTGGCGCCCGCGGCGGAGCGCCTGGCGCGCGCCGGCATCTCGATGGTCCCGCAGTGCGGCTATCGCACCGACCACCTGCTGGTCCGCGAGCAGGACCTGGAGCGGGCGGTCGGCGTGCTCCAGTCCTGGGTCGCCGCCTGCGCGGCGCCGGCCCCGCGGCGGGCGGCGCGAGCCGTCGCGAAGCGCCGCCGCTGAAAGACGAAGGGGGCGCGGCGCCCGTGGCGCCACGCCCCCGAAGGACGGAGGAACGGCCTAGAAGCTCAGCTTGACGCCGACCTGGGCCTGCCGCTGCTGGTAGCCGCCGATGCCGGCGAACTCGGCCGGGATCGGGGTGGTCGGGTTGCCCGCGGTGTCGACGGCGACCACGCGGTTGACCGTGGCCACGTTCTCCGTGTTGAAGATGTTCTTGGCCTCGACGAACAGCTCGGCGCGGACGCGGTCCGTGAAGCGCACGAAGCGCACGTAGCGGGCGTCGACGTTGAACACGCGGCCGAGGCGGCCGGTGTTGCGGTCGACGCCGACGGGCCGGTCGTTCTGCACGCCGTCGTTGTTGAGGTCGCGGTTGGCGCGGATGTTGAACGGCAGCCCCGAGTTGAGCTGGACGATGAAGCCGAGCTGGTTGTCGTTGAGCAGCGCGGCACCGAAGCCGTCACCCTCGACCTTGGGCTGGATCAGCGCCGAGGCGACCAGGGTGTGGGTCTGGTTGAACACGGTGACGCCCTTGTCGCGGTCCAGGTTGGTGGGGTCGGAGACGCGGTCGTCGATCGAGCCGACCACGTAGGTGCCGGTCAGCGGCGCGTTGTCCTCGCCCTTGGCCAGCGTGTAGGTCGCCTGGAACTGCCAGCCGTGGCTCATCCGCTTGTTGACCGTGAAGGTCATCGCGTTGTAGGTCGACTCGCCGATCGACTGGAACATGTCGATCGCGCCGAACGCCGCGTTCGGGCGGGTGGTCGAGAAGATCGGCCGGCCGTCCGCCAGCGTCGCGCCGGAGGGCGCCAGGTTCTGGTCGATCAGCACCGGCATGTTGCGGCCGATCGAGTTGACGAAGCCGACCGAGACCGCGAGGTCGCTGGTCAGCGCGCGCTCGATCTGGACGTTGGTCAGGATCGAGTACTGGGTCGAGAAGTCCGGGTCCATCACCACGATGCTCTGGCGCGGGCGCACGAAGCCCGGCGGCAGGTTGCCCATCGTGCCCGGGAAGGCGGGAGCGCCGGCGTCGGTCGGCCGGATCGTGACCGAGAAGGTCCGCGGGTCGCCGTTGCGCTGGATCGAGTCCTCGTAGAAGTTGAGCAGCGGCGGTTCGTACATCACGCCCGTGGAAGCGCGCAGGACGGTGCGCTGGGCGTCGTCGAGCGTCCACGAGAAGCCGATCCGCGGCGCGAAGTTGTTCTTGTCGACCTTGAACTCGTTCGAGTACGGGTTGGCCGCGAACGGCCGGGCGTCCGGCACCTGGAACAGGTCGTAGCGCAGGCCGTAGAGGAGCTTGAAGTTCGGCGTCAGCCGGAAATCGTCCTGCACGAAGAAGCCGAGGAAGCTCGACTTGTACTCGACCCGCGGGTCGCCGACCAGCTCGGCGTAGGTCGAGTAGGCCCGCGGGTTGGCGCCCGAGCGCGCCGCCTGGTACGCGGCGGTGTTGGCGAACGTGTAGAGCTGGAACATCGCGTTCTCGCGCGAGTCGTCGACGAACTGGGCGTCGAAGCCGAGCTTCACGTTGTGGCGGCCGCGCACGATCGTGAAGTTGTCGATCACCTGCCAGATGCCCTGGTTGAAGTCGAAGCCGGCCTGCGAGACGGTGTCGATCGGGCCGCCGAAGTTGGCGACGCCGGAAACCGTGATCGCCGGGCCGGTGCCCGAGCCGTCGGACGCCGTGCGGAACTGGTGGCGGCGGGCGTACTGCACGCGCAGCTCGTTGAGCTTGTCGGGCCCGAGCGTCGAGATCAGCTGCATCGAGACCGAGTCCATCCGGTCGTTGAAGTCGGTCGCGCGCTGGATCGTGTTGAGGCCGCCGCCGATGTTGTAGGGCGACTCGTTCTTGAAGAAGAAGTAGCGGCCCGTCAGCTTGTGCTTCGGCGAGAGCTGGTGGTCGATCTTGCCGAGGAAGAAGTGGACCTTCTGGGCCGCCGGGATCACGCCGTCCTGCGAGACCTGCTCCGGGGTCAGGCCCAGCGCGGCCGCGTTGGCCTGGGTCACGCTGACCGTGCGGTCGGCGGAGAGGTCGCGGTCGACGAACTCGTAGCCGAGGTAGAAGTGGGTCTTGTCCTTCTGGATCGGGCCGCCGAGGGTGGCCGTCCAGTTGTTGACGTAGGTGTCGGGCTTGCGCGCGGTCGGCGAGAGGAAGAACGGCTTGTCCGACATCGCCTTGCGGCGGAAGCGGAAGCTGGCCGAGCCGGTCAGCTCGTTGGTGCCCGAGGGGGTGACCGCGTTGTAGACCATGCCGGTGGTGTGGCCGAACTCGGGGGCGAAGCCGGAGGTGATCACCTTCACCTCGCGCACCATGATCTCGGAGGTCGGCAGCAGGCGCAGGCCGGCGCGGTCCTTCTCGGTGTTGGTGTTGCCGTCGATCTGGTAGTTGGTGCGCATCTGGGTGCCGTTGGCGTTGATGCGCGGCACCCCGAACTCCTCGTTCTCGTAGCCGGTGACGTTGGCCTGCAGGAACGCGAAGTTGTAGGGGTTGCGCGAGACGAGCGGCAGGTTCTTGATCTCGTTCTCGCCGATCGTGCGGCCAAGGTCGATCTTGCCGGGCTCGGCGACCGGGGCCTCGGCGGAGACCGAGACGACCTCCTCGATGCCGCCGACCTCCAGCGAGAAGTTGATCTGCGCCGTCTGGCCGGCCCGCAGCGTCAGGCCCGTGCGCTCGATCGCCTTGAAGCCCGAAAGCTCGGCCTTCACCTTGTAGGTGCCGAGCGGCAGCAGCAGCGCCCGGTAGCTGCCGTCGCCGCCGGTGGCGACCGTGCGGCTGGTGCCGGTGTCGACGTTGGTCACGGTCACGTTCGCGCCCGGCAGCGCGGCGCCGGTCGTGTCGCGGACGAGGCCCTCGATGGCGCCGTTGGCGGCGGTCGACTGGGCCTGCACGGGTGTGGCGAGGAACGCGGCCGTCACGGCCGCCAGTCCCGCGCGCAGCAACTTCGTCATGGGATCGATACCTCCTTGTCCGCGCCGCCGGGGGATGGGCGGTGGACGGTGTGCCCGCTTTGGTGGCGCGGAGTATCCGGCCGGCGCCCGAGGGCGTCAAGGTGGTAAAGGCCGGCCCCGCCGCACGCGTTCAGGAGGCCGACAGGACCCTTTCGTACAGCCGCTCGTAGCGGCTGACCACGCGATCGGCGCCGAACAGCGCCGCGGCCCGCCGCCGCCCGGCTTCGCCCAGCTCGCGCCGGCGCTCGTCGTCCTTGAGGATCTCGGCGACCCGTGCTGCCATGCCCTCGACGTCGCCGACCGGCAGCAGGTACCCGGTCTCGGCGTGCTTGACCAGCTCGGGCAGGCCGCCCTGGTCGGTGCCGACGACCGGCACCGCGCAGGCCATCGCCTCCAGCGCCGACTGGCCGAACGACTCGATCTCGGAGGGAATGAGGAACACGTCGGCCATGCCCGCGATCTCGGAGGTGTCGTCCTGCTGGCCGAGGAAGCGGACCCGGTCGGCGACACCGAGCCGCCGCGCCAGCGCCCGCGCCGCCGAGCGCTCGGGCCCCTCGCCGACCAGCAGCAGCGTGGAAGGCACCTCGCGCTGGACCCGCTCGAAGATGCGGATCACGTCCAGCACCCGCTTGCCCGGCTGGAAGTTCGAGGCGTGCAGCAGCAGCCGGTCGCCGGGCGAGCAGAACGCGGTCTCGTCCTTGTAGGCGCGGGTGGGACAGTAGGCGCCGGTGTCGACGAAGTTCGGAACCACCTCGATCGGCCGCGTGACGCCCAGCTCCTCGAGCGTCTCCCGGCGCAGGAACTCGGAGACCGCGGTGACGGCGTCCGAGCGCTCGATCCCGAAGCGGGTGATCTCCGCGAACGAGGCGTCTTCGCCGACCAGCGTGGTGTCGGTCCCGTGCAGCGTGGTCACCAGCCGCGGCGCCTTCGGGCCCAGCATCTCGCGGGCGAGGTGGGCGGCGATCGCGTGCGGCATCGCGTAGTGGACGTGGAACAGGTCGAGCGAGGCCTCGCGCGCCACCTCGCACAGCTTGGCGGCCAGCGCCAGCTCGTGTGGCGGGTGCTCGAACAGCGCGCGCCCGGCGAGGTCGACCTCGTGGGTGCGGATGTTCTCGTGGAAGTCGGCCAGCCGGAACGGCAGCCGGTACGACACGACGTGCACCGAGTGGCCGCGTCGGGCCAGGTGCTTGGCGAGTTCGGCGGCGACGCCGCCGGAGCCGCCGACGGTGGGGTAGAGCGCGATGCCGATGTTCATGGGCGGCCCCCCTGGAGCCAGCAGACCTGGTGGCCGCGGGCGAACGGGTCGAGCCGCTCGCGCAGCACGTCGACGAGCCCGGGACCGTGGCGGGCCACCAGGCCGAGCAGGCCGAGGCCGCGCTCCTGCGGCGCGCCGCCCGGCAGCAGCGCGTCGCGGGTGCGGCGCAGCCGCTCGGCGCGGCCCTGGTCGCGCTTCTTGAGCGCGCGGGTCGCCTTCTCGTGGAGGCTGTCGATCTGGTGCAGCGCGCGGCCGCGGGCCGAGTCGGCCGCGGCCCGCAAGGTCGGGTCGAGAGCCGCCAGGCGCTCCTCGACCGTGGCCATTTCCCGGGTCACCGCCTGGCGCACGGCGGTGAAGGCCTCCTCAACGTCCGGGTAGGCCTCGCGCGCCCAGCGCGTGACCAGCGCCTCGGCGTCGCCCGTCAGGTCGCGCAGTCCGAGCCCCTCGGCGTCGAGGGCGCGGGTCTGGGCGGCCTCGACGACGGTCACGCTCGGCCGCGGCAGCAGCACCGGCCGCGGCACCCCGTAGTGCGCGTACGAGGGCCCGATCTGGGCGTGGTAGGCGATCTCGGCGGGCCCGCCGACGTAGGCGGCCGTGGGCAGCAGCAGGTCCTGGGCCAGCGGCCGCAGCAGCACGCCGGGGCTCCAGGCTGCCGGGTCGGCCTCGAGGCGGGCCAGCGCCTCGCCGACGCTCAGCCGGCGGCCGGTGCCGCGCACCTCGATCAGGTCGCCGTCCGTCGCCAGCGCCCGGCGGGCGCCGCCGTCGACCAGGAACAGGTTGAGGAAGCCGCCGCCGCGCACCGGCACCTGCTGGTGGTAGCCCGCGGCCTTCAGCCGCTCCCCGGCCTCCAGCGCCAGCGCCGAGCCGGGCGAGCGCTCGGCGATCTCGCGCGCCATCACCGGCGCCATCAGCCGCTTCAGGTCCGGGTCGGCCGGGTCGAGCAGGACGAGGTCCGGCAGCAGCGCGCCCAGCCACGCCGCGAAGGCGGCGGACAGCGACTGGCCCGGCGCGTAGGCGCGGCGCAACGCGGCGCCGACCTCCTCCCGGTAGGGCGACATCGGCAGCGACGCCAGCGCCTCCTCGACCAGCGGCGCGATCGTCTCGTCGAAGAGGATGGCCGAGGCGGGCCGGCCGTCGGGCAGCGCGTGGGGCGCGTAGCGCCAGTCGCGGATCTGGCCGGCCTCGTCGAGCAGCGTGACCTGGCGGACCTCGGCGAAGTCGTGGTCGTCCGAGGCGATCCAGAACACCGGCACGCAGGGTCGGCCGCTGCGGGCCTCGATCTCGCGCGCCACGCGCTGGGCGCCGAGCGCCTTGTAGAGCACGTACAGCGGGCCGCCGAACAGGCCGGCCTGCTGGCCGGTCACGACGGCGCAGGCGCCCGGCTCGGCCAGCCGGCCGGCCTGCGCGGCCGCGACGGGGTTGCCCCGCAGTTCCTGCTGGCGGACCAGGGCGCGCGCCGCGGCCACCCGCGGGCCGCTCGCCGCAGCCCGCTCGCCGGCCCGCACGACGGCTTCGAGGTCCCAGGGTCCGTCGTAGAAGCGCGTGGCCTCTGGCCGGCCGGCCAGATAGTCACGGAAGAGCGGCGACGAAGCGGCCGGAAACGAGTCGAGGACTTCCACGCGCTCCATGGCGGCGATTATAGGCCAGCAGGGCCCGGCCCGCGGCCGTTCGTGTCGCGCAAGCCATTGCAGTTCATGGACTTGGGGCCCGGCCACGATTGACACTTTTTCGCGGCCGATGCTAGAGTCCAGTCACGGGGGAAGCGCGTCGCACGGGCGGCGGGACTCCGCCCGGCGAGGTGTGGGTGGGCGAGCAGCATCCGGTTCCGAAGACGATCGGCCGCTACCAGGTGCTGGGGACGATCGGCATCGGCGCGATGGGCGCCGTGTACAAGGCCTTCGACCCGCTGATCAAGCGCACCCTCGCGATCAAGACGATCCGCCTCGACATCGCGCGGGGCAGCCCCGAGTACAAGCAGTTCCTCGACCGCTTCTACCACGAGGCCCGCATCTCGGGCACGCTCGCCCACCCGAGCATCGTCACCCTGTTCGACATCGGCGAGGACGTGGCCGGCCTGCCCTACCTCGCGATGGAGTTCATCGAGGGCGAGACCGTCGAGAGCATGATCGACCGCGGCGTGCGCTTCCGCCCCGAGAAGGTGATCGGCCTCGCCAGCCAGGTCGCCGCGGCGCTCGACTACGCGCACCAGCGCGGCGTCGTGCACCGCGACATCAAGCCCGCCAACCTGATCCTGTTCGAGCAGGACCGGGTCAAGGTGATGGACTTCGGCATCGCCAAGCTGGCCGGCTCGGAACTGACCCAGGCCGGCCAACTGCTCGGCACGCCCTCGTACATGAGCCCCGAGCAGGCGATGGGCGAGAAGCTCGACGGCCGCAGCGACATCTTCTCGCTCGGCGTCGTCTGCTTCGAGATGCTCTCGGGCGAGCAGCCGTTCGCCGGCAACAACGTGACCTCGATCCTGTACCGGCTGGTGCACATGCCGCCGGCGCAGCCGCAGAACCTCGAGCTCAACGGGCTGGTGCCGCAGAAGTGGCACGAGGTGTTCTCGCGGGTGCTGGCCAAGAAGCCGGCCGACCGCTACCCGACCGCGGCCGAGTTCGTGCAGGACCTCGAGCTGTGTCTCGGCTCCTGGTTCTCGGCGCTGCCCGGCGGGATCGACGACCTCGCCGATCCCGGCGAGCGCACGATGCTCGACGAGGGCGGCTTCGGGGACGCGGTGCCGCTGATCCACGGGTCCGCGCCGGCCGCGCCGCCGGCCGCCCACTTCGACCCGCTCACCGACCCCTCGGGCGAGATCGCTGCGCTCGCGCCGCCGGTCGAAGACACCCACTCGACCACGGAACTGGGCACGAAGCGGGCACCGGCGCCGCCGCCGCTGCCGGGCGAGCGCCGCACCGAGCCGCTGCCCGCCACCTCGGACGACACGGAGTCGCCCCGCACCGAGGCCCTCGGAGCCGAACCGAGCCCGATCGAGAGCACGGTGCCGATGCCGCTCGGGGTCCCGGCGGCCGCGGTTCCCGGCGCATCGACGGTGCCGCTGCCGGTGTTCGCGCCCGAGCGGCGAGGGGCGCGGCCGCCTGCGCCGCCGCCGCTGCCGGCCGAGGCGGGAGCCCTGGGCGACGAGCCCAGCACCGTGACGATCCGCGCCCGCGCCGCCGCGCCGGCCGCGCCGGCCTCCGAAGACGACGAGGACGCCATCGAGCGCACCGTGATCGACCGCGCCGAGTCGATCGCCGAGCCGGCCGCGGCGACGACGGCGATGCCCGCGGGTGAGCCGCCGCCCGACGCGGCCGAAGCGACCGTGGCGATGGTCGCGGGCGAGCCGGCGCCCGGCCCGGCCGAGGCGACGGTGGCGATGCCCGCGGCCGCGCCGCCGACCACCCGCATGCCCGCCGCGGGTGCCGCGGACGCGACGTGGATCGCACCTGCAGCTTCGGCGCCGCCGGCTGTCGCGCGGCCCGCACTGCCGCCGCCCGTCGCGCCGCCGCCGCCTCCTCCTCCTCCCCCGGTCGCTGCCGCGCCGCGCCCGCCCGCCGCAGCGCCGCTGGCCCCCCAGCCCACGGTTTCCACCCCGGGGGCGGGCAATCGCGGGCTGCTGCTCGCCGCCGCCGCGGGCTTCGCCGCGATGACGCTGGGTCTCGTCGGCCTGTTCCTGTTCCGACAGCCCGCTGCGCCGGGCGCGGAGCCGGGCGCGCCCGCGGCGCTGGCCGCGGGTCTGCGGGTCGAGAGCCAGCCCGGCGGCGCGGCCGTGCGGGTCAACGGCGAGCTCAAGGGCACCACCCCGCTCGAGTTGCCGGGCCTGCCGCACGGTCTCTACGAGGTCGAGGTCGAGCTCTCGGGGTACGAGGCGGCGCACGAGAACGTCGCCCTCACCCAGTCGTCGCCCGCGCGCGCGCTGTCGCTGTCGCTGTCGCGCGTCGTCGTCGCGCCCAACACCGGGCGGCTGGAGGTGGTGACGACGCCCGCGGGGGCGTCGGTCGAGGTCGACGGCGTCGCGGTCGGCCTGGCGCCGCTGCGCGGCTTTCGCCTGCCCGCGGGCGAGCACGCGCTGAAGCTGTCGCTCGCCGATCACGCGACCGTCGAACGCAAGGTCCGGATCGCCGCGGGCGAGACCGAGAAGGTGTCCGCGACGCTCGCGTCGACCCGGGTCCACGAGAACTCGGAGCTCGACGCGAAGCCGGTCCGCACCCACGCGCCTCCGCCCAAGCTGCCCGCGCAGGACCGGCCGCTGTTCGTCTACGCCGTGCTGACCGTGGGCCTCGACGGCCGCGTCGAGGACGTCGAGATCCGCGAGGGCGCCGGGCGCGAGCTGGACGACGCGGTGCGCCGCACGGTGAAGGGCTGGCGCTTCGAGCCGGGGCGCCGCCAGGGAGCCGTCGTGCGCTTCCGCGAGCACATCCGCTTCAAGGTGCCGGTCAAGTAGGTGGCCCGCCTCGTCATCAACCCCGCCGCGTCCCGTCAGCCCCGCGAGCTGGCGCTGCCGCGCGCCCCGCTGCTGATCGGCCGCGACCCGTCCAACGACCTGGTGCTGCCCGACGCGATGGTGTCGCGGCGCCACGCGGTGATCGAGTACCGGGGCGAGGGCTGGGTGCTGCGCGACTGCCAGTCGAGCAACGGCTCGCTGGTGAACGGCGACCGCGTGGAGCAACGCCCGCTGCGCGACGGGGACCTGGTGGCGATCGGCGGCGCGCGGCTGCTGTTCCGCGACGACGAGCCGCAGGCCGACGGCCCCGGCGCCAAGGTGATCCCGCACCCCTCCTCGCCGCGGCTGCGGCGCCAAGCTGGCGCCGGCCCCGATCCAGGCGCGCCTCGTCTGCGCCGACTGCGGTTCCGTGGTGCCGCTGCCCGCGCGCTTCTGCAACGCCTGCGGCCGCGAGCTGGGGCAGGGCACGGCACCC
>JAANMT010000482.1_pt1 | contig 43376 bp, 44 predicted proteins | sample 7279711 | NCBI WGS metagenome assembly JAANMT01 (sample SAMN14094538, study PRJNA606508) | bioreactor metagenome | isolation source: A lab-scale SPAN reactor treating ammonium-rich wastewater day 1 | place: Ireland: Galway | collected 2017-01-16 | reverse complement strand
GCTCATCTCCACCATCATCGGCCAGCTGCGCAGCGAAGACGGCGGCGTCGCCATCCCCGGCTTTTACGATGGCGTCGCCGAACTCCCCGCCGCCAACAAGGCCGGACTATTCCCCATCCCCGGAGTTATCCAGCACAAACTTCGCCGAACATCCCAAACGACCGGAGGCCAGCACTGATGCAGTTCCAACTCAACGATACCCAACGCCTGCTTGTGGCGAACGTTCGCCGGTTTGTGCGAGAAGAGATCGTGCCTCTCGAAGCCGACCTCGACCCCGATGGGTTCGAACTTCCCGCAGAGCATCGTGAACGGCTCATCGGGATGACGAAAGCGATGGGCCTGCACAACATGGCGGTCCCGGAAGAGTTTGGCGGCGGCGGAATCGACGTAACTACTCAGGCGCTGCTTCATGAAGAGATGTCGCAGCATCGTGCCGGACTCTACGCGACGTGTTATGGGGTGTTCGGTGGGGCCGGCATGGCGCAGCTGTTCGATGCGCCCGACGATATCAAGGAGCGCTATCTCTACCCAACGCTGCGGGGCGAGAAGCACGGTCAATCACCTCTGAAGGAACGACGAGGCGCGCCGCCTCCTTGAGCACGCCCTTGCCGCCCTGAGCGAGCTTGTGTTCCGGCGGGATCCGGCCGGCCAGTTCGACGAGCTCGTGGTCCAGGAAGGGCACGCGCGCCTCAAGTCCCCAGGCCATGGTCATGTTGTCGACCCGCTTCACCGGATCATCGACCAGCATCACCTGACTATCCAGCCGCAGCGCCTTATCGACAGGCGTCTCCGCCCCGGCTTGCGCGAAATGCGCCTCGACTAGAGCCCGGCTGACGTCGACGTCAGCAAAATAGGCGCCGTTCAGCTGGGTTTTCAGAGTTTCGTGGCTGCGGTCGAAGAAGGCTTGGGCGTAAGCATCGACCGGATCGGCGGCGTCGACCATGGGCGGGTACCAGTGATAGCCGCCGAAGACTTCGTCCGCCCCCTGCCCGGATTGGACGACCTTGATGTGTTTCGAGACTTCCTGGCTCAGCAGGTAGAAGCCGACATTGTCATAGCTGACCATCGGTTCGGACATGGCGCCGATCGTGCCCGGCAGCGCCTCCATCAGCCGCTGGTGCGGCACGAAGATCTGGTGGTGCTGCGTCCCATAGTGTCGGGCGATCAGGTCGGAATAGACGAACTCGTCTCCCTTCTCTCCGTTGGCCTCCTCAAAGCCGACCGAAAAGGTCATCAGATCCTTCTGGCCCAACTCCGCCAGCAGGCCGACGATCAAACTGGAATCCACCCCGCCCGACAGCAGCACGCCGACCGGCACATCGGCGACCATGCGACGTTTCACCGCCGTGCGCAGGCTGTCCAGCACCCGGTCGCGCCAGTCCTCGGCGGTCAGGCCCGCATCTTCGGCATGGCGCGTCATGTCGGGACGCCAGTAGACTCGTTCGCGCGACGCGCCGTCCGCCTCCATCACCCGTATCGTCGCTGGGGGAAACTTCTTTACGCCCTTCAGGATAGTGTGCGGCGGCGGCACGACGGCGTGGAAGGTCATGTAATGGTGCAGGCCCACCGGATCGATCGTCTTGTCGACATCGCCCGCCGCCAGAAGCGCCGGCAGAGTCGAGGCGAAGCGCAACCGCTTGCCGCGTTCGGCCAGATACAGGGGCTTGATGCCGAAACGGTCGCGGGCGATCACGGTCCGACCGCTATCGCGCTCGTGCAAGACAAAAGCGAACATTCCCTTGAACCGTTCGACGCAAGCCTCGCCCCAGGCCTTCCAGGCCTTGATGATCACCTCTGTGTCGCCGTGCGAGAAGAAGCGGAACCCCAGCCCCTGAAGCTCTTCGCGCAATTCCGGATAGTTGTAGATGCAGCCGTTGAAAGCCAGGGTGACGCCCAGATCGGCGTCCACCATCGGCTGCTGCGCCTTCTCGGACAGATCAATGACCTTGAGACGCCGATGACCCAGCCCCACGGCCCCCCGCATCACGATGCCGGACCCATCAGGTCCTCGAGGCGAGAGAGCGTCCGTCATCCGCTGAACCGCGCCGGCGTCGGCAGGGCGCCCGTCGAAGTTGATCTCGCCGCTAAGACCGCACATAGGGCCTCCTTGATTTGTGGATGCAGCGCGTACAAATGGTTAGTTTACGAATGAGTTCAACCCGATGAGCGAAATTCCCCTGCCTTCAGCGGCCGACGCTACGGCGTCTTTGGTCCGCTCAGTCCGCCGCATCGCCCAGGCGATCGACGTTCGCTCCCGCGAAATCGCCCGCTTGACCGGCCTGACACTGCCGCAGCTGCTGGTGCTGCAGTCCATCCGCCATCTCGGCGAGGTCAGCACGCGCGCCATTTCCCGGGACGTCTCCATGTCGCCGCCGACCGTCGTGGCCGTACTGGACCGCCTGGAAGCGCGCGGGCTCATCGTGCGGTACAGATCCACCACGGATCGCCGCATCGTCCACGCGCGCCTGACGGAACCAGGGCACAAGGCTCTGGCTGAGTCGCCGGACCTCCTTCACGCGGATGTTCTGGCGAGGCTCGCCCTGCTGTCGCCCCAAAAGCGACGCCAGATCGCCGGCGCAGTCGCCGCCCTCGCCGATCTCATGGCGCCTCCGGACGCAGGGCTAGAGACGCACCGAGGCGCTTGAATGTCCGGCAGCGCCCGGGATCATGAACTTGACGCCCAGTCACGGTGGGCTCGGGCCTTCGGCGTCCTGCTTGCAGCCGGACGACCTCATTCGCGCAAACCCTCACACGCCCCTTAGGTCTCGGAAGCGCCAGCAGCGACTATGCGGAGTTCCGCCCCTAAGCTCGACATCTCCGGCGCCAGGCTCTTCGAAAGCAGCAGAAAGCCGTCGTGCGGAAATATCTTGTAGTCCGCTCTTTGGGGGCTGAGTGGCGGCAAACCATCAGACCAGAAAACGTCGCCGACCCTTCTCGACCGCCATCCGATGCACTCCAGCGACGGCAGCGCTGCGCGCCTTGATCGTCTCCATGAATATCCACTCGCCGTCGACGCGCTCGGGCGTGATGTCGATCATCATATAGCCGCGTCCACTGGCCTGGGCCCAGTTCATCTCGGGGTTGGCGGCGACGAAGGAGCGGGCGGCGATCGAGGGGGCAACGCCCAACTGTTTTTCGATGCCGTTGGAGGTCACAGCCTGACCGGCGAACTCCACCCCCGCGGGGCGGCCGTCCTCGGAAAGGGAATAGGCCCAGGCGTTGTGGCTGTCGCCGGACAGCAAGACCAGATCGGCGTCCGCCGCCTGCGCCGCCCTTAGGAAGCGGGAGCGCGCCGCCGGATAACCGTCCCAGCGGTCCATCCACATCGGCAAGCCCGCCTCGCCCGCCCGCGCGGCGTTCATGAAGGAGCGGACGGCGCCCTCGCTCAGGTCTGGGCGCAGCCAGCTGACGGCGTCCTGGGGCATGACGGTGCGGCCCATGATGGTGCCCATGCCGACCACCTGCCAACCCGTGTTCCGGGCGTTAATCCGCAGTTCGCGCGCCAGCCAGGCCTCCTGGGTCGAGCCCAGCATGGTGGCCGAGGCGTCCTGCCACACGCCGTCGCGGAAGGCAGCCAGCGCCGCTTGGGTTCCCTCGCGGTAGGCCGCGCCGATGTCGGCCTGACGCGTGCGGCCGATCAGGCGCGATTCCGTGCGGTAGAGAGTCGCCAGATCGCCGATCGGATAGGATTTCCAGGGCTCTTCGGAAATCGGCATCCATTCCAGATAGGCTTGGACGGCGGCGGCGCGGCGCGTGCTCCAGTCGCCTTCGGTCGCTGGTTGATGGTTCTGGGCGCCGCCCTCCCAACTGTCGTTGGTCGACTCATGATCGTCCCAGACGCAGACCATCGCCGCCGCCGCATGCAGGGCCTGCAGATCGGGATCTGCGCGGTAGCAGGCGAAGCGCAGGCGGTAGTCGGCCAGCGCCGCCATCTCATGATCGTGGGCCGGCAGGACGACGCGTTCGGCGATCCTGTCGTCTGCGGCGTAGGAGCCGATGCCGTATTCATAGACATAGTCGCCGACGTGCAGCCACAGATCGACGTCATCGCGCGCTGCCGCATGGGTATAGGCGTTAAACCATCCCATCGGCAGGTTGGAGCAGGAGAACAGTCCGATGCGGAACCGCTCTGTCGGACCGACCGGCAGGGTCCGCGCCCTGCCCGTCTGCGACATCGACCCATCCGGACCGATGAAGCGATACCAATAGGTCGTGCCGGGGTTCAGCCCGTCCAGGGTGATCTTGGCGGTCCAGTCGCGCCAGGGACCGGTGCGCACCACGCCCCGCGCCGCCACCTGACGAAAGTCGGGATCAAGGGCGATCTCGGCGTCCAGTCGCACTTCGTCGGCGCCGCCCGATAAAGCATAGCGGCTCCACAGCAGCATGGAATCCGGCCCCGGCTCGCCGCTGGCCACACCATGCGTGAACCCGGACGCCCCCAGCAGTTGTTGCGCCAGCGGCGCCCCGCCCGGCAGGGCCAAAGCCGCCAGCCCCAGTCCGCCGCCCATCACCAGCCGCCGCCGGTCAAGCCTCAAGGTCATGGAATGTCCCCTGGAAATGCAATGGATGGCGGCCGCGTCGTCGCATAACGACGCGGCCGCCGGTCTTCAGACGCGCAGGCGGATCAGAAGACGCCCTTAATGCCGATGTTCCACATCGATCCGTAGACCGTGTACTGCTGCACCCGATCACGCTCGTTGGAGTAGATGACGTCCGGCGAGTTGAAGATATTGCGGCCCGCCAGCATCAGATCGAAGCGGTCGTTGAGCTTGTAGTTGACGCTGACGTTCCACAGCTCGCGCGGCGAGTGATACAGTATACCGTTGTTCGGCGTGGTCGGCGTATTGTTCAGTCCGCTGACCCTATACTTCGACTGCCAGTTGCCGTTCAGCTGGAAATCAGAGCGGCCGATGTTGTAACGGACGCCCCAGTTGGCCGCCTGTTTCGGCGTGCCCTGACGCTCGCCGTCCGGATCCAGATAGGTGACCGAGCCGTGCAGGCCCAGACCGCGCCAGGCGCCCGGCAGGAAGGTCAGTTGCTGGTTATACTCCAGCACCACGCCGCGATTGGTGCTGGTGCCGTCCAGGTTCTGGGCGCTGCGGAAGGTGTAGCCCGCATATTCGGCCGGATCGAAGCCGACGTCTTCCGGGTTCACCGTCATGCCGGTGACCTGCATGTCGTTCATGTCCAGCTGGTACGCGGACAGGCCGATGATGCCCGATGGTTCCAGATAGTATTGCAGGCTGGCGTAATACTTGGTCGACCGCTCCGGCTTCAGTTCGGGATTCGGCACGGTTACGATCATGGTGTCGTCGTTGATCGACACGACCCCGCCCAGATTTCCGTAGTCGGGACGCAGGATCGCCTGGCTGAAGGACAGCTGGCCGACCAGCTTGTCCGTGAAGTCGTATTTGACGCCTCCGCTCCAGAACCAATCGTCATAATCGCCTTCGCGATCCTGGTAGGTTCCGTTGTTGTACTGGTACATCAGGCCTTCGACGGTGCCGACCGACAGCCCCGCGTCCGTGACTTCCTTGACGGGGCGAATGACGGCGACGCGCGCCGCCGTCTCGGTCTTTTCGTAGCGCAGTCCCAGATCGAAGCGCGCGCGACCGGCGTCGGCCTGGACCTCGCCATAGGCCGAGGTGATGTCTTCCTTGACGCGCTTATTGTTGTCGAGGCGGCGCTTCAGGTTGCCGACCTCGTCCGCCACGAAATACTCGGGGTGGTCGCGATAGATGTCATACATCCCGTAGTGGCTGTCGGCGCGCCAGCCCTGGGCGTTCATATTGCCCGCATCGAAGCCGATCATCTCGAAGCGGTATTTTTGGGTCCACGGAATGACCGCCTCGGCCGCCGTCTGGGTCAGATCGCCGGTCGGGCCGACATATTTGAACTGCTGGTTCGAACCTTCATCCGTACGCCAGTCGTTGCTGCGCGCGCCCAGTCCGCCCATGAGGGTAAAGTGGACATCGCCCATACTCAGGCGTTTCTTCACATCCAGGTTCAACGAATACATGTCGTTGATGGCGTCCGACTCCGCCGTGCGGATGTTGTTGCCGATGGAGATGTCGCGGTTGAAATTCGTCGGATCGCTCCACGAACGGCCCGCCGTCTGACGCAGATACCAGGCGTTCGAGGCCGTGGAGTCGCGCTCCATCTCGAAACCGATCCCTGTCAGGTGGTTGTCGGTGCGCTGGAAGAAGCCCTTGCTGGTGTCGCGGAAGTTGAACTCGGCGGAGGAATAGCTGGCGCGCAGCGCCGCTTCCCAGGTCTCGCCCTTATATTCCAGCTTCGGCGCGATCAGATAGGTCGGCGTCCCCGCGTAACGATGCGAATAGCCGGTATGCAAGCGGGTGTTCTTGCCGTCCGGATTGACCACGATGTGCGTGCCGCTCGAGTCAGGCGTCGCATAGGATTTGGTCGAAGTCCCGAACGTCAGATAGGTGTACTGGTTGAAATACTCCACATCATAGAAGGAGTAGTTGCTGCGCAGCGAGAAGATCAGGTCTTCGGTGAACTTGTAATCCAGCGCCAGATTGGCGGCCGTACGGCTGGTCAGCTTCGGACCCGGGCGCCACATGACCTGATAGGGCAGCACCCGGCCGTCGGCCAGATAGGACCAGTCGGTCTGGATGCGATCCTGCTGCACATAATTGGCGTTGTGGCTGGCGCTGAAGGCCACGCCCAGACGGCCGTCCATGAAGACGTCGGCATAGGAGAACTGGGCCGAGGGGTAGAGGCTGGCGTGCTTCTTGTCGTCGGGCATGTAGTGGCGCGACAAGGCCGAGTCCGAGGTCGCCACCCCGCCCAACTGGAAGCGCAGCTGCCGCTCCGGCAGTTGGAAGGCGTATTTGCTGCGCAGGTTGATGCTGCCGCCGGGCGAATCCGCATCCATGCTAGCCAGCAGGGTGTGGTTCAGCTCGATGGTCTCGATGCCGGTGATCGACATCTGCTCGAACGAGTTCTGACGGCCCGAGTTATTGTTCGAGGTGGCCGTGGCCATGCGGGCCCCGTCCATGGTGAAGGTCGAATATTTGGGCGGCAGGCCGCCGATCCGCACCGCGGTGGCGTCGACCTCGGTGTAGTCGATCGACAGGCCCGGCATGGACTTCATGAACTCGCCGACGTCGCCCATGGTCAAAGCGCCGAAATTGTCGGCCGGGACCACGTTCTTGGCGTTCATCGCCACGCGACGCTCCATCAGCGCCTTGGCCTGACCGCCGCGCGCGGCCGTCACCACAATGTCCGAGACCGAGGCCACGTCATCGGCCACGCCATACGACGGCGCTTGCAGTTCGACGTCGACGACTGCCGTCTGGCCCGCACTGACGCCGGCGACCACGCGCGCCTCCTGCAGACCAGCATAGCGCACCACCACCACGACCTCGCCGCTCGGCACGCCGCTCAGACGGAAGACGCCGCCGTCCCCCGAATAGGCGACCAGACTAGTCCCCTCGACCCGAACTTCGGCGTTGCGAAGGTATTCGCCGCTGGCCGTGTCGAACACCCGGCCGCGCAGGGCGCCGGACGCCGCCTGCGACTGGGCCGTCGCTTCGCCAGCCGTTTGCGCGACGGCGGCCTGCGGCGCGACGGTCGCAAAGGCCGCCGCCACCAGCGGATACAGCAACAGGGCTCGCGGGCTGGCGCTGGCGAGGTGACGTGAACGAACTCTCATGGAAACTTACTCGGGAACTGAGGAGGAAAAAAGCGAAAGGATGCGGGCCACCGTGCAGCGACCCGACAGGGAGCTCAGCCGTCAGACATGGTTCAGGGGGTGGAGATCAGTTGCTGACGCTGGTCGGCGTTGACGGGGGCGAACGGCGCCTGCGGATCGCCTGTCCATCGCATCAGGGTGATGTCCGCTGTCTGGGCGCCCTTGCCGCCGGAATTCTCGGCCACATAAAACAGGCCCCGTCCCAGCGGCTGAAACCCGACGTCCGCCTTCCAGCGCCAGCCGCGCACGCCGGTGGCCGGATCTTCCAGACCATCCGCCGCCAGCGGCAACAGCAGACCCTGCTCCCATCCCTCGCTCGATGCAGGAGACACGCCGATCAGATCGCCGCGCGCGGGCTGGGCCTGAGCGTCGACAGCGAACAGCAGATAGTTCGGGAAGGCGGACTTGCGACCCTGATAAACGCCCATGAACCACCGGCCTGCTGCGGCGTCATAGGCGAGGTTCTGCACGCCATAGGTCGTATTGCCGGTACGAACGAAATACTTGCCGTCGACGGCGGCAGGGCCTTCGCGGTGCGGAGCCGCCTCTGACAGCGGACGGGCGTATCGGTCCCAGTCGGCGATATCGTATTGCAGCAGAACCTGATGGTCGTTGTCGGTCCGCGTCACGTCGCCATAGACGCCATAGCCGACGGTCAGCATCACCGGTCCATCGGTGCGCCCGAAGCGCGGGCCGAACGTCACGCCGTCGATGCCCGAGGCGCCGTAGCGATGGTCGCGCGTGTCCGCCGTATCGCCGTCGAACCGTCCGTCGCCGTCCATGTCAGCGGCATAGTCTCTAGCGACTTCGGCCAGATGCACCGTCTGGAACAGGACGCTTTCGCTCGCCTCCACGCCGATGCGGTCCAGTCCGGCGACGTCGATTACGGCGATGTAGAAGGCCTCATCCGCCTTGTACTCCAGCGAGCCGTAGAGCTTGCCGTCAGCGGGGTTGAACGCAAGGTCGCCCAGATGGCCGGTCCAGCCGACCAGGGTGCCGATCAGTCGGCCCTCGAGGTCGTATTTGGCCAGAAGATTGGTGAAAGAGTAATAGATATAGCCGCTGTCCAGATCGACGGCGACGCCCTGGACATGGCCGGCATCCCACGTCCCGCCGTTCTGGGTCAGAGGCAGTCGGGCCAAGGCCTGTCGGTCGACCTCGTTGGCTATCGTGGCCAACGCGTGGCCGGGAGCCAAGACAACCGGAGCCGCGGCCGCCAGCGCCATGCTCGCAGCGACCATTGGAACGGTCGCACGCCGCAAAACACCAAACTTCATCCTTACCTACCCCCTTGCGACGGCGACGGGGTCTAGGTCGAGTTCATGATCGATCGCTCACGCTTCAGCTACATTGGCGCTAAGTTTGAATGACGTTAATTTTGGGATTGGTGCGCAAACGGACAGACCATGCAAAACCCGTCGCGACCGAACATCCCTACCCACAGCGTAGGACGATTTCATCATTCACCGCGCCATCGTTCGGCGTGTCAGGGTTCCGACCATCCCTGCACGCGAAGGGTCGCAATAGGTCTTTGCGGGCCTGAAAAAACCAGGCAGGCCTTCTTCTCTCCCCGACCGGGCACGTAGTCGAGCGAAGCCCCTGAGCGTTCTTCGCCGACTTGGCCCTCGATGTTCACGGCGGCGGCGGCGAGGTCGCCCTGGTTGGAGACCACGACGTCGACCACCCATCCGCCGGACGAAGGTCGAACCGCCTCGCTTCTGATCATCAGCGCCGCCGGCGAAGGAACTGAAAAGGCTGCTCGCGCCAGTACGCCCGCCGCGCCGAGCGTGATGAGCAGCCCAACCAGGGCGCAGGCGCACTGCAGCCGCGACACGCCCTTCTTTCCTGTCTTCTTCTGTTGCTCCTTGGCCGTCACGGCTACACCAGTAGCCGCGCGGCCGCGGCCCCGATCGCCGCCGGAAAGGCGAGGATCACGACATTGGCCATGAGCGCCTGGAGCCCATGGCCGTCCGCTCCGCCGAACACCCACAACATGGCGAGGCTGGCCAGCAGGCACAGAGCGTAGCCCGGCAGGGTGAAGTCGAAGAAAGCCCGAACCGGCGTTTCCGCCTCCTCCTGCCCAGCGAAACCCGCCTCGAAGACGATCAGGTGCAGCAGGATCACCGACAGGACGAGCACGCCCAGCGCGCCCAGCGGCGTGGTCATATAGGCGATCAGCCGCATCTCCTCGGTCGGGGCCAGGTTCATGGCGAAGTAGAGGGCGCCGGCCAACATCAGGAACAGCTCGCCCGGATAGGAGGCCTCATCCTCATCGCCCTCGTCCGGATCGCCCGACAGCTGGCGTCGCGCCGCCAGGGCGCCCAGCGCGGCGGGCACCGCCTGAAGGGACATCTGCCCCACAGCGGACGCCGGCGAACTCAGATCCAGCACGTTGAAGACCAGCAGAAGCCCAGCGGCGGTGACGAAGCCCACGGCCAGGGCGACCAGGGTGTCCAGCGCATTGTTGACTAGGCCCCGGCGGGCCGAAAATCCGGCATAATGCGCCAACCCGAACAGCACCGGCAGCGCCGCCAGGAGAAAGACGAGACGCCGCTCCGGTTCCGCAGCAAATCCGAGCGCCCACATCTCCATAGTCATCAGTAATGGCAAGCTGAACAGCAGCGCGCCGCCGAAGGCTCGGCCCAGATCGCGGATATAGGCGCTGTCTTCCCCTCGCGCGGCGTCCTGCATCGTAGTCATGCCCATGCAACGCCGCCGTTCGGTTTCGGCTCCCGCATGGTTGCGGCGCCTCAGTTCAACCGATTGCGGAGGCGCTGTTCCGCAGCGCCGTCCGCCAGTGCAGCGTCGCAATCGCAGGCCGCCTGCGAAAGCTCCTCCTGGTCAAGGACGACCAACCGCGCCCGACGAATCCGGAGAGCTCCCCGGTCCTGCAGGTGGCGGCACGCCGCGTTGACGCTGGTGCGCTGCAGGCCGAGCATATCCGCCAACTCGCCTTGGGTGATGGAGATCCCTCTCTCCTCACCGTCGGCGGCATGGAGGCGCGCGATCCATTTCGCCAGGCGCTGGAGGGCCGTATGCCGGGCGTTGCAGGCGGCCTCGACCCCAAGCGCGCGCGCCCGCGATGCGGCATAGGCGGCGAGAAACTGGTGAATCCAAGTGCTCTTCAACAGGGTTCGAACGGACCTCAGCGGCGCGATATAGCCCACGGTCGGCAGAATGGCTCGCGTGTTATGAGCCTCAATGGTCACGCCGATAGCGCCTTCCCATCCGAGAACGCTGCCCGGTGGAACGACGCCCACACAGATCCGCTGATCGGATGGAAAGAAGCCCAAGGCGCCATTCAGGACGAAATAGAGCGCGTTGCTTGGCGGCGCCTCGCCCGCTTCCAATGAAAGACGGCGCGCCGACTCCGTCAGCCCGACCTGAACCTTCTGTGGCAGCACGGCGTAGACGGGATGGTCCTCCAGTCTCGTCCTGGTGCGCGGAGGCGCACGCCCGCTTCCGACATCGGCGTGAAACCCGGTCATGTTTTGATCCAGTGAGAGCTGCTGGACTTGGCCAGCAGCAACGAACGATTGCGTTCTGATCAATTGTAAACCCCTGCCTGCGCGACGGTTCCTCCAAATATGAAAAAGGAGGCCGCCGTCGCGGCCTCCTTCTCACCCGAACGAAAAGGGATCAGCGTTCCCCGCCCTTTCGTCCGGCCTCCGAAGCGCGTTCGGGATCGTCGGCGAAATTGCCGCCGCCCGCCGAGCCGCCGCTGTCATCGCCCTGGCGCGTGGCGGACGCTCCGTCGCCTCCCTGCGAAGCCTGTCCGCCCTTCCGACCCGCTTCGGCGGCCAGCTCATGGTCCTTCGAGAAGCTGCGATCTTCCGGATCGACGCTGGCCCCCCCCTTGCTGGCGATCTCGCGCTGTTTGTCCTCGTCCATGGCGGCGAAGCCGCGCTTCGACGACGACGAGCCTTGCTGTTGCTGACCCTGTTGCTGGTTCTCAGCCATTGTTCACTCCCTCATTTTCATTGCTCGCCCCGAAGGGCTCCCCTCCAACCTGCCCGCCTTCGCCGGGTTCATCCTTCGCCTGCCATTGACCGCCACCCGACAGAAGGCGGTCGCCCCGTCGCCGACGGGAACAATTTCAGGCGCCGTCCTCTCCTCAGTGCAAAGCCATGACGGGAGAGTCCGATGGGAAAACAGAAGCAATCCGAGGGTCGGGAGCGAAACGCCGCCATCCCCGGCGGCAAGCCCGACGCCGACACGCCGGATGAAGCCGTGCGGCGGGTCGGACGCGAATCCCGCCGGCGGGCGGGGCCGGACGGTCCTGACGCGCGAGAGATCGGCGACACCTTCAAGAAGGGGTCTGCTCCCCCTTCGGACGCAGCCCACCAAAGTGCGCCTGAGCGGCGCCGCCGGACGTTATAGCCACCACAATCCTCTCCGTCGCCGGGAGGGATACGGATGTGCATGATCCACCCCGTCGCCCTAGCAAAGCTGCGCGCACCTGAACCATCCTCAAAAGCCGTCAGTGCAGTTTGAGCCGCCCGGACACGCGGCGCATCAGCAGGCGGGACAGGGCCAGAAGCGCCGTGCGCCGCAGGCCGATCACCGCGCGATAGTGGTCAAGGTGCAGACCCATATAGGCCTGACGCGCCAGCCAGCCCTCGATCAGGAAGTTCGGCCCCACCAGACCGCCCATCAGCGATCCCACGCCGCCTTCGCTGCCCAGCGACACCAGGGAGCCGCGGTCGCGATAGACATAGGGGCCCGGATCGCCCGCCTTGAGCAGGGCGCGAGTCAGGTACCTCGCCTGCTGGGCCGCCGCCTGCGCCCGGGCCGGGACGAAGCCGTCGGCGCGCGGGGCCTGGGCGCAATCTCCCATGGCGTAGACGTCCGGGTCGGACGTCCTGAGACGATCGTCCGTTACAAACTGGTTGAGACGGCCGGTCTCCAGTCCGAAGTCGCGATTGCGGGGCGACGCCAGGACGCCCGCCGCCCATACGGTCAGATCCGATCGAATCCAGCCCCGGCTGGTCTGCAGCCCGTCCGCTGCAACCTGTTCGACCTTGGCGTTCACGGCCAGGGTCACGCCCCGGCGCTCCAGCTCGCGCGCCGCCTTGGCGGCCACGGTTTCGGGCAGACCGCCGAGGATGCGCGGCCCCGCCTCGACCACCGTGACCCCCAGATCGAACTTCTGATGCGCTCCCAGACCGGCCGACAGGGCTCGGTGGCCTTCGATCAACTCGGTCGACAGTTCGACCCCCGTAGCGCCCGCCCCGACGATGGCGATGTCCAGCCTTTGGCCGGGCGCATAGGCCGAGGCCAGGAAGGCGGCGGTCAGGCGCCGGTTGAAGGCTTCGGCGTCCGCCACGTCCTCCAGCAGGTGGGCGTGCTCGGCGGCCCCGGGCGTATTGAACAGATTGGAGCCGCTGCCCGTCGCCAGCACCAGGCGGTCATAGGCCAAGCTGCGCGCCGGAATCAGAACCCGGCCGTCGTCGTCCCGCACTTCGGCCAAGCTTAGGCTCTTTTCAGCAACGTCCAGTCCCTCCAGGTCTCCGAAGGCGAAACTGAAGTGATTGCGCCGGGCCAGCAGCGGATAGGCCAGGCCTTCCTGATGCGAATCCAGCGAGCCGGCCGCGACCTCGTGCAGGGAGGGTTTCCACAGGTGAAAGATGGTCCGGTCGATCAGCAGCACGCGTCGCGGACCTTCCTTGCGGCCCAACGCGCGCCCCAGCCGTGCGGCGAGCTCCAGGCCGCCTGCGCCGCCGCCGACAATGACAATCTCATGGTCCATGTTTTCTCCTCTCGGAACGAAGGCCGACAACACTCTTGAGGCGGATATGGATACGGCCGACGCCTGACGCGCCGGCCGCTCCGCGGATGCGACGATGTTTCGTATCGTCCGTCCGCAAACCCCCGCTTCCCCTTTTTGATGTGAAACCCCAGCGCCTAGCCTGGCGGAACGGCGGGGATAGGCCGCGTTCGCCCCGCCCCTGGGCCGGCCCCGAGGTCTGCGCCGGTCAGCGGATCGGATTCAGGTTCGGAACGCGTGCGGGCGGCGAATGTCTCCACCGCCTTTTCTTCGTCGGCCGGAAGCGCCACCTCGGCGCGGCCGTCCCCGCCGTCGACAGCCATTTGAGCTTCGCGCTCGTCGACTGTGTCCCACTGCTCGCCCGTGTTCCACGGTCCGGATGCGTCGCCCTCGCCCTGGGACATGTTGTAGTATTTGTCGGCGAAGTCCGGATGGCCCGGCAGCTTGCCCGGCGGGAAGTTGGCGGGGATGGCGTAGAGCGCCTTCTCGAACGACTTCTGATGGGCGACCTCACGCGTCATCAGAAACGTCAGGGCGTCCTTGATCCCCGGGTCGTCGGTGACGTTGATCAGCCGCTCATAGACGATCTTGGCCCGCGACTCCGCCGCAATGTTGGAGCGTAGGTCGCAGGCCGGATCGCCGATCGAGTCCACATAGGCCGCCGTCCAGGGCACGCCCGCCGAATTGATCAGGGCCGCGCCGCCTCCATACAAGATGGACGTGGTGTGGCTTTCGCCCCCCGAGGTCATGCTGGCGTAGAGATCGGCCTCCTCCTCCGCCGCCTCGGCCAGACGCCCCTTGGCGCCGCGGTTCAGCATGGCGACGATCGAACCGATGATTTCAAGGTGGCTGAGCTCCTCGGTCGCGATATCCATCAGCATGTCGCGGCGGCCGACGTCCTCGTCCGCCAGACCCTGCGTAAAGTAGCGCATCGCCGCCGCCAGTTCGCCCTGCGGTCCGCCGAACTGCTCCAGCATCAGGGTCGCCAGGGCCGGATTGGGTTCCGAAACCCGCACCGTGTACATCAGCTTCTTGTTGTGCATGAACATCTCGCGTCTCCTTGCGACGGCGATCAGCGGCTGGGGTTCTCGCCTGCGCGCTTCAGCATGAGGAATTTTTCGGTGAGGGCCGGCAGGCTCTGGTCCACCCAGGCCGCCATGCGCGCTTCTTCGTCCAGCGAGGCGTTTAGCGGGTCCAGGGCGACAGAGTAGCCGCCATGCTGGGCCAGGACGATCAGTCCCTTATAGGCGGCGACCTCATAGTTCTCGAAAGCGAAGTTGGCGAAAGCGTTCTTGAGGATCTCATCCTCGGCGAAGGTGTGACCCAGGGCGGCCATATTGCCGCTCATGGACATGGCGGCGTCCTTCAGACCTGACGGGCTCTCGTCCAGACGCGAAAGGATTTGCTCAAGCCGTGAAATTTGCTGCTCGGTTTCGAGCCGGTGCGCCTTCAGCTTCTCCGCCACCTCATTGAAATTCCTGGCGCGGTCGATCTGCCGATCCATCAGGGCCAGGGCCTGATGCTCCACGGCGTGGGCGTTCTTCAGGCCGTTCACGAACACGTCGCGCCAGACGTCGTCGTTGTTGATCATGTCGATCTCCTTCGGTTTGCGGGTCTCTGGCAAACCAGCGGAGCGGCTCAGGGGTCCGGCTGTCGGATACCCGTCACTTCATCGATCTCCGCAACGAACCCGCCTTCGGTCCATTGGCCCTCGTCGCGGCCATGGTCGCTCTGGCTGGCTGCGCAACCACGCCGCCGCTGAAGGTGCGGATGATCCCCACGGCTGATCACGGCGTGGGCGTTCGTTTCTCGCGCGGCAACGCCCTGATGGTGTCGAACGGGCCGTCCAGCGCGATCATGCTTTTACCTGTGCGCTACAACGACACCCAGAAGTTCTTCTTCTCGATCGCCGCCTTCAACACCTCTAGCTATCCGATCAACATCGGCTCGGAGGACGTGCGGCTCTATCTGGATGGGCAGCTCTACCGCGTCCAGGACTTCGACTATCTGCGCCACACGGCCCGTATGTCTGCCCGACGCGAGACGAACCTGGCCTGGGCCGACGCGGCGGTGGATTACTTCCTCACCCTCCAGGAGATAGAGGACCATCCGCGCCGCCACGATATCGCCTACCGCAGCGCCTCGAGGCAGTTGCAGGCGTCGCACGACCACATCCAGCGACGTCTGCGCAGACCATCGCCACTCTGGGCCGGACCATGCTGGAGACGACGACCATCGACCCCGGCACGCCCCACGGCAGCGCCATCTTGGCGGGACAGACGGAAGTACACGGCAGCCTGGCGGCACTGCTGGCTCTGGGTCAGGCCCGAAACGCAAAAAACCCCACGGCTGGAAGCCATGGGGTTTCCGCAGATCAGAGCCTTCCGTCCGGATGTGATGCGGGAGCAGGATTTGGGCGATACCTCACACTTAACTTCCTCACCTGAGATTTTAGCCGACAGACTCTAAAACTCGGCCGATGCGACTCTGAGGTCCGCCAGGAATTTGGCGCGTTCGCTATCCCTCGCAGCCGGATCAGGCAGGCGCAGCAGATAAGCAGGGTGAACAGTAAGAAACACGCGCGCGCCGTCGTCCGCCGTGATGACCCGGCCCCGCTCGGCCTGCACGGCGGGTTTCCGGCCAAGCACCGCCAGACCCGCCGTTGCGCCCAACGCTAGGATCAACCGAGGCTTCACCAGACGTCGTTCATGATCCAACCACCAGCGGCAGGCCTGAACCTCGCTAGGGCTTGGCGTTCTGTGCAGTCGGCGCTTGCCGCGCGGTTCGTGCTTGAAGTGCTTGACCGCATTAGTCAGGTAGAGGTCACGACGATGCAGGCCCGCTTCTTCAAACGCCGCGTCCAGCAGGCGTCCAGCGGGACCGGTGAAGGGTCGTCCGACCAGATCCTCCTGATCGCCGGGCTGTTCGCCTACCACCATCAGAGCCGCACGCTTGGGGCCCTCGCCGCAGACGCCCTGGGTGGCGTCGCGCCACAAAGGACAGCGGCGGCACCCCTGAACGCCCCGCGCCAGCTCATCCAGATCGCCAGGAACCAGGTCGTCGGTCGGCGCGCGATCGACGGAAGATGCGCGGACGCGCTGGAAACGCTCATTGGGTTTCGGTGCGGACTGCGTCACCATGGCTTCGGTGCGAACCGACGCAGCGGCGGTCAGTTCCGGTATCAGCGCCGCCTCGGGCAGGTTCTTCCAGTAGCGCTTGGGCATTTCCGACCGCATCGCCTGAAGCCGCAGCCGTGCGGGATTGAAGGTCGAAGCGTAATAGGTGCGCCAGAAGTCCTCCACGGCGTCCTCGGCCGGGGCCTGCGCCTGTTCGCCGGCAGGGCCGAAGGTCAAGGTCTCGCCGTGCCAATGAGCTGAGCCGTCCGGCGTCAGGATCGTCCATCGCATGGCGCTGAATCGCCGGGCGAAGAAGGGCGCGGTCGCCTGCAACACGCGATGCGCCGGCTCGAACCAGGCGACCCAGTGATCGCCTGCCTCATCCTCAGCCTGTCGGAATCGGACGAAGGCCTTCATCTTGTGGGCGGCGCGGCGCACCGCCTTCACCCGATCAGCCGCCTCGGCCACATCCCGATCCGACAGGACGGCCAGCAGGTCAGGCTGATCCTTCAAGCGCCACAGCAGGCGATACATCAGATCAAAACGATCCTCGGATCGATGCTGGATCAACTGCGCCGCCGTCTCCATGAAGGCGCGCGGGGCGTTGAATGCGCCCTCGACTTCGGGAAGAGCCGCCGCCTCGTCGAACAGGTCGCCACGCGAACGGCCCACGGCGAACCGCACCTGGGCCGGCTCGACGCCCGCCAGCCTCAAACGCCGGGCCGCCTCGCGCCAGCTGTCGAAATCAAGCGGATCGGCCAGGACAAGGGTCCGCATCAGAACAGGCTCAACTGTTCGGCCTTGCGCCGGGGGGCCAGGCGCGCACGCAGGTCCGCCGCGTCGGTCAGGCCGCCGGGCGTCCAGTCCAGGGCGGTGATCCACGGCCGCACCGCCTCGATGGAGCGCGTCAGCCGGCCCACGTCCTCCAACCGCAAGGTCCGATGCCGCCGCACGGACAGGATGCGGTCGACCGCCTTCACACCCAGTCCCGGCACCCGCAGCAGCGCCTCACGCGCTGCACGGTTCACGTCGACGGGAAAGGCCTCGCGCCGACGCAAGGCCCAGGCCAGTTTGGGATCGACGGCCAGATCCAGCATTCCATCGTCCGTCCCCTCCCCGATCTCGGGCGCGGTGAAGCCGTAGAATCGCATCAGCCAATCGGCCTGGTAAAGCCGATGTTCCCGCATCAGCGGCGGCTTGGTCGGCGGCAACAGGTTGGAGCCGTCGGGGATAGGACTGAAGGCGGAATAGTAGACCCGACGCAGGCCGTAACCGCCATACAGGGCGGCGCTGCGCGCCATGATCTCCGTGTCCGGCGCCCCGTCGGCGCCGACGATCAATTGGGTCGACTGCCCCGCTGGGGCGAAGGCGGGCGGGCGTTTTCGGTCCTTCTTTTCGGGCCGGGCCGCTTCCAGCTTCAGCCGCACCTGCCCCATGGCCTTGCGGATCGTTCGCGCGTCCTTTTCGGGCGCCAGTCGGCCCAAGGCCTCGTCGCGGGGCAGTTCGATGTTGGCGGACAAGCGATCGGCATACAGGCCCGCCAGCTCGACCAGCCGTGCGTCCGCCTCGGGGATCAGCTTCAAATGGATGTAGCCGCGAAAGTCGTGATCTTCGCGCAGTCGCCGCGCGACCTCGACCAGTTGTTCCATGGTGTAGTCGCCGTTGCGGATCACCCCCGACGACAGGAACAAGCCCTCGATATAGTTGCGCTTGTAGAAGGCCAGGGTCAGGTCCACGACCTCCTGCACCGTGAAACGCGCCCGCTCGACGTTCGATGACACCCGGTTGATGCAATAGGCGCAGTCGTAGATGCAGAAGTTGGTCAGCAGGATTTTCAGCAGGCTGACGCACCGGCCGTCCGGCGTATAGGCGTGACAGATGCCCATGCCCTCGGTCGAGCCTATGCCTCGACCGCTCAGGGAATCTCTCTTGGTCGAACCCGATGAGGCGCATGAAGCGTCATACTTCGCCGCATCCGCCAGCACCGCCAGCTTTCGTCTCAAATCAATCTGCGCCATTTGTTCATGATATGTTCCATTCATGGGATGGTCCAGCTTGGCCGGAGCGATTTCTCAGAACGCCAGCGGTGCGGTCTGCCAGGTCACGCCGACGGCGGCGACCAGAGCGCCTGTTAAGGCGACACGCCGCTCCCAAAGAGCCGGCCCCTCCGGCGCCGGACGCCGCGCCATGGCGAAGGCCGCGGCGGCGATCAGCGTCAGACATAGAAGGCTGAAACCCAACCCGATCCAGCGACCGGCGGCCGCCTCGGTCGAGGACCACACGTCTGCGGCGCTGGCCAGCAGGTAAAGCCCCAGAAAATGCGCGGCCCAGATCAGCAGCCCCGCCGTCATGGCCAGCCAGCGCCTCATGCGCCGGAGCCCGGAAACAGTCGGATCAGCAGCATCACGATCACCGCCTGCGCCGCCGTATAGGTCATGAAGAGGCCGATCAGGTCTACCGTCGACGGCCGCTCGGCCGACAGCCGCCTGAACGCCCGTCGCAACAGGATGTAGAGCCCCATTAACATCCCGATCCCGGCGAACGTCGCCGACCAGCCGAGCAGGGCGAAGACGGCGGCGCCCTGGCTGGTGGCGTCAGGCTTGAGCCCCGCGGTCCACCAGGCTTGGAGCTCAAGCCCTATCGCCGTTGCGGCGCCGATGGCGCTGATGACCAGAAGAACCGTAGCGAGCGTCTCCGCTCCCTTCCCGGTCCGGCGCAGAACGCGCGGCGCCGCTGCGGCGCACAGCCCTCCTAAGGCCAGACCGCCCAGATGCAGCATCATCGACGCCGTCTCCGGCGGCGCCTGCCACAGATCCGGCCGCCGGCTCCACAGGAAGATGTAGGAAAAGCCGGCCAGCAGGCAGACCATGCCGCCGACGATCAGCACGATCACCATGGCCCACCAGCCGTGGCTGGCCGGACCGGAGACATAGTTGGGCACGCGAACGCCCGCTCCGATGTCGGTCGTCTTGCGGGTATGCGGCGCGTCCAGAAACCAGCACCAGCGCATGATGCAGTAGATCGCCAGCACGCCGCTGACCACGGCGGCGGCATAGCCCTGGATGGTCAGGATCAGGAAGAAGCCTGCCGTGAAAAGAGCGCCGAACACGTGCCAGGGCGACGGACGCGGGAGGCGCAAGACATACTGCGGCTCAGCGTTCAGAGGGCTGGTGACCAGGGTCTGGCGCTCGCCTCCCGCCGCGCCGGGCAAGAACCAGCGCCCCTCCTGCACCTCCTTCGCCAAGCTCTTCTGTTCCCACAGCGGATAGAGGCTCTTCACCACGGGGACGGAGCGCACGGAGTAATAGCCGCTGGGCAGCCACTCCAGTCCTGGGCCGTCGTGGATATTGCCCGCCTCGCGCGGGCCGAAGGGGCGGAAGTTGCGGATCATGTCGACGACCCACAGCAGGACCGCCAGGCCGAACAGGAAGGCCCCGACGGTGGAGATGAAGTTGGGCAGATCCCACCCCCGCCCCGGCAGATAGGTGTAGACTCGACGCGGCATCCCCATCAGCCCAGTCAGATGCATCGGCATGAAAGCGATGTTGTGCCCGGCGAACATCAGCCAGAAGACCCATCTGCCCATGCGCTCGCTCAGCGGCCGGACGCTGGACATGGGCAGCCAGTAATAGATAGCCGCGAACATGGGAAAGACCATGCCGCCGATCAGGACGTAGTGCAGGTGGGCGACGATGAAGTAGCTGTCGTGGGCCTGCCAGTCGAAGGGCACCATGGCGACCATGACCCCGGTCAGACCGCCCATGACGAAGATGACCAGACCGCCCACGGCGAACAGACCCGGCGTGGTGAAGCGCATCTTTCCGGCCGCTATGGTGGCGATCCAGGCGAAGACCTGCACACCGGCGGGCACGCTGACCGCCATGGAGGCGGCGCTGAAGTAGTTGATGCTGATCTGCGGCATGCCGGTGGTGAACATGTGGTGCGCCCACACGCCGAAGCTGATGAAGCCGGTCGCCAGCATGGCCATGACCACGAGGGGATGGCCGACCAGCTTCGTGCGCGCCATTGCGGGGATGATGGTCGACATGGCCCCGGCCGCCGGCAGGAAGATGATGTAGACCTCCGGGTGGCCGAAGAACCAGAACAGGTGCTGCCACAGCATGGGATCGCCGCCCTTCAGCGGATCGAAGAAGGGCCAGCCCAGCGCCCGTTCCAGCTCCAGCAGCAAGGTCGCCAGGATCACCGAGGGAAAGGCGATGATGATCATGCAGGCGAAGATCAGCATGGCCCAGGCGAAGACCGGCAGCTTGTCCAGCGTCATGCCGGGCGCGCGCGTCTTGAGCACGCCGACGATGATCTCGATTGCTCCGGCGATGGCCGAGATCTCGATGAAACCGATGCCCAGCAGCCAGAAGTCGGCGTTGATCCCCGGCGAATAGGTCATGCCGGTCAGCGGCGGATACATGAACCATCCCCCGTCCGGCGCCAGGCCGAAGAACAGGGAGCAGAAGAAGGCCAGGCCGCCGATCAGATAGGCCCAGAAGGCGTAGGCCCCGAGGCGCGGAAACGGCAGGTCTCGCGCCCCCAGCATCTGCGGCAACAACAGCACGCCCAACGCCTCGACCGCCGGCACGGCGAACAGGAACATCATCACCGTACCGTGCATGGTGAAGATCTGGTTGTAGGTCTCCTGCGGCAGGAAGCCGGTCATCGGCAGCGCCAGCTGCGTGCGCATCAGCAGCGCCAGCACCCCCGCCAGCACGAAGAACAGCATGGCCGCGCCGACGTAATAGACGCCGATGATGTTGTTGTTGATCGCCGTGATCCACTCGCCGGGACGGCGCGGACCGCACCAGGCGGCCTCCAGTTGCTCCAGCTCGCCGTCCGGACGCGGCTCTTCGGTGGGAAAGCGATCGTATTTGCGGACGTCGAAGCCGGTTTCCGACGTCATTTCAGACTGTCCAGATAGGCGGCCAGGTCGCGCAGCTCGCGCCCGGTCAGCACCGGATAGGACGGCATCCGATTGCCCGGCTTTATCCCCTGGCTGTCGGCGATCCAGCCCGCCATCGTGCCCTGATTGTTGGGCAGGATGCCCGCGCCCAGCGTCTGGCGCGAACCGACATGGGTCAGGTCCGGCCCGGCCAGGCCGTTGGCCTCGGTTCCGCGTATGGTGTGGCAGGCGCCGCACCCCGAGGCGCCGAACGCCGCCGCGCCCGGCAGGGCGGACGGCGCGGCGGGCGCGGCCTGCCTGGCCCGCCAGGCCTCGAAGTCGGCCTCAGCATGGGCGACGACGACGAAGCCCATCAGGGCGTGAGGTCCGCCGCAATACTCCGCGCACTGTCCCGCATAAACGCCCGGCTTGTCAGCCTGCAGGCGCATGAAGTTGCGACGGCCTGGGATCATGTCCGTCTTGCCGCCCAGGCGCGGCACCCACAGGCTATGGATGACGTCGGCGCTCTCCAGTTCGACCACCACCGGGCGGCCGACGGGGATGTGAACCTCATTGGCGTCCTGGACCTTTTCGCGGCCCTGGTCGTCCAGATAGGCCACGCGCCACCACCACATCTCCCCGGTGACGCGCACGCGCATCTCGCCGCCGCGCGGCGCATCCGACACGCGCGCGGTGACGCTGAGGCCGTAGATCAGCAGGCCCGTCAGCACGACCACCGGAAAGGCCAGGCCGCCGATCCAGACTAGGCGCTCGCCGCCGACGCGACGTTTCCACTTCCTCGGCCCGAACAGGGCGACGCCCAGCGCGATCAAGACGACGGCCAGCACCACCGCGCCCATGACGAACAGCACCCAGGCGACGACCGTCACCGGCCCGGCGAACGGCCCAGCGGGGTCCAGCACCGGCGGCGGCCAGCCGCCCAGCATGTCCGGCGTCTCAGTCGTCATCGAGCGTATAGAGATAGGCCGCTATGTCGCGGGCTTCGGCTTGTGTCAGGGGCATGGGCGGCATGCCGGTGTCGGGCAGCAACGACGGCGCGTCGCGCACGAAAGCGGCCATGACCGCAGGCTGGTTCGGCAGTCGCCCGGCGATCATCGGCCGCGCCCCCACGCCCGCCACCGATCCGCCGGTCCGCCCCTCGGGCCAGGCCACGCCGGGAATGACGTGGCAGGCGCCGCAGCCCTGGGTCCGGATCAGGCGCAGCCCCTCGACCGCGTCGGCGCCCGCCAGGTCGCGCGGCGCCCCAGCCTTGTCCGCGCAGGCGGCGAGGCCCAGCAGGCCGGCGGCTGAAACCACAGCCCCTATCTTCCCCATCGTCGCGACATGACAGCATCCGGCCCCTTTCCGCTTCGCCAGAACCAATCCGCCGGGCGGCCAGGGGTTCCGAGGCGGAACCGGCGCCGCAAAGCCGGTGTTGGATCAGGGTGCGCGCCTTGCTCCTCGTTTTTCTGGGATTGCCCCTCGCCGCCTGCGATACGACGCCGGGCGTAACTGATCGCGCCTTTCAGGCGTCCGGCGAGATCATCGCCATGGGTGGCGGCGCGGGCGGCGCGGCCAAAGCCTGTTTCACCTGCCACGGCCTGAAGGGCGAAGGCGACGGCGTCTCGACGCCGCGTCTGGCCGGTCTGGACCAGGGCTATCTGCAGAAACAGATGGAGGACTACGCCAGCGGCCTGCGCCCCGACGACGTCATGACCCGGGTGGCCAAGGGTCTGGATCAGGACGCGCGCCGGACCGTGGCGGCCTGGTACGCCGGACTGCCCGCGCCCGCCGTGCGAGCTTCAACCGTATCCCCGCCTCCGATCTGGCTGACCGGAGACGCGGCCCGCGGCGTCACCGCCTGCGCCGCCTGCCACGGCGTTGACGGCCAGGGCGCGGGCGAAGGTCAGCCGATCGTGGCCGGGCAGCCCGCCGCCTATACGCTGGAACAGATTGACCGCTGGAAGTCCGGCGAGCGGCGAAACGACCCGCGCGGCGTCATGGCCGCCGCCGTCCAACGGCTGACGGACGACGAAGCCCGCGCCATCGCCGCCTGGCTGTCGACCCAGCCGCCCTCCCCGGTCCGCGCCGAAGCGTCGATCGCCCGCGCCGCCTCGGTCGCTGCTGCGGCGCGCCCGGCCGCGTCGCGCGAGATTCGCCGCCCGGCCCGCTCCGATGGCGGCTGAACTCATCGGGAACAGGCCACGCGCCCAGCGATTGGTTGTCTCACGACTAGAACAACCCGGTGGAGGCCGCCGATGCACGCCCACAGCTATCGCAATCTCGCAATCGAACTGCTGATCGACTTCGTCATCATGTATCTGGTGATGTTCACCATGATCGCGACGCTCGATCATTTCCGCTTCAACCTGAACAACGTCTACATGACGCTGATGATGGTCGCGCCGATGGCCGTGGTCATGCTGCTGTCGATGCGTTCGATGTTCCAGAACAGACGCGCCAACTGGATCATCATCGGAGTCGCCGCCGTCGTATTCGCCGCCAGCTTCTACGCCATGCGCACCCAGGCGGCCATTAACGACCAGGAACTGATCCGCGGCATGATCCCCCATCATTCCGGGGCGATCCTGATGTGCGGAAAGGCCAAGTTGACCGACCCTGAACTGATCGCCCTGTGCGATGAAATCATCGTCGCTCAAGAGCGGGAGATCGCCCAAATGCAGGCGATCCTGGACCGACTCTAGACCTGGGAGCGGGTGCGGCCGCGCCGCAGCCCCCGAACGGTCGTCGCGATCCTTTTCTCCAGCGCGCGCCATCGTCGCTGCCATCGCGTGCGGCGCGGCCTCAGTTGAGGCACGACCGGCAGCATGGCGTGAAAGACGTCGTCGCGGTCGATCAGGTGATGCTTCAGCGCCGCCCCCGCATGGATCGGGATCATCAGCAGAAGAGCGACAATCAACGCCCAGTGCATCCACTCCGCCGCAGCCTCGACCGCCCACAGCTGGCGGTTCGACAAATTCTGCATCGGCAACAGCGGCCATGGAATGAAGCCCGCCGCCTCCAACTGGGTGTTTCGCGCCGTCGCGGAGACCATCGCCCAACCCGACAACGGCAGGCCGAACAGACAGACGTAGAACACATAGTGGGTGACGCGGGCCGCCGTGCTTTCCCACCCCGGCTTGTCTGCGTCATTGATCAGGTCCGGCGCGACCAGCCGCCAGGTCAGGCGGCCGATCACCAGCAACAGCATCAGCACGCCGACGGCGAAATGGACCTCATAGGCGGCGACCTTCTCGCCGCCGACCGGCAACCGCCCCATCCACCAGCCCCAGCCCAACTGGAACACGACCAGACCTGCCATGATCCAGTGAAACCAGATGGCCACGGGGGAATAGCGCCCCTCATCATGATGACCGGCTGCCCACTCCAGCGCCTGGGCGATCAGCCGGTCGATCATGCCGCCGCCTCGCCCGCCGGCTTCAGCAGACCGTGAATCCGCCACAGGGCGACCAGGAGATAGGCCGCCGCCGCCGGCGCCCACATGATGAGCCCGGCCGCCTGCTGGTCCTCCAGCGGCGTCATGTTCCAAGCCATGGTGCTGGCGAAATGCGGCGCATAGAGGGGCTGGCCCGCGAACACGATCAGGGCGCCCAGAAGCCCCATCAGCAGCATGGCCGCCAGCAATGCGGCGACGGCCGCATGGCCTCTGGCGCTGCGCACGGCCGCCCAGAACCAGACTGCGCTGCCCAGAATAGTGAACTGCATCAACCAGTAGATCGCATCATGCGACAGGGCCTGGGCATAGAGGCCCGGCGCATGCCAGGCCCAGAAGATCACCGCCTGCGCGGCCGTCGCCGCCGCCAGCCTCGGCTTTCTCATCGCCGGCACACAAAGGGCCAGCAACGGGGCCGCCGCCAGCACCAGAAGCAGGTGGTGCAACGTCCGTGCGGTGAACAACGCCGAACTCAGCGCGCACAGAGGCGAGATGAAACCGATCACCAGCACGGTCATCGCAGCCGTATATCGCCCCCTTTCCGGCCCGCGCAGCAGAACCAGCCCCGCGACCGTCGCAGCCGTCAGAACGACCCAGAGAATCGGATCGCCGTTCCAGCGGCTCAGCGCCTCGACCGGATCGGGCGCGGGCCCGCAATAAGGTGTCCAGACGGCATCGACCATCCTGGGCCAACGCCTCCGCGCAGCGACGGTTCACCGCTCCTGCTGGCTCAAACGAAGCGGAACCCGGTTTCGCCATGCGCCGTTTCCATGCCCTGTTCAGGAACCCGCTCATGTCCGATACCGTCGCCGACCCCGCCTTCGAGCCTCCCGCAGAAGCCCAGGCCTTTTATGAAGAGTCCTTGCGTCTGCTGAAGGAATCCGGCGTTCCTTTCCTGCTCTCGGGCACCTACGCCGTGACGGCCTATACCGGAATCCGTCGGCCGACCAAGGATCTGGACGTCTTCTGCAAGCCCGGCGACTACCCCCGGATTCTGGCCTTCTTCCAGGCGCGCGGCTATCGCACCGACGTCGAGGACGAACGCTGGATCGCCAAGGTCTGGAAGGACGACAAGCACTTCTTTGACGTCATCTTCGCCATGTCGAACGGCACCATCGCCGTCTCCGACAGTTGGTTCGGGCCGGATCGCATCACCGTCTACGGGCATGAGGTGACGATCACCCCGCCGACCGCCCTGATCCTGTCCAAGGCCTTCATTCAGGACCGCTATCGCTACGACGGCGCCGATGTGAACCACGTCATTCTCAAGCAGGCCGACGCCATCGACTGGAAGTCGCTTCTGGATCAGATGGACCTCTATTGGGAGGTGCTGATGGCGCATCTGCTCAACTTCCGCTTCGCCTATCCCACGGAGCGCAGCCTGGTGCCGGCGTGGCTGATGACGGAGCTGATCGGCCGCCTTCAGGCTCAGGTCGATCTGCCGGCGCCGCGCGTAAAGGTCTGTCGCGGTCGCCTGTTCAGCCCCAGAGACTACATCGCCGACATCTCCGAATGGGGCTTCGGCGACGTGGTGGGCAAGGGCCTGGAGGAACGCCATGACCCCGTCGCCTGAAACCGCCGCCCCCGCCGCTGAAGGCCAGACGCCTCAACCCGGCATGGAAGCGGGGCCGAAGAAGAAGCTGCGCGTCGCCGCCGTCGGCGATCTGCACGTCGGCGAGACCTCGCATCGCGCCTATCGCGACCTGTTCGACCGGGTGCATGAAGATGCGGACGTGCTTTGCCTGTGCGGCGACCTGGTCAATTTCGGCAAGACGGTCGAGGTGGAGAACCTGCTGGAGGATCTGCGCGCCTGCCGCATCCCCATGGTCGGCGTGCTGGGCAATCACGAGCACGAGTGCGGCCAACCTCTTGAGGTGGCCCGCATGCTGACTGAAGCCGGCGTGAAGATGCTGACCGGCGAGGCCTATGAGATCGACGGCGTCGGGTTCGCCGGGGGAAAAGGCTTCGTGGGCGGCTTCGGCCGCTACATGCTCAGTTCGTTCGGCGAGGCCTCGGTGAAGACCTTCGTCAATGAGGCGGTGGAGGACGCCAACCTCATCGAGAACTCCATCCGCACCCTGCGCACCGAACGGAGCGTCGTGCTTCTCCACTATGCGCCGGTGGTCGACACGGTGATCGGCGAGCCGCCGGAAATCCACGCCTTCCTCGGCTCATCGCGGCTGGCGGAGGTCGTCGATCGCTATGAGAACGTCAAGCTGGTGGTGCACGGCCATGCGCATCGCGGGGCGCCGGAAGGCCGCACTGCGCGCGGCGTCCCGGTCTACAACGTCGCCCTGCCCGTGCTGCGGGCGCTGGGCGACACGCCCTATCGCGTATTCGAGGTCTGAGCTCAGGCGATCCCGGCGCCGCCGGTGACGCCCCAGACCTCGCCCGTGACGAAGCTGGCTTCCTGCGACGCCAGCAGAACGTAGACGGGCGCGATCTCGACCGGCTGGCCCGGGCGGCCGAAGGCGCTGTGAGCCCCGAATTTCTCGACCTTCTCCTGAGGCTGGCCGCCGCTGGGCTGCAGAACCGTCCAGAAGGGCCCCGGCGCCACGGCGTTCACCCGCACGCCCTTCTCGATCAGTTGCTTGGCCAGGGCCTTGGTGTAGGTGACGATCCCGCCCTTGGTGGTGGCGTAGTCGAGCAGGATGTCCGACGGTTCATAGGCTTGGATCGAGGCCGTGGTGATGACCGCCGCGCCCGGCGGCAGGTGCGGCGTCGCCGCCTGACACAACCAGTGCAGGGCGTAGAGATTGGTCTTCAGCGTGGCGTCGAAATCCTCGGTCGAGACCTCGCCTACGTCCTCGCGGAACTGCTGGCGCCCCGCGTTGACGACCAGGATGTCCAGGCCGCCGAAGGCCTCAAGCGTGCGCGCCACCATGGTCGCATTCCACACCTCGTCACGCACGTCGCCGGGCAGGGCCAGCGCCTTGACGCCTTCGGCCTCAATCAGGGCGATCACCTCGCGCGCGTCGGCCTCCTCGGAGGGCAGATAGGAGACGGCGACATCGGCCCCTTCGCGGGCGTAGGCGATGGCGATGGCGCGGCCGATGCCGGAATCGGCCCCGGTTATCAGAGCGCGACGCCCCTTCAGCCGCCCGTGGCCGCGATAGCTCTCCTCCCCATGATCGGGACTGGGCTCCATCTCAGCCGCCAGTCCGGGCGCCGGTTGCGGCTGCCGCGGAAATGGCGGACGCGGATACTGGTGACGGGGATCCTGCATTGTCAGACGGTCGGACATGACGGCTCCTGTAGACGTTTGAAGGGCGTGCCTTCCTAAGTCGCCCTCTGTCCGCGCGTTCCCCTCCTGCGGCGGAACGTCGTCTTCAGACGCGACGTTTCCGACGCACCCGAGCCGGAGAAGCCGCATGCCAGATTCTGTTCCCCACGCTCCAGCCGTCCCTGAACCGCGCAAAGGCATGCCCAGCCCGGAACTGGACCGCGCAACCTTTGAAACCCGCTTCCGCAGCCGGTTCGCGGACCCCGCCTTCGATCCTCTGCGCGACGAGATCGACCGCCTGGCCGCCGCAGCCTGGGACGGCTACATCGGGGGTCGGAAATCGCCGCTGACGCGCCCCGCCGGTCCGAGCTTCGCCGAGCCGGACTATGAGTTGGCGCTGGACTGGCTGGACGCCCACAAAGCTCTCCGCGCCGCCGAGGCGCAGCATGACGACGCCGCCATGCCCGCGCGCATCCTGATCATCAACGCTTCCAGCCGTTCCGAGCACACCTGCCCCGGCGAAATGTCCAAGAGCTGGCGTCTGGTCCAGATCGCCCGCGAAGTTGTGGAAAGTCACGCGGGCGTGGAGACTGAAGTTCTCGACCTGTCACGCCTGGCGTCGGAATACGGCCGGGAAATTCATCCCTGCAAGGCCTGCTTCTCCACCGCAGCGGCCCTCTGCCATTGGCCGTGCAGCTGCTATCCCAACTACAGCCTGGGCCAGGTCCACGACTGGATGAATGACATCTATCCGATGTGGGTCCGCGCGCACGGCGTCCTGATCGTCACCCCGGTCAACTGGTATCACGCCTCCAGCCCGTTCAAGCTGATGATGGACCGGCTGGTCTGCGCCGACGGCGGCAATCCCGACCCCACCACGACGCACGGCAAGACCGTTCCGATGGCCAAGGCGCTGGAGTTGGCCGACTGGCCCTATCCCCGCCATTTGGCGGGTCGGCGTTTCGCCCTGGTCGTTCATGGCGATGCGGAAGGCGCCGAGAACGTGCGTCGCTCTCTGTCCGACTGGCTGGTTTCGATGGAGCTGTCGCCGGCCGGCGCCGAGATCGATCGTTACATCGGCTATTGGGAGCCTTACGCCACCAGCCATGACGCCTTGGATCGCGATCCAGCCGTTCAAGATGAGGTGCGGCTGACGGCCGAGAAACTGACCCTGGCCGTGCTGGCCCGGCGCAACCGCCCCTCAAAGCCCTTTGAATCTAGCCTAAAATCCCCGCGGCAAAAATAAGGACTGACCGGCGCCGTATGGAACAGGCTCGGCGTCGTTTCCTTCTCCTATCAATACGAAAGGAGTTCTCTTTGCCGCTTGCAAACAAGGAAAAACCACCGATTTTGCGACGTCCGCGCCGGCTGTTGATGCTCGTCGGAGTCCTTCTGGCCCTGTTGTTCGTCGTCTACCTGGCCACGGCGGCGACCGGTTTTCTCCGCACACAAACAAAAACTCCCGATGCACGAATGACCGGCGCCGAAGCTCCGCTGGAACGCGCCATGTGACGGCATGTCCAGGCTTGAGCATTTGGAACACCGCCGCGTCCCGCCGCTTAAGCTCCCGTCACAGGGAGGATTAAAGACATGATCGATCGCAATCGCCGCCCCCCGGGCGTCCCCGCGACGGGAGACCGCCATGCGCTTCTATGAAGTCGTGGTCGGCAGCGACAGCGGCCCTCAAAGACGCCTGCGGGTGGCCTCGCCTACCGACGCCCAGGCCATTGACGCCGCTGCCCCGCTGATGCGCGTTCACGAGGCCGTGCTGTCCATCCGCGAAACGCCGGACGACGGCCTTCAGCACGCCGACGCGCCCCCGCCCAAAACTCAGGCGGAAGAACTGGCCCCCGTCACGCCCGGCATGGCCGCCAAGTCCTGATCACCCAAGGAGTTTAAAATGATGATGATGAAGCAAACCGCCGCCGTCCTGGCCGTTTCAGCGGCCGCTCTCACCCTGGCCGCCTGTAATCAACAGCAAGGGTCCGAAGCCGTCGACAAGGCGCAGGACGCCGTTTCCGAGCCGGTGGGCCAGACCTCGGCGGCGACCATGGGCGCCAATATGGTCAGCGCCTATGTCCCGAACGCCGCCATGGGCGACATGTACGAGATTCAGGCCGCCGACATCGCCATGGAGCGATCGAAGAACGCCCAGGTCAAGGAACTGGCGCAGATGATCAAGACGGACCATACAGCCGCCTCGACCGCTCTAAAGGCCGCTGCCGGGCAGGCTGCGCCGGACACGACCTTGCCGACCGAGCTGGATCAGCGCCGCAAGGGCCTGATCGACAACCTGCGCTCAGCCTCGGCGGCGGACTTCGACAAAACCTATATCGACCAGCAGGTCGCCGCCCATGAGGAGGCCGTCACCCTGCATCGCGGCTTCTCGGACAAGACGGACGCCCCTGCCCTGGCGGAGCACGCCCGCACCGTCCTGCCCAAGATCGAAGCCCACCTGGAGCGCGCCAAGCAGTTGCAATCCAACTTGGCCGGCTGACGCACGCCGAAAGTTAAAACGGCGCGAAGGGGCGGACTGCGGTCCGCCCCTTCTTTCTATTCAACGACTCGGCGCCGCGTTCGGCATTGCCTACGGCGTCTATTTGCGGGGTTCCGTTGCCCCCGGTCCTGTCCAGATCCGAACACTAAGGAACGGGCTTGTGCGCCTGTCGCTTCGCAAGCTCCCCTTTCATATTCAGGAGAGCCCCATGGCTGAGAAAACGCTGCAGACCCTGTTTCACGACACCTTGCGCGACATCTATTACGCTGAGCGCAAGATCCTGAAATCCCTGCCGAAGATGGCGCGCGCCGCCCAGTCGCCCGATCTCAAGGCGGCCTTTGAAAAGCACCGCGAGCAGACGGAAGGGCAGATCGAACGCCTGCAACAGGTGTTCGAGATCATCGGCAAGCCCGCACGCGGCAAGACCTGCGACGCCATCGAAGGCATCCTGGCCGAGGGCGACGAGATCGCCGAAGAGTACAAGGATTCGGCGGCGCTGGACGCCGGCCTGCTGGCCGCCGCCCAGGCGGTCGAGCATTATGAGATCACCCGCTACGGCACGCTCAAGCGCTGGGCCGAGGTGATGGGGCTGAAGGACGCCGTCAAACTGCTTGATGAAACTCTGCAGGAAGAGAGCCAGACCGACGATGATCTGACGGCCATCGCCGACGCCGCGATCAACGCCGAGGCGTTGAAGCCCGCCGCCTGAATTCCGACGGCCCCGCCGCCTGATCAGCGGCGGGCCGTCATTCGGCGCTAAACCGGCAGCCGCTCCAGCCGCAGATAGGAGGGATTGAATTCGGCCGCGTCCGCCAGACGATCCCATTCCAGGATGCGAACCTCAGATCCCGTCCACTCCAGCCATCCGGCCTCGCGCATGACCTTCAACGTACGGTTCACGTGCACGGCGGACATGCCGAGCAAATCCGCAATCTCGGCCTGTATTATGGGAAAGCGAAAGGCGCCGTCACGCGCCAGACCCACCGCTTCCAGGCGGGCGTAGATTTCGCACACCAGCAGGGCCGTCCGCTCCAGCGCCTCCTGCCGACCCAGCGCCAGCAGCCATTCGCGGTGCATCGCGGCGTCCACCACCGTCTCCAGCCACAGCAAGCGCGTGAGATGCGGATGCTCTTCAGTCAGCTTGCGCAGCCGGTCGTGCGGCGCCTCGGCGATCAGGCAGTCTGACAGCGCACGCACGCCATGATCGACACGCTTGAGAACGAAGCCGTGCAGGTCGATGAAGTCGCCAGGCAGGTTGATCTGGGTATACTGCCGCCTTCCGTCGCTCAGATCGCGATAACGCGCGCAGAAGCCGTCGACGACCAGACTGGAATGATCGACCAAAGCGTCCTGGGAAACGATGTCGCTGCCGGCGGGCTTCAGAACCACATGGGTCAGCACGCTTCGCAAGGCCTGCCGTTCGCAGTCCGTGATGACGTCGCGGCGCTCCAGCTTGTTCTCCAGAAGACGGCTGTGATCGTGCATCTCGCTCCCCTACGTTGGCGGAAACACAACGCCGATTCTTCGCGAATGTTGCGCGGCTGGGGAAGCCGCCGGTGTTCCCGGGGGCCGCAAATGCGACACAGAGAACCGCGAGGCCTGAGCCGCATTGTCTTCCCGTAACAGGGGAGTTTGTATCGTGAATAGAACACCAGTTATCGAGCGCGCCTTCGAGTTGGCTCGCAGCGGGCGTTTCCGTATCCCTAGCGAAGTGCGAAAGGCCCTGATCTCAGATCGGTATACCCAGGCTGAGCTCTTCCAACTGGAAGGCAAGGCCACGTGGAGGCAGCTTCGCACCCTTTGCTCGGATTCCTACTACCGCGCCTAAAAGAGCTCTGATGACGATGTCGCAAGCGTGACGTTCGAGCGTTCCGACTAACCTATGTAAAGAACGAAACACCTCTGGCCGTGCTGTTGGTCAGGGGGATGAAGAATCAGTCTTATCAAGATGATGTAGACATAGCTGCGGCGTCGCTGGAACGTATGCTGTCCAGCTTCGTCGCGCTGTCGCCCGCCGACGTCGATCGGGTCCGCGGCTGGTTCCACGGTCCGGCGCTGGTCCACCCGCCTGGCGGGTCGGTGTCTCTTCATCCCGAACGTCAGGACGCCCGCGTGGTGGCCCGCGGCTGGATCGCGCGCGGTGCCATGCTGGAAGACGGCCGGCGGCAGATCGTGGGCCTCAGCCTGCCTGGCGACGTCATTCTGGCCGCCGACGCCGTGGACGCCGACATGGCGGTCTGGGCCCTTACCGACGCTTCCACCCTCGACGCCTCCCTGCTGTGGGAGGCGATTTCGGAAAGCGTCGACGTCAGCCCCCGATTGCTGGAAGCCTGGCGCCAGGTCCGCTCTGCGGAGCGTCTGCGCCTGGCGCGGCACGTGATCCGTCTGGGGCGTCTCAGCGCCTATGAGCGGACCGCCCACCTTCTGCTGGAATTGTACGAGCGGCAAAGCCGCCTCGGCGCCGCCGAGCCCGGCGTTCTTCATCTCCCTCTGACCCAGGACATGCTGGCGGACATCCTGGGGCTCAGCGCCGTGCATATAAATCGCACGCTGCAGCAGCTCCGACGGGCGGGCCTGGTCGACTACCGGACCGGGCGGGCCATCCTGCCTGACCTGCAGGGTCTGGCCTTGGCCGCGGGGCTCAGCATCGCGGACGATCTCGCGGATGCGCCGCCCAGTCGCGACTAACCCATGTAAGTGGGGATCTTAGGCTTCCGTGGCAGGGCTTCAGGTCAGGAGGCCCCATGCCCGCAGATTCAGCCGCCGTTCTCCCCTCGCCCGCACGGCCTATCGGCCGTTCCCGGCCCAACATCCACGACCATCCGGTCTATCGCGCCCTGCCGTCGGACGCCCAACAGCGTCTGATCGCCGAGGGGGTGGAGCTCGACCTGTCAGGCGATGCACAGACCCCGCTGGACAGGGACCACCTCTGGTTCATTCTGTCGGGGGTTCTGGGCGTCTTTCCCGCCGCCAGCGACGTCTGCGTGGCGCCGATCGTCTCCGGCTCCGTCTACGGCTGGGATCACGCCCTGGGCTCCAGCGGCAGCGGCGCCGACGTGCGCCCGCTTTTGGATGTTCGGCTGTTTCGCGTTCCAGCCGCCGCCGTCCGCGAAGCGCTGGGCTACGACTGGCTGTCGCGTTTCATCGCTCTTCAGGCGGTTCAGCGTTTGACGTTTCTGGAACAGGAAGCCGCCTGCAATGCTTCGCACCGCGTGTCGGAGCGTCTGGCGAAATGGCTGCTTCGCCTGCACCACGGCGGCAACGGCGCGTCGCTTCGCCTGACGCAGGCCCAGTTGGCCGCCATGCTCGGCGTCCAAAGAACGAGCATCAACGCCGCCGCCAGCAACCTGCAGACTATGGGCGCTGTGCGCTTCAGCCGCGGCAAGGCGTCTATCCTAGACGCCGACAGCCTCTCAGATTTTTCGTGCCGCTGCGGCGCCGCATGAGGGAGCCGAAGCTGCGCTCTGGCGTTGCCTAGACCCAAACTCAGCCAGAGCCGCAGTGATGCCGACGAGTGCGCCGTCTTCCGACGGACTGATCTGGTCCAGCAACGAGACGCCGGGCCTCACGCGTCGCCGGAGCGGGCGAGGTTTCTGCTACCGTGACGCCAAAGGCCGCCTGGTCCGCGATCAGGGCATCCTCAAGCGCATCCACGCCCTGGCCATTCCGCCTGCGTGGCGGGACGTCTGGATCTGTCCTGACCCGAACGGCCATATCCAGGCGACGGGACGCGATGCGCGCGGCCGCAAGCAGTATCGCTATCACGCCGAATGGACGGCTCAGGCCGCCTCGCACAAGTTCGCCCGCCTGCCTGATTTCGCTCGCCGCCTGCCGCGGCTGCACGCGCGGGTGGAGAACGATCTATCGCGCCGGGGGCCCTGCAAGGAGAAGGTCGTGGCGTCGGCCGTCCGTCTGCTGGAGATCACCCTGATCCGCGTCGGCAACGCCGCCTATGCCCGCCAGAACCGCAGTTTCGGCCTGACGACCCTGCGCAAACGCCACCTGGAAGTCGACGGTTCGGCCCTGATCTTCGAGTTCCGGGGCAAGAGCGGCAAGGAACACTGCGTCAAGGTCAGCGACCGGCGTCTGGCGCGTGTCATGCGCGGGTTGGAAGGCCTGCCCGGCCAGCACCTCTTCAAATACCGCGACGCCGAAGGCGTTCTGAAGCCGATCAGTTCAGACGACGTGAACGCCTATATCCGCGAGGCCATGGGGGATCAGTTCTCCGCCAAGGACTTCCGGACCTGGGCGGCCACCGTGTCCGCCGCCCGCGCCTTCTGCGAGATGGCCCTCCCCACGTCCCAGACCGAAGCCCGGCGCAACGTCACAGCCTGCATGAGAACGATCGCGGGCCTGCTTGGCAATACGCCGACGGTCTGCCGGGCCTCCTATGTGCACCCGCGCGTGATTGAACTTTATGAAACCGGAAGCATCACAACCCTACTGCCTGGTCCAGACGCCCAGAGTTTCGATTCGAGCCTCGCGCGATTGCTGGGCGGCCCCGCCTAGATCCAGGCATCAAGAACTTCGTCGCATTCCGCCGTCTCGATCTGCTGGCCGAAACGGTCGTGATAAAGACCCAGCAAGGCGTCATGCGACTGGTCTGAGGAACTGCACAGAGCGTCCGACACCACCACCACGCGAAAACCCAGATCCACGGCGCCCAGAACGGTCGCCAGCACGCACATGTCGGTCTCGGCGCCCGTCACCACCAAGGTGTCGACCTGGCTCGCCATCAGTGCCGACGCCAGACCCGTGTCGACCCAGGGAGAATAGTGCGCCTTGTCCAGCACCTGTCCGGGCGGAGCGAATGCCTGCAACTCGGGCAGAAGCTCCACCCGTTCCTCCCCCAGATTTTCAAGCGTCATCGAGGCCCATCGCCGCCAATACCGACGCCAGGCTCCCCGCCCCTCATCGGCCGAGCGGGCGGGGATGAACCGGGTGAAACAGGTACGCTCGGCCTTGCGCTCGCACAGATGCACGATCACAGGCAGGACGCGCGGCATCCAGGGCGTGCGCCACGGCGTGTCCTCCGCGAACAGTCTTTGCATGTCCACGCACAGATGGACGGCGTTTGCCGGTATGGGGCCAAAGTGGATGCCGGAAGCCATAGGCAGCCAAAGCTCATGCTCGCAGAGGGTTCCCTTGACGGGCTCGAACATAGGGCGAACAGGCGCCCGCAGCCTCGCTCTTCGCCCAGCCTGTGCGATGAGTCCAGCATAGGTTATTGCACGCTTCGCCCCCGCCTGTAGGCAGGGCGTTCCCGAGGCTCGCCAAGGTTCGCAGATTGATGAAATCGCCACGTCGCCCGTCTACGGGCTCAAAAATGGAAGCCTGGGCGACGCTGGGGCTGGCCCTTGTTCTCGCCTTCTTTTTCGCCACCGGCGTCGTCGCCTGGCGCAACGTGGAAGTCTTGCGGGCCAACAACCAACAGATCATCCATACGCACCGGGTGATCGTCGCGGTCGATGAAGTACTGTCCGCCGCTCAGGATGCGGAGACGGGGCAACGTGGCTATCTGCTGACGGGCGACCTTCAGTATCTGCAGCCCTATGAAGCCGCGAGCCGGGACTTGGCTCGACGTCTGGACGAGGTCGGCGATCTGACGAAGGACAGCCCGACCCAGCAAGCTCATCTGCGCCAACTGCGACGCCGCATCGACGCCAAGATGGCTGAATTGGGAGCCACCCTTCAGACGCGCCGCACCGAGGGGATGCAAGCCGCCCTGGCGCGCATGGCGACGGATCAGGGCAAGCGTGAAATGGATGCGGTCCGCGCCCAGATCACGCTCCTGCGCCAGGAAGAGCAGCGGGTGCGCCAACTGCGCCTGAACGAAATGGACGCCGCCTATCGGACGGCGCTGATCAGCGGCGTGCTTTCCGGCCTGCTGGGAGCGGCGCTGACGCTTGTCGTCTTCATTCTGATCCGCCGCAGCGCGCAAGCGCGCGCCCGCCAGGAATGGCTGCACGAAGGGCAGGTCGGCCTGGCCGCCGCCATGATGGGAGATCAGTCCCTGGAACAACTCGCGGACAGCATCCTCGCCTATCTGGGGCGTTATGCCGGCGTGCAGGCCGGCGCGCTGTTCAAGGGCGAAGGCGGCCTCTACCGGCGCGTCGCCGCCCTCGGCGTGCCGTCTGACGCTCCCATCGCAGAGCGCTTCGGTCTGCGTGAGGGGCTGCTCGGTCAGGTGGCGGCTGAAGGTCAGGTTCTGACCCTGTCCGACGTGCCCGAAGGCTATCTGACGATCGGTTCAGCTCTGGGCCGCGACAAGCCTCGGCACCTGGTGCTCGCCCCGGCGCGAGCGGACGGAGCCGTCAATGCGGTTCTGGAGCTCGGTTTCCTTCACGCGCCTGACGAACGGCTCATGGCGCTGCTCGAAGAGGCGGGCCCCGCCATAGGCACGGCTTTGCGATCCGCTCGCTACCGCGCCCAGTTGCAGAACATGCTGGAGGAAACCCAACGCCAGGCCGAAGAACTTCAGGTCCAGAGCGAAGAGCTTCGCGTCTCCAATGAAGAGCTGGAGGAGCAGGGCCGCGCGCTGAAGGAGTCCCAGACGCGTCTCGAGCAGCAACAGGCGGAGCTGGAGCAGACCAACAGCCAGTTGGAGGAGCAGGCCCAACTTCTGGAGACTCAGCGCGACGATCTGGAGCGCGGGGCCTCGGCTCTGACGCTGAAGGCGCGCGAACTGGAGCAGGCCAGCCAGTACAAATCCGACTTCCTGGCCACATGTCCCATGAGTTGCGCACCCCGCTCAACTCGCTGCTGATCCTGTCCAAGCTGCTGGCGGACAACCCGGAGGGGACGCTGTCTGAGGACCAGGTCAACTACGCTCGCACCATTCAGTCGTCCGGCAATGACCTGCTGGCCCTGATCAACGACATCCTCGACCTATCCAAGATTGAAGCCGGTCACATCCAGGCGCGTCCCGAAGCGGTTTCGATGCAGCGGTTGACCGAAGACGTGCGCCAACTCTTCCAGCCGGTGGCGGACGATCGCGGCCTGGCTTTCGACATCGAGTTGGACGCCGGAGCCGACCTGATGGAGACAGACCGTCAACGGCTGGAGCAGATCCTCAAGAACCTGCTGTCGAACGCCTTCAAGTTTACGGAAAGCGGCAAGGTAAAGCTGAGCATATCGGCCCAGCCCGGCGACAGGATCGCCTTCGCCGTGTCGGATACCGGCATCGGCATATCGCCCGAGCAGCAGAAGGGCGTTTTCGATGCCTTTCAGCAGGCTGACGGAACGATCAGCCGCAGATACGGCGGCACAGGCCTGGGCCTGTCGATCTCGCGCGAACTGGCGCGTCTGCTTGGCGGGCGGATCAGGCTGGAAAGCAGACTGGGCGAAGGCAGCGTCTTTACCCTTTCTCTGCCGCGCACCTATGACGCAGCGCAGGTCGCCTCTCGCGAAACGCCCGCCCCTGCCCCGGAAATTTCGTCCCCATCGGACGCAACTCCCGAGCGCCGCCTGTCTCATGTGCCGGCAAGCATAGAGGACGACCGCGATCATCTGGCCGGGACGCGCCGCCTGCTGTTGGTGGTGGAGGATGACGACCGCTTCGCCGCCATCGTCCGCGACCTGTCCCGCGAGCTGGGCTTCCAGTGCATTGTGGCGGGCACGGCGCAGGAGGCCCTCAAGCTGGCCAAGCGCCATCGCCCCAGCGCGGTCGTGCTGGACGTGGGCCTGCCCGACCAGTCGGGCCTGACCGTTCTGGATGTGCTGAAGCGCGACGACGACACCCGTCACATTCCGATCCACGTCGTCTCGGCCGAGGATCACAGCCAGACCGCCCTGTCGCTGGGCGCCATCGGCTATCTGGTCAAGCCGGTGAAGCGCGAAGATCTCGCCGAGGTTCTGCGCACCCTGGAGGACAAGCTGACCCGCACGGTGCGTCGCGTGCTCATCGTCGAGGACGACGTGGTCCAGCGCGACGCTGTGAGCCGCCTGCTGGCCTCAGGCGATGTGGAGACCGTAGGCGTGGGCACCGCCGCCGAGTGCCTGGAACAACTCAGAAGCCAGACCTTCGACTGCATGGTGCTGGACCTGACCTTGCCGGACGCGTCGGGCTTTTCCCTGCTCGAGACCCTCAGCCGCGAAGGCGGCCACGGCTTCCCGCCGGTGATCGTCTATACAGGACGCGATCTATCGCCCGATCACGAGCAGCAGCTGCGCCGCTATTCCAGCTCCATCATCATCAAGGGCGCAAAGTCGCCGGAACGCCTGCTCGACGAAGTGTCCCTCTTCCTGCACCAGGTGGTGTCGGAGCTGCCGCCCGAGCAGCAGAAGATGATCCGCAAGGCCCGCAACCGCGACGCCGTGCTGGAGGGGCGTCGGATTCTGATCGTCGAGGACGACGTCCGCAACGTCTACTCCCTGACCAACGTCCTAGAACCGCGCGGAGCCATGATCGAGATCGCCCGCAACGGCAAGGAGGCGCTTGAGGCCCTGGAGCGATCCTCGACCGACCCGTCGAAGGCCGTCGACCTGGTGCTGATGGACGTGATGATGCCGGTCATGGACGGTCTGGCGGCCACGCGCGAGCTGAGAAAGGATCCGCGCTGGAATACGCTGCCGGTGCTGATGCTGACCGCCAAGGCCATGCCGGACGACCAGGAACGCTGCATGGCGGCCGGGGCGAACGACTACATGGCTAAACCGTTGGACGTGGACAAGCTGCTGTCCCTGGTCCGTGTCTGGATGCCCCGCTGAGTTCCGCCATGACGAACGAGATCGAGGACATCGAGATCGGGCTTCTGCTGGAGGCGCTGTTTCAACGCTACCACTATGACTTTCGCCATTATGCGCGGGCGTCGATCAAGCGCCGCCTGCTTCAGGCGCGCAGCCATTTCGGCATGCCGAGCCTGACGGCCCTGCAGGAACGCGTGCTGCACGACCCCGAAATGTTGCCGCGTCTGCTCGCCTTCCTGACCGTTCAGGTCAGCGAGATGTTCCGTGATCCCGACTATTTCCGCGCCCTGCGCGAGCAGGTTTTACCCCACCTGCGCACCTATCCTTCGCTCAAGGTCTGGATCGCGGGCTGCAGCGCTGGAGAGGAACTCTACTCCATGGCCATCCTTTTCCGTGAGGAAGGCCTGTTTGACCGCACCCTCTTCTACGCCACCGATATCAATCCTGACGCCCTGCGCGCCGCCGAAGCCGGGATCTATCCCCTCGATCGCATACGCAAGTTCACAGAGAACCATCAGAAGTCCGGCGGGCGATCGTCGCTGTCCGACTATTATACGGCGGACTACGGCCGGGCTGTCTTCGACAAGTCGCTGCGCGCCAATGTCGTCTTTTCGGACCACAGCCTGGTTACGGACGCCGTCTTCGCGGAGATGCAGCTCATCTCCTGCCGCAACGTCATGATCTATTTCGACCGGGGGCTTCAGGATCGCGCGGTGGGCCTGTTCCAGGATTCCCTGGCGCGCAACGGCTTTCTGGGCATCGGATCAAAGGAGAACCTGCGCTTCTCGCGCCATGCGGCCGCCTTTTCGGAGTTCGTCCCGGCGGAGAAGATCTACAGGAAACGCGAACCGTGAGTCCCTCCCCGGACCAGGCCGTGGCGATCGGCGCCTCCGCCGGAGGCGTGCAGGCGCTGCTCACTCTTCTGCCGACGCTGCCGGCGGACTTTCCCTGGCCGATCTTCATCGTCCTGCACGTCCCGGCCGACCGCGGCAACGTGCTGGCCCCTCTGTTCGAGGCCAAATGCCGGCTTGAGGTCAAGGAGGCAGAAGACAAGGAGACCGCCCGTCCCGGCGTGGTCTATTTCGCCCCTTCGGACTACCATCTGCTGGTAGAGAGCAACGGCGATCTGGCCCTGTCTTCCGACGAAGCCGTCAACTACTCCCGCCCCTCCATCGACGTGCTGTTCGAGAGCGCGGCGGACGCCTACGGCGCCGGCCTCACCGGCGTGATCCTGACCGGCGCCAACGAGGACGGCGCCGCAGGACTGAGCGCCGTCGCCGCTGCGGGCGGGATCGCCCTGGTGGAGGAGCCCGCCGCCGCCTACGCCCAGGCCATGCCCCAGGCCGCCCGCAACGCCTGCGACGCAGCCCTCGCCCTGCCGCTCGAACGCATCGCCGAACATCTGAAAGGTCTCGGAAAAGCATGACCAGCCCGGAACAGCCGATCCATCTTCTGCTGGTCGACGACCTTGAAGAGAACCTGCTCGCGCTGGAGGCGCTACTGAAGCGTGAGGGCGTGGTCTGCCTGAAGGCCCGCTCGGGCGATGAGGCTCTGGAATTGCTGCTGGTTCACGACGTGGCCCTGGCGCTGGTGGACGTGCAGATGCCGGGCATGGACGGATTCCAACTGGCTGAGTTCATGCGCGGCAATGTGAACGCGCGCCACGTCCCCATCATCTTCGTCACGGCGGGAAGCGCGGACCTGCAGCGTCGCTTCAGGGGCTACGAGGCCGGCGCGGTGGACTTCATCCAGAAGCCGGTCGAAACGGACATCCTGCGCAGCAAGGCGAAGGTCTTCATCGACCTCTATCGCCAGCGGATGGAAATCCTCTCCCAACGCAACGAACTGGAAGCCTCCGCCAACGCCCTGCGCGCCGCTGATCGGCGCAAGAACGACTTCATCGCCATGCTGGGCCATGAGTTGCGCAATCCGATCATGGCTCTGCGGGCCGGTCTTCAGCTGCTGGAGCGTCAGTCTGACGAGCGGATGAAAGCCGGCATCCACGCGCGCATGGAGGTTCAGGCCCACCACCTCTCACGCCTGATCGAAGATCTGCTGGATGTCGCCCGGATCGACCAAGGCAAGATCTCTCTCAAGCGCGAGCGCGTCAGCCTGCAGAGCATCATCGAGTCCGCTGTCGACACGAGTCGCCCCAAGATCGAGGCCGGGGCGCATGACCTCACGGTCGCCCTGCCTGCCCAGCCCCTGTGGTTGAAAGGGGACTTCACGCGGCTCTCGCAGGTGGTCAGCAACCTGCTCACCAACGCCGCCAAATACACGCCGCCTGAAGGTCAGATCCGCGTCTCGGCCGACGTCGATCAGGACCACGTGCGGATCGACATCGCCGACAACGGCGTGGGCGTGGCGCATGACATGCAAGGTCGCATCTTCGATCTGTTCACCCAATCCAAAGGCCCCGACGATCGTTCGCGCGAGGGCCTCGGCATCGGCCTGGCGCTGGTTAAACAGTTGGTCGAGATGCACGACGGCGCGATAGAACTGGCCAGCGAAGGCCCCGGTCAAGGCAGTTGCTTCACGGTGCGCCTGCCCATCGCCGCGTGATGTTCAGGGCGGCGTCGCGCCCGGCTTTCCGTCCCTGAACCGCCATTTCATGAGCAAAACGCCTGACGCCATGAACAAGGCGCAGGCGTTGGCGAACGCTACCGGCCAAGCCGAGACCATGACGCCATAGATCGTCCACAGAATGAAACAACTGACGGTCAGCGAATAGGTCTTCAGACTGACTGCCGATGCATCACGCTCCCGCCAGATCTTATAGCCCTGAGGCGCAAAACTGGTGATTGAGCAGAGCGCCGCAGCCGAGCCTATTAAGTTTGCGACATCTTCAGCCATGATCAGCCAACGTGACGCCTGCAGGGCTGTTCCAAGGGGCTCCCGCCGTTTCAAAGCAAGCATCGTCGAATGACGCCGAACTGTCCGAGCCCGCTGGATGACGTCGACAGAGGCTGAAGCCTGACCGAGAGTCGTGCATCACATGCCCCAACGCGAAAAGGAACATCCCCTTTCCCTTCGTCTTCTCTCCAGACGCCAGAAGGAGAAGACCATGATCAAGCCCCCCTGCGACAAGGGCGCCCCCAAGGTGGAACAGCCAGACGCGGCTGACCGGACAGAGGTCGAGAAGGCGCAACTCGCCCTAGACGACCTCGACACCATGCATGGCCAGGCGACGCGACGATGGGATGAGGAGCTGCAAGCCCTGCGTACGCGATGCGACGACGAGCGACAGGCCTACGAGGCGCAGCGGAAGGCTCTGCAGGAACGCTTGAAGAAGGCGCGTGCTTAGCTCTGACCTCAGTCCTCTTCACCGTTCTCGGCGTCGAAATCGTCAAAGAGCGTCCGCGAATAGGCGCCGTTGCGCCTTCCCAGCGGCTGGCCCGATCCGATTTCACGCTGAGGTTCCGACCGCTTCCCAAAACTTATCGTGTAGCGGGGCCGCAGGAACAGGCTCAGCGCCTGTTGATTGGCTCTATTCAACCAACAGGAGATCATAATGACCGACGTCCAACCCAATGACCCCAACCGTGATCAAGCCGACGCTCCCGATCTGAAGGGCGAAGAAGTCGAGGCTGGTCGTCAGGCCCGGAAGACGGGAACCAATCAAGACCCCTTAGCGAACAATAATCCCGCCGACAGAAACGCCACGCCTTCAACCGGCGGCGATGGAGCCGCCGGAGCCGGCGGTCCCAAGGGCTTCGGCACGGGCACGTAGGCAGCTCGGCGGGGGAACCACTTCCCTGCCGCCCGGCTGAAACAACCGACCCTGTCGACTCCATTAGGAGGAAGGACCAGACCGTAGTCATAAGCATGCGGATCGCGGGCCCAGAGAGCGAGCCCGTATTCTCATTGTTTAGGGCGCAGACAGCAGAAAGCCCCGGAGCTTTTGGCTACGGGGCTTTGTAAGCTTGGGTGCGGGAGCAGGATTTGAACCTGCGACCTTCAGGTTATGAGCCTGACGAGCTACCGGGCTGCTCCATCCCGCGGCAAGGCGGTGAGTAAAGGAAG
>JAANMT010000468.1_pt1 | contig 43830 bp, 47 predicted proteins | sample 7279711 | NCBI WGS metagenome assembly JAANMT01 (sample SAMN14094538, study PRJNA606508) | bioreactor metagenome | isolation source: A lab-scale SPAN reactor treating ammonium-rich wastewater day 1 | place: Ireland: Galway | collected 2017-01-16 | reverse complement strand
TATCGAAAATTCGGCTTCCGCGCCCTCGCCGTGGACGAGTTGACTCCCTATTACCGCCGCCTGAAAAAACTGGCGGACGGATTCGGGTGGGCGTTTCGAGACGGACAATCCCTGCTGGTGATGCGCCTGGATGATTAGTACATGAGACGGGTAGCGCGCGGTCAAATTTGGGTTACAATAAAAATATGGAAGTCAGCCGTCAGGATATTCTCAAGGCCTTTTACCCCACCTTCATCGGCGTTTTGATCGGCTTGACGCTGGGCGGGGTGTTGTGGCTGGTGGCGCGCTCGCCGAGCGGCAACTCGATCCAACTGCTTCCCCCGCCCACGCCCGCGCCCATGGTGGTGGACGTGGCGGGCGCGGTGCCGCGTCCCGACGTGTACGCCCTGCCGGGCGGAAGCCGCGTGAAGGACGCGGTCGACGCGGCGGGCGGGTTCCTTGCCGAGGCGGATCGTTCCAACATCAATCTGGCCGCGCCGCTCATAGACGGTCAAAAACTGGATATCCCCTTCATGCCGGGTGTGGCGGTCGCGGGAGCCCCGCGCGCGATAGACGCGGGAGGCGGAAATACCGGCGGGACGGGAAGCGGGCAGACGGACGAAAATCTGATCAATATCAACCTCGCCTCCCTGGAAGAACTTTCGGCCCTGCCGGGCATCGGTCCCACGCTCGCCCAGCGCATCATTGACTATCGCGAAGAATACGGGGATTTCTACTATATCGAAGATATCATGGACGTCAGCGGGATCGGTCCCGCCACGTTCGACAATATCAAGGACTTGATCGTCACGGGGTATGAGTAGCCGCAAAAAAGCCGCAGGCAGAACCTGCGGCTTTTGATTTTAACTTACTGATATGAATAAAAAGGATTCCGCAAGTTCTACTTGCGGCTTTCCCGAAGTAGAACTTCGGGATTCCGAATTTTCATCATTCGGGGCGAACCCCCGTTCATGGATACTTTGTGGCTTTACACCTCTCCGTCAAACCCGGCAGCGTCCATATTTCATTCCAGCGCGTGGCGGGCAATCACCAGCCGCTGGATCTCGCTCGTCCCCTCGCCGATGGTCATCAGGCGCGCGTCGCGGTACATACGCTCGACGGGATATTCGCGGCTGTAGCCGTATCCGCCGAGGATTTGGATGGCGTCATAGCAGACGCGCTCAGCCATTTCGCTGGCGAACAACTTTGCCATGGAGGCTTCTTTGGCGTAAGGACGGCCCTGGTCTTTTAACCAGGCGGCCTTGTGGAGCAGGGTGCGCGCCAGTTCGATCTCGGTGGCGGCGTCGGCCAGTTTCCATTGCAGCGCCTGGAAGTCCGCGATGCGCTTGCCGAAGGCTTTGCGTTCCTTCGCGTACGCGACCGCGGTCTCGAAGGCGGCCTGCGCCAGCCCGACCGAGATCGAGCCGATGGAAATCCGTCCGCCGTCCAGCGTGGCGAGGACCTGCTGCAGGCCGCGTCCCTCCTCGCCGATGAGGTTGCCCAGCGGCAGGCGGACGTTGTCCAGCGTCACCGCGTGGGTGGGCGAGCCGTGCAGTCCCATCTTCTTTTCGGGCGGCGCGATATGCAGTCCCTCCGCGTCGGTCGGGACGAGGATCATGCTGAGGGAACGGGACCCGCCGGCGGGGTCCGTGCGGACGATGACGACGATGTATTCCGCGACGGACGCGTTGGTGCACCACATCTTCGCGCCGTTGAGCAGCCACTCGTCTCCCGCTTTTTGGGCGCGGGCGGTGATCCCGCCTTGCAGGTCGGAACCCGCGCCAGGTTCAGACATCACCAGCGCGGCGAGTTTGCCTTTGCCGCTGGTCACCATCGGGAGCCACTTTCGCTTAAGTTCCTCGCTCCCGAACCGGATGAGCGGGGCGACGCCGAGTCCGTTGTGCGCGGCCAGCGCCAGCGCGGTGGAGCCGCACGCCCAGCCGAGTTCCTCGATGGCGATGGCGGCGCTGATGCTGTCCACTGCCGCGCCGCCGTATTCTTCGGGGACGCTGAGCCCGAGCAGCCCGATCGGTCCCATCTTGCGGACGGCGGTCCAGTTGAACTCGCCGGTCTCATCCACCTCGCGCGCCTTCGGCTGCACCTCCGCCGCCACGAAATCGTGGACGGTCTTCTTCCACATGCGTTGTTCTTCATTCAAATCGAAATCCATATTTTTCTCCGCGCAAATTATCGGGTTTTACAGAGTCTATTCTTCGGGCTGGTTGAAATTCTCGAGCAGCCTGCCCGCTTCCGTCAGGTTTTCCTTCTCGACAAAAATCTGTACCGTGCCAAGCCCGTCCACGGTGACGGGATAGATGTTGTGTCCCACCGATTCCTGGAACAACTCCGCGTCGATGCCGTTCGCTTCGAGGTAACTCTCGATCAGTTCGGCCTCCATGCGCCCGTAGACTTCGGTGAGTTTCGCCCACATAAGTTCGTCCATCATAGCCTCCATGTGATGATGAAGAGGATGGTCCACGCGCTGCTGACGATCAGCTGGCGGATGCCGATGCGCGTCGGCTTCCAACCCGTAGCCGGGTTCTGGATTCCCCAGACCGTTTCCAGCCACTGAAGCAGATACGGGACGAAGATCCAGCGCGGCAGGAATCCCGTCCAGCCGAGCAGGAGCGCCGCGCCGAGGTTGAAGGAGTTGTAGAGCATGGCGCGGCGTCCCATCCTCCAACGTTCGCGGGGCGCGGGACTTTCGGCCTGTTCGCGCTGTTCGAGGCGCAGATACGCGTAGACGATGCTGGCCGCGCTTTGCGCCCACGTCAACGCCCACAGCTGCCAGCCCGCGGGGTCGTAGCGACCGAGTCCCACCCAGAGGGCGGCCGGCGCGACGAGCGAGAGAACTCCGGTGGCGATGATCTCCACGCCCGCCTGCCTGCGTTCGGCGCGCCGGCTCACCAGCCACAGATGCCAGGCAAAGACGGGAATCCCAGGGACGGCGAGGAAGGCGATGTATCCCTGCTTCAGGTAAAAGAGTTCCGCCAGCGCCAGCAGCGCGAGGATGCCGTAGATCCCGAACCAGAAGCGCGCCGCCGGCAGGTCTTTGCGCGGGCGCCTCCCGGCGTAGGCTTTGACCGCGACCGTACTTGGCTGGCGGATCAGGAAGGCGGCCATGGCGGCGACGATCAGGTTGAAGGTGGCGGCGTTGAACGTCCCGCTTGCGAAAATACCGATAAGGAGTGGACTGAGAATGAAGACCCACGAGCCGTGGTCCTGCGGCAGCGCGATCATGCGGTTAAAGTATTTTTTCATGTCTCGATTATATGCTGAAATAGTCTCTTTCGCTTAAGAGAGCGCTTCTTAATTTCTTTTTGTACGCGGATTTGACGGATTGCACGGACAAACACGGATTTTTTTAGGGTTCGATCCGTGAGAATCCATGTACTTAAGAAACAGTCTCTAAATGAGCGCCTGAAACGCGAACCTCCCGCTTTGGCAGGAGGTTCGCGTCAATTTGATCTGGGCAGGGTCTGCCCCGGCGGGGGTTACATCCCGGCCATGTAGGCCAGTCCCACCACGCCGGGTCCGGCGTGATTCCCCACCACGGGACTGACCTCGGTGAAGACGGCTTCCTCCGCGTTGAGTTCCTTGCGGGCGCGCTCCAAAAGGGCGCGGGCTTCTTCGGGCGCGTTGGCGTGCAGCGAGGCGAGATGCAGGGGCGTTTTGCCCCGCGTCTTCTCCGCCACCAGTTCAAAGACGCGCTCGACCGCCTTGCTCTTGGTACGGATGCGCTCGATAGCCTCCACGCGTCCATCCACGAGGGCGAGGACGGGCTTCATGTTCAGCGCGGCGCCGATGAAGCGCTGCGCGCCGCCGATGCGTCCGCCGCGATGCAGGAATTCCAGCGTTTCCACCGCGAAGTAGACGCCGGTGTGGTCGCGGGCTTTTTCCGCTACAGAGATGGCCTCGGCGAGACTGGCGCCCTTCTCGATGGCGCGGGCCGCGGCCAGTACGTGGAAGCCCATCGCCATGGCGGTCGAGTAGCTGTCCACGATGTGGATTTTGTCCTTGCCCGAGTTCAGCGCCTCGCGCGCCTGTGTAGCCGATTGGATCGTCCCCGAAAGTTTGGAAGAAATGAAGATGCCGAGGACGTCGAAGCCTTTTTCCAGCAGGTCGGCGAAAATCTTTTGCATGGAGACGACGGATACCTGCGAGGTGGTCGGCATGACTTTGGCGGTCTTGATGCGGGAATAGAATTCCGTAGGCTGAATGTCTATGCCGTCGTTCAAAGTCTCCTCTCCCCAGATGAGGACCTGCGGGGCGACGGTGATGTTGTATTGCGCGAGCAGGTCTTTCGGAATCCAGGCGGTGCTGTCGGTCACAAGTGCGGTTTTGGACATGGGTCCTCCTCGATGAATGTATAAAATCAGTAGTTCACGAAAGCGCCGCGCGGGGTTTCGCGATCTACTGAAACTGAAATTCACCCACTATAACCCCCGCTTGCGTCAAAACGTTACGTAAATTTGGCTTAAAAGCCTCATGGTATAATAAGCCCGTTCGCAAATTCGCATAGACTTTCACCGAGGAACCCGACTTGGCCTTCAATCCGCTCAACCGGCTTTTAGGTTTTTTTTCTCTCGACATCGCCATTGACCTGGGCACTGCAAATACTCTCGTCAGCGTGCGCGGCAAGGGGATCGTCATCAACGAACCTTCGTGGGTGACGATCGACAAGCGGCTGCGCCAGCCTCTCGCCATTGGCCTGGAAGCCAAAGAGATGGCCGGACGCACGCCCACGAACGTCATGGCTGTACGCCCGGTGCGGGATGGCGTGATCTCCGAATTTGACGTCACACAGATCATGCTCGAATATTTCATCGGCAAGGTGCACGACCAGAGCGTAGTGCCGCTGCCGCGTCCGCGCGTGATCGTCGGGATTCCCACCGGCGTGACGGAGGTCGAAAAGCGCGCCGTCTACGACGCGGTGATGGCCGCCGGCGCGCGCCAGGCCTTCCTCATCGAGGAGCCGATCGCGGCCGCGCTTGGCGCGGGACTGCCCATCGGCGAAATCCGCGGCTCGATGGTGGTTGACATCGGCGGCGGGACGACCGAAGTGGCGGTCATGTCGATGAGCGGCGTGGTCGTCTCGCGTTCCCTGCGCGTGGCGGGCGACGAGATGGACCAGGACATTGTCCAATATCTGCGCAACAAATACAACCTGCTGACCGGCGAAGGCGTGGCCGAGCAGATCAAATGGCAGATCGGTTCGGCCTATCCGCTTCCGACCGAGAAGACCATGGACGTGCGCGGCCGCAACCTGGTGACGGGCCTGCCCGAAACGATTCAAGTCTCCTCCGTGGAAATGCGCGAGGCGCTGTCGGGTTCGGTGCAGGTGATTGTGGATACCGTTCGCGACGCGCTGGACGAGATCCCGCCTGAGATCGTGGCGGACTTGATGGACGTGGGCATTTGTCTCGCGGGCGGCGGCGCGCTCTTGCAGGGACTCACAGAACGCCTTTCCGACGAGTTGCGCCTGCGCGTTTGGGTGGCGGAGGACCCGTTGACATGCGTGGCGCGCGGCGCGGGGTTGATCTTCGACGATTTCGAGAATTTGTCCCGTTACCTGGTTGGACTGGAGCGCGGCAGCACCCGCCACTCTCTGTAGGCTTTCTGATAGAACCTTTAGAATGAAAGATTTGCTGTCCCGTTCGTTACAGACGACGATCATTTTTCTGATAGTGGGGGGCATTTTGGCGCTCGCGCTTGGCGGCTATTTCGGCTCGGTCTCCAATTGGCTCACCGGACTGGCGGTGAACGCGCAGTCCTGGTTCTCCTCGCGCTACACCGCCATCCAGGACCTCTTCGCCGCGCCGCGCGATGTGGCCGCCCTGCGCCAGCGCGTGGCCGAACTGGAATCGCAAAACGCGACCCTGCGCGCCCAGATCATCGAACTTTCCGAGCGCGCCAGCCAGGTGGAAACCCTCTCTGCCCTGCTGGATTACGCCCGCGCCAACCCCGAGTCGAACTATGTGGCCGCCGACGTGATCGGGCGCGACCCCAGCCCGTTCCTGCATTACGTCATCATCAACCGCGGCTCCAACGACGGCGTCCTGCGCGGCATGCCCGTCGTGACGGACCAGGGCCTGGTCGGGCGCGTGGACGCGGTCATCGCGGACGCGGCCCGCGTCCAGTTAATCACCGATCCGCTTTCGGTCGTCAACGTGCGCCTGAAAGACACAGATGTGGAAGCCGCGTTGAACGGCTCGGTGACGGGCGACCTCTCGCTCGGATTTATCCCCCAGGATGTGACCGTGGAGGCGGGCAGCCTCGCCCTGACTTCGGGGCTGGGCGGCGCCTACCCGACCGACCTCATCATCGGGCAGGTGACCAACGTCCGCAAGCGCGAAGCCGAGTTGTTCCAGCAGGCCTCGGTGCAGCCTGCGGTGGACTTTTCCCGCCTGTCCATCGTGTTGATCATCACCAACTTCCGCCCTGTGGACATCGCGCCGCTGGTCCCCACCCAGACCCCATAATATGCGCCAACTGATCGCTTTTCCAGCGCTGGCGTTGGCAGTGATCCTGCAATCCGCCATCGTCAGCCGAATCACTCTTCTCTCCGGGTTTGCCGACCTGGTCCTCGTCGTCGTTGTGGCCTGGGCGCTTCAGGAGGGCGTGACGAGCGCTTGGCATTGGAGCGTCCTGGCGGGGATCGCGACCGCCTCCATCAGCGGACTGCCGTGGTGGGCGCCGCTGTCGGGCTTTCTCGCGGCGACGCTGCTCGCCCGCTTCGTTCAGCGCAGAATCTGGCAGGCGCCGCTGCTTGCCATGTTCGCGGTGACGTTTTTTGCTTCCATGTTCTCTTATTTCATTTCCTATGCGGCGCTGGCGTTGATGGGCGCCTCCATGCCGTTGACCGATTCCTTCACCCTCGTCATTCTCCCAAGCGCCCTTCTAAATCTATTATTTTCCATCCCCGTATTCTGGTTGACGCGAGACCTGTCCCGCTGGGTGAACCCGGTGGAGGAGGAAGAATGAGCGCTGGTTCCGTTTCCCAAACGTCCGCCGCGCCGTGGCGCATGTGGATCGTCTACGCGACGATCGCGGGCGTGATCGTCCTGTTGGCGGCGCGGCTGGTCCGCTTGCAGGTGTTGGAGCATCCAGGCTGGCTGGAGCAGGCGGTGGAAAACTACACCTCCACGGTCAATTCGCCCGCGCCGCGCGGCATCATCTACGACCGCAACGGGTATGTCCTGGCGCGCAACGTCGCCTCCTACAATGTGGTCATCACCCCCGCAGGTCTCCCGGACGACAACGCCGACATTCAGAATATCTATCGCGAACTTTCCGCCCTCATCGGCGTGCCGGTCAATCAGGGGACGGTGGAGGAAGCCAAACTGTACTCGGCCTGCACCGAGGGCCCGGGCATCGCCCAACTGGTCGCGTTGGGCCGCTCCAATTCCCCCTATACCCCGGTCAAGGTGAAGTGTTATGTGGACGCCAACGCCGCGCGTATCGTCAGCGAACGCGCCGTGGACTGGCCCGGCGTGGCGGTGGAAGTGGAGCCGATGCGCGACTACCCGACCGGCTCGCTGACCGCGGCCGTGGTCGGCTTCCTCGGCCCGATTCCCGCCTCGCTTGAGGCGGACTACCGCGCCCAGGGCTTCGTCCCCCGCCGCGACAAGGTCGGCTACGCCGGCGTGGAACTCTCGCTCGACGCCCTCCTGTTGGGAAAGAACGGGACGCGTCTCATCCAGGAAGACGTGGCGGGCAAGGAGCTGCGGAATCTCGAACCTCCTGTGGCGGCCGCGCCGGGCAACAACGTCACTTTGACGATTGATACGCGGCTCCAGTCCGCGGCGCAGGCCACGCTCATCAATGAGATCAATGAATGGAACGCCTACTTTGGCGAGGAGCGCATCTCCAGCGGGGTGGTGATCGCCCTCAACCCCAGCACTGGCGAAGTGCTGGCGATGGTCTCTTACCCGACGTACGAGAACAACCGCATGGCGCGCCTCATCCCCGGTTATTACTACGACCAGCTCAGCCAGGACCCGCGTCACCCGCTTTTGAATAATGCCGTCTCAAGCGAGTTCCCGCCCGGCTCCACGTTCAAGATATCCACGGCCACCGGCGCGCTGAACGAGGGCGTCGTGACGGTGGACCAGGTCATCCAGTCGCCAGGCAAATTGACTCTGCCCAATACGTACGCCGTCAACCTGGCGAGCGCAGAGCAGGAGTTTGTGGACTGGAACTACAATGTAAACAACGTCCTCAATCCCGAAGGATTTGGGACAATTGACTACCTGCATTGCATCGCCTATTCGAGCAACGTCTGTTTCTATAAATTGGGCGGCGGTTTTAAAGACGAGATCAAACAGGGCCTGGGCATCGAGCGCCTGCGCGAATACGCCCGCGCCATCGGCTACGACCAGCCCTCGGGCATCCAACTGCCGGGCGAGCAGGGCGGACTCATCCCCACGCCGCAATGGAAGCGCATCAACAAGGGCGAGAACTGGTCCACCGGCGATACCTATATCGCCAGCGTGGGGCAGGGATACGTCCTCGCCACGCCGTTGCAGGTCTTGATGTCCGGCGCGACCATCGCCAACAACGGCAAACTGATGCAGCCGACCATCGTCCGCGAAGTGCAGGACAGCGAAGGCAACGTCATCGAGAAATGGTACGACCCCGCCACGGGCGCCATCACCGACTCAAAAGCCAGCCCGACCAGTTACCAGATCTCCCCCTTCACCGCCAACGTGAAATGGGACATCACCCAGGACGCGATCATCCGCGACTTCCTCTGCGAGGGCCCCTACTGCACAGAGACGGAAAACTTTAAAACGGTGTCTCCTTACGTAGTGCAGAAAGTGCAAGAGGGGATGCGCCTCGCGGTGATCGATCACCAGGGCGGCATCCGCCGCGGCACGCTCAACAAGGTCTTTGGCGACCCCGTTAAATTTCCGATCGCCATCGCGGGCAAGACTGGCACCGCCGAATACTGCGACGACGTGGCGCTCAAAGCCAACAAATGCCGCTTTGGCGCGTGGCCCACTCATTCGTGGACGCTGGCCTACGCCCCCTACGAAGACCCTGAAGTCATCATCCTGGCGTTCTGCTACAACGGCGGCGAAGGCGCCTCGGTGGCCGCGCCCATTGTGGCGCGCGTCATGCAGGCCTACTTTGAACTCAAGGCGGCCGATCTCGCCGCGGGCGGCGGCTGATGGGACATGCTATAATTCGACCAATTACAACGGCCGCGCATGAATGATTCAAATTCGCTGATTCAGATCAAGGGCCTGCGCGACGGGCTGCTGGTCGCGCTCGGCGACGCGGCGTGGGACGACCTGCGCGCCGCGTTGATGGAGCAGATCGAATCGCGCGGCTCGTTCTTTCAGGGCGCCCGCGTGGCGCTGGACGTGGGCGGCCGCGTTTTCCGCGTGAATGAACTGTCTGAACTGCGCGACACGCTTTCGGAGCGCGGCGTGAACCTGTGGGCGGTCGTCAGCGAATCGCCGACCACCGAGAAGACCGCCCAGCTGCTCGGGCTTGCCACGCGCGTCTCGAAGCCGCGTCCGCAGGAGACGGCGCTCCCGCCCGCCGAGGAAGCGTATCCCAACGCGTCCATGTGGGTGACGCGCACGCTCCGTTCGGGGACGCGGGTCGAGTTCCCCGGCCACATCACGGTGCTGGGCGACGTCAACCCCGGCGCGGAAGTAGTAGCCGAGGGCAGCGTCCTCGTCTGGGGACGCGCGCGCGGCCTCGTCCACGCGGGGGCGGGCGGGGACGAGGCCGCCGTCGTGTGCGGGTTGGACCTTTCAGCGGCGCAGATCCGAATCGGGAGCGCGTCCGCCCTCCCGTCGGAGGGACGCGGCGAAGCCCGTCCAGCAAAATATTTTTTGGAAGACGGGATCATCAAGTCCGAAGCATGGCAGTCGAACTGATCTTAAGGTGAATTTATGGGCGCTCAAGTTGTGACGATCACTTCTGGAAAAGGCGGCGTGGGCAAGACCACCGCGGTCGCCAACCTTGCTGTGGCGCTGGCCGCGGAGGGCGCGCGGGTGGCCTGCATTGACGGCGACATCGGCCTGCGCAATCTCGATGTGGTCATGGGACTCGAAAACCGAATCGTCTACGACGTGGTGGACGTGATCGAGGGCCGCTGCCGGCTGCGGCAGGCGATGATCCGCGACAAGCGGCTGCCCGAACTGTATCTCATCCCCGCCGCGCAGACGCGCGATAAGTCGGCGGTCTCGCCTTCGGACATGATCCGCCTGTGCAAGGAATTGCGCAACGAGGTGGACTGGGTGCTGATCGATTCGCCTGCGGGCATCGAGCGCGGCTTTAAAAATTCCATCGCCGCCGCCGACCGCGTGCTGGTCATCACCAATCCCGAGGTCTCGGCGGTGCGCGACGCCGACCGTGTGGTGGGCATCCTGGAAGCGGAGGAGAAGGGGGCGCCCGCGCTTATCATCAACCGTCTTAACCCCGCGATGGTGCGGCAGCGCGATATGCTTTCCGCGGACGACGTGCTGGACCTGCTGGCGATCCAACTCATCGGCATCGTCCCCGAGGACGACGGCGTGGTTGTGGGGACGAACCGCGGCAGCCCGGTCGCGATGGAGCCGAAGAGCCGCGCCGGGCAGGCTTTCCGCAATATTGCCAGGCGCCTGAGGGGGGAGGACGTCCCGTTCATGAATTTGGATTCGGGCGGCAATTTATGGGACCGTCTGTCCAAGCTGGGGAGGAAATGATGTTCAATTTTTTCAAGCCCAGGCGCAGCGCCGCAAGCGCGAAGGAACGGTTGCAGTTGGTGTTGATCCACGACCGCACCGACCTGACTCCCGACGAATTGAACGCGTTGAAAGACGACCTGTTGATCGCCATCTCGAAGTACGTGGAGATCGAGCCGAGCGACGTTCGCATTGGCTTGGAGCGCGACGGGCGGTCTCAGCGGCTGGTGGCCGATATTCCCCTGAGGAGTATGGCCCGCCGCCGCGCTGGTTAACGTATGATTCGCGGCGTCTCCTGGCGGCATTTTGACTTTTGGTTGCTGGGCGCGATCGTCTTTGCCATTGCCTTCGGCGTGGCGGTCATCCGCTCGGCGACTGCGGGAAATGCCGATATCGCCAATTCAGCCACGCGTCAGACGCAGTTTGCCCTGGCCGGGCTGGCGGTCGTCATGCTGGCAGCGGCCATTGACTACCGCTATTGGACCGCGCTCTACATTCCAATGTATATCGTCATGATGCTCCTGCTCATCATGATTTTTATCAGCGCGCAGGCTGTGTTTGGCGCGGCCCGCTGGTTCAACATCGCGGGCCTGTTCATTCAGCCGACGGAACTGGCCAAGGTAGTGGAGACGCTGATCCTGGCGCGCTATTTCGAACAGACAAAGGATCGCCCGCGCGACCTGAAATGGATCCTCGGCAGCCTGGCCTGGGTGTGGGGACTCGCCATCTGGATCCTGCTCCAGCCTAACTTAAGCAACGTCATCGTGATGATGGTCATCTGGGCCGCGATGATCTGGATCAACGGGGTCCAGGTCAAACATCTGGCGTGGGGCGCGCTGCTCGCGGTCATACTGGCGGGAGGGGCATTCCCGTTCCTGCAACAGTACCAGCGCGACCGCGTCCTGACGTTCCTCTTCCCCGATCCGAACGCCACCTACGGCGCGACCTATAACGTGACCCAGGCTCTCATCGCCATCGGGTCGGGCGGGCTGCTTGGGAAAGGATATAGTCACGGGACGCAGGTGCAGCTGCGCTTCCTGAAAGTCCGTCATACCGACTTTATTTTCTCGGCCATCGCGGAGGAATTCGGCATGATCGGCGCGGGACTGGTGATCTTTCTCCTGGTCTTCATTGTGTGGAGATGCCTGCGGGCCTCGCGTCTCGCCAAAGACATTACGGGCGCGATGATCGGATACGGGATCGCCGTCCTGATCTTTTTTCAGGGCGCGGTCAATATCGGCGTGAACATGAACGTCATCCCCGTGTCGGGCCTGCCGCTGCCCTTCATCAGTTACGGCGGATCGGGACTCGTCTCGCTCATGCTCGGAATCGGCCTCGTCGAAAGCGTCATCCTGAGACATCGGCAATTGGAATTCTAAAAAACAGCCGCGAATCTTGGCCCTCCCACAATTAGCAGGAAAGAGCCTAAACACAAAGGCGCACAAAGGATGAAAGCGCCCTGATTTCACGAGATCTTCCTTCGTTGCCGTCGTGACCCTTCGTGTTAAAAAAGATTTTTCGGTAAAAACGGAAGAACCTGAGAAAACAGCCGCGAATTTTTCTTTCCCATTTGCGTAATTCGCGGCGATGAAATCGAACGGAGAATTATCTTTGACCATCCAACCCGCCCGCACCCGCGTCGCCCCTTCGCCGACGGGACACATGCACCTCGGCACAGCCCGCACCGCCCTCTACGATTACCTGCTCGCCAAACAGACGGGCGGACAGTTCATCCTGCGCATCGAAGACACCGACCTCAAGCGCGCCGTCCCTGGCGCGGAACAGGAGATCATGGACGGCCTGCGCTGGCTGGGACTCGAATACGACGAAGGTCCCGATATCGGCGGGCCGCGCGGCCCCTATCGCCAGACCGAGCGCCGCGAGATCTACCAGAGTCACGTCAAGACGCTCGTCGCCAGCGGACACGCCTATCCGTGTTTCTGCACGGCGGAACGTCTCGAAAAAGTGCGGCAGGAGCAGATGAAGAACAAACAGAATCCGCGCTACGACGGGACCTGTCGCAGCCTCGATCCCGACGACGCGGCGCGTCGCGTCGCCAGCGGCGAGCCGTACGTCGTCCGCTTCAAAATGCCCACCGAAGGCGCTACCACCGCTCACGACCATCTGCGCGGCGACATCGTCACCGAAAACAAACAACTCAACGATTACGTCCTCCTCAAATCCGACGGCCTGCCCACCTATCACCTCGCCGCGATGGTGGACGATCACGAGATGGGCATCACGCACGTCATCCGCGGCTCCGAGTGGCTGCCCACCTTCCCGCTGCACGTCAACATCGTGCGCGCTTTCGGCTGGCAGGAGCCGGTCTGGATTCACCTGTCCGTGTTCCTCAAACCGAGCGGCAAGGGCAAAATGTCCAAGCGCGACACCGCCGCCGCGATGAAGGACGGTCACTCGATCTTCGTCAAAGACATGCACGAACTCGGCTTCACGCCCGAAGGCGTCCTCAACTGGATCGCGCTGATGGGCTGGGGCGTGGCCGAAGACGACGTGATGAATTTCGACCAGATGATCGCGCGCTTCAGCATTGACAATTTGACTCCCTCGCCCGCGGCGATCAACTTCCAAAAATTGGATCACTTCAACGGGACGCACATCCGCCTCCTCCCGACCGAGGAGCTGGCCGCGCGTCTCAAGCCGTATTTCCTCGCTGACGGCCTCCCCGTGGACGACGACACCCTGCTGAAAATCACGCCGCTGATCCGCGAACGCCTCGTCACTCTGGACGACTGTCTCGCGTTCGGCGCGTTCTTCTTTAAAGAGACTGTGTACCCGGCGCGCGAGGACTTGATCGCGAAGGGGTTGGACGCGAAGCAATCGGCGGAGATCGCGCGAGGAGCGATACGCGTCCTCGAAGCGCTGCCCGCCCTCCGTCACGCGGACGCGGAGCCGCCGATGCGCGCCTACGTCGAGGCCGCGGGACTGAGTCCCAACCAGGTCTTCGGCGTCGTCCGCGTCGCGGTGACGGGGCAGAAGGTCAGCCCGCCGCTGTTCGAGAGCATGGAGATCGTCGGGAGGGAGAAAGTCCTGCAACGGTTGCGGCGCGCCGCGGAAATCCTCGAAGCGGAGTGAGCCAAAATCAAAAACGCCCCTGCATCAACAGGGGCGTTTGGTTTGAGCGCTTGCCGGCTTACGGGGGGAGCATTGTTACGGTGGTCGCGCCGATCTTGATCGTCCATTTATCCGAGTTGTTGGCGCACAGCCCGGAACCGGAAGCCTGCGTGGGGGTCTTGGGATCGTTGACCCAGAAGAAGGCGGAGTAGCAGCCCTGCGGGACGGTGAGGAAGGTGTCGGCGTTCCTGCCGAGCGAGATGCCGATGACCCCGGTCACGCCATGCCCGCGGTCCTGGTAGAGGCAGACGTTGCCGTTTACCGGGGCCTTGTTTGTATTCCAAACTCGAAGTTTGAATTTTTGGCCGGGCGGGTCGGGCATCATGGAATGGTAGCAGGGTCCCTGTCCGCTGGCGGCAGCCTGGGTTGCGGTGGGAAGGTCCAGGGTGGGGAAGCTGGGCAGCGCGAAGGTGGGCGTCGGCGGAACGGGCGTCTCTGTGGGAGGCTGGGTGTTCGTCGCGGTGGGGACGGCGGCCTGAGTTTGCGCGGCCATGGTGTAGGCCATGGCAACGGCGGATGCCTGGACGCTGGCCGCGTCGATCGTCGGCGTGGCTTTGGGGCCGCATGCCGAGAGCAGGACGACCAGTCCCAGAATCAATGGAAGAAGTTTTCTCATTTGTTTAAACGCTCCTTTTTTTATCTCTTGTATAAACGCTGGAGGAGACGATTTTGTGCCGTCGGCGCGTGCCTGCGCCCGCCCCATGCGTCGAGAACGCATTTTACGCGCAAATTGGCGTCAGGCGAACTTACTAACGCCGCATTAAGGTTGGGAGAGGATGATTTTGCCGCGTTTGAACGTGAAGGTGAATTCCTCGTACTTGTGGATGCGGAAGTCGCCTTTGAATTCCTGCCCGCGCACGTACGCGACGTAGTGACATCGGCCGGCCGGGAGCTGGATTTTGTGCGTGCCGTAGACCGGAAACTCCATGATGGTGGTGAGTTTATTTTCCATCAGGCAGTGAAACGAGATGTAGGCCATCCGGTTCGAGAGATTGACGAGGGTCACGAATCCGTAGGGAACATGCGGCGGGACGGTCCCGTGGGCGAGCGGCCCGGGCGTGAACGTCAGGGTGGGGGTGATCGTCCCGGTGACGGACGCGGTCGGGGTGGCGGTGGCCGTCGCCCCGACCGCAGTCGGGACGGAGGTCCCGGCCGCGGCGGCCGTCTCGGGGGTGTTCGTGGCGGTTTCGGTCGGCGGGAGGGGAGTTTCCGTCGGGTTGGGGGTCGAGGTCGGGGCGGGGGTGTTGGTCGGGAGAGGCGTGTCGGTCGGGATGGGCGTGAAGGTTGGCAGGACCGCCTGGGTCTGCGCGGCAATCGTCCCCGCGGCCGCGATGGAAGTGCTTTGCGCGTCGGCCGCGGAGAACGGGGCAAGGCCCGGCATACAGGCGCCGAGCAAGACAGACAGCGTCAGGGCGGCGGCGAGGACTCGACGGTTCATACCAACCTCCCAAAATGGATCAGGCTTGCGTGATGACTTCCATGAATTGCGCGACCGCGTCGCGCAACATGCGTTCTGGTAACGCGCCCACCTGGCGATGGATCACTTTGCCGTTCGAGACGAACAGCATGGTGGGGATGCCTTGAACGCCGTATTTTCCCGCCCAGGCTGGGTTCTCGTCGGTGTTCACCTTTGCCACCAGTAATTTGCCGGCGTTTTCCTTCGCCAGTTTATCGAGGATGGGGGCCACCATTTTGCAGGGGCCGCACCACGGCGCCCAAAAATCTACAATGACCGGTACCTGCGATTGCAGGACGGTCTTCTCAAAAGCGTCGTCAGTAACGTGGATGGGTTCTTCTATCATTTGATTCCTCTTTGAAATTTGGCGCTTGACGGGCGTTTGCCGCCCATCAGCAGGGGAGTATAACATGATTCGTCCTTCCATCCTGATGCCCCATTGGTTGCATCCCTTACGCTCTTCCTTGTCGAACCTGGCAATCCCACGTACAATCGTTTCATCCCAGCAGGATATGGAAAGTTATTCGAGGCCTGATTATGATAGACATCCAACAATTCGGCGAACGCGTCATCGGCAACCTGGAGAAAGTGATCGTCGGCAAACGCGCCACAGTGGAAATGATCGTCATTGGGCTGTTGTGCCAGGGACACATCCTCATTGAAGATGTGCCGGGCGTCGGCAAGACCGTCCTGGCGCGCAGCCTCGCCCGTTCGCTGGACTGCGACTTCAGCCGCATCCAATTCACCCCCGACATGCTCCCCAGCGACGTGACCGGCATCTCCGTCTATAACCAGTCGAAGAAAGAGTTCGAGTTCCGTCCCGGCCCCATCATGGGACAGATCGTCCTTGCGGACGAGATCAACCGCGCCACGCCCAAGACGCAGGCCGCTCTGCTCGAAGCCATGGAAGAACGCCAGGTGACGGTGGACGGCGTGACGCATAAACTGGCAAGCCCTTTCATGGTCCTCGCCACGCAAAATCCCATCGAATACGAGGGGACATTCCCCCTGCCCGAAGCCCAACTCGACCGCTTCCTCCTGCGCGTCCGCCTCGGCTACCCAAACATTCTCGACGAGATTCGCATCCTCGGGGAACAGCAACTCCGCCACCCGCTGGAGACGCTCAAACCCGTCGTCAAGACGAAAGAGATTCGGGAGGCCGCGGGGGAGATCCGCAAAGTGTACGTCTCCGCGCAGGTCCGCCGCTACATCGTAGACCTCGTCCGCCGCACGCGCGAGAGCGAGGACGCCTACCTCGGCGCGAGTCCGCGCGGCTCGCTGGGACTGTTCCGCTCTGCCCAGGCGCGCGCCGCCTTGAAGGGACGCGACCACGTTCTGCCCGACGACGTCAAGGCTATGGCCGTCCCTGTGCTGGGACACCGCATCATCGTCAGCCCGGCCGCGCGCCTGCGGGACCTCGGGGCCGACCGCATCGTCGAGGAGATCCTGCGCTCCATCCCCGCCCCGGGCGGCGACTATGCCGCCGCGGAAAAATCGAAGCCTGCGGAGACGGATTTGCAATGAACTCCGGGCGGATCGTCGTCGCGTTGATGTTCCTGGCCGGGGGCGTCGGTTCGCTCGTCAGCGACGAGGCGGTTTACAGGCGGCTGCTTTACCTCAGCCTGTTGATCGCGCTGGCCGCCTTCCTGTGGACGCGTTTTTCGCTGATGGGGCTAAAAGTGCGGCGCCACGCGCGCCTGCAAAAAGCCAGCGCGGGCGACGTGTTCGAAGAACACTTCGAAGTCCACAACTCCAGCCCCCTGCTTTCGTTCAGCGCGGAAGTCGTCAACGAGTCCGCGCTGCCCAACGCGGCAGGCTCGCGTCTCCTCACCCGCATCGGGGGCCGCCGCACGATCACCTACCTCTCGCGGACGTTCCTCGCCCAACGCGGACGCTTTCCGCTCGGCCCCACCACGCTCATCGGACAGGACCCGTTCGGGCTGTTCCGCGCCAGCAAGACCTTCCCGGCGCGCGAGACGCTGGTCGTGCTGCCGACCATTTACGAGATCTCCGCCTTCCCGGCCGCGCCGGGCATCCTGCCGGGCGGGCGCGTCCTCCACCGCCGCTCCTCCGAGATGACGCCGCACGCCGCCAGCGTGCGCGAGTACACGCCCGGCGATCCGCTCAAAAGCATCCACTGGCCCACCTCGGCGCGGCGCGGCAAATTAATGGTCAAGGAATTCGACCACGACCCGCAGGCCGAAGTCTGGATCGTCCTGGACATGCAGGAGGGCATCCATTACGCCAGGCCGCAGACGCCCCTGAAGTTCGTCCCCTCCGACTTGCTCTTCAAACGCCGCGAAAAACCCGGCCTGGCCCCGTCCACGCTGGAATACGCCGTCTGCATTGCGGCCTCCCTTTCCAAATATTTCATCGAGCAAAAGCGCGCCGTAGGACTGACCGCCGCAGGGCGCGCCCTCACCGTCATCCCGGCCGAAATGGGCGGACGCCAGGAGGCCAAGATCCTCGAAACCCTGGCGCTGCTCGAGGCGGACGGCAGCCTGTCTTTGGCGGCGCTGGTCTCGATGCAGGCCCGTCACGTGAAAGACGGCTCCACCGCCATCCTCATCACGCCCAAGCCGTCTCCTGGCCTCGTCTCCGCGGCAGAGGACTTGCAGCGGCGCAGGCTGCATCCCATCGTTATCCTGCTCGACGTGGCCACCTTCGACGGTCCGCCCGGCGCGGACGCGATGGAACACAACCTCCTGGGCCGCGGAATGCCGGTCTGCCGCGTCCGCTGCGGAGACGACCTTCCCCAGACCCTTTCCAAATTCACCTCCACACAAGGAATTTACGCATGGCAAAGACCCCCATTATCGCGCTTGATCTGAACTTTCAGGGAAGGACGCAGGCGATTGCCTCGTACCTGATTCAGGACGGCGACGCGGTCGTCCTCGTCGAAAGCGGACCGGGCTCGTGTCTCGCGGGACTGGAAGCCGGGCTGCTGGCAAACGGCCTCTCCCTCGCCGACGTGACTCACGTCCTGCTGACGCACATCCACCTCGATCACGCGGGAGCGGCGGGACGGCTGGCTCGCTACGGCGCGCAGATCTACGTCCACCCGGTGGGCGCGCCGCATCTGGTCAACCCTGAAAAACTGCTGGCCTCCGCGACGCGCATCTACGGGGGCGCGATGGACTCGCTTTGGGGCGAGTTCCTGCCCGTTCCGCAGGAGCAGCTCCACGTCGTGGAAGACGCGGCGGAGGTCGCCATCGGGAACCTGCGTTTCACGGCCCTGTCCACGCCCGGGCACGCGGAGCATCACCACGTCTACCTGTTCGAGGACGTCTGCTTCAGCGGGGACGTGGGCGGGGTGCGGATCCCCGGCTATCGGTATTTGCGCGTCCCCATGCCGCCGCCCGAACTGCACATCGAGAGGTGGCGCGCCTCGCTGGCGCGTCTGCGCGCCCTGAACTTCGACCGCATCGCGCCGACGCACTTTGGAATCTACGACGACCCCGACTGGCAGCTGCGCGAAGTGGAAAAGGGACTGGACGCCGCCGAGCGCTGGCTGGAGGAGACCATGCCCGCCGATCCGCCCATCGAGGAACTGCGCGCCCGTTTTGCCGAGTGGATGGAGGCGGAAGGCCGCAGGCAGGGACTCGATCCCAACGTGACGCGGGCCTACGAACTCGCCAATCCCCTCGGCATGAGCGCGGACGGGTTGCAGAGATACTGGAAGAAGGCGAGGATGAAGTGATGTATCCATCTGGCCGCGAAGCATCCCCACCTCCACGCAAGGGACGCAGGCCTGGGATCGGTATGCGTTTGTCAATAATAATCCCGTCAGGTATACGGATCCGAGCGGGCATAGAGTGGACGATGGTTGTCGGACAGGGGAAGGCTGTAGCCTGTCTCAGGCTCAGGCCAATGAAGATGCGCAAAAACAGACTCTTCCTCAAGCAGAAGCGGCTAAAGGAAAATGTGATGAGGGCCATTATAGTTATTGCTCTAATTTCGATTTATGGCTCAAGCGTCATTCTAAACCTGTGTCTGGTATCCATGTTGGTTATAGCGGTCAATCTGGCTATGGATTGGAAGGGGGGGGTGTATGATCAATGGGATTTTCTGATTGATTGGAAAGAAGGCAATTTGTATGTAGTTCAAACTGTTGGAGCATTTAGTTATCTCGGCACGCCAACAGGAATGCTTGGAAAAATATATGCAGGCACTTCAGTCGTTCACGGTGTACCTGGCGATGTGAGTGACATTAGCGGTCTATTGGCTGGATCTCAATTTGACGCTTCCGCTGAAATTGGTTTGGATGCTTTTGCAGAGGTAGGCTTTGGTAAAGGTTTTAGTGTCGCTCTGGATTCAGAAGGAAATCCGTATTACACATTAGGCGCTGGCTACATGTATACAACCGCAAATAGTTTAGGGTTTGGTCCCAATGCTGTGCCTAATGCAATCGAATTAGGCGGTCAGTTGGGTGGAAGCGAGTCTTTTATCATGTGGGTAATACCTTTGTGGTGATTACAAGGAGCTTGCCCTGTGAAACAAAAAGAGTTAACCGCTGTCGGAAAAATATTCTTGGTTGTTTGGATCGTCCTTTGCATGTTAATCGTTTGGGCATTAAGTAGTATTCCAGTTTATAAACCAACAATCATCAATTTTACGAATCTTTACACTTGTGAAAAAGTGGAGGATCAATGGATTGCTGTCTCAAGTTTTAATGTCGGACAAGATATTTATCTCTGTGGAAACATTCGATTAAGCGACTCTACTCAGAAAAAAGAAATACAAGTTCGTGTTTATGAAGGTGAGCGCGCCTTTTATAAGCATGAAATATTCTATGCTAATGTAATGGTTTCCAGTATGGATAAAGCCATTCTTGTTAACACTTATCTTTCTCCTGGTATCTACGAAATTCAAATTAATAGCGGAAGACGCGTGTTAGGTGTGGTTCAAGTTGAAGTAGTTAGTCAATGATATTAACCCCGGCTCGCTGGTTCGATCCCTCGCTGGGACGTTTTCTCTCGCCCGACACGATCGTCCCCACCTCTACTCGCCGATGGTCATCAGGCGGGCGTCGCGGCGAAAAATCACCTGTGATAAAATGTCGGCATGGACGCGCAATCTCTGCTCAAAGCCCATCGCAAGGAAATTCTCTCCATTGCCGCCCGAAACGGCGCGGCCAATGTGCGTATCTTCGGTTCGGTGGCGCGCGGCGACAACCGTCCTGACAGCGACATAGATTTCCTGGTCAATCTGGAAGCGGGGCGAAGCCTGCTCGACCTGGCGCGTTTTCTGCGCGAACTTCAGTCTTTGCTCGGTCAAAAAGTGGATGTGGTGACGGAGGCGGGTCTGCGCGCCCGCATCAGGTCCGATGTGCTGCGGGAGGCGCGTCCCCTATGAGAAGCGACCGCGAAGCGCCCCTGTGGGGGAATCGTCTCGTCTCCGTGACAGGCGCGGCGACCGCGAGTTTCGTCTATGATGGCGATGGCAAGCAGATCAAAGCCACCGTCAACGGGATCACCGCCGTCTACGTTGGCAATCACTATATTATCCCCTTGCGGGATGAAGTGAAGAACTCGAATGTCACGAAATACTATTTTGCTGGTTCCATGCGTCTCGCCGTTCGCACGGATGGGACGCTCTTCTATCTGCTCTCTGACCTCTGACGTTTCCTGTCTCCCGACGCCAGGTAGATTCCTGCCAGGATCAATATCCCGCCGAGCAGCGTCAGCGCGGAGGGGGATTCGCCGAGGATGAGAAAGGCCAAAATTGCCGAGCCTATGGGCTCTCCCAGCGTGGCGACCGAGACCAGTGAGGCGGGCATGTAACGCAATGCCCAGTTATATGTGGAGTGTCCGATCAGTTGGGGGATGAGGGCGAGGCCGAGCATCCAAAGATAGGTCAACTTCGGGTAGCCAAAAAGGGACTGTTTCGCCGCGGCGACGCAGCCGAGAAGCGCGAGGGCCGCGACGCCGTAGACGATGAAGATGTACGGGACGAGGCTGAGGCGCGCCCGCAGGCTGCGTCCGATCATCAGGTAGCCGGCCACCGTCCACGCGCCGAGCAGGGCGAGGAAATTGCCGAAGAAAGCCGAACCCGCCAGAAGGTCGGAGAGAGGCGGGCAGGAGAGACGGGAATCCGTCAGCGAGCAGGAGTCGCCCAGTCCGACGATGATCCCGCCCAGCAGGGCGAGCGTCATGCCGATCCAGACCCAGCGCGTGGGAATCTCTTTCAGGAAGACGGGGGAGAGCAGCGCCACCCAAAGCGGGCCTGTGCTGACGAGGACGACCGACGAGACGACGGTGGTGTATTCGAGCGAGGTGATCCACGCGGCGAAGTGGACGGAGAGGAAGAGCCCCGCCAGCGCGGCGAGAATCCACTCGCGGCGCGTGATGGAGCGGATCTCGTCGCCGTGTTGCAGGAGGGCGAATGGCGCCAGCGCGAGACTGGCGACGGTCAACCGTATTGCCGCGATGACCAGCGAGGGCGCGTCCTTTTGCGCCAGCCGAATGAAGATGGACGCGGTGGAGACGGCCAGGATGGCGACAAGGATGGCGAGCGCGACGCGGGTTTTTGGCATGGGGAGGTGGTTGGGTGGTCGGGGGGTCTGGTGGTCGGATGGTTGAGTGGTTAAAGGGGAGAAGCGATAGGCTGTATTGTAATGCAGGGCGGCGGAAGCGCGCAGACCTCCGAGTTTTTCCTCGGAGGTCTCTACTGAAGACTGATCACTGAAGACTGATCACTGAAGACTGATCACTGGTAACTGGTCACTGATCGCTACCTCACTCGCTCGGCACGACTGCCCACATGATGAAGTAGACGAGCAGGCCCGGCACGCCGCCGGGGATGAGCGCGACGAGAAACGCCAGGCGGAACCAGAATGAACTGATGCCGAAGAATTCAGCAAGTCCGCCGCACACGCCCGCGATCATGCGGTTGCTTTTCGAGCGGCGCAGGGGTTGTTTCACTGTTGTCATGGATACCTCCGAAATTTGTTTTCATAGTTTATACGCAGTCGCCGGAGAAAAGACGCGACGAATTTTCTGGGTTATTCGTGTCGGTCCAAATTCGCGGCCTTCGCGATGAGAATCCTCCAATTGAAAAAAAACATGGGGAGAAAGGAGTTTTTCCTCCAATTTTCCAGAGGGGCAAATTATTAAATATTTGTATAAAAATCATCTAAATTCTTGACTTTATAAGAGAGCGGAGTACAATGCAACTCATAGTCACCCAAGGAGAGAAAAATGGCATTCGAACTTCCCAAACTTCCCTACGCGGTCGACGCGCTCGAGCCCTACATCGACGCGCAGACCATGACCATCCATCACGATAAACATCACCAGGCGTACATCACCAATCTCAACGGCGCAATTGAGAAACACCCTGAACTGGCGGGCAAATCCCTCGAATCCCTGCTGGCGGACTTGAACGCCGTCCCTGAGGATATCCGCGCCGCGGTCCGCAATCACGGCGGCGGGACGTGGAACCACTCCATGTTCTGGGAGATCATGGCTCCCAAGGCGGGCGGCGCGCCGAAGGGCGAACTGGCCACGGCGGTGGACGCTGCCTTCGGTTCGTTCGACGCGTTCAAGGCTGAGTTTGAAAAAGCCGCCAACGGACGCTTCGGGTCGGGCTGGGCCTGGCTGGTGAAGAAGGGGAGCAGCCTGGCGATCGTCTCCACCGCCAACCAGGATAATCCCATGTCCGACGGGCTGACTCCCGTCATGGGCGTTGACGTGTGGGAGCACGCGTATTATCTCAAGTACCAGAACCGCCGCGCCGAGTACGTCACGAACTGGTGGAATGTCGTCAATTGGGACGAGGTGGCGCGTCGCTTCAAGGGATAATCTCTCCCGAATTTTTATCTTGTCACTTGCCTAAAGCCAGATATAATAAGCATATCTGGCTTTTTCATTTCCCTACAAGGAGTGTCCAATGACTTACGTTATTACCAGCCTGTGCCTGCGCGATAGTTCCTGCGTGGAAGTCTGCCCCGTGGAATGTATCGTGCCTGGTATCCCGCAGGGAGAATATCCCCTGTACTACATCGACCCCGACACTTGCATTGACTGCGGCGCGTGCGTCCCGGCCTGCCCCTTCAACGCCATCTTCCCCGAATCCGACGTCCCCGCGGCCTACACCGCCAAGGGCGGCGAGTACGTCTCCCGCATCGGTCTCACCGGCCACTACGAGGGGACCAACGATCACGGCGTCCCGGTTATCCTCGATTGCACCAAGCAGCTCGCGGCCGGCGACGTGGAAGACCTGACTCCCGATATCGCCGCGAACGCCGAATACTTCAAGTCCGGTCCCGGCTACAAGGCCAACGACACGGACGAAGCCAAAGCCACGCTCGGGTAATCTCCCGCGATGGAATTTCCAAAATCACCTCCTGTATTTGCAGGAGGCGATTTTTTTTGATTGGGCGGCTTGCGCGAGCTATTCGACGTTGGAGAACGTTTTTATAAACCGTATTTTCTTTCTTTTTGGACGCGGATTTCACGGATTGCACGGATTTTTTCTTTGGCTTTTTCCGTGAAGTCCGCGTGGGTTCGCGCACGGATCATTTCGGGATTTTGAAATTCCCGAACTCCGCTTCCAACTCCGCCAGCAGCGCCTCGGCCACAACTTCGGGCGCGCCCTCGCGCTCGGTCCACTCGCCGCGGCGATACTGCGCGCTGTAATCGCTGGTCGAGGTCAGCCCCAGCGCCATCGCGTACGCGTCGATCAATTTTTGGAAATTCTGCGAGAGCTGCTTTTTCACCGTCCGCCCGTCGCCTTCCACCGCAAACGACGTGGGGATTTCCTTCCAGTAAGTCACGCGATATCTGGCCATTAAAATCTCCTATTCGCTCTTTGTCCCAGGGGTGACGTATTTCGTCTGCACGAACGGCTTCAATTGCTCGGCGAGATGATCCTGCAACAGGCGTCCCGATTCGTGCATCAACGTATCGTGATTATAATCGTTCAACTTGACCATGCTCGCCAGGCAGGGATAATGATGATGGAACAACCCGGCCTTCTCGACGACTTCATCCACGCTTAGACCGACCAGCTTCTCCGCGACGTGACGCGCGCACCCGCACACCGCGTCGCGCCGGACCTCCGCGCGGGACACCGTCCGAGTCGCCTCTTCCACGCTGAGACGGATGTTGGGCTGGCCGAAGTAGCGCGCGAACTCCGAGATGACCTCGCTATCGTACGTCTCGCGCTCGCGGCGCGTCACTTTGTAATCGCGCTCGGTCAGCGAGCAGAGAGGCTTGGGCGTCGCGCAGGCCACATTTTGCCGCGCCAGCCATCCCGTGAGTTGACGCGCCAGCCCGCGTGGCAGCCAGGCTTCGTTGTCCACCGCCACGACCACGCCGCGCGCGCCCGTCATCGCCGCGATCTCGGGAAGCAGTTCCGCCACCGACTTGGTCTCCGCGAACGACAGGATCAGGTCGGCGGGCGCGAAACTTTTCGGCAGGAAATCTTCGGGGTAGTCAATGACCAGCGGAAACGCCGCGGGCGCCTTCCACGACTCGATCGTCCACCCTTCGGGCGCGTGCCTGCGGATATTGTCCACGTGACGGAGGCCGTATTCGCCGGAGACGATCGCCAGGATTCTCATCTCCCAAACGTCCCGACAATCCGAAGAATATCAAATCCCTCCGCGAAGGGACGCTCCGCCAGCGCGCCGTGACGCACCATGATCGAGCGCGTCAATTCGGCGTTGAAATAATATTTTTCGCGGTAGGTCTCGTATTGCGAGAGCGCTTCGATCTTTTTGTTCACGTCCTCCTCGGTCACCTCGACGATGAAGTGGGGGAAGAAGCCGTACGAGGAGCGGACAACGTCGAAGCCCAGCGCTGTGATGCCGCGGTAGGCGCGCAGGGCTTCGTCCGTCATGGCGAGATGGTCCTGGTGCACGTCCTTGTTCGAGTGGACGAAGATCAAGTCGGGCTTGAAGTCCCTGCGGAGTTTGAGGAAGTATTCCAGAATCTCCTGCCGCGCGTCGGGGAAGACGCGGGTGGCGAACGGCCCGAGGACGATGCTTTCCTTCGGGACGCCGAGGATCGCCATCGAGCGGTAATGTTCGTCCACCACGTTGTGCAGTTCGGGATTTTTCTGGTTGTCCGAGAGCGTGACGCACATCACATCCGTCTGCTTGACGATGTGATGGAGCAGCGCGCCGCAGCCGAGTTCGATATCGTCTGGGTGCGCGCCGAGGAACAGGACGCGTTTGCCGAAGAAGTTCATGGTTGGTAATGGGTGATCGGTAACTGGTAATTTTTTTGGCGCCAGGATTTATCTTGCTCTCGCGGCCAAAGGGTCAATTACCATTTACCAATTACTATTTACTTCGTCGCCAGAATCCCGCCGACGACTTTTGTCATCACCAGTTTGCCGTCGCGGTTGAACCAGCGCGTAGCCACATTGGTGATCTTGCCGATCAACGCCTCGTATTCGTCGTGACCGTTGAACATGGATGTCCACAACTTGCGGTCTTCGCTCAATGAGGCGCGGACGTAGTCAATGAACGGCGCGACTTCGGGGAAGGTGAGATGGTTCTCGAATTTGTGCAGTTCGGTCCTGGCGAAGATTCGGTCAATGGTGTTGAAGATGTCGCCTTTGAAGCGTGAGGAGCCGGGCATCGGCGGGATGGCCGCGTTCGTCGCTTCCTTGATGATGTCGTAGAACATCTGCTTGTTTTCGGGAAGTGGTCCTGACACGAAGAGCCGTCCGCCGGGGCGAAGGACGCGGTAGGCCTCGCCAAACGTAAAGTCCAGGTCGGAGGCGTAGTAGATGGCGAAGGCGGAGGTGCAGAGGTCGAAGGAGTCGTCCGCGAAGGCGAAGGGCTGGTTGAAGTCCAGGAATTGGAAATCCACTTTCGAGCCGCGTTCCGCGTTTTTGGCGCGGGCTTTGTCGAGCAGTTCCTCCGAGAAATCGCCGCCGGTGATTTTCGCCGCGCCTTTAGTATAATCGTCGAACAGGAAGCACAGTTTCCCCGCGCCGCAGCCGACGTCGAGGATGTCCATCCCGGGCTGGGGCTGGAGCAGTTCGTTCGTCCACACGTCAATGTTGGCGGAGCCGTATTTTTCGTGGATGTCGATGCGGGTGAGCAGGTCTTTGCTGGTTTCCTGATAGTTGATTTTCATGGCGTCTCCAATTGGAATTCTTTTCGTGACTCGCGGAAATTATACCAAAATTGCGTTAAAATTCAGCAACTGAATTTTGAAGCGCCGCAAAATTCATTTTGCGTGGTTGCGTTGGAAAATTCTCTGCCAGACGAACCCCAACGCGAATACCGCGAATAAGCGAATGGCGCGAAGTTTTTTCCGCTCCGAAATTCGCGTTATTCGTGTCATTCGCGATAAAAAGATGATTTTCTGTTGTGTGCGGTAGTGACGAAAAACAGTTTTTCGGTACAGGAGTCAACATGCCTTTAAAAATCCAATCCGTCAAAGGCACGCGCGAGTTCTATCCCGAACAGATGGCGCTGCGCAACTTCATCAACGACAAGGTGCGCGCCGCCTCCGAATCGTTCGGCTACGTGGAATGGGACGCGCCCTTCATCGAACCCATCGCGCTGTACGCGGCCAAGTCGGGCGAGGAACTCGTCAAGAAGCAGTCCTTCGTCTTCACCGACCGCGGCGGCGACGAAGTGACCCTCCGTCCCGAGCTCACGCCGTCGCTGGCGCGCATGATCGCGGCCAGACAGGGCGAGTTGACCTTCCCCGTGCGCTGGTGGTCCTTCGGTCCGTTCTGGCGCTACGAACAGCCGCAAAAAGGACGCGCGCGCGAATTCTTCCAGTGGAACATTGACCTGCTCGGCGCCGACTCCCCCGAAGCCGACGCGGAACTCATCGCGGTCGCGGCCACCTTCCTCCGCTCGGTCGGACTGACCCCCGAGCGGGCCGCCATCTACGTCAACGACCGCCGCCTCGTCAATTCCCAACTCGACGCGCTCGGCATCCCCGCCGAAAAGCGCGTCGACGCGCTCAACCTGATTGACCGCCGCTCCAAAATGGACGCCGACAAATGGGACGCGTACGCGCTCGAAATCGGCCTCGCCCAGCCGCAACTGGACGGACTCAAATCCGTCCTCGCCGATCTCGACTTGTGGAAGACCAGCCCCGAACTGACGCGTCTCTTCGCCGCGCTCGAAGCGCTGGGCGTGAAGGAATACGTCAAGTTCGACCCGAACATCGCGCGCGGACTGCTGTATTACACGGGCGTGGTCTTCGAAGCCTTCGACGTCTCCGGCTCCGTCCGCCGCGCCATCCTCGGCGGCGGACGCTACGATAACCTGCTCGCGGACGTGGGCGGACAGCCCCTCCCCGCGACGGGATTCGCCATGGGCGACGTAGTGATCGGGATCGTCCTGCAAGAGAACGGCCTCGTCCCCGAATTTCATCCCAGCCCCGCCTCCGTGCTGGCGACGGTCTTCGACGACAGCCTGCGCCTCCAGTCCATCGCGCTGGCCGCGGAGCTGCGCCGCGCGGGGTTGAACGTGAGCGTATATCCCGAGCCCGCCAAACTCCCCAAGCAATTCAAATACGCGGACAAAATGAAGATGAAGGCCGCGGTCACCATCGGCCCCGACGAGGCCGCGCAAAACCAGGTCGCGGTGAAAGATCTGACCTCGGGCGAGCAGGTCATCGTCGCCCGCGCCGACGTCGTGGACGCCGTCCGCAGGCTGCTGTAAATCCCCTGATATAATCGCCTGCCATGACCGACATCCTTTCCCGCTGGCGCGCGGGCCTCGAAAAAACCGGCAAAGCCGCCTTTGGACGCGTCGCCTCGTTTCTCGGCGCGACGGAGATCACCCAGGATTCCTGGGACGAACTGGAGACGCTGCTCATCCAGGCCGACATGGGGATCGAGACCACCGCCGCCGTGATCGACTCCCTGCAACGCCTCACGCGTGACCGCGGCCTGACCCGCGCCGAGGAACTTAAATCCTCGCTTCGAGCCGAACTCCGCTCCCGCCTCGACGACCCGCCCGCGCTCGACTTCTCCGCGCGCCCGGCCGTCATTCTGCTGGTCGGCGTCAACGGCTCAGGCAAGACCACCAGCGCCGCCAAGTTGGGCGCGCGCTTCCAGGCTGAGGGGAAGTCCATCCTCTTCGGCGCGGCGGACACGTTCCGCGCCGCGGCGGTGGACCAGCTCCAGGTCTGGGCGGAACGGCTGAACGTCCCGGTGGTGGCGGGCGCGCCGGAGTCCGACCCGGGCGCGGCGGCGTTCAACGCCGTCCAGTCGGGAGTCGCGCGCGGCGCAGACGTCGTCCTGATAGACACCGCGGGCCGTTTGCAGACGCGCTTCAATTTGATGGAGGAACTTCGCAAAGTCCATCGCGTGGTCGGCAAGGCGCTGACGGGCGCGCCGCATCACGTCTGGCTGGTGTTGGACGCGACCACGGGACAGAACGCGCTGGAGCAGGCGCGCAAATTCAAAGAAGCCGTGAACGTGACGGGCATCATCCTCGCCAAGTTGGATTCGTCGGCGCGCGGCGGGATGGCGTTCGCGATCCAACGCGAACTCGGCATCCCGATTTTATTCGCGGGTCTCGGCGAGAAGCCCGAAGATCTGACGCCGTTCGATCCCGATTCGTTCGTGGATGGAATTTTGTCGTCGTAATATAAATTGGAGGAACCATGCAGGATTTAATTGACCGTTTGACCGCCGCCCAGGACGCCGTCTCCCAACTTTTGGAGCGTCTTTGACTTCGTCGGAAAAGAATCCCAACTAGCCGAACTGGAAAAACAGATCGCCGCGCCCGATTTCTGGAACAACTCGAACGCGGCCCAGCGCGTCAGCAGGTCTGCCGCGAAACTGCGCGATGAAGTGGACGGCTGGAACGCGTTCACGCGCCGCCTGAACGACGCGCTGGAGTTGGCGCGTCTCGACGACGACAGCCTGCGCGCCGACCTGGAATCCGAGGTCGAATCCATCGAACGCGAGGTGGAGGCGCGTTCCTTCGCCGCCATGCTCTCCGGTCCCTACGACGAGGACGACGCCATTCTCGCCATCCACGCGGGCGCGGGCGGGACAGATTCGCAGGACTGGGCCGCCATGCTCGAGCGCATGTTCCTGCGCTGGGCGGAGGAGCGCGGCTATAAGACCGAAATCCTCGACCGAAGCGAGGGCGAGGAAGCGGGCGTCAAATCCGTGACCATCGCGGTGGACGGCAAATACGCCTTCGGATACCTGCGTTCCGAGAAGGGAGTTCACCGTCTCGTGCGGCTTTCGCCGTTCGACGCCGCGCACCGCCGGCACACGTCGTTCGCGCTCGTGGAGGTCCTGCCCCAGGTGGCGATGGACGATCCCGAAGTCGAGATCGACCCGAACGACTTGAAGGTGGACGTCTTCCGCTCGTCGGGCGCGGGCGGGCAGAACGTTCAGAAAAACGCGACGGCGATCCGTCTCACGCATCTCCCGACGGGGATCGTCGTCACATGCCAGAATGAACGCTCGCAGGCGCAGAACCGTGAGTTCGCCATGCGGATTTTGCGCGCCCGCCTGTTGGAGATCAAGAAGGCCGAGAGGGACGAGGAAGTGGCCGTCCTGCGCGGCGAGTTCACCAAGGCCGAGTGGGGGAGTCAGATCCGCTCGTACGTGCTGCATCCGTACCAGATGGTCAAGGACCACCGCACTGAATTCGAGCGCGGCAACGCGCAGGCCGTGTTGGACGGCGACCTGGACGATTTCATGGAAGCCTATCTGCGCGAAAACGCCGGGACGCCGTAATGTTTCGAAAAATCCTCCGCTCCATTTTCTCGCGTGAGAATATGCTGGCGCTGGCGCTGGCGTTGATCGTCATCGCGTTGGCGATCTTCACCGCCGACACCACGCCGCAGTGGATCTACCAGGGCTTTTGATGACCGTCGTTCAGATCCTGATCCTCGCGGGATTCGCCATTCTGCTCGGACTCCTCCGCCGCGGACGGTCGCTGGCGTTGATGGGCGCGAGCGCACTCGCCATCTACTGGCTCCAGCCGCAGGGATCGCCGTTCTCGTTCTGGTTTCCCACGCTCACCCTCGCGTTGACCGCGCTCGCCTGGGCGGTCGCCGCGCCGTCCGAAGCGCGCGGTCTGCGCCAGAACTGGCCTGCGCTGGCGGTCCTGTTCGGCGTGAGCCTCGCGGTCGCCCTGTCCTCCCGACTGCCGCTCGAGGCGCGTCTCTTTCCGCCGCCCGGTTCCCTGCGGATTCTCGTCGCGGCGCTGGGCGTCGTCTTCGCCCTCGTGATATTGCTCTCGTCCCTGCGCGGCGGACATCGTCCGCTGCTGACTTTCGGCGCGCTGATTCTGATCGTCATCTTCGTTTTCCTGAAGTCCCCCGCGCTGTCTCGCGGCGCGCTGACTTTTCTGGACAACCTGCGCGGCCGCGCTCCCGACCCGAAGACGCTCGTCAACTTCGCCTGGCTGGGATATTCCTATCTCGCCTTTCGCATCTTGCACACCCTCCGCGACAGGCAAAACGGCCTCCTGCCCGCCGTCGGGCTGGCGGAATACGTCAACTACGTCATTTTCTTCCCGTCCTTCACAGCCGGTCCCATTGACCGCCTCGATCGCTTCATAAAAGACCTGCGCGTCCCCCTGCCTCTCGCGAACGACGATATGCTTTTCGCGGGGCAGCGTCTCGCGCTGGGACTGTTCAAAAAATTCTTCGTCGCCGACCTGCTCGCGCTCGTCTCCGTCAACGACGCGCTCATCGCCCAGACGCGTTCGGGCGGCTGGCTCTGGCTCGAACTCTTCGCCTACACATTGCGCGTCTACTTCGACTTCAGCGGCTACACCGACATCGCCATCGGCACGGCGCGCCTGCTCGGCGTCCGCCTGCCTGAAAACTTCGACGCCCCCTTCCTCAAACCCAACCTGGCGCAATTCTGGAACGCGTGGCACATGACGCTCACGCAATGGTTCCGCGCCTACTTCTTCAACCCGTTCAACCGCGCCCTCCGCTCCGCCAACCGTCCGCTCCCCGCCTGGCTGATGATCCTGCTGACTCAGGTCTCGACCATGCTCCTCATCGGACTCTGGCACGGTGTGACGTGGAACTATGCCCTGTGGGGACTCTGGCACGGGATCGGACTCTTCCTCCAAAACCGCTGGAGCGAATTCGTCCGCCGCCGCTTCCCTGACCTCGGAGCGGGTCCCGTTTCGAGACGCGTTTTCCACGCCGGAGGCGCGGCTCTCACCTTCGTCTATTTCTCGCTTGGGATGTCCTTCTTCGCCCTGTCCACGCCGCGGCTGTCCCTCGCCGCGTTCATGAAACTCTTTGGGATCTCCTGACATGCGACCTGTAAACGCCCTGCGCGTACTCGTCAAAGTGGCCGTCATTTTCGTCCTGCTCAACGTCCTCTTTGCATGGCTGAATCCGCCCGTCGGCAAAGCGACTCTCTACAACTGGCTCTGGCCCGGACGCGTCCGTTTTCCGTATTCCGACGCGCCGCAATACTATTCGTTGGACTACAACGTCCCGATCATCCAGGACCTCGACGCGCTGTTCGATTCGCATATCATTTCTGCCGCGCCCAAAGCCGCGGACGAATACCGCGTCTACCTGCTCGGCGACTCGGCCACCTGGGGCGTCCACGTCTCGCCCGAAGACATGCTCGCCGCGCAGATCAACTCGCTTGCGTTGACCTCCTGCGATGGCCGCCGCGTGGTCGCCTACGACCTCGGCTATCCCTGGCCCTCCCTGCTGCGCGACCTCCTCATGCTCGACCGCGCCATGCCGTACAAACCCGACATGGTTCTGTGGTTGACCACCCTGCACGCTTTCGAGATGAAACGCGCCGACCGCGAGTTCCTCGTCCCGCACGCGGATCGGATGCTGGAGATCGCGGCGGAGTATTCGCTGGAATTGCCGCGCGCCTACACGGTCCCGCCGCCGCCAACTTTTTGGGAGCGTACCATCGTCGGTCAACGGGCGCGTCTCAAGAAACTCATCATGAATCAGGCGTACGGGATGATGTGGGCCGCCACGGGTTTCGACAACTCCTTTGCAGTGTCCGTTGACCATCTTCCTCTGTCGCAGGATGTCGCCGCGGACGAGACCTACTTTGACTATCGCTCCCCCGACGACGCGCCCGCCCTCGTCCGCTCCCTGCTCTACGACACGGTCCGCGTCGGACGTGAAATGGCGGGCGGCGCGCCGACCCTCGTCGTCAACGAACCCATCTACATCGTCTCTGGGCAGAACAGCGAGGTTCGCTATAATCGCATCTATACCCGTTGGGCGTACGACGCCTATCGCCAGGCGGTTTCCGATTGGATGAAAGCGCGCGGCTATCCTTACTTTGACTTTTGGGACGCCCTGCCCGCCTCTGAGTTTGCCAACGACATGACGCATCGCGACCCGAAGGGAGAAGCCGACCTGGCGAACCTCCTCGCGCCCATCATCGGGCAATATTCGTGTCCGTAAATTTGTGGGATAATGCGTCCACTTATCACTTTCAGGAGTATTCAATGTCCGCCGAAATGCAAAAGACCATCGCCGATTTCATCGCCCAGAAAATTCTCAAACAGCCCAAACGCGTCATCAACCCGACCGACGCGCTGATCTCCAGCGGTCTCATCGACTCTTTCAGCCTCGTGGACCTGGCCCTCTTCGTGGAGGACACTTTCGGCGTCCGCATCGCGGACTCGGAACTGAACGCCTCCACGTTTGATTCCGTCGAGCAGTTGGCGAATTTGATCGCGTCGAGGCAGAAGTAATGACGACGTTCACCGCGGTCTTGCGCGATTTCTACGAGCGCGAACCCGATCGGGTGTCGGTCACGCTCCAGCATCCCAACCAGCCCGACTTCCACATCACGTATCGCGAACTGATCGAGCGGTCGAACGATTACGCCGCCGCGTACGCGCGGGCGGGAGTTAAGCCGGGCGACGTGGTCATCCTCATCCTCCAGCATGGAAAGGACCTGGTTTATTCATTCTGGGGCGCGGTATTGCTGGGCGCCATCCCCTCGATGATGCCCTTTCTCACCGAGAAACTTTCCCCCGAACGTTACCGCGCCGACCTGGCCGCGCTTTTCTCGCACAGCCATCCCAAAGGCGTCGTCACCTATCCCGAATTCGAAGTAGACGTCAAGATGTTGGCGACGGAGAGCGGATATTCCGCCTGCGAAGTGTTCATCACGGACCGAATCCCGCAGCAGGAAAAACTCGATCTTTCGTCCCTGCCGGGGATGAATGCCGCAGAGACTGACATCGTCCTCCTCCAGCATTCATCCGGCTCCACCGGCCTCCAAAAGGGAGTGGCGCTTTCGCATCGGGCGATCTTCAACCACCTCGACGCGTATGGCGAGTCCATCCGCCTCACGCGGGATGACGTGATCGTCTCCTGGCTTCCGCTCTATCACGACATGGGACTGATCGCCTGCTTCCTCCTGCCCATCCTGCGCGGCGTCCATGTGGTGCAGATGTCTCCCTTCGACTGGGTGCGCGCGCCCTGGCGGCTGCTGCGGACGATCAGCGATTACCGCGGCACGCTGACCTGGCTTCCCAACTTCGCCTACAACTTCTGCACCCAAAAGATTCGCGACCGCGACCTCGAAGGCGTGGACCTGTCCTCGTGGCGCGCCAGCATCAACACCTCCGAGCCGGTGCGCTTCAAAAGCCACGAGATGTTCTACGAGCGGTTCAAGTCCTACGGGCTGAAATTTGAAACGCTCCAAACCTCCTATGGGATGGCGGAAAACGTCTTCGCGGCCACCCAGAACGATCTGGGCAAGCTGCCCTACGTCGAGGAAATTGACCGCGAGTCGTTCATCGCGGATAAGGTGGCGCGTCCCGCCTTCGACGGCCGTCCGGCGATCCAGATGATGTCGTGCGGACAGCCCATCCCCAACACTGCCATCCGCGTGGTGGACAGCAAGGGCCATGACGTGCCGGAGCGTCACGTCGGCGAGATCGTCCTCAAATCCAACTGCATGTTGACCGGCTACTACAACCGCGCCGACATCACCAAAAAAGCGTTTCTGCCCGGCGGCTGGTACATGTCTGGCGATTACGGTTACATGGTCAACGGCGAGGTGTTCGTCGCGGGGCGCAAGAAAGATATGTTGATTGTCGGCGGCAAGAACGTGTATCCTCAGGATTTGGAAGCGCTGGCGTGCGAGGTCCCCGGCGTCCATCCCGGGCGGACGGTGGCCTTCGGTCTCTTCGACGAATCGCAGGGGACGGAGGAGGTCGTCATCATCGCCGAGGTGGACAGCGAAGACGAGGCCGAGCACGAGCGCGTCGCCGACGAGATTCGCAAGCACGTCACCAAGAATTCGGCCATTGCCGCGCGTTACGTCCGCGTAGTGGGACCGAAATGGGTGCTGAAAACGTCCAGCGGAAAAGTGGCGCGCTCCGCCAACAAGGAAAAATTCATCAGGGAATTGGAATCTGAAAACCAGGCGTAAAAAAACTGCCCTCGAAAAACGAGGGCAGTTTTCATAAAGACGATTGGCGTTATCCGCCGGTGGGGAGTTGCTTTTCCAGCGTGCGGTTGAGAATGTCGGCTTGTTCGTTGGAGGCGGATTTGACTGGCTTGATCTTCAGGCTCTTGTCCCGGGAATTCGAGCGTTCCATGGCCATCTGCCAGGCGATCTGCATGGCGGTCAGTTCCGGCTCCTTCGGAGTCTCGTCCATCTCGACAACATCTTCCTGCTTCTTGCTGCGCTTGCCTCCGCGGGCCTTCTTCGGTTCGCGGGCGGGTTTTTCCTCTTCGATCATTTCGGGGATGAGAGCCTTCATCGAAAGGCGGATCTGTTTCTTCTTGCGGTTCACCTCGAGGACTTTCGCCTCAACCTCGTCGCCTTCTTTGACGATCTCGCCGGGCGTCTTGACGTATCCGCGCGTCAGCTCGCTGACGTGCACCATGCCCGGGCGTTCCGCTCCAAAGTCCACGAACGCGCCGTAGGTTTCCAGGCGGACCACTTTGCCTTTCACGGTCATCTCCGGCTGGATCTCGCTCCACTCCATGCCGAGGGGTTCGATCATCGTCAGTTCGATGCGGTCCTTGCGGACGCGGCGCACCCAGGTCTCCACGTCCTGACCGGGCTTGAGTACGTCTTCCACTTTGTTGACCGGGTCTTTCTGAATCTGCGAAATGTGGAGGACGCCGGGTAATTCCTGTCCCACATCCACTAATGCGCCCGCCAGTGTGATCTTCACGACCTTGCCGGAAAGTTTTGTTTTTGGTTCCAGCGCCAAAGTTTTCGTTTCAATGTTCTCGCTCATGTCGCGCTCCTGTTTCATAAATTAGCCGAAGGCGGATTATACCTATGGTGTCCATAAGCGTCAATGCGAAAAACGGCGCAAAATTAAAATTGATTCGCCCGCCCGCTTTATTTTTTCAACCGTGATAAAATAGAACGTACGTTCCCAATATCAACAGAGATAAACATGGACTTCAAACTTACCGCTCCCTTTGTCCCGATGGGCGACCAGCCCGAGGCGATCGCCCAGCTTGTGGACGGCGTGAAGAAGGGCATGAAACACCAGGTCCTGCTCGGCGCGACAGGCACGGGCAAGACGTTTACCATCGCGTCCGTCATCCAGGAATTGCAGAAGCCCGCGCTCATCATGGCGCACAACAAGACGCTCGCCGCGCAACTCTACGCGGAGTTCAAGGAGTTCTTTCCCGAGAACGCGGTCGAATATTTTGTTTCATACTACGACTACTACCAGCCCGAAGCGTACGTCCCGCGTCACGATCTCTACATCGAGAAGGAGACCGAGATCAACGAGGAGATCGAACGCCTGCGGCTGGCGGCGACGACCAGTCTCATCTCGCGGCGGGACGTGATCATCGTCGCGTCGGTGTCGTGCATCTACGGGCTGGGTTCGCCCGAGGAATTCGGCAAAGGGACGGTGACGCTGCAGGTCGGTCAGCTTTACCGCCGCAACGCGCTGCTGCGTCAGCTGATCGAGAGTCAGTATCAGCGCAACGACATCGAATTGCGCAGCGGTACGTTCAGGGTCAGGGGCGACACGCTGGAGATCGTCCCCGCCTACGAAGACCGACGCGGTTTCCGAATCACGTTCTTCGGCGACGAGGTGGAGCGCATCATGCAGTTCAGCCCGTTGACCGGCGAGGTCTTCGACGAGCCGCAGGAAGTCTCCATCTACCCCGCCAAGCAATATCTCACCGACAGCGACCGCATGAAGGAAGCCATCGGCAATATTGAAAAAGAGTTGGATGAACGCCTGGCGCTTTTTAAGGAGCAGGGCAAACTGCTCGAAGCCCAGCGGCTGGAACAACGCACGCGCTACGACCTGGAAATGCTCAAAGAGGTCGGCTATTGCTCGGGCATCGAAAATTACTCGCGTCATCTCGACGGGCGCGCGCCCGGCACGCATCCGTGGACGATGATTGACTTCCTCCCCAGCGATTACCTGCTCATCATTGACGAGAGTCACATGAGCGTGCCGCAGATCCGCGGCATGTATAACGGCGACCGCTCGCGCAAAGAGACTCTCGTCGAATATGGTTTTCGCCTGCCGAGCGCGCTCGATAACCGCCCGCTCAAGTTCCATGAATTTGAGCAAGTGATGGGCGCTACCATTTACACCTCCGCCACGCCGGGACCGTACGAGATGCAGCGCTCCGAGCAGGTGACCGAGCAGATCATCCGCCCGACGGGACTGGTGGACCCCGAAGTGGAAGTCCGCCCGACGAAGGGGCAGGTGGACGACCTCGTCAAGGAGATTCGCGCCCGCGTCGAAGTCGGCGAGCGCGTCCTCGTCACCACGCTCACGAAGCGCATGGCCGAAGACCTCGCCAACTATCTGATGGAACTCGGCGTTAAAGTCCATTACCTGCATTCGGAAGTGGAGACGCTCGAACGCATCGGCATCCTGCGCGACCTGCGGCTGGGCGTGTTCGACGTGGTCGTCGGCATCAACCTTCTGCGCGAGGGACTCGACCTGCCCGAAGTGTCCCTCGTGGCGATCCTCGACGCGGACAAGGAAGGTTTCCTGCGCTCGGACACGGCTCTCATCCAGACGATTGGCCGCGCCGCGCGCCACGTCAACGGACGCGTCATCATGTACGCCGACCGCGTCACCGACTCGATGGCGCGCGCCCTCGACGAGACGAATCGCCGCCGCGCCAAGCAGATCAAGTTCAACCAGGAACATGGGATCGTCCCGGTCAGCATTCACAAAGAGATCCACGACCTGACCGAGCAAATGTCCCCGCGCGCTGTGGCGGAGATGAAGGGCGAGTATGTGACGAAAGCCCGCAGCGGCGTCCCGCGCGACGAGATGCGGAAACTTCTCTCCGAGCTGGAGAAGCAGATGAAGGAGGCCGCGAAGAATCTCGAATTCGAGCGCGCCGCCGCCCTGCGCGACGAACTCTACGAGTTGAAAGCCATCTTCGCGGACGAGGAGAATCTCAAACCGTGGGAGCGGTTGAAGTTGCTGGCGGGGGAGTGACCAGTAATCGCGTTTCAGTGGTCAGCGAAACAAAAACAGCGGAAGCCAACGGCTCCGCTGTTTTTGTTGGACGCGAAAGATGTGAACTTGAAACTGGTTTCCAGCCGTTTTAGTCTGGTCGGAATGAGCCAGCCATGAGTACCTGGCCCATGTGCCGGATTTCCGCCGTACTCCCGCTGTGAATGGCCGCGACCGCTTCCGCCTGAACGTCCGCGCGCAGGCGGCCAGCGCCCCGGCGGACCTCCACCTGGCAGATGGTCTTTCCGTCTGCCGTCGCATAAACCGCGGCGCCATCGGGGACTTCGACGCCGAAGAATTCGACCTCCACCCGGGCCTCTCCGTTGTCGTACTTTTTCACTTCGATCTCGCCGCGTTTGGCCTTTCGCTGGAAGGAGAAAAACAGAAATGTGACGGTTTGATCGCGGTACAAGTCCGCTTCGTACTCCTCGACTTTACGCCGCCAGGCATTCGTCTGATTCATCTCTCAATTCTCCCATTTGAGCTGGAACTCGACTTCCTCCGCGCCGTCGGAGCGCTCATGCTCGACGCTGATGCTGGCGCCCGGGGGGACGCTGATCCGCTTCCCCGCCACCTGGATGGAGAACCGCTTCCCCTGTTCCAGGGCGTCAGCCAGCCGCCGCAATTTAGCGGCAAACTGTTTGACGGAGTAAACCTTCTCCACGTCTCGATTGTTTTTCTTTGCCATTTCGACCTCCGATTAGGTTTGTTTTCGCATGTGGGTTGCTCTCCATGCTTTTTCTTACTCCCCTTCCTCCTTCGGCTTTCCGACGATCTTATCCACCTGCGCCATCACGTCCTCGGTCAATTTCGGCAGGACTTCGAGCGCTTTCATGTTCTCGCTCACCTGCTCGGGACGGCTCGCGCCCGTGATGACCGTGCTGACGTTGGGATTCTTCGCGCACCAGGCGATGGCGAACTGCGCCAGCGTGCAGTCCAACTCTTTGGCGATCTTTGCCAGTTTCTTTACTTTAGCGAGGTTTTCCGGGTCGGTCAGTTTGTCCTTGAGCCAGCCATAGCCTTTCAACGCGCCGCGGCTGTCGGCGGGGATGCCGTTTTGGTATTTGCCCGTCAACAGTCCCGAAGCCAGCGGACTCCAGGTCGTCGTCCCGAGGCCGATGTCTTCGTAGAGACGCGCGTATTCTTTTTCCACGCGCTCGCGGCGGAAGAGATTGTATTCGGGCTGTTCCATGGTCGGCCTGTGCCAGCCGTATTTGTCGCAAACCGTCCACGCGGCGCGGATCTCGTCCGCGCTCCATTCGGAGACGCCCCAGTACATGGCGCGTCCCGACGCGACGATATCCTGCATCGCCCGCGCCGTCTCCTCGACGGGGGTGTTTTTGTCCGGGCGGTGACAAAAGACGAGGTCCACGTAGTCCAGCCCAAGTCGGCGGAGGGAACCGTCAATCGCCTCGAGCAGGCGTTTGCGGTTCAGCGTGTTCCGTTCGTTGGGGCCGTCGTGCAGTCCCCAGAAAAATTTCGTCGAGACGAGGTAACTGCCGCGCCGCCAGCCGAGTCTTTTCAGCGCCGCGCCCATCACTTCCTCGGACTTCCCGCCCGCGTAAACTTCCGCGTTGTCGAAGAAGTTGACGCCCGCCTCGTACGCGATCCGCATCATCTCCGCCGCAGAATCGATCTGCACCTGGTTGTGAAACGTGACCCACGACCCGAAAGACAGCGCGCTGACTTTAATGCCAGCCCTTCCCAAACGGCGATATTCCATTTTCATCTTCGATTCCTTTGTGAACCTGATTTTTTACGATTATACCCGACGGGTCGCTTTGATTTCATTGCGGAAAGTCGGCCGGGACGCGTCAATCCCGCCGTCCCGTTGAATCTCGCGGGGGATTCTACGGCGCTTTCCGTGACCGCGCCATGTCGAAACCGGAAAGGGTTATCGGGTAAAATCAAGGCGAGGAAATGCGCCATGCAAAAATTTGTCGGTTATCGCTGTTCATTGTGTGGACAAGAATACCTGCCCGGCCAGGTGACTTACGCCTGCCCGAGGGACGGGGGCAACCTGAACGTGGAACTGGACTACAAAGCCATCCAGAAAAAATACCAGCCCGAAGACGTGACCAGCCGCGAAGACTTCTCCCTGTGGCGCTACGAGCCGCTCCTGCCGGTCGGCGCGCCGAAAGGCGACGCGACCCCGCTTCACCTCGCGGGCTGGACTCCCGTGTTCAAACTGCCCGTCCTTGCCGAAGAATTGGGACTGAAACATCTCTGGCTCAAAGACGAGTCCCGCAATCCCTCCGCCTCGTTCAAGGACCGCGCCTCCGCCATCGTAGTGGCGCGGGCGCGCGAGATCGAAGCCGAAGTGATCGTGACCGCCTCCACCGGCAACGCGGGCGCGGCGCTCGCCTGCATGTCCGCCGCGGTCGGGCAGAAAGCCGTCATCCTCGCGCCCAAATCCGCGCCGCCCGCGAAGGTGGCGCAGCTGCTCGTCTTCGGGGCGAAAGTGATTCTCGTGGACGGTTCCTACGACGACGCCTTCGACCTCGCCGTCAAAGCCGCGAACGAGTTCGGCTGGTACTGTCGGAACACGGGCTACAATCCGTTTACCGCAGAGGGGAAGAAGACCGCCGCCTTCGAAATCTGGGAGTGGTGGCTGGAGGCGCATCGCGACTGGCACAAGAAGGACCATCCGCTCGACAACCATTCGCCGCTGACCATCTTCGTATCCGTGGGCGACGGGAACATCATCTCCGGCATCCACAAGGGCTTCAAAGACCTGCACAAACTCGGCTGGATTCCCAACCTGCCGCGCATCGTCGGCGTGCAGGCGGAAGGCTCCGCCGCCATCGCCAACGCCTTCCGCGATGGGACGGAGACCATCGTCCCCGTCTCCGCTTCGACCATCGCCGACAGCATCTCGGTGGACCTGCCGCGGGACGGCGTGCGCGCCGTCCGCGCGGCGCGCGAGACGGGCGGCGCGTACGTCGTCGTCTCGGACGAGGAGATCGTCCGCGCCATCGCGAAACTCGGACGGGTGGGCGTCTTTGCCGAACCGGCCGGGGCGGCGGCCTACGCCGGGGTGGAGCGCGCGGCCGCGTCGGGTCTGACGCGCAGCGACGATCCCGTGCTGGTCCTGAACACCGGCAGCGGCCTCAAAGACGTCCGCGCCGCCATGCGCGCCGTCGCCGAGGCCCCCGTCATCGCGCCCACGCTGGAGGCGTTGAGGCAGATCGCATGAAAAACCGCTGGCCTCCCGCGACGCGCTACTTTGTGACCGCGCTGATCCTGATTGTCCTCGTCTTTGTCGGGTGGCAGGCGCGCGAACTCTTCAAGCCCCTCATCACGGCGGGACTGATCGCGTACATTCTCTACCCGCTGGTGGAATTGTCCCGCCGCCGTTTCAAGTTAAGTCAGGCCGCGGCCTCGCGCCTCGTCTTTTTCTTCGGCCTGGCGTTGATTGTCGCCCTCCCGGTCTCTCTCCTGCCCATGCTGACCCGCGAAGTGAACGAAGTGATCGGCGACCTCTTCAGGATCATTGACGACGTGGAAGCGCTGCTGGCAAAACCGATCGCGGTCGCCGGTCTGCAATTCCACTTCAACGACTTGATCCCGGCCCTGCGCGATTCGCTTTCGGCGGTGGTCCAGTTCCTGCCGGAGAACGCCTTCAAAGTGATCGAAACCACCTCGCGGGGAATGCTCTGGTCGCTGGTGATCGTGGTCAGCGTCTACTATTTTATGACCGATTGGGACCGCCTGCGCGACTGGCTCATCGGCCTCGCTCCGTCCGATTACCAGCACGACATCTGGCGCCTGTACCGCAAGATCAAAACCGTGTGGATGAATTATCTGCGCGGGCAGTTGACCTTAATGATCATCGTGGCCGTCGTCTTTGGCGTAATTTGGAGCGCCATCGGCCTGCCCGGCGCGCTCCTGCTGGGAATCCTGGCGGGCCTCTTCAGCCTCATTCCCGACGTGGGTCCCTTTGCCGCCACCGCGCTGGCCCTCGCCGTCGCGCTGCTCGAAGGCTCCAACTTTGCGTGGATGCCGCAAAACCACCTCGTCTTTGCGCTGATCGTCGCGGGCCTTTATGTGGTCCTCATCAACGTAAAAAACATCTGGCTGCGCCCGCTCATCTACGGACGCAGCGTCCACATGCACGAGGGCGTCATATTCGTCGCCATCATCGCGGCCGTCATCTTTACGGGGATCATCGGCGCCTTCATCATCGTCCCTGTGCTGGCCTCGCTGGGCGTGATCGGACGGTACCTCCACGCGCGGCTGATGGGATTGCCCGCCTTCGAAGACGAAGAACCCGTCGCCTCTCCCGCCGACCCGCCGCCGGGCGCGGCCTCCCCGGCCGAATCCTCCCCCTCGGCGGACTCCGCCCCGGACGTCCGCGCGGAAACGTTGACCCCATCCGACTGAAACTCAAACCGCCTGGAATGACCATCCCATGAAAATCACCTACTCGATCGTCGCCCCCATCTACAACGAAATCGAAAACCTTCCCGAGCTTCACCGCCGCGTCGCAGAGACGATGGACGCGCTGGGCGAACCCTGGGAACTGCTCCTCGTGGACGACGGCTCCACCGACGGCTCGACCGACAGGATCCGCGCGCTGGCCGCGTCCGACGAACGCGTCCGCCCCGTCATCTTTGCGCGCAACTTCGGCCATCAGGTCGCCATCACCGCCGGCTGGGACTACGCCCGCGGCGAGGCGATCGTCATCATCGACGCCGACTTGCAGGACCCGCCCGAGATCATTCCTGAACTGGCGAAGAAATGGCGCGAGGGCTACGAGGTGGTGTACGCTGTCCGCGCCGAGCGCGAGGGCGAATCCTGGTTTAAGAAGGCCACCGCCGCCATGTTCTATCGTCTCATCCGCTGGATCACCGACGTCAACATCCCGGTCGACACGGGAGATTTTCGCCTGATGGACCGCAAGGTGGTGGACGTGCTCAAGCAGATGAAGGAACGTCACCGCTTCCCGCGCGGGATGTCGGCCTGGGTGGGCTTCAGGCAGATCGGCGTGGAATACAAGCGCGCCGCCCGTCTCGCGGGCGTGACGAAATATCCGTTCCGCAAAATGTTGAAACTCGCGCTGAACGCCATCACCAGTTTTTCCTATTTCCCCCTGCAGGTAGCCACGTTCTTTGGATTCATTTCCGCGGGCGTCGCCATTCTCGCGATTCCCGTTGTGGCTATCCTGCGGATGACCGGTTCGCATTTCTTCGAGGGGCAGACCACCACGCTCATTTCGGTCCTCTTTCTTGGCGGGGTGCAATTGATCTCGCTCGGCATCCTGGGGGAATATCTCGGCAGGTTGTACGATGAAGCCAAGAGCAGGCCGCTCTATATCGTCCGCGAAGCGCCGAAAGATCGTTGAATCCAGAATCGTTTTTATTTTGAATGCCCGTTCTCGGGCATTCGTGTCTTAAAGCAGGCGCAAATTGTCGATTGACGCGCCAACCTTAAAATTTAAGATTGGACTTGCTTTGGACGTTTTTAGCGCATTGGTTCAATGTAATAATTTAAGGTAATTGATAAGTGCAAAAACTTGTCAACGCGGCGAAATATGGAATAATATCGTTAATAAATTTTCTTTGCTGCGAGGCTTCATGCGTGTCTGCGTCTTGTCTGATGAAAACTTTGGGAATTACGACCCTCGGGAACTTCTACAAAATCACGAATGGAAAATGTACAACGTCAAACGCCCCGCGTTCGACTTCATCCGCGATATTGCCCAACGGGAAGAATACGACGTTTATTTAAACCTGTGCGACGGCGCGGCCGACGAGGACCGTCCGGGCATCGACGTGCCGCAGGCGCTCGAAGCGTTGAACCTGCCCTTCACCGGCGCGGACAGCGTTTTCTACGCGCCCACGCGCGAACAGACCCAGGTCGCCGCGCAGCGCAGGGGCATCGGTTTTCCGCGCGGTTTGGAGGCGCGTCAGGGCGAGCCGGTGGAAGAGATGGTCGAACGCGCCGGCTTGAAATTCCCCCTGATCGTCAAACATTACGAAAGTTATGCCAGCGTGGGCATGACGAAGGAATCGCGCGTCGAGACCATGCAGCAACTGCGGACGCGCTTCGATCTCATGTGCGGGCAATACGGCGGCGCGCGCATTGAGGAATTTGTGGACGGGCGCGAGTTCACCATCCTGATCGCGGACAACCCCGACAACCTGGACGAACCGTATGCGTACGATCCGCTCGAGATCATTTTTCCTGAAGGC
>JAANMT010000466.1_pt1 | contig 43901 bp, 33 predicted proteins | sample 7279711 | NCBI WGS metagenome assembly JAANMT01 (sample SAMN14094538, study PRJNA606508) | bioreactor metagenome | isolation source: A lab-scale SPAN reactor treating ammonium-rich wastewater day 1 | place: Ireland: Galway | collected 2017-01-16 | reverse complement strand
CGCGCCGTCCGAGGCGGTGAGCTGCGCCTGCTGGCTCCAGACCCCGCCATTGCGCGTGAAGACGTACGCCGAGCCCTGATCGGCATTCGCGCCGACGTCGTCTCCGGATGCCCCGACGATGGCGGTATCGCCCGCGGCGTTCAACGCGACGGAATAGCCGAAGACATCGCTCACCGCGCCGTCCGAGGCGATGACCTTCTGCTCCAGATAAATAAGCGGGTCAATTGTGAGGGGATACGCCGCGCCCGCGTCCCGCACGACGATGCGGATTTCCCCCGGCATGTAGACCAACTGCGCGTCCAGCGCCGCGCCGTTCGCGTCCCAGGCCAGCAGGTGGTCATAGCGCAGGGTTCTCCCGTCCTCGATGGGGAAGGACAGCCCGCGCTTATCCGCGTCCAGTGTGCCTGTCAGGTCGGTAGACAGACTCAGGCGCAGGGTGAGCGCGCCCTTCCCGGATGGGGCGGACTGGATCGTGAAGCCCTGCTGCAGACCGAAGGCGGTGGCGCGCCGCCATTCGGTGAGTTCCGGGCGGCGGTATTCGGTCTGGCGCTCGGTCTGGACTGTCTCCGCCGCGCTCAACTCGCTGACCTGGTTCCCGCGTCCGAAGCCGCTCAGCGAGACGCCCCAGTTGAAACCGGCGGCTTGCAGTCCGCCCGCTTCGAAGGTGAAATTCAGCCCGCCGGTCTGGCTTCCCGCGCCTGGCGGACGCGAGGTCGCGTCCAGCGCGGCGAGGAGCAGGTCCGATGGAATGGAGGCGTTCTCCTCCGCCGCCTGCGCGGGCCGCGCGGGCAGGAAGGTCAGCGCCAGCAAAAAGATGAGCAGTAACGAGACGGTCTTGCGGATGGCTGTTTTCATGGTTTTCTCCTTTGGCGGTTGGTGGAAGGCTGGTTGGATTTTTCTTCGCTGAATGCGGCGGCGAAGGGCAGGAAGGCGAGGCGTCGCGGTTCGGGCGTTTCCCGGCTTTACGGCACGCAGCCCTAAAGGACACGTTCCTACGGAACGTAGTACTCGACGATCAACTGCGGACGGGATGCGAGAGGCGCGTTCCCGCTGAACAGGCTGAGGTAGTTGGCGGCGGCGTTGTTGTTGTCGTCCAGTTTGAAGCGCAGGCGGATCTGGGTCAGGCCGCCGTTGGATGCCAGTTTGTTGATGAAGGCTTTGGCGCCGGTCAGATTGAGCGTATACCATCCGCCGTTAGGAGTCGGTTTGAGCGGGTCGACGGTCTTGTTGGCGACGGCCTGGAAATCGGCGGCTTGCAGGGCGGAAGTCCCAAACATTCCTTTCTTCACGTCAGCCATGAAACCCTGGAAGGTATTGACCGGGTTTCCGCCGCCGGTCACGCCCTGGCGCTTGACCTTGAGAGTGATTTTGGTGATGACGGCGTTATCGGGCAGGCTGGCGGTTTTGAAGGACAGGATGGCGCGGTATTGCTTCTTCGCCGCGTCGTCGCCGAGGCGGAAGGTCGCGGCGGCAGAATTGAGCGTTCCGCCCTTGTTTGTGTTCTCGCCCGATTCGAGGATCCAGCCGTCCTGCGCGCCAGCCGAGCGGAAGGTGGCGACGGAAGCGGACGTGGTTGTCAGTTTGGCGATGCGGTTCAAGTTCGTCACATTGCCATCGGCGGTCTGGGTGAAAGCGCCGCCAACATAGAGATCCGTTCCCACCGCCAGGATCACAGTCACATAATCGTTCAACCCTTTGTTGGCGAGCGCGTGCCAGGCGTTGCCGTTTAAGCGGGCGATATTATTTAGGTCGGTATACGCATGGTTCATGCTTGCTCCAAAGCCGCCGCCGACATATATATCTGCGCCTACGGCAGTCATCGCGAGCGCCTCGTTGTTTAAACCATTGCCGGGCAGCGGAGACCATGCCCCGCCGCTGAATTTGGCGACATAGTTCAAGTCCTTCACCGTGCCATCGGCGGTCTCGTGGAACGAACCGCCCACATACAGGTCGCTCCCGCTCACCGCGAGGACACGCACAGGGCTCTTCAATCCGCCGTTGGCGAGCGCCGACCACGCGCCGCCGCTGAATTTGGCGATGCATCTCAGATTCGTCACCACGCCGTCATCGGTCTCGGTGAACTCCCCGCCCACATACAGGTCGCTCCCGCTCACCGCGAGGGCATACACCCTGCCATTCAGTCCTTTGTTAGGCAGAGCCGACCATGCGCCGCCGCTGTATTTGGCGATGCGGTTCAGCCCTGTCACCAAGTCGTCGCCGGTCTTGGTGAAATCGCCGCCGACATACAGGTCGCCCCCGCTTACCGCAAGCGCTGCCACAAAATTGTTCAGCCCCTGATTGGCGAGCGGCATCCATGCGCCGCCGCTGTATTTGGCAATCCGATTCAGCGTGGTGCCGTTGTCGCCGGTCCGAGTGAAAGTGCCGCCGACATACAGGTCGCTGCCGCTCACCGCGAGGGCCCTCACCCCGCCATTCAACCCATTGTTGGCAAGCGACGACCATGCGCCGCCGCTGTATTTGGCGATGTGGTTCAGCGTCATCGTACCGTCAGCGGTCTGGGTGAAATCGCCGCCGACATACAGGTCGCCGCCGCTTACCGCAAGCGCTGTCACAAAATTATTCAGCCCATTGCGGGCAAGCGGCGTCCACGTGAGCGTGTCCGGCGCGGCAGGCGCGGCTGCGCTGGGCGTCAGGATCGGTCCGCGCAGCGCATCAAGCGTGACATCCCAACCGCGTAAATCAAAGACGCCGTGCGGGTTTGACGTCAGGTCAAGCGTGCCGTCAGGCTTGAGCAGCGACGCGGGATCGAGCGCTCGCGTCTGCGCGCGCTCCGTATCCGCAGGAAAAGCGTTCGATGCGGATACCGCACGCACGGGTTGACCCGCGCCGAACATGGCGGCGATGAGCGCCGCAAAAAGGAAGACCGAAAAAAACCTGGTTTTCATGTTTCTCCTTTTCCATTGATTTGTCGCGCAAGGCATCGCTGAAAACTTCATGCGCGTTTCACATCCCTTTCTGTGGAAGGCTGTCGGAAGCGTCGCCTTGCATGGGTTCGCGCAGCGCCTCCTCGATGTGGCTCAGCAGGTCGGGTAGATTCTCGCAAAAGACAACTTCCCCGCTTCGTACATTCTGCAAACGGCTGCGCCATTTCGACACAGCCGTTCCTTCGTTCACAGCCCAAATCCGCAGCGTGAAGAGATGCGCTTGCGCCTCGGCAGGGTTTCTCTCCGCGCTCATGGACGTCTATCCCTTGCGGTTGAAGACCACGAACAGAACCATGAAGATCGCCGCGATGATCATCGGCGGACCGACCTGCGCGAAGGTCGAGATACCGTTCATCAATTGCCAGACGAAGATGATGACGTGCCCCGCCTCGGCGAAGACCAGCGCCCAGATCATTTTGCGGAGCGCGGCGGTGTCCGACCAGATCAGCCAGGCGGCGAAGGCGATGACCAGCACCACCTGACCGTAGAGCATGGTCAGCGCGGCGTCGGGCAGGCGCGTCTGAAAGGCGGACTCGGCGACGCGCGGGGCGAAGAGAAACAGGATTCCGACGATGGCGGTGTAGATGGTGAAGACCAGCAGGGTATTGCGTAACGCTTTCATGAGAACCTCCGAAGAACTATGGATTTGACGACTATCCATAGTGTACGGATGGAGCGTTTCAAAAGCGTTTCGTCTCAAAAAACAGCATTAGATATGGAGACGGGGTTTGATATTCGGTTTTCGATATTCGTTATTCGGGAATCGGTAATTGGTGTTTATTCGTGTCAATTCGTGGATGCGGTTGGGGTATTGCCCACCTCAACCTACAAATATCCCCGCTTCTTCGCCCACTCCAACGCCTGTGCCAGCAGGGACGCGGCATTCCCCGCCTCCGCCGACAGCGCTTGTGCGAGCAGTTCATCCCCCTCCTTTTCAAAGACCTGCTGATGCGGCTCCTTTAACTTGCGCGCGTATTCCAGCGCCTCGTCAACGCGCAGGGCGAGCAGGTTTAGGTCAATCAGCGTCCACAGGGCGAGCCAGCGAAAGGGATACCCCGCGCCCCACATCTCCAGCGCGGACTGGCTGAGCGCCCGCGCCTGGCGCAGGTCGTTCCGCTTCCACGCCGCCCAGCCCAGGTTGGCGCGCGCCGCGGCGACATATACCAGGAAGCCTTCGCGCTCGCTCAACGCCAGCGCGCGTTCGGCGCAGGTCTGGCAATCCTCCACCCGTCCCGCGCCGCGATACGCCGCCGCCAGATAGGTGACGCTCATCAGTTGCAGTTCCACGTAGCCGATCTGCTCCGCCAGCCTGAGTCCCTCGCCGAGATAATGAATCGCCTCGTCAAAATCCCCGCGCAGGAAATGACAAAAGCCATAGCCGAAGTTCGTCCGCGTCTGCAACTCCAGGTTGTCGGTCTGCGCGCTCGTCTCCAGCGCCAGTTTGGAGTAGCGCATGATCTCGTCGTTGACTTGGTAGCCGTCGCGGCGAAAGTAGGCGGTGGGGAGCAGGAAATAATACTCGCCCAGTTTTTCCAACTCGCCGAGACGCTCCACCACAGGGCGGATGGGCGTCAGCGCGGCTTCGAGCGCCTCCACGCGATTGGCGTCGTACTCGACCCACACGCGGTCAAACTGGACCTTCAGCCAGGCGCGCTGCCAGTCTTCCGCCTCGGACGGTTCGCCGAGCGCCGCCTCCGCCTGCGCGAAAAGATTCAGCCCCTCTTGCAGGTCGCCGTGACTCGCCTCGGCGCGGGCGAGTTTGCCCAGGACGCGCGCCCGCGTCAGCCCGTCCGACGGCTCGATGAGCGTCAGCGCTTCTCTGTATCGTTCGAGCGACTTTTTGTTGTTGCCCATCTCGTAAAGTTCGCCGAGCGCCTCGCAGATTTCGCCCGCCGATTTCTTGTGCGCCTCCGTCTTGATGCCGACCTTTTCTTTGAGCAGTTCCAGCGCGCGCTCCAAATGCGCCACAGCGTCGGAGTTGGCAAAGACCCGCCGCGCCGCCTGCGCCGCGCGCCGATACGCCTCCACTGCCCCCGCGGACTGCCCGCCCGCGTCCCAGTGACGCGCGATGACGGCGGGATCCTCCCGCTCCGCCTCCAACGCCTCGGCGATTTTGCGATGGAGCATCTGCCGCCGCGGCGCGCTCAACGCCTCGTACGCCGCCTCCTGCAATTTTCCGTGCGTAAAGTTGTAGGCGTCCGCCTGTTGGATTTGGATGACGCGCCGCAGCCACAACTCGTCCAGCGCCTGCACCAGCGCCGACTCGTCCATCTGGCTGGCGCGCGCCAGAAGCGGATAGCGAAACTCGCGCCCGATGACGCCCGCCACGCCCACCAGTTCGCGCGCCGCCGTCGAGAGTCCGCCCAGCCGCCGCGTCAACACTGACCGCAACGTTTGCGGCATCCCCGCCTCGGAGATTTTCCCGCTGCGCAGCGTCTCCACGATAAAGAGCGGGTTGCCCTCGGTCTGACGGAAGAGTTCGTCCTTCTCCGCCGCCGCCAAGTCCCTGCCCAGCACGTCCCGCGCCAGCAGACCCAGTTCGGGCTTGTCCAGCGGCGCCAATTCCAGTTCGTGCAGTTGTCCGCGCTCTTGCAGAGACAGCCGCAGTTGGTTGAGCGGATGCGCCTCGTCCAGTTCCTCGACGCGCGCCGTCATCAAAATCATCAGCAGCGCGTTGGCGTCGTAGCGCATCAGGTAATGGACGATTTCGAGCGTCTCGCGGTCGCTCCATTGCGCGTCGTCCAGCATCAGCAGGCGCGGCGCGCCCGACCCCAGCAAGCCCCGCGCCACCGCCTCGAACAGCCTGCGCCGTTCCCACTGCTGTCCGCTCGACGGCGCGCCGTCCGCCGCGTCCTCGGGCAGCAGGCGCGCCAGTTCATGCTTCCACAGCGCCTCCAGCCCCGCCCGCTCCTCCCCGATTTCGGGCGTCCGCAGCCAGGCGACGATGGGCGCGAAGGGCAGATTTCCCTCCGCGGCGAAACATTCGGCGCGCGCCGCGCGGATTCCCTGACGCCGCGCCCACTGCATCAACTCCGACGCCAGGCGCGTCTTGCCGATGCCCGCCTCGCCCAGGATGACGACCAGCGCGGCTTTCCCTTTTTGGACGGAACCCCACGCCTCTTTCAAGCGACCCCATTCCTGCTTCCGTCCGATCAGCCGCATCTGCTCCGACGCTTTTTCCTCGCGAACCTCCGCCCGCGCGCTTTGCTCCGCGCCGAGCAACCGTTCGTAAAAGGACTGGATCTCCTGCGACGGCTCGACGCCGAGTTCGCGCTTCAAGGTGGTGGCGCAGGCGTAATAGACTTGCAGCGCGCCCGCGCGGTCGTCCATCAGCGCGCGCAGACGCATGGACTGGAGATAGGCGCCCTCGTTCAACGCGTCGGCGCGGATGAGACGGTTCGCGGCTTCGACGGCTTCCTCGTAGCGGCGCGCCTCTTCGAGCGCCTTTGTCAACTGCGCCAGCGCGCCCAAAAATTCCTGCTGAAACTCCTCGCGCATCAACAAGACCCAATCCTGATAATGCCCAGGCAGCAACTCGCCGCGATAGCAGCCGACCGCCTCCTGCAAATGGCGGATGCGCGTCTCGTCGTCCTGCGCGGCGCGGGCGGCGGTCAACGCGGCTCGAAACTGGAGCGCGTCCACGTTCAGGTTTGAAGCGTCGCGCCAGCGGATCGTCTGCCCGTCCAACTCCAACAGCGCGTCGGCTTCGGGCAGGGCTTTTTTGAAATAATGAAAGAGATTGCGCAGATTCGTGCGCGCCTGTTCGTCCCCCGTCTCGGGCCAGAAAAGATACGCGACCTGCCTGCGCGTGAGCGCCGCGTCCGCGTGGAGCGCCAAATACGACAGCAAAAGCGCCAGACGCTCGGAGCGCAGCGCCTGCGCCTCCCGCCCGCCGTATCGGACGCTAAACCCGCCGAGAAGTTGAACTTCCAAAGTGGATGGCCGCATGTTTTTTCGATAAACGCGTCAGTTTATAACGTTTAATATAACCCAAAACTCCGCAAGCCGCGCCGTTTGTGGATTGATGGATTTTACAATGCGACTCGCTATTTCGTTTGTAGATATGCTTGTCAGGCATTTTCCTTAAGCGTATAATCGCCCTCAGCAGGATGGCTTTGTTTTCCCTTCAATTTTCGCTATTCTGCTGGATCAATCTCAACTGTTGGGCCGTCCCTTTGAATAAGAAAGGAGCTAAAAAATGTCAGATCAGGTGCAATGTCCAAATTGTGGGGGATACAAGATCAAGACAGTCGAAGTAAAAAACATCTTCGCAGAAAGGGCGATATCTTTGGATGAGCGCAAACAGAGAGCGATTGCTTTTCTCAAGATGCTTCCTGCTTCTATTGTGCTTGCTGTCATATCTTTCTTTTCAATAAAAACTTTTGACTCTATTATGTCGGCGTATTTTTGTAGCTCTAGTATTATTGTAGTGGCCTTGTTCTTAATACTCGCCTCAATGTATACAAAGACAGAGAGAGTTCGCACTGGGCAAATATATAATTACTATTGCTATCTCTGCGGATATAAATGGTCATGGGAAACAGGAACACCCTTACCAAAAGTTGATGTTCGTCCTGACTTAATTCTTGCAGGCGAACAACGATTGAAAGAAGAGAGAGAGCAAGACGCAGCCGCGCATGAAGCGGCAGAGAATGCTCTACGTCGAGGAGGCTTAAGATGACAATCTATGAAACGAATCTTTTAATCGGGTGAACCGTCTACCGATAAAAAACAGCGCCAAGAGTAGCAAGCAGGGCTTCGGCAGCTCCGAGAAGCATTTCCCTCGCTTCGAGTTTTTCCTGCTCCCAAATCGGAAATCACACATCCCCAAACAGCGCTGACCAGCAGTCGTCCCTTCCAGCCAGCAGGGTCAGTCCCTCGCGGAGGGGTCTCTCGCACGGAGCCGCCTCGACTGCTTTCGCCGCGCTTTCCGCTGCGGGGGAAAAGTAGGCGAACCACTCGCAGTGCAAGCTGCCCTCCTCCTGCCGCATGAAAACCGCCATCTCCGCGGGTCTGCCCGCCGATTCGAACAGCGGCTGGAAGATCTGTTTGATCTCTTCGGATGGGATATCCGCCCACATCCCATCGCCGAGGGGTTTGAAGCGCCATGTCATGAGACGTCGTTCCATCAACCTTTTGATGCGCGCGGGCGTTGCTGTCCGCGCGGCGGGATAGACGATCTGCTGTCCGCGACAGTATAACCGAGATTCGAGCAGGCGCCTGTCGCGCGGCAGGGACGAAAAAGACGGTTTTGGGCAATCTATCGGGGCGGATTACTTCCGCGCTGCCAGCCAACGTTCGCTCAATTGTGAGACGGAATGAAAACCAGTTTCGTTCAGCCACTCGCGATAGGTTTCGAACGAGTGCGCCGTTCCGCCGCTGTTTGCTTTCATGCCCGTTGAGTCGCAACCACAGGCTTGCGCGATTTGTTCGGCGGTGGAGGGATTCTCCGCGAGCGGCGTGAACACGTCGAGTTGCAGGGCGATGCGGATGAACTGCGGTTTGAAGATGCCGCCGAAGAGATCGTAGATCAGATCGGGGTTGGGGAGAGCGGTCATTTCATTTTAAGGAAGGATCGGGCGCTTCAAATAAAGTGACCTGCAACCCATCGGGATCCTGGAGGCGCGCGTTGACATCGCCCCACGGCGTGACAACAGGCGGATGCACAAGCGTCGCGCCGTGCGCCAGCGTCCGCTTCAACGCGGACTGGAGGTCTGGCACCTGCAACGCAAAGCGGACCTGCCCGCTGACGCGTTTACCCGCTTCGAGTTCGTCAATCACCTCCGCCTGCCGTTCATCGAACAGTTCGAGCGCGGCTTGTCCCATTTCGAGCATGAGCGCGCGTCCGCCGTCGTTGTTCCAGACAGCGGCAGGTTCCATGCCGAGACCGTCGCAATAGAATTTGACCAGCCGCTCATAATCGTTTGTTGTCAACGCGACGCGTAATTGAAGAACGGGACGATTTGATTCGGACATGTCAGCCTTCCTTTTTTCGTTTCTCTTTGAAGACTCAACTCCTGCGATCCTCAATTCTTCGGCGCGCTCAATTCGATCTGGATGTTATCGGGGTCGCGGAGCGTTACCACGCGCATACCTGTATCACCCAGGTCCTCGATCTCGCCGTGAGGGACATTGCGCTCGTCCAGAATTGTCACGGCTCTCTCCAACTCCGCGAGGCTTGCCACGCTGAGGCAAAGATGATCCAGCCCGACGCGGTTCTCGTCGAAGCGATCGTCCGTTGACGCGCGAGTCGGATCAGGCGCGGGCTTCACAGCCAGTACCAGACTGCCGTTGCCAAGCATACGAACCTCGCCAAACTCTGCAAGGACTTGGAATCCCAGCAGGTTGACATAAAAGTCGCGTGATCGTTCGCTGTCCGTCACGGTGAGCGCGAGATGATGGACTGCGCCCGTCTTGATTGTGGTCATGGTTTCCTCCAGTTAAATTGATCGAATTTCTGTGCGGACGTTAGAGAATGTCCGTTATGCACCGCTACGCCGTACGGCAAACTTCAGTTTGCTCTTTACGGCGCACGATGTTATGTAGTACGGCAAACTTTTGCAGAATAACAATTAATCTTAGCAATCCGTTTTGAACCACGGAGACACCGAGTCACGGAGTTTTAATTTCTCTGTGTCTCCGTGTCTCGGTGGTTTTCCTTTGACGCTTCCAAGCCAAGTTTAGCGCTCGATTAATTTAGTAAAGTACAACAGTTTGCTCTTTGAGATGCAAAGTGAACTTTGCGGTACGAACCGATTCATGCTCCTCCTTTTTCCAGCGCGAAGCGAATCGCCTCGTCAATGGTCATTGCCGCTCCTGCCTCCCACAGGGATTGAAAATCCGCTTCTGCCGCTTGTGATTTCAATACGCCTATCGTTCTTTCGTATTCCGTCTGTTCGACTTGCATGAGCGGCAGGTTGGATCGTTCGCGCACGGACGCGGCCGCGCCCAACAGACGGATGCCGTCCTGCGATTCGATCAGCGGCGCGAACCCCTCCAAAAGGGACGGCACAAAATGCGCGTCCTTGCGCTCTCGTTGAAACGTCAGCCCATCCAAAAACTGGCGCCGCGCCTCGGGCAGGTTTCCCATCTCGAAGGCGATCCGCCCGAACGCATCGAATACGCCTGTGGCGACCAATTCCCTTTCAACGCCGTCCAATAACTTTCTGGCTTCTCGAACGACATCTAACGCGCGTGGAAGTTCGCCCCGCTGTTGCAGTTGGCGCGCCAGCGCAGACAGGGTCAGGATCAGGCAGCCGCGATCTCCCAATTCGCGGAATTTTTCGGCGCTTTGTTCACAAGCTGAACGTGCCTGTTCAATCTCCCCTTCGTTGTGCGCGGCGATGCCGAGCGCGCGCAGGGCGGTGGCGACCCCGTGCTTGTCTTCCAGTTTGCGATACAGGGATACGCTTTCTTCCGCGCGGGAAATCGCCTCGACGTACAGGCGGCGATCCAGCGCCACCTCCGCCAGATTTTCGAGCGCGCCCGCAATCTCGCGTTCGTTTTCGGCTTCACGGAACAGCGCAAGGCTCTCGCGATACAAACTTTCGGCGCGCGCAAAATCGTAGCGCTTCAACGCGATGGACGCCAGCGGACCCAGCGCCTGCCCGATGGCGAGAGTATCGCCCAGACTGCGAAAGAGTTCGAGCGCTTCGCCATAGTGTTGTTCCGCTTTTTCAAGATCGCCGTCGAACCATTCGAACACAATGCCTTGCGCCGTGAGCGCACGCGCAAGCCCCGCCTTGTAATCAATTGCCCGCGCCAGCGTCAACTCTTCATCCAGCCTTCTCTTCGATTCTTCAATGTCGGATTGGCGCAAGGCACATGCCGCCGCGCCGAGCAGTGCATCCACGCGGGCGCGCGAGGGCTCAGAGCCAGCGGTCTTTTGCAGCATCGTCTCCAGCCAGCGGCGCGCTTCGGTGATATGACCGCGCGTATCCCAAAAGTCAACGAGCGCCGCCGCGATCCGCAAGCCCAGTTCTGGTTGGGCGTCTTGCGACCATTCAAGCGCGGCGCGCAGGTTATCGTGTTCCGTTTCGAGCCGCGACATCCACTCCGCCTGCCGCCGCCCGCGCAGTTCGGGTTGCGCCGTTTCGGCGTAGTTCAAAAAATAATTCAGGTGCTGGTCGCGGAAAAGACGCGTCTCCTCCGAAACCATCAACATCTCGCGCGCGTATTGCCGCGTCGTCTCCAACATGCGAAAGCGGACGCCGCCCGCCGACTCTTCCATGTTGACCAGCGACTTGTCCACGAGATGCGTCAGCAAATCGAGGACGTCGAACCCGCTTCCTTCGCGGACGCAAACCTGCTCCGCCGCTTCGAGCGTCCACCCGCCGACGAAGACCGCCAGTCTGCGCAACAAGCGCTTCTCCTCCTCCGAGAGCAAATTGAAACTCCAATCAATCATGGCGCGCAGAGTCTGCTGGCGAGGCAGGGCGGTGCGCGAACCTCCCGTCAGCAGATGGAAGCGGTCGTCGAGCCGCGCGGCGATCTGTTCCACGCTCAAAGCGCGGACGCGCGCCGCCGCCAACTCGATCGCCAGTGGAATGCCGTCCAAGCGGGAGCAGATTTGGGCGACGAAAGAAGCGTTGTCGCCCGTCAGTTGAAAGCGCGGCTTGGCGAGCGTGGCGCGTTCGGCGAACAGTCTCACCGACTCGAAGCGCGCGAGTTCCTCCAGCGACGCGGGGCGTTTGTCGTCGGGCAGGGACATCGAAGGGACGTGCCATGCCATTTCTCCCTGCACGCCCAACGCTTCGCGGCTGGTGGCGAGGATTTTCAACTCAGGCGCGGCGCTCAACAAGGTTTCGACGAGTTTGGCGACTGCTTCGATGAGATGCTCGCAGTTATCGAGGATGATGAGCAGTTTTTTGCCGCGCACGCGTTCGATGAGCGCCTGCGTGATGGATTTGTCCTGCGGCTCGCTGGCTTCCAGCGCGGATAGGATCGTCTGCGGGACGAGGCTGGGGTCGGCGAGAGGCGCGAGGTCCACGAACCAGACCCCATCGGCGAATTGATCGAGCAAGTCCGCCGCCGCTTGCAGAGACAGGCGCGTCTTCCCCGTGCCGCCCGAACCCGTCAGCGTGACGAAGCGATGAGCATGAAGCGCTTTTTTGATCTCGGTCTTTTCTTTTTCGCGCCCGATGAAACTGCTGGTTTGCGCGGGGAGGTTGTGGCGGGCGGCGTCCAATGCGCGGAGCGGCGGGAATTCGGAGGGCAGTCCCTCGATCAGCAGTTGAAAGATCTGTTCGGGATGATTCCAATCTTTGAGCCGCCGCGCTCCCATGTCGAGCAGGGATACCTCGTTGGGGAGATCGTTTTGGATGAGTTCCCGTGTCGCAAGTGAAACGAGCGTCTGCCCGCCGTGCGCCGCCGACATGAGCCGCTGGAGCCTGCTCATGGTGAGGAAGCCGCGATAGTCGCCGCCCTCCTGAAGTTCCGCCTCGCCCGTGTGGATTCCCATCCGCACTTTGGCGACTGCCGCTCCCCATGCTTCGCCATGCAAATCCTTTTGCGCTTTCACCGCCGCGCGCAAGGCATCACCCGCCGAGTGGAACGCCGCGCAATACGCGTCGCCGATCACCTGAAAGATGTATCCGTGATTGGACTCGACGGCGGTTTTCAAGATGGCGTTGTGGCGCGCGTGCGCAACGGACATCTCGGCAGGTTGTTTCTGCCATAGGCGCGTACTGCCCTCGATGTCGGTGAAGAGGAAAGTAACTGTGCCGTTGGGTAAAGATCGGCTCATTGGTTTCCTAAATTTATATTTCACGCTATTTGCTGGCTTGCAACCCATCCCGCAATTGACTCGCGAGACTCGACAACTCATCCAACTCGGATTCATTCAGACTCGACCACGGCGCGTGGTGTTTTGTCCATTCCACGCTAAGCGATGGGAAGACTGATCCTGCTTCATCGCGCACGCGGATTGGGTAAAACCGTTGAGGCGAGCGCATTCTTTTCACTCTCCGATCACTTCGATCTCCCGCCACGCCACCCATGAGGAGCTTTGTGTGGTGATAACTCTGATATAACGGATGTTGACAAGAGGGACGGGCGGCTTAAAATCCAAAACGTCGGAATCTTTGGTAAAACCTTTGAACTCATGAATGAGCGTAAGACTGTTTGTGTCTGCGCCAGCCCAGATTTGGTGGACAGTATCCCCTTCGGGATATTGAGCAACGAGGAGGCGAATTGCGCTGATAGTGGAAGGGTTGCCGAGGTCAATTTGAATCCACTGGCTCGGACCGGCACCCGAGCTCCAAATGGTTTCAGGGGAATTGTCAACAGCGTTAGACGGCGGCTGATCTGCCAGAAAATTGGAGGCTGAAACTAGTTTTCCGTGCGCGACGTTTACTCCGATGTTCGCGCCCCCAGCACACGGGTCCGGACGCGCAGCAGGCGATAATGCCTGTTCGATTTTTCCGCGTTCCATCTTTGCGTTAAGGAAATCCGGCTGTTCCAACGTGTCCCAAGTCCAGAAGAGCCAGCCGTCAAATCCGTATTCACAAGACTCGATTTGCCAGTCGACAAAACGCTGCGCGGCGGCATCCACCGAGGCAAACCGCGTTACCTCGCCGCCAAACTCGCCCATGATGACTGGTTTTTCCCGCATGTCTTTCAAGCCAAAGTTATCCATATACTGTTTCAGGTTCAATTCAAAGCCGGGGTAGGCGTGCAGGTCAATGAAATCAAGTTGCGATTCCCAAATGGCTGGCGCGCTGACCGCGTAACGCGGGTCGCCAATTCGAGACGGGTGCGGCTCCTGCGGGTGAAAGAATCCCACGCTGACCAGCGCGGTCGGATCTACTTCAAGAATCGCGCCGCGCACTGCATTCAGCCAGAAGACGTTGTTCTCTTCGATCATCTTCACTTTTTCGTCCGCGCTGGACATATCGTATGTCTTTCCGTTGGCGGTCGTCACCTTGCCAGTTGTAAAGGACAGCGGCGGTTGATCCATATCATAGAACATTTCATTCCGTAATTGATATGAGAAGATATATTCCGTCGGCGCGCCCTGTTTGATCAACTCCCTTGCAAAATCCTGGAAGAAGACCTGGTTCGCCTTCAACCCTGCAGGCGGAAGGAAATTGGCGTTCATCAAAGCAAAGGTATCACAGCAACCCGCGCTCAAGATCTGCCCCCACTTTCCGCCAGGAATCCAATCCAGCGTGAACATCACATAGATTTGATTCGTCTCCGCGATTTTCAAAAACTCGACGATATTCTTGATATACGCGGAAGAAAAGCCCCCACTCGCGGTCCCCATTGTGTCTGGGCTGAGAAATACGCGCACAACGTTGTATCCGTCATTGTGCATCTTCGCCAGATCGCCCGAAACCCGCAGGGAGTTGTATTGCCCTGGGTCTAATAACGAATGTCCAAATGTGGACGAACCGTCCATTTTCGTTTGTGGAGCCAGCCTGACGTAGTTCATCCCACGCGGGATGAATTTCTCTCCCGTTTCACGGTTATAGAATTCGCCCACCCCGTTCACAATGCGGATGGCGATCTGATGTTCAGGAAGAGGCGGCGCGTTGGTAGGCAGAACCTGCGTTGAGGGCGTGTTTGTATTCGCGGGCAGAGGAGTTGCGGCTGCATCTCCCTGCGGCAAGTTGCAGGCGGAGAGAAGGACGATCACAAGGATGAACAACAACCATAGCCTCTTCATTTCTACACCTTTATTTGAAAGTTAACCAGACTCCCACTGCCAATGCAATTAAACCAACGATGAGATTGACCAGTCCGCGCGCGCGGTAGCCGAAATCTGTCCACTCGCTTCTTTCTTCGGGACGGTGGGCGCTGCCTGCGATCAAGCGGATCAAACCGAACAGCAGGGTGAAAAAGCCGAACATGATAAGCAAGGCGCCCCAGCCGCGCGAAGAACCGACCAGCCCCGCCAAAAATTTTCCAGCCGCGCCAGGACTCGTCCATTCGTAGAAGGCATAGAATAGGACAAGCGCCCCAAAGAGCAGAATCATCACGCCGAACAGACGCGCGGGCAGACCTGTAAAGTTTTCCCTGCGGCTGTATAAGCGGTTGAACATTTCGATCTTTCCGCTGGCAATTGTTTCGATGCCCAGGGCGATTCCGAACAACCCGAAGAGACCCATCGCCAGCGGAATGAGTTGCGGCATGTTAAACTTTTCAGCGGCGAAAACCATTCCGCCCGCGATGACGAACGCAAAGATGCCGAGTTTCCCGACAAAGTTCATGAGAGGTTCTCCGTTACGGACTGCGGCACTCGTATATGGGGACAACGCCAGGAATCTCCACCCAGTTGCATCCGTTGGCGATGCAGGCTCTCTGCTCGGTGAAGGATGAGCAACTGACGGTCACTCTGCCGCAAGCCTGTACGACGATATCCGCAAGAACAGGCGTGCGGATGGATGTGTCGCCGTCGTTCTGCTGGACGACAACTTGATATTGCAGGGTGGCTTGCTCGAATGGGACTCCGCCAAGCAGGGAAGTTGGGTTGAGCGTCGCTTCGTAGAGATCGCCGCCGATGGATTTCATGCCAAGGCTTTGAAATTCACTGGAGGAATTGCCCGTTGCAAAGCGATAGAACAATACAACGACTTTGATTCCGTTCGGCGCAGTGGCGCGGGCAAGAATAGTAACTTCATTCGTCCCACAGGAAGATTCGCCGAGATAAACAAGATTCGTGGAGACTCGTTCAACGGTCACGCCGCCTGTGGGTTGGGGCGTTGGAGTCTCCGTCGGGGTGGAGGTGGGAGGGAGAGTCGCTGTCAGCGTGGGGATGGCTGTATAGGCGGCGGCAGGCGTCTCGGTGGAAAGAGGCGGGGGCGCATCGTCAGGAATCCGCTCTTCGACGAGGAAGACGGTCGTTTGGGCGAAGTCGCTCCAGATGCCAGACGAATCCTGCGCCCTCACATGGATGAGATTCTTCCCAGCGATCAGGCGCGGACAGATCGTGTCCAATACGGCGAGAGTCTGTTTGGAATCAGACAGGGGTTCAGTGAAAGCAAACGCGCCATTGGCATACACCTCAAAAGCGGCAATGCCATTGGGCGACGCGCCATGCGCGATCAGATGACATGGGTTGGGCGGATAAAAAACCGTGTCGGGCAGGGGCATATCGAACCAGGCTTGCGGCGCGGACGCGGCTGGCTGTTCTGGCAGGTTACATGCGGCGAGAAGCAGGCAGAGGAGGAAGGAAAGGGTGCGTTTCATATTTCGCCTTCCTATGGGCAGTTATAGGGATGACAGGATTGCATCCACGCTTCGCCCAGCGGACCGACCTGAGCGCTATCGCCCGTAACGGCTTTATCGCTGAAGCCTGTGCCTTCGGGGAATTCAAATTTGCACGCGCCGCCTGCGTTGATATTTGCCAGCGCGCCTTGATACAGCAGATACCAATCGTCGAAGTGTTCGGGTTTCCAGCCTTGTTGAACGAATTGCTTGTGCCCCGCCAGCCAGAAGGGATGAGGCTCAAGGATGATGGGAATGACGGTTGACTCGCCAGGCTGTAGGTTGGGGAATGCGCTCGCGCCGCTGAAGAGCTTGCCTTCGATGGGAACGCCGCTCCATGAAAAGCCTGCCTGTGTCGTAAACTGTTGACCGATGTGCGAGTCGTTTGTGGCTTGGGCATTGATGGAGACGTTGCATGATTTCGGTTCAGGAAAGTCTGCGCCTGTGGTATTGGGTCGGCGCGTGACCTGCACCTGCACTACGGCGGGGGCGGGCTGTCCGCGCGGGTCGGGTTTGGTGATGATGTACGATGGCAGGCAAAGTTTTTTATAGCCCGCCTCTTCCGCTTCGCTCGTACAGGAGGAGTTGCTGGCGCTCTGCTTGACCTGTTCCAGACTGTAATCTATGCCCTTGCGGATCACATCCTTGCAATCTTCAGGACAGGGGATGCCCTGATCTTCGAGTTGTTGGGCGGCGAGTTCCACCAGATTATCTTTTCCGATTTCGGTGAGCTGGTCGAAATTGGGAAGCGACGGCGGCAACCCTGCGTAGGTTTTCGCGGCGGTGACAGCGGCAACCGCGATGAAGTGACAGGCATCCTTCACTTGTTTTTGCCCTTCGCCGATCGCTTCCGAGGCAAGTTTTGCCTGAATGCACAGCGGATTCAATTTCTCCACCAGGTCAGTCACCCAATCGGATAATTTGTTATACAGACCCGATATGAAATTGAACGCATCTTCAATGGCGTTTGAAAGATCGCTTAGAAAATCTCCGCTGCCGCCCTGATCTGGTTCTGGGCAAAGCGCTGTGCCTGGAACAAAACCCGCCCACGGAGAACCTTGCGGCGACTTGTTCTCCACCACCACAACGCAGAATTGATATTTATATTCTGGCACATGCACGCCCGTAAAGTTAAGTATCTTCACGTCGAAGTAGGTTTGATCTGGCACGGGAATCACGGGGAATGAAATCTTGATCTCGCCGTTGGGATCGTAGGCGATCTTCACAGTATTCGACGGCGCGCCTGCGGGCTGTCCGTTCGTGACGGGCAACACGCGCACAAAGTACGTCGTCACGCCTTCCGCTGAAGTGTTTTGTGAGCACGGGTCGAAGTTCGCCAATTCAGGCGCGCCTCCCAGTTCGATCATGCCGCTGTTCCACGCAGGCATGGTCACTGCCTGCCCGCCTGGGGCGTCCAGTTTTTCGGGCGAGTACGGCGAAAAAAATACGGGCGTCTGGTCGAGCATGTTTTCAAACGGCGAAAGCGCCGCCGACTCGACCTTCGGCTTCAACAGCGCAAAATCAATCTCGAATGTGTGCGGCGAATGTAGCGCGCCGCTGCCGTTGGTCTTGCCTGTCAACAACAGGCAGGCAGGGTTGAACAACGCCTCCGATTGAAATGGCGCGCTCGCTACCTGCCAGACCCCGTCTGCCGCGTTCGTATCCGTGCCAAAGCGGAAGGTCTCCATGCCATAGCCTGTCCCCTTTTCAACCAACCACGGATACTTGCCCTTGCTGACATCGTACACCCCGCGCACTTCCAACTTCGTCGAGAGAAACAAATAAGGGACAGACGCATCAAACGACGCTGGAGGCTGGTTCGCCTTAAACGACTTTTCAAACGTCCCAAGCCTGGTCGCGCCTCCATTGACCAACCCCCAAACTTCTCCCCGCATCGAAATATCGCCGACATAATTCGGCAGGAGCGCGTCCGCCACCTGACCAAAATCAATATTGTCCGACCGTTTCAGGTACGTGAAATCGTCCGCTGGAAATCTCCGCCACGCCCCATCGTTGATGGACAGATACAGGTAATAACGATCCACGCTCATGGGAATTAGGGCAAGCGATTCTATCGGCGTGGATTCGCCCGCGCAGTTCGAGTCGGCGGCTGTGACGCTCACCAAATTACTTGCCGCTTCTCCATCGGCATCGAACGCGGCAACGTAGTAATGGTACAAGCCGTAGAGATTTGAGTCCTGATGGGAAAGAATTCCCGTCCCCTCATGGGCAGGGAGGGAAGTCAACCTGGTGAAAGAGATCGCGCCTGGGTCAAGGCGGTATACATTGAATCCGTCTTCGTCCTCAGAAAAATCGTCAATGGACAAAGTCGCCGCGCATCCCTGCCCTGAGACCGTCAACGTGGGCGCATCCACCGAAGCGGGAGCATTTAACCGCGTCAGGCTCATCAGCGCTTTGGCGGCAATGGACGGTTTGGAAGAGGTAATCGGCGCGCCGATATGAATGAAAATTTCCGTTCCAATCGGGAGCGAGGTTGCATCCGCAAGCGACGGATTCCAGCGCAGTAGATCCTCCACAGTGACGTTATACCTGGTCGCAATGACTGGGAACGAGTCTCCCTCCTGCGCGGTGACGATGATTACAAAACCAGGGTCAGGGACCCCCTCGATGTAAACCGCGTTCGAAATCGCCGACTGTCCCCGATCGTCATAGGCGCGCACCATCAGCATGTGCCGCCCGAGCGTCTTCGGCGACCAATCCCAATAATGGACGAGCAACCCAAGCCCGTCTTCAGGGGCAACATAGGTTTCATACAATTCCCCATCCGCCCAGAGTTCCATGCGGGCAATCGGACCATCCGAAATTGCCTCCCCGCGCACCGAGAGTCCCGCGCTGATGGGATACGACTCTCCATCGGGAGGTTCGGTCAACGAGACCAGGATTCGATTGGTGAATTTTTGGGAGGGTATCGCTGGTTGACTTGTGTTCGGCAGTCCACATGCCGCGCTGAACACGACAGCCAGAAAGAGCCTGATTAACTTCCAACGGCGTTTTTCATGGGCCATTTTTCCGAACTCCTTCACGCTCCTCAGAACCAGGAACTTTGCTGGTCTGAAAAAATCCCTGGCGACGGTCATTTAGACCCTGGCTGGCAGGTCGTGGATGCCGCGCGCTGGGCGGCGTGCGCTCTTCGCGAAACGCGCATGTTAGGCGCTGGAGGACGCCGCTTACGCGCTTTTATGAAACGCCGACGATCGTTCGTTTCTGCGCCCATTGGGCGCAGAAAGACGCGAGTTCGTCTTCGCTCAAAAATTCACGCGCCATGCGGAAGAGGATCTGCTCCTCTTTTTGGAAGTGTCCGCGTGTGGCTTGAATCATTTGCTTCGCGAGGACGCGGGCGGAGTCGAGTTCGGTGGCGGCTGCGATCTTGCCGAGCAGATCGGCGGTCTGGTTGTGCTCGAAGCGCATGACGGCGAGCGGTCCGCTGTGCGCGCCGAGGCAGGGTTCAAGGGCGTTGAAGAGTAGTTCGTCTTCGATGTTTGCGTAGGATTCGAAGACGGAGGCAGAGAGGGCGATTCGGCGCTGGGGGCGTGGAGCGAATCGAACGCGGGGAAGGCATCTTCGACGCGCGCGAGTATAAAATAATATACGTCGTGTTCGCCGAGGAGCGCGTGTGCGATCAACATAATATCCCGCGTAGTTTGCGCTCTCTAGCGCCGACCTGGCGCGCCGTCTGGCGTTTGAGAACGCCAGGCGCGCGCGGCCTCACGGAAATACGACTCGCCCGCGCAGGGCTTGCATAGCGTCGTTCCCTCTCGAATGATTTCGCGCTGGTTGATGATCTCCTCGCCGCAGACTTCGCAGTTAACGCGCAGGCCCGCCCGCCCGATGATCTCCCTGATGGGGACGGTCAACTCGACGGTTTGCCAGTCGAACATCAAGTCGTCGGGGAGGCTCTGGTAGCCGATGAGTTGCGCTTCCCACCTGTTTTTCGCGGACGGGGCATAGTCCCGCGCCAGTTCGCGGACATTTGGGCGCGGGGCTATGCGGATAGTCTTTTCGGTGCGCGAGTCGACGAGCGTCGCGGCGACCTTGCCATAGTCCTCGACGCGGAGGGTGCGTCTGCCGACGTGGCAGCCGGTCGCGGCGGAGATCCCGTCCACGAAGCAGCCGTCCGTTTCGACGATGGCGACGAGGCGTTTGTCGGATTGGGGCAAAGGCAGGTCGAGTAGGAGTCCGGCCAAAAGTCCGAGGCGGGCGCCGAGTACCTGGCGCGGACAAACGCGCTGGTGGCGGGTCGCGCTTTGGGCGAGGATGTCGGTCAGGGTGGTCATGGGATTTTGTACACGGATTACGCGGATTTGACGGATTTTTTAAGTTATTTCCCGCGTTTGTCCGTGAAATCTGTGTGCCGTATTACCGCCGAGCCTTGTTCCAAATCACGATCTGGTGTTCGCGCCAGAGATAGGAGAGCGGGTAGGCCAGCAGGTGCACCAGGCGCGTGAACGGCAGGAGCAGGGCAATGACGAAGCCGTTCAGAAAATGGAATTTCACCCAGAACGGGAGCGCGACTACCGAGGCGATGTTGGGCTGGAATTTGACGAGCGAGATCAGCCACGGGACGGCGGTGTGCAGGTACCAATCGGAGCCCCAGCGGTAGTAATAGGCGACCCAGAAGCCGAGGCCGATTTGCAGGAAGAGGAAGACCAGCAGTATCCAGTCGAGTTCCGAGGTGACGGCCCGGGCGCGGGCGTTGGTCATGCGGCGGTAAAACAGCAGGACGAGTCCGACCGTCGCCATGAGCGCGAGCGCAAGTCCCGTGATCTCAAGGATGTAGAGGCGGAGCTGGTTGGCGGTAAAGAGTCCCCATAGGCCGGGGAAGAGGAGCGCGGTCAGGTGTCCGAGCAGGATGGTGATCAGCCCATAGTGCCAGGGGACCGAGCCGAAGAACAAGACGCGGTTTTCGAGGAATTGCGACGACTGGCTGGAGTAGGAATAGGGGTCGAAGAAAAAACGGTAGACGCTGACCACGATGGCGATGGCGAGCGCCGCATAGGGAAAGCCGACGAACAGGGCGGTATCGAACATGGGTTGCTCCTTTTATCGTTCCCTCATCCCCAGCCCTTCCCACAAGGGGGGGAAGGGCCCTCTCTCTTCGGGAGAGGGGTTAGGGGCGAGGGCTTTTATGCAGATTCCAACACGGTCAGGATTTGAAATTGATCTTGCAGGACGGAGCGCAGCGCCTCCAACACGCCATGGAACTGGGTGCGCTTCTCGGACTCTTCGCCAGCGTTAGTCAAACTGCCGGCCTGGCTGACTTCCGCGCTCTCCTCCTCGTCGAAGCCTTCGGACTTGGCGCGTCCCGTCATGCGGTCGAGGGTCGGAAGGAGCGCGTCGCGGGCGATCTCCTGCGTCTGGGTCTCGTCGCGGGCGGTGGCGAGGAAGTGCAGGATGACGGCCAGATGGTCGGGCAGTTCGGTGTCGGGAAAGGCGAAGTTGTCGGCGGCGTAACGCTGCTTCAATTCGACGAGGAAGATGCTGCGTTTGTACGTCTCGCCGAAGAGGTGGTAGCCCACGTACGGATGGCAGGCCGCGTCCAGGTCGAACGTGCCGGTGTACACTTCTTCGAGCCGTCCCGGCGGGAGCGCGGCAGCGTAGTCGTAAAATTCCTTCAATTGCGCGGCGGATTGGGGATCTTCGTCACGCAAGAGTCCCTGCGCTTTGATGGCGGCCTGGAGCGTGCCGCCCGCGGGATATTCCAACATGCGGGCAAAGCATTGGTAGAGGCTTCGCATTTCGGTTTCGGTATACATTAGAACTTCCTCTTGGCGATCTTGTTGCGGACGCCGAAGCCGGCTTCGCGTTTGCGGTCGAGCGGCCTCTCCCACGCCTCCACCGCGGACTCGCGTCCGAGCGGCGGGACGACGAAGCGTTCTTCGTAGGTGGGGAGCGAAGTGAGGCGGAAGATGGCTTCCACTTCCTCTGCGTCCGTCTTGCCTTGCGCGAGAGCGGTATCCACTTCGGCCTGCTGGTAGCCTTTCACTTTTTGCGCGCGCTTGAAGATACGTACGGCGATTAGTTTGCGATATACCTGTTCCACCTCTTCCACGTTGCCGGCCGAGAACAGGCTCGCCATATACTTGATGGGCATGCGCGCCTTCTCCAGCGAGCTGAGCATGGCGGGCAGGTTTTCCTGGTCCAGGCCTTCGATGTCGTAGTTGCCGTCTTTGGTCTTGGCGAGAACGGGCAGCATGGGCGGGACGTAGTAGAGCATGGGTAAGGTGCGGAATTCGGGATGAAGCGGAAGAGCGATCTGCCACTTCTTGACGAATTTATACACGGGCGAATTCTGCGCGGCGGCGATCATCGCGTCGGAAATCCCGTTCGCTTTCGCGGCGGCGATGATCTCCGGGTCGAACGGGTCCTGGATCATGTTCCGCTGCGCGGCGACCAAATCCTCGTCTGGGACGGAGGCGCATTGTTCGATCTGGTCGGCGTCGTAGAGCAGGACGCCCAAATAGCGGATACGTCCGACGCAGGAGTGGAAGCAGGCGGGGGGTTGTCCCGATTCGAGACGCGGGAAACATAGAATGCATTTTTCAGATTTGCCCGAAGACCAGTTGTAGTAAGTCTTCTTGTAAGGACAGCCCGAGATGCACATGCGCCAGGCGCGGCATTTTTCCTGCGAGATCAGCACGATGCCGTCTTCGCCGCGTTTGTAGATGGCGCCCGCCGGGCATGCCGCGACGCAGCCGGGGTTGAGACAATGATTGCAGATGCGCGGCAGGTAGAAGAAAACCACGCGCTCGATCTCGTTGAGTTGTTCGCGCTCGTCCTCGGTGAGTTTGTCCAGGTTGACGTCGTTGCTGGCGTAGAGCGGCGAGCCGCCCAGGTCGTCGTCCCAGTTGGGCCCCGCTTCGATGTTGTCCATCGGCTTGCCGGTGATCATCGAGACGGCGCGGGCGGTGGGCTGGTCGTCGCCCTCTGGCGCGTTGAAGAGATTCTCGTAATCGTACGTCCAGGGTTCGTAGTAGTCGTCAATCGTCGGGAGGGCCGGGTTGTAGAAGATGTTGGTCAGGCCTTCTGTGCGGTTGTGGAGACGGAGGTGGATCTTTCCGTCTTTGCCTTTCTCCCAGCCGCCTTTATATTTTCCCTGGTCTTCCCATTGGGTGGGATAGCCCGTGCCGGGCTTGGTCTCGACATTGTTCCACCACATGTATTCGGTGCCTTTGCGATCGGTCCAGATGTTTTTACAGGCGACGCTGCACGTGTGACAGCCGATGCACTTATCGAGATGGAAGACCATTGAAACGTGTGCGCGTATATCCATGAGGTTCTCCTTTGTTTTTTCCCTCATCCCCCGCCTTTCCCCCCAAAGGGGAAGGGGTAGGGTGAGGGAAAGCCTTTACCATTCCAATTTTTCCATCTTCCGCACGACGCAGTAGGTATCGCGCGTGAATACGCCGATGGGTCCCCAGTAGTTGAAGCCGTAGGTGAACTGGGCATAGCCGCCCGCCAGTTCGACGGGGTTGATGCGCGTGCGCGTCAGGCTGTTGTGTCCGCCGGCGCGCTTTCCGCCGCGCACCTGCGACTTGGGGATGAAGACCGTGCGCTCGACCGCATGATAGTACAGGCACGTCCCAGGCTGGACGCGGGAACTGACCGCGGCGCGCGTCACCACCACGCCGTTGTCGTTGTGGACTTCGACCCAGTCGTTATCCACGATGCCGACGCTCTCGGCTTCCTTGTCGTTGAGCCAGACCGGGTCCATGCCGCGCGAGAGAGTCAACATGCGGTGGTTGTCCTTGTAGGTCGAGTGGATGTTCCACTTGCCGTGCGGCGTGATGTAGTTCAGGATCAGGCTCTGAGCGTCCACAGGGCTGTTCACGATGTCGCCGATCTTTTTCCAATCGTCCGGCTTTGCCACCAGTTTCGGCTTGAAGGTCGGCAGGTTTTCGCCGAAATCCATGTAATAGGGATGGTCAATGTAGAAGTGCTGGCGTCCCGTCAATGTGCGCCAGGGGACGCGGCGTTCCACGCTCAGGCACCAGGCCGCGTAGGCGCGCCCGTCGTTGACGATGCCCGACCAGCACGGGCTGACAAGCGTGCGCCGCACCTGCCGCGTCAGGTCGAAGAAGGTCATGCGCACGTCGCGGATGCCTTCGGCGAGGTCCGCCAGCGGCATCCCTACTCTTTCCTCTTCGTGCTTGAACGCCGCGTACGAGATTTCCCCGTTCGTTTCGGGCGCAAGGAAGAGCAGGACGTTCGCCGCGTCGAGCGCGTCTTCCACCGACGGGTATTTGTTCCCGCCCCATTCCACGCAGCGCATATGACGCGGGTCTGGCGAGCCGCCGACGGGGTTTTTCAACAACTCGTCGTAGAACTCCGCGACGGGAATGTGTACGCCGTTGCCGCTGATGCCGTCTGTGCGGATGTTCGGTCCCAGCGAGATGAATTTGTTATACAGGTTGGCGTAGTCGCGCTCCACCACGCGGAAGCGCGGCATGGTCTTGCCTGGGATGGGATCGCACTCGCCCGCGCGCCAGTCGCGCACCTCGGGCTGGGCGAGTTCGTCGGGCGTGTCGTGCATGAGCGGCGTCATGGCAATGTCTTTGACTGGTTCGGGGAAGACCTCGGGCGCGAGTTCGCTGACCTTCCTGGCGAAGGCTTTGAATATCTCCCAGTCAGTCTTTGATTCCCAAACGGGCGGGACGGCCTGCCCGAGCGGATGCACGAACGAGTGCAGATCGGTGGAGTTCAGGTCGTTCTTCTCGTACCAGAACGCGGCCGGCAGGACGATGTCCGAATACAGCGCGGACGAATCCATGCGGAAGTTGAGGTCCACCACCAGGTCCATCTTGCCGCGCGGGGCCGGCTCGCGGAATTTGACGGTCTTGACTTTGTCTTTGGCGTGTTCCTCGGCGATGATGTTGTCGTGCGTGCCGAGATAATGACGGAGGAAGAACTCATGTCCCTTCGCGCTGGATTGGATGGCGTTGCCGCGCCACAGGATCCAGACGCGCGGCCAATTCTCTTCCGCGTCGGGGTCGTCCACCGCGAATTCGAGTTTGCCGTCCTGGAGTTGTTTCGCCGTCCACTTCGCCACATCTTCGGGGGTTTTTGCGCCGGCCGCCTCGGCTTGTTTTGCCGCTTCGAGCGGGTTGGTCTTGAACTGCGGGAAGTAGGGCATCCAGCCCATGCGCACCGCCAGGGCTTCCAGGTCCATGGCGTGGCCCTTGGCCCACTTCGTCTGCGGCGGGATGGGCGCGTAATCGGTGAAGTCGCCTTCGTAGCGCCATTGGTCGCTGTTGACGTAATGCCAGGTGGGGGATTGCTGCTGGCGCGGCGGCTTCTGCCAGTCGAGCGCGAACGCCAGACTCGTCCACGGCGCGACCAGCGTCAGTTTTTCCTGGCCGACGTAGTGGTTCATCCCGCCGCCATTGACGCCGCAGCAACCGCACAGGATCAGCGCGTAGATTGGGGCGCGATAGGCGAGGTTGTTGTTGTACCAGTGGTTGATGCTCGCGCCGATGATGATCATGGATTTGCCGTTGGTCGCCTCGGCGTTGGCGGCGAACTCGCGCGCCAGGCGCACGACCGTGTCGCGCCCGATGCCCGTGTAGGATTCCTGCCAGGCGGGCGTGTACGCGCCGACTTCGTCGTAGCTTTGCGGATAGTCGCCGGGCAGGCCGCGTCCCACGCCGAATTGCGCGATGACCAGGTCGAACACGGTCGTGACCAGCTTCTTCCCGCCTTCGGTCTCGATGTATTTCGCGGGGATGCCGCGCATGGCGGTGACTTTCTCCGCGAACTCGTAGAACGCGACGTCCACCGTCTCGTCTTGCGAACCGAGGAACGAAAGCGTCGGCTCGATGGGCGAGTCGTCCAACCCGTCTTCCATCTTGATATTCCACTTGCCTTTTTCCTGGCTCCAACGGTCGCCCACCGCGCCCTTCGGCATGCGCGGCGCGTCCTGCTTCGCGTCATGGACGAGGAACTTCCATTCGCCGTTCTCCACGTCCTTGTAGCGTTCGACCGTGTTGGCGCGGACGTAACGTCCCGCCTTGTAGCCGTCGCCGTCCTGTTCGAGCTCGATCAGGAACGGCATATCGGTATTCTCTTTTAGATAGTTGACGAAATACGGAACTTGTTTGTCAACGTAAAATTCCTTCAAAATGACGTGATTGGCCGCCATCCAGATCGCCGTATCCTGTCCCGCCTTGACGGGAATCCACCAATCGGAATATTTCGCCACCTGGGAGAGGTCCGGCGCGATGACGACGAACTTGGCGCCCTCGTGCCGCGCCTCGGCGATGAAGTGAACGTCGGGCGTGCGCGTCATGTTCAGGTTCGCGCCCATCGAGACGATGTACTTGCTGTTGTACCAGTCGGCGCTTTCGCACACGTCGGTCTGGTCGCCCCAGATCTCGGGGAAGGCGTTTGGCAGGTCGGCGTACCAGTCGTAGAAACTCATGTTCACGCCGCCGAACAGTTGCAGGAAGCGCGACCCCGCGCCGTACGAAAGATACGACATGGCCGGGATCGGCGAGAAGCCGAAGACGCGGTCGGGGCCGTATTTCTTCGCGGTGTAGAGACAGGACGCGGCGACGATCTCCAGCACCTCGTCCCAACTGGCGCGGCGGAATCCGCCTTTGCCGCGCGCTTTCTGGATGCGCCTGCGCTTTTCCTTGTCTTCCATAATGGACGCGTACGCTTCGACTGGCCCAAGTTTGAATCTCGCCTCGCGCCAGTAGTCGAGCAGGACGCCGCGCGCGTACGGATACTTCACGCGGATCGGGCTGTAGACGTACCACGACGCCGAGATACCGCGCTGGCAGCCGCGCGGCTCATAGGGCGGAAGTCCGTCCTGCAACAGCGGATAGTCCACCTGCTGCATTTCCCAGGTGACGATGCCGTCCTTGACGTAAACCTGCCACGAACATCCGCCCGTGCAGTTGACTCCGTGCGTGCTGCGGACGATGTTGTCGTGCTGCCAGCGGTTACGATAAAACTCCTCCCACTGACGGGCTTGCGGGTTGATCAGATCCTGGATCCAACTCATGTTAGGTGCCTCCGTGTAAGTTCTGTCGTTGCGAGGCGGCGTTCTTTCGCCGAAGCAATCTCGCAGTTGCGAGGGGGGTGCTTCATGGCGCGCCAGCGCCGCTCGCAATGACGGAAGAGAATTTACTTCTTCTTCGCCAGAGTCCGCGCGATCATCGGCTGGCGCACGCCCTTCAAGCGTTTGCTCCAATAAAGATTCGCCGACACGATCAGCGCCGCCGCGCCGACGACGCTCAACAGGGCAATCTGCAATAACGCGCTCGGCTCGCGCTGCGTCACCGCAGCCTTGCTCAGGAACGCGTATAGGTCGGCCTGTTCCTGTTTGGTGAGCGGCGTCTTTGACCAGATCGCCCCCATGGTCTGCGTGGTCGGCGCGCCCATGAACGAAGCGAAGGCGGCATCCGATTGAACGTAGCCGCTGGTCGTCAGGTCGGGACCGAGCGAACCGCCGCCCAACGCGCCGAGTCCCGCCGCGCTGTGACACGACATGCACTGCGGACCGCCGCCTTCGAAGCGTTTATCGCCCACAAAGTAGGCTTTGCCGCTGGCCGCGTCGCCGGCCGGCAGGGCGGGCGCGGCGGGTCCCGAGGGCGCGGCGGTCGCGCCGCCCAGGTAGGCGATCAGCGCGGCCGCTTCGGCGGGAGTCAGTCCCAGGTTTGGCATCGGGACGTTGTTATACTGCGCCAGTAGCGCTTTGGCGTCCGGGTCGGTTTGCAGCATCTGGTCGGGCGCGATCAGCCAGTTGGTCAGCCATTCCTGCGTGCGCAGTTCGGTCACGCCCGCCAGGTCGGGCCCTACCAGATCGCCTCCGCCGATGGTGTGGCAGGCGTTGCAGCCTTTCGATGTGAACAACGCCTCCCCGTCTGCCTGAAGCGGGGGCATGGCGGAGGCGGCGTTGAACGTGGCGGCCAGGACGATCAATACCGTCCCCAGGGCGACCGGCAGGGAAAAACGCCTGAACCTGGAAGAAGGCTTTTCGTTTTTGCTCATTGCCTATTTGCTCCTCTCGTTCGATGATGCGCCGGCGGAAGCGGCCGGCAGGTTGCGGATGGTTTCAAGAAGGTCTGCGCCCCGCGCCGGCAGGATGTGGGTGGAGTGGACCCGGACGACATTTTCAGTCAACCCCGCGCGGATGACGGAAAGCTCGGGATATTTTTCGATGATTGCCGAGGTAAGGCGGGCAAGTTCGTCGCTTTTCGGATTTTGGTCGGCAAGCACGATCGCGTCGGGATGGACCTCCGCGATCCGCTCGTAGGCCGTCTCTTCCAGCTCCCAGGGGCCGATTAGCTCAACCTCTGCCTCGGAGCGCAGGATTTTCTCTATGCTCTCGCCGAAGAGATGTTGGGAACATATCAGCAGGACGCGGTGTGTGGGCATGACCTCTGTCTCATGGGAATCGAAAGATTTTCTCAAAAATACTAGAAAATCGGTCGTATTCAAATCCCTCCCTTTACTCCCCAGAGAATGAAAAAAGAACGATTTCGCGATCCGCTCATTTTCCCAAAAAGAATTAGTTCCATCCACGCCCCCAATTTTTGAGTTGCGTGATTTTATAAATGACTTTAGAATGCCTCCATGAAATCGTTTCCCAATCGTTCTGTAATTCCGTTTCTCGCGCTTGCCATCCTCGCCCTGCTTGCCGCGCTGTGGGCCGGGTTGACGCGTATCGGCTGGCGGCTGCCCGCGCTGGCGCCCTCGCTCGCGCTGGCGCACGGTCCTTTGATGATTTCCGGCTTCCTGGGGACTTTGATCACGCTTGAACGCGCGGTGGCGATGAAGCAAAAGTGGATGTACGCCGCTCCGCTTCTCGCGGGACTGGGCGGCCTGCTCACGTTTCTGGTTCGGTCCCTGGCGGTTGGGCCGCTCCTGCTCGCCCTCGCCAGTCTGGGCGGCGTCGCGATCCTGACGGAAATCACGCGCCGCGAGACCGCCTTATACACGGTCACCATGCTGCTGGGAATGCTGGCATGGCTCGCCGGCAACCTGCTTTGGCTGTTCGGCTGGCCGATCTTTCAGGCGGTCTTTTTCTGGCAGACTTTTTTGATCTTGACCATCGCGGGCGAACGCCTGGAATTGAGCCGCGTGTTGCGGCCGTCGCCGCGACAGAAACTTCTGTTCGGCGCGATCGTCGCCGTCTTTCTCGTCGGAACGATCCTTCCCCTGTTCGATATGCAACTTGGGGCGCGGACGATGGGCGCGGCCCTGGTCTTGATCGCGCTATGGTCCGTCCGCAACGATATTGCCTGGAGAAATCTCCGTCACAAACTCCCGTTGACGCGCTATATCGCCTGGTGCCTGGCGCTGGGCTTCGTGTGGCTCGGCGTCGGCGGCGCGCTGACTCTGGCCTTTGGCGCGCAGGCCGCGGGTCCGCGATATGACGCGCTCCTGCACGCCGTCTTCCTGGGATTTGTCATTTCCATGATCTTCGGCCACGCGCCGATCATTTTCCCGGCCGTCCTCGGCATCCCGATCAACTTCCAGCCTGCGTTTTACATTCAATTGGTCCTGCTTCATCTCTCGCTGGCTTTGCGCGTATTTGCCGATTACGCCAACCTGCATGCGCTCCGCATGTGGGGCGGGCTGCTGAACGAGGTCGCGGTATTGCTGTTCCTCGGGTTGACGGCATTTTCCATCCGAAAAAGCGTGACGGGGAAATAGCCATGCCATTGCTCACCCGCGCATTCATCAAAACGGCAATGATCTGTTTTACGCTGGCGCTGGCGCTCGGCGCCCTGTTGGCGCTGGGCGTGAAGAATGGATTGTTCCCGGTCTACATTCATTTGCTGGTGTTTGGCTGGTTGACGCAGCTGATCTTCGGCGTGGTCTTTTGGATGTTCCCCGTCCTGTCCAGGGAGCGGCCGCGCGGGAGCGAAGCGCTGGGCTGGTGGACGTACGCCCTGCTCAACGCGGGCCTGCTGGCGCGCGCGGTAGCCGAACCGCTCCAATCCACCTGGCCGAATCCGTTCAGCGGATGGCTGCTGGTCATTTCGGCGACCCTCCAATTCCTGGCTGGGCTGACCTTTGTGGTCAATAGCTGGGCGCGCGTCAAGGAAAAGTAAATGCCGCGATTAAGTGTCTGGTTTGTGCGCGCCTCGCTGATTTACCTTCTGTTGGGGGTCTTCTTCGGCGCGTTGATCCTTGCCCAAAAAGGGATCCCGTTTTACGCGCCGGTCTGGTATCTCTTTCCTCTGCACATGGAATTCTTGCTGGCGGGCTGGCTCGTCCAACTGGCGATGGGCGTGGCGTTCTGGATCATTCCACGCTTCAGTCGAGCCTCTCCTCGCGGACCCGTCGGCCTGATCTGGGCCTCCTTCGTCCTGCTCAACGCGGGGATTCTAATCACGGCGCTGCAATTCTGGTTTCCCGCGACGGTTGCGGTCGGACGCGTGGCCGAAGTTGGCGCGGCGATCCTTTTCCTTGTCGGTTCCTGGCGGCGTATCCGGCCGCAGGGAGTGGCGTAGCGCGCTGAGATTTTTTGTCCGAGGGCGGTAATGCAGGCCTGTCCAGAACTGGAACGATGGGCCAGTCTTGTATAATTGGATTCATCCTTGTCTTGGATAAGGCAATGTATGTCGTTCTTTTTCGCGGAGACCGCGGCGAGCTTGAATGGCGGCGCGCTCAGCGAACGCGGCGAAACGCACAAGGAATCAGGCGATTATGAAAAACGATTCCCCAAAACCCCAAAAAACGAAAATCGAACGCGCGGGGAAAGCCGCGGTCCGCGAATCGGAATCGCGGTATCGCCGCCTGTTCGAATCGGCCCCGGACGGAATCCTGATTGTGGACGCGGAGACGGGGACGATCGTGGATGCCAACCCGCGCTTCCTTGCCATGCTGGGCTATCCGCTCGACGAGATCGCGGGGAAAGAGATTTGGCGAATTCACGCCGACGCGCAGTCCGCCAGGCGCGCCTTCGCTGGCCTGCTCGAAAAAGGCTTCGTCCGCCACAACCATCTGCCTTTGAGGAAACGGGGCGGCCAGCTGGCGCAGGTGGAATGCGTCGGCATTGTCTATCGGGACGGGAAACGGAAATTCGCGCAGTGCGGCTTTCGCGATATCGACGAGCAGGTCCGCGCCGTTGAGGCGCTCGCGGAAAGAGAACGGCGCTTCCGTTCCATGATCGAAAACAGCTACGACGCCATCGCGCTGCTGAACGCCGCGGGGAACGTCGTGTATGCCAGTCCGGCGGGCGTGCGGATCACGGGCTTTTCGATGGAGGAGCGAATCGGGAGGAGCGGCTTTGAATTGGTCCATCCCCTCGACCTGGAAAATTGCCGCCGGGAATTCGCCCGCCTCGTTCAGACGCCGTTCGAGTCGGCTAGTTTGCAATATCGCACCCGCCATAAGAACGGCGCGTGGATCTGGGTCGAGGTGGCCGCGACCAACCTGCTGGACGAGCCGGCCGTGGAGGCGATCGTGGTCAATTACCGCGATATTACCGAGCGCAGGCAGGCGGAGGCGGCGCTGGCGGAAGCGCAGAAGCTGCAAAACCTGATCCTGGAGTCTGTCGGCGAGGGGATTCACGGACTGGATTCTGAGGGGCGAATCGTGTTCGAAAACGAGGCCTCCCTCGAAATGTTCGGATGGGAGGCGAAGGAAATGCTCGGGCAAAACGCCCACGCGCTAACCCATCACCATCGCGCTGACGGCGGCGTTTACCCGGCGGAGGAATGCCCCATCCACCTGACTTTGCGCGACGGCGAAACGCGCCGCGTGGCGGATGAAGCGTTCTTTCGCAAGGACGGCTCAAGCTTCCCGGTCGAGTATACGTGTTCCGCCATGAAGGATGACGGGACAGTCACGGGCGTGGTGGTCAGTTTCCGCGACATCACAGAGCGCCGAAGAATCGAAGATGAGATTCGCGAGGAAAAGATCTTCTCCGACGCCATCATCAACAGTCTGCCTGGAACCTTCTATTTGTTCGACGAGCAGGGCAGATTCCTGCGCTGGAATGAGAACTTTGAAACGGTCAGCGGCTACTCGGCGGAAGAGATAAAGCGCGTAGGCCCGCTGGACTTCTTCGAAGGACAGGACAAGGAATTGATCCGACAACGCATCGGGCAGGCGTTCGGCGAAAGCGAAGCGGAAGTCGAAGCCGAGTTCGTGTCCAGGGATGGATCGCGAACGCCCTATTATTTTTCGGGGAAGCGCGTCGAACTGAACGGGATGACCTGCCTGATCGGGGTGGGCGTGGACCTGACCGCGCGCCGGCGCGCCGAGCAGGCGCTGATCAAATCGGAGAAAGCCTATCGCGATCTGTTCAACAACGCCAGCGACGCCATTTTAATTTTCGAGCCGCGCGACGAGATCATTTTGCAGGCGAACGCCACCGCCTGCCGCCTGTACGGATTCGAATACGACGAAATGATCGGGAAAAGCCTCAAGAGCCTGACCAGGAACGTGGACCGCGGCGCGGCGTACATCAACTTTTTTCTCCGCGGCGAGGCCTCCAGCATTTTCGAGAGCGCTCATTTCAAAAAGGACGGCGAGGAGATCGCGGTCCTGGTCAACTCCTCGTTGATCGAATACGAGGGACGCCAGGCGGTGCTTGCGCTCGTGCGCGACGTGACCGATCGCAAACGGGCGGAGGAGGCGTTGAAAAAAAGCGAAGCCCGTCTCTCCGAGGCGCAGCGGATCGCCCATCTTGGAAACTGGGAGTGGAACATTCCCTCCAATGTCGTCTGGTGGTCGGATGAGAACTATCGGATTTTCGGCTTGCGCCCGGGCGAACTTGAGTTGACGCTGGAAGGCTTCTTGAAGACCGTCCATCCCGAAGACCGCGCGATGGTGGCGGACGCGGTCAACCGGGCGCTCCAGGATGGGGTCTCCTGGAGCGTTCATCATCGAATCATCCTGCCCGATGGGGGTCAGAGATTTATCCAGGAGCGCGCGGTGGTGGAGTTCGATAAAAACGGAAGACCGGCGCGCATGGCTGGAACGACCCTGGACGTCACCGACCGCAAGCGCGCCGAAGAGAACATTCAAAAACAACTGGGCCGCCTCAAGGCGCTGCACGAAGTGGATACGGCCATTACCGGCAGTTTCGACACGCGCACCAGCCTGACCGTTCTGCTGAGGCGCGCCACCACCGAATTGGGCGCGGACGCGGCCAGCGTCCTGCTGCTCAGCCCGAATTTGAACCTGCTCGAATTCGCGGCGGGATACGGCTTCCGCACGCGCGCCATTGAGCAGTCGAGTCTGCGGGCGGATGAAGGTCACGCGGGACGCGCCGTCATGCAGCGTTCGCTGGTGCGGATCGCTGACCTGGAGGAGCGCCGCCAGTTGTTTCCCCGCGCGTCCCTGTTGGCGGATGAGAAATTCGTCTGCTATTTCGGCGTTCCGCTTATATCCAAAGGGACCGTCAAGGGCGTGTTGGAGATCTTCCATCGCTCGCCCCTCAACCCCGACCCGGATTGGCTGGATTTCCTGCAAACCCTGGCCGACCAGGCCGCCATCGCCGTCGAAAACGCGCAGTTGTTCAGCAACCTGCAACAGTCCAATTTTGAACTGCAGCACGCCTACGACGCCACCATCGAGGGCTGGTCGCGCGCCCTCGATTTGCGCGACAAAGAAACGGAGGGACACACCCAGCGCGTTACCAATATGGCGATCCGGTTGGGGCGGAAGTTCGGCTTATCCAACGAGGAACTGAGGTATGTGCGCTGGGGAGGTTTGCTGCACGACATCGGCAAGATGGGCGTGCCGGACGCGATCCTTTTGAAGAAAGAGGCCCTGACCCCCGAGGAAATGACGCGCATGAAGCGGCATCCCGCGTTTGCCTATGAAATGCTTTCGCCCATCCGATATCTGAAAAACGCCCTGGATATTCCCTATTGTCATCACGAAAAATGGGACGGCACGGGGTATCCGCGCGGTTTGAAGGGGGAGCAAATCCCCATTCCGGCGCGCATCTTCGCCGTGGTGGATGTGTACGACGCGCTCACGTCTGACCGTCCCTACCGGGATAAATGGGAAAGGGAAGAAGCGATTTCGTATATTCGAGAACAGGCTGGTAGCCGCTTCGATCCCGACATTGTGGAAATGTTCCTGCGGATGATCGAAGACGACCTCGCGTACGGGAGTCCTGGATAGACCTCCGGGCGCTCGGGAGTTTACCGGGGCGGCGCTCCGCCCCGGACTGTCGTTGGCTTATGCGGCTGGCGGGCGGCGGAACGCGGCGGCCAGCCTATGGATTAATCCATAGGCGGCGAGCAGCCAGGCGAACAGCGCAAAATAGATGAAGTAGCGCGGAATCACCATCAGGAAATCAAGATTGACGGCTTTGGCAAGTTGAAAGGTGCAGACGGTGTACATGCCGAGGGGGAAGACCAATCCCCAGTAGGATGGATCATATTTGATGGGAAGGCGTTTGTATCCATGCCTCCAAACGCCGAGGATGACGAGCAGCGGAATCCACCAGGTGGCTGTGGCCCAAAATAGCAGGGTGATGCCTTTCAGAAAGGGCATGATGTCCACGATGACTTGCCAGTGGTTTGCTTCGAGGATGAGTACGGAGCCGGCCAGCGTGGTGATCGCCATGGCGCCCATGTTGATCCAGTAGGGCGGCGTCAATTCCTCGGGTTTGAATTTGAAGAAGGTGAAGCGGTAGAAAATCAGGCAAATAACCAGGATATAGAGCAGAAAGCCAAGCAGGAACATGGAAAGGGTCAGGAAAAGAATCGTCTCTGCCAGCCTCCCGAAATTTTCGGCGATGCTGGCCCCCGTCACCGTGATGGATTGGGTGGAGACCACCAACAGGAGCCAGCCGCCGCTCAATCCGTTTTCAAGGGAAGGTTTTGTCTCGCGCACGGTGACGGCCGCGATGAAGGTGTACATGAGAATACACCAAAGGGTGAAGCCGACCAGCCAGAGAATGACGGCGGTCGCGGGGTCTTTCGCGATGATGTAAAACTGCCGCCCAAGTACGCAGGTCCCCGCGACCAGGGTGAAGAATCCGTGTCCGCGCTCATGGCTGGTCAGGTCCGCGGCTACTCCGGGGAAATTGCTGAACAGGCGGATGAGCGTCAACAGCCAAAGGACCGCGTAGAACAGGATATTGGCGCCGAACAACGCCCACGCGACCTGCGGCATGTTTTCCAATTTCGCGGCGATGGAAACAATCCCCGTCGCCATGACGAGGGCGAAATAGGCGGGCGGCAAATCACGGGCGCCGTTTCGTACGACGTTGGCTATTTTGTCCAACATGGATTTTGCCCTAGGACGCTTTTCGCCGCGTCCAGATCACGCGCTGGAAACTGCGCCAGAAATATTCCACCGGCACAGTGATCATGTGTACGAGCCGGGTGAAGGGGAAGACCAGAATCAGCAAGGTGGCGTTCAGAAAGTGCAGTTTGGGGACGAGGGGCAGAGCCGAGACGAATTGCGGCGCGGGTTGGAAAAGAGCCAGCGACGCCACCCAGGGCGTCACCGTATGGACGAACCAGGTCGCGCCCCAGCGGTAGCCGAAGGCGATCCACAGTCCCAGAACGACCTGGTTGATCAACAGGACGATGACCACCCAGTCGGCAGGGGTGGTGACGACGCGGATCTTGCTGAGAGACAGCCGCCGGTACAGCAATATTAATGCGCCCGCCAGCGCCATGATGCCCAGGATCTTGCCCGCCAGTTCCGCCAGGTACAGGGTCTCTGGGGAGCCGTGCAGGAATTCCATCACTTTGGGGAGGGCGAAACCCATGATATGGATGATCAGCGTGGGGATGATGCCGTAGTGCCACAGCGTGGATCCCCAAAACTGGAGGTCGGTCTCCAGCAGTTGCGAAGACAGGCTGGTGAACGAAAACTGGTTGGTGAGGTAGCGGTAGATCGTCCCGCCGACCGCCACTGCAACCGCAACGTATGGAAACACAACAAACAGCAGAATGTCAATATCAGGCATGACCAAACTCCTTTTCAGGGGTCTGAACGAGAAAATGCCGCAGGGCGGCGAGCAGCCAGAAATATGGATTTTCGGATTGCGCTCCGAACGTTCGAAGCATTTTTTCGAGCGCGGGGATCAGCCCGCTGTTCAACAACGCCTGGCAGAATTCGCCCTCACGGTTGGCCGCGTCCAGCCCCAGAAAGCGCAAGACAACGGATAGATGGTCGGGCAGTTCCTGCCCGGCGGAAAAGCCGAAGGCGCGGTAGGCTTCGTTCAGCTGCGCCATGAACGCCCCGCGCTTGTAACTCTCTCCAAACAGGTGATAGCCGATGTATGGATAGCAGACCGGCTGCATATCGAAGGTCGCGGTATAGAGTTCCTTGAGCTTTTCTAACTCGTATTGCCGCGCTCGGCAGAGAAAACCTTCCAGGGCCGCGGCCGCCTCAGGGTGGGATTCGCCCAGCTGGGCGCGGCAACCCTCTGCCCGCGACGGAATCGAAGCGGCCGGATACGCCAACAGGCCCGCGAAGGAAGCGAACAAATCTCCGTTGGGCATGGTCACAGGCCTCGGCGCGGACTTTGGCTGCTTCCAAAGCCCATCTCGGCTTTGCGTTGCTGCGGATCGTACAGTTCCTCGATGTCGCCTTCGCGCCTGGAGGGCGGGATGACGAATCGTTCCTGGTAAGTGGGCAGCGAGGTCAGGCGGTAGATGGCCTCCGCGTCCTCGGCGCTGATTCCCGCTTTCGCGAGGGCGGCCGCGGCTTCGTCGGCGGAGACGTCGCCCACTTCTTCGGCGCGTTTATACAAGCGGACGGCAATCATCTTTTGATAAGCGTTGACGACCAACTCATCGTTGCCCGCCGATAGCAGGCGCGAGATATAACGCACAGGCACGCGGGCGTTTTCCAGCGAACTGAACAGGTCGCTCTCGACGCGCTGGGCGCCGTTTGATTGGGTGGCGTTGAGGACCGGCAGCAGCGGCGGGACGTAGAACAGCATGGGAAGCGTGCGATATTCGGGATGGAGCGGCAGGGCCATCTCCCATTCCTTCACATAGCGATAGACGGGGGAGTTTTGCGCGGCGGCGATCACGCCGTCGGGGACGCCGCTTTCCTTCGCGGCGGCGATCACCTTCGGGTCGCGCGGATCGAGAATCATCTCGCGCTGGCGCTGAACCAGCTGCTTGTCCGGCGCTTTGACCGCGTCGGGAATCTGGTCGGCGTCGTAGAGTAAAACGCCCAGATAGCGGATGCGCCCGACGCAGGAGTGGAAGCAGGCGGGAGACTGTCCCGATTCGATGCGCGGGTAGCAGAGGATGCACTTTTCGGATTTACCCGTTTCCCAGTTGTAATAGGTCTTTTTGTACGGACAGCCGGAGACGCACATGCGCCAGCCGCGGCATTTGTCCTGGTTGATCAGCACGATGCCGTCTTCGGCGCGTTTGTAGATCGCGCCCGACGGGCAAACGGCCACGCAAGCCGCGTTCAGGCAGTGATTGCAGATGCGCGGCAGGTAGAAGTAAAAGATCTGTTCGATGGAAAAGAGCCTCTGCTTTTCCTCCGCGCTCATGCCTTCCAACAGGGGATCGTTGACGGCGTAGACGTTGGAGCCGCCCAGGTCGTCGTCCCAGTTGGGGCCGGCTTCGATTTCGATGGGTTTGCCGTCCACGCGCGAGATGGGACGCGCGGTCGGCTGGTCGTCGCCGAGCGGAGCGTTGAACAGGTCGCCGTAGTTGTACGTCCAGGGCTCGTAGTAATCGTCCAGGGTGGGCATGGCCGGATTCGAGAACAGGTTGGCGAAGGTCTGCATGCGGTTTTGCAGTTTCAGCTCGAGCTTGTCCTTTTTCAATTCCCAGCCGCCTTTGTACTTTTCCTGGTCTTCCCAATTGGTGGGGAAGCCCGTGCCGGGCTTGGTCTCGACGTTGTTCCACCACATGTACTCCGCGCCCTGGCGGTCGGTCCAGATGTTCTTGCAGGCGATGCTGCACGTGTGACAGCCGATGCACTTGTCGAGATGAAATACCATTGAGATTTGCGAGCGGATTTTCATAATTGAATTCCTTTTTCGCCACGAAGGGCGCAAAGCGTCACAAAGGAAAATTCAAAGGCTTTTACTTCGTGACCTTCATGGTTAAAGTTTTTAGAACTCCGGCTTGCCCGGCAGTTTGCGGACCAGCACAAACGTGTCGCGGTTGACGCCCGTCGGGCCCCAGTAGTTGAAGCCATAGGTGAACTGTCCGTAGCCGCCGGCCATCAACACGGGCTTGAGATGGATGCGCGTGGGGCTGTTGTGTCCGCCGGCGCGTTTGTTGCCGCGTATCGGCGATTTTGGCACGCTCACGGTCCGTTCGGGGGCGTGGTAGACGATGCAAATTCCCGGCGGGATGCGCGCGCTGACGATGGCGCGCGTGACGGTCGTGCCGTGATCGTTGTAGAGTTCCACCCAATCGTTGTCGAAAACGCCGAGCGTCCTGGCGTCCTGCTCGCTGAGCCAGAGCGGTTCGATGCCGCGCGAGAGCGTCAACATGCGGTCGTTGTCGAAGTAGTTCGAGTGGATGTGCCATTTGGCGTGCGGCGTCAGGTAATTCAATTGCAGGGTTTTGCCCTCGCCCTGGCTTTTGTCCAGGTCGCCGAATTCTTGCGGGTCTGGACGCGGTTTGTAAGTGGGCAGGTGTTCGCCGTATGCCAGATAGCCTTCGTGGTCGAGATAGAAGTGCTGGCGTCCCGTCAACGTGCGCCAGGGGACGAGCCGCTCCACGTTCAGGCAGTAGGCCGAGTACGCGCGCCCGTCTGTGACGATGCCCGACCAGACTGGGCTGTTGAGCAGACGCCGCGGCTGGCGCACAATATCCGTGAAGGTCACGCGCGAGCCGCGCGTGGCTTCCGCCAGGTCGGTCAGTTTGAGTCCCATGCGTTCTTCCTCCGCCTGGAAGGCGCGGTACGCCGCTTCGCCGTTCGTTTCGGGAGCCAGGTGCAGGATGACGTTCGCCGCGCTGCGCGCCGTTTCCAAGGACGGATAACGCCGGCCGTTCCATTCGACCGTCGGGCGGCTGTCCAGCAATTGCTGGTAAAAATCGGCAATGTCCCAATGGATGCCGTGAATGGCGAGACCTTCCTTTTGCGCCTTCGGCCCGAACGAGACGAAACGCTTGCTCAAATTGACGTAGTCGCGTTCGGCGACGACAAAGTTCGGCATGGTCACGCCGGGGATCGGCTCGCATTCGCCTAGTGTCCAATCGCGGATGTGCCTCTGCGCTATCTCGGCGGGCGTATCGTGTTGGAGCGGCATGGCCACCAGGTCGCGCACGGGTTCGGGTAGGTGCGTTTGCGCAAGTTCGCTGATCCTTTCCGCCAGGATTTTGAAGATGTCCCAGTCGGATTTCGATTCCCATGAAGGCGGCACTGCCATCGTGAACGGATGGATGAAGGAGTGCATGTCGGTGGTGCTGAGGTCGTCCTTCTCGTACCAGCTGGCGGTAGGCAGGACGATGTCCGAGTACAACGCCGACGTATCCATGCGGAAGTTGATGTCCACGATCAGGTCGAACTTGCCTTCGGGCGCGTTCTCGCGGTAGGTCACCTCGCGGAAGGCGCTGCGGTCCACCTCGTCCGAGATGACCTGATGGTGCGTGCCGAGATAGTGCTTGAAGAAATACTCCTGTCCCTTCGCGCTGGCGTTGAGCGCGTTACTGCGCCAGATGAACCACAGACGCGGCCAATTCTCGGGCGCGTCGGGATCCTCTACCGCGAACTTCAGCTCGCCCGACTTGAGTCGGTCCACGATCCACTGCTTGATCTCCGCGTCCGACTTGGCCCCAGCCTGCTCCGCCCGCTTGACGATCTCCAGCGAGTTGACGTTGAACTGCGGATAGGAGGGCAGCCAGCCCATGCGGACGGCGCGGATCTGCGCGTCGATGGTATGTTCCTGCGCCATCTCGCGGTGTTGTTCGCCCTCGGGACGGGGTACAGGTTGACGTTCTGTAAAGGTGCGCTCGTAGCGCCATTGATCGCTGTTGACGTAATGGAAGGAGGGCGAGTTCATCTGGCGCGGCGGCTTGGCCCAGTCCAACGCGAACGCCAGCGTCGCCCACGGCGCCATCGGGGCCAGCTTTTCCTGGCCGACGTAATGATTCAATCCGCCGCCGTTGCGGCCCACACAACCGGTCATCATCAATGTGCTGATGCAGGCGCGGTAGATCAGGTTGTTGTGATACCAGTGATTGGCGCCCGCGCCGATGATGACCATGCACTTGCCTTCGGTCTTGAGCGCAGTCGTCGCCCATTCGCGCGCAAATTGAATCACGGTTTGGCGGTCGATGCCTGTATAGCGTTCCTGCCACGCGGGCGTGTACGAAAGATTCTCGTCGTCGTAATCCGCGGGGTAATCGCCCGCCAGTCCGCGCCCCACGCCGAACTGCGCCATCAAAATGTCGTAAATGGTGGCCACAGCCACCTTGCCTTGAGCGGTTTCGATGTAATGTACGGGAACATCGCGCTGGAAGGATTTCGCTTCACCGAACTCGGCAAACGAAACGGATAAACGTTCATCGGTCGCGCCGAGCAGGGTGAGTTGTGGGCGAATCTCGCTTCCATCCAGACCGTCCTTCGACTCCAGATTCCATTGACCTTTCTTCTCCTGCCAGCGGAATCCGAGAGCGCCTTGCGGCATACGCGGCGCGGCGCTGATCTCATCCCAGACCAAAAATTTCCAATCGCCGTTTTCCACATCCTTCGTACGTTCCACTTGCGCGGCGCGCAGCATTTGTCCGGGCACATACTTTCCGTCCACTTCGTTGAGCGTCACAAGGAAGGGCGCGTCGGTATAGCGGCGCATGTAATCGAGGAAATACGGCGTCGGATTCTTGTAATGAAATTCGTTCATGATGACGTGATTGACCGCCATCCAGAACGCGCCGTCCTGCCCGGCGTTGACGGGCACCCACCAATCGGCGTATTTGGCAACCTGACTGAAATCGGGCGCGAAGACCACCAGCTTGGTCCCGTTATGACGCGCTTCCGCCGCGAAGTGAACGTCGGGCGTGCGCGTCATGCTCATGTTCGAGCCGACCGAAGCGATGAACTTGGAGTTATACCAATCGGCGCTTTCGGCCACGTCGGTCTGCTCGCCCCACACTTCGGGGCTGGCGGGCGGCAGGTCGCTGTACCAATCGTAGAAGCTCATGCTTACCGCGCCCAGCAATTGCATCAAGCGACTCCCGCCCGCATAACTCAGCATGGACATGGCGGGGATGGGCGAAAAACCGATGACTCGGTCGGGCCCGTATTTTTTGATCGTATAAATTGTGGAGGCGGCGATGATCTCCAGCGTTTCATCCCAGGTCACGCGGCGAAAGCCTCCCTTACCGCGCGCCTGCTGGAACGATCTGCGGGCGGCTGAATCGTCCATGATGCTCGCCCACGCTTCGACCGGGTCGGCGTGCGTCTCTTTGGCTTTGCGCCATAAATCCATCAGCGCTCCGCGCATATACGGATACTTGACGCGCACAGGGCTGTACTGATACCACGAGAAAGAAATGCCGCGCTGACAGCCGCGCGGTTCATACGGCGGCAGTCCCGGCTCCAGGCTGGGATAATCCAATGCCTGCAATTCCCAGGTGACGATACCGTCTTTAACGTAGATGTACCACGAACAACTGCCGGTGCAGTTGACGCCGTGCGTGCTTCTGATCACACGGTCATGCTGCCAGCGGTTGCGATAAAACTCCTCCCATTGACGGGCTTGCGGATTGGCGATCTCTTCGATCCAGTTCATGGCAACTCCTTTTCTGCGGTCTTCACCAGCGCTCCCCGCACGCTCCGCAAACGATTACGATAGATAAATCCCAGAAACGCCGCGATCGCCACAAACCCCACCAGGCTGACGGCGACGACCATCGGCTCTTTATCGACCTCGACCTGTCCCACAGACGCGTTCAAAAAAGCGATCAGGTCGGCCTGCTCGCTCGCGGTCAGCGGATGTTCGGTATAGATGGGTTCCATCACCGGGGAGATCTTCGGCCCGGAATTCGAAAGGACCGAGACCAGCTCGGCTTGATTCAATCGAGTTGAAACGTCGGTCAGGTTCGGCCCCATCGCCCCGCCGCCGAGCAGTCCGTTATCTCCCACGCTGTGACATCCCATGCAGGGCGGGCCGCCGTTTTGCAAATGAACGTAGCCCATAAAGAGGTCTCGTCCGTTTTCGATATGTCCCTCCGCGGCGACCGGGGCGGGATCGGGCTGCGCTGCTTTTCGTTCGGGCGCGGGGCTGCATCCAAACAGGAAAAGCGCCAGCAGCGCGGCGGACAACAACGGCGTCTCCGCTTTGATTTTGACCTTGAGATGTTTCATTGGTTTCTCAAACTCCTGATCTCAATTTGATTGGAAACGATTATCGAAACGCGCAGCATTGCCGTAATTATATGTGATAAATCGAACAATGTCTCGCCCAGTTTAATGGAAAAGCCAGCGAAACGACCATCCTGCCATATCCTGCCTTTGGAATGAAAAAAGAGTGATTTCGCAATCACTCTTTTTCTTCGGAAGAATTAGTTCCAACGGCTACAGCATCCCTTTGGTGTGCGCCGTCTTTGCGGCCTCGCGCCGCGTGCGGACGTGGAGTTTCGACAGGATGTTGCGGACGTGCGTCTTGACCGTGTTCAGGCTGATGTTGAGCGCGGCGGCGATCTCCTTGTCTGTCGCGCCCTCCGCCACTTTCGTCAATACCTGCTGTTCGCGGTCCGTCAATGCGCCGTCTTCCTCTGGTTCGCCCGCGCCCTGCCTGCTCAAGCGACGGAACTCCTTTAACATGCGGCCTGCCAGCGCCGGCGAGATGGCCGCCTCGCCGTGCAGCGCGCCGCGCAGCATCGCCAGCATGTCTTGCGAGCGGATCTCTTTCAGCAAATATCCTTGCGCGCCGTTCCGCAGCGCCTCGAAAAGCTTGTCGTCGTCGTCGCGCACCGTCAACATGACGATGATCGCCTCGGGCAGGGTTTGTTTGATCTGCTGCGTCGCCTCCAGACCGTCCATGCCGGGCATTTGGACGTCCATCAGGATCAGGTCGGGCTTTAACTCCTGCGCTTTGACGAGGGCTTCCAGGCCGTCGCTGGCCTCTCCCACCACCCGCATGTCGGGCTGGGAGTTGATGATGCCCGCCAGCCCCTCGCGGAACAGCGCGTGGTCATCGGACAATAGTACGCGGACTCGGTTCATTGTGTTGCGCCTCCAACGGCCACGCCAGGCGGACGCGGGTCCCGCGTCCCGGCGCGGACCGAATCTCGACCCTCCCGCCGATATGTTCGGCGCGCGCCCGCATGATCTGTAGGCCGAAATGTCCCTGCGGCTCGGGCCTGGATATATCGAATCCCTTTCCGTCATCCTCGATCGCCACGAAGCAGCGATTGTCGTCCTGCCCCATCTGCACCGAGACGCGGCCGGCCTCAGCGTGGCTGACGGCATTTTTGAGCGCCTCGCGCGTAATGTGCAGGATCTGTTCAAGCGTTTGGCGCGAGCAGGGAATTTCCCCGTCTGTGAGATTCTCCCATTCGACGGCCAGGTCGTGCCTTTTGCCAAAGTCCAAAACCAGCGAGCGGACTTGCTCCGCCAGGCCTCTCCGCAGGGGCGACTCGTCCATCAGTTGGTCAATCGCCTGCCGCACGTCGCCGGTCGCGTGGCGGATCGCCTGCCGCGCCTGCTCCAGTTTCTCCAACGCGCCCCGCTTCTGTCCATCCTCCAGGAAATTTACCACCTGGTCGGTCATCATGCCCAGGTAGCTCAGGGTTTGGGCGAGGCCGTCGTGCATCTCCGCCGCGATGCGCCTGCGCTCTTCCAGCGTGGCCACGCGTTCGGCCT
>JAANMT010000458.1_pt1 | contig 44235 bp, 20 predicted proteins | sample 7279711 | NCBI WGS metagenome assembly JAANMT01 (sample SAMN14094538, study PRJNA606508) | bioreactor metagenome | isolation source: A lab-scale SPAN reactor treating ammonium-rich wastewater day 1 | place: Ireland: Galway | collected 2017-01-16 | reverse complement strand
CCTGGAGTACGAAGACTTTTGGAGCCTGTTGGGCGAAGGCTATCTGCCAAGCGTCGGCAAGGTGTATCGGCAGACGTTGCGGGCGTCGCTTTCCCCCTTCGCGCAACAGTACTGGGACCACCGCATTCGCAAATTCTTCGGCAACCGGCGGCGGCCGTTCTACTTTCGCGGCACCTCGGGCGGGTTTGCCCGGATGGTGAACGTGTATATCGATAAATTGATTCGGGTTCGGCCGCACGTGGCGGAGATTCTCGAAGCCGACACCATTGAAGACCAGCGCCGGATTTACGAAGAACATCTTCGCGATCGGTTCTGGTCCCGGTCCATGCGGTTCGCCATGAATCGCGATACGACGTTATCGCTGGTGGGCGTGCCCCGGGCGCAGCGGCGCCAGGTGGAGCGCGACTACGACGGCGGAATCGTCAAGTTCGTGCAGGACTGCGTCGAGGCCGTTTTCGCCGAACTACCGCTCAAGGATAATTACTTCTGGCGCGTCTACCTGACTGGCCGGTACGCACCGCATTGTTGTCCCGAGTACCTCAAGCCGGAAAACTTTCAGCGACTGAAAGACGGCCTGGTCGATCGGGTTCACGTCGCCACGAATTCCGTGCAAGTGTTTCTGAACCAGCACCACGAGCCGATCTCGCGGTTCGTCCTGCTCGACCACATGGACTGGCTGAGCGATCGCTTCTTCCGGCTGTTAGAGGCCGAGTGGCAGGCGATTTTCGATCGCGCGGCGCCGGGCGCCCGCGTCCTGTGGCGCAGCGGCGGTCTGCGGACCGACTTTGTCGACCGCGCCCGAGTGAGCGTCGGCGGTCAACCGCGCGAGGTGGGCGAGCTGCTGCATTACCACCGCCGCCTGGCCGACGAGCTCCATACGCAAGACCGGGTGCATACCTACGGCAGCTTTTACATTGCCGACGTGGCCGCGTAAGCGGTTATGCTCCATTGATTACGGCGGCCCCTGCCGCTGCTACGATCTCTTGACCGCCGTGTGACATGGGTTTGCTCTCGGACCTCAAGGTGTTGTTTCACCTGACGCTCAAACCCGTCCGTGGAAGAGATCACGCCGCGCGGCTGGAAAGTTTCTACGCCGGTCAGGCCGAGACCTATGACGATTTCCGCCGCCGCTTACTCCAAGGCCGCGAGGAGTTGTGGCGAGAACTGCCCATTCCCGACGACGGGGTCTGGGTGGATCTGGGCGGCGGCACTGGCGGCAACTTGGAATTCCTGGCGGACCATATCCACCGGCTGAAGAAGGTCTACGTGGTGGACCTGTCGCCTTCGCTGCTGGAAGTGGCCCGGCGGCGCGTGGCCGAGCGGGGGTGGAGCAATGTGGAAGCGGTCGAGGCCGACGCCACGCTCTTTCATCCGGCCGTGGGGCCTGCCGACGTGGTGACGTTTTCTTATTCGCTCACCATGATTCCCGACTGGTTCGCCGCCATCGAAAACGCCCTCACCATGCTCAAGCCGGGAGGCCACCTGGGCGTGGTCGATTTTTACGTTTCCCGCAAGTATCCGCCCGACGGACTGGCGCGGCATCGCTGGTTGACGCGGCACTTCTGGCCGGCGTGGTTCGGGAACGATAACGTCTATCTATCTCCCGACCACGTCCCGTTCCTGCACCGCCACTTCGAGCCGGTGCATTTCAGCGAGCACCGCGCCAAGGTTCCTTACTTGCCGCTGGTGCGCACGCCCTATTACCGCTTCATTGGCCGCAAGCCACTGCCCGCCGCTGAATAATAGATCAAGGATCGCAAGGTATGCGTTCGCGTGAGGACGCTGCGGCTTGGGCGCCTTACAATACAGGTAAAATTCCTCGCGGCGGAAGTCGTTAGGCCAATATTCGAGGGGGACGAGAATCATGGCTCGTGTGCATGGGCTTCGGTATCTGCGACTCGGTTGGTTCGCGGTGGTGGCGACGTGTGGCGCGTCGTCAACATTCGCAGGCGACCTGCGGGAGGTTCCGCAATTGCGGCGCCCGGTGGCGCTAGCGGTCCAAGGCGACCGGCTATGGGTCGCCAACCGCCGCAGCGGCAGTCTTTCGCTGGTGGATCTGCCTGGCCGCAAGGTGATTGGCGAACACGCGATCGGAAAGCAACTGGAAGACGTGACGGCGATTCCCGGCGGCGCACACCTGCTGGTGGCCGATTCCGGCGGCGATCAACTGCTCCTTGTTGACGGACAAACGGCGCGTGTGATGGAACGTTTGACGCTTCCCGCCGATCCGGTTCAAGTGCGGGTGGCGGCCGATGGCTCGTTCTGTTCGGTCACGTCGCTGTGGGCGCATCAAGTGAGTTTGATTGACCTGGCGCCGCCCGATTCACCCGATAGCGGCCCCCGGTTGCGGCTGCGCGCCAAGATCGACCTGCCCTTTGCGCCGCGCTGCCAGTGGCTGGCGCGCGACGGTTTGCGACTGGTCGTGGCCGACGGGTTTGGCGGACGCCTGGCGGTGATCGACCCGACCGCCGCGCGTGTGCTGGCGGTGCGCACCTTCGACGGGCACAACCTCAGCGGCATCGCGGCCGACGCCGACGAGCGGGAACTGCTGGTCTCGCATCAGCTCTTGAACGAGGCCGTCCCCACCACCCGCGACCGCGTGTTTTGGGGCACGCTCATGGGCAACGTGGTCCGGTCGATTCCCTTGGCCGATTTGCTGAGCATCCCCGAGGATGGGCCGCTGGGCCGGGAGTCGCGGGTTTATGATCTGGCGCATTGGAGCCTGCACCCGCTGGGTCGGCCGGGCGCCGCGACCGGGGACCCCGGCGCCATTGCGGTGACGCGCGACGGCAAGACGGTCATCGCGCTGGCGGGCGTGGGAGAGGTCGCGTATCGTTCGGCGCCGCTGCAACCGTTCTACCAACGGCAAGTCGGCCGCCGGCCAAGCGCCATCGCGTTGGACGACAAGCGGCAAGTCGCCTTCATCGCCAACAAGTTTGATGATTCGCTCTCGGTGCTCGACCTGGAAAGCGGCGAAGTCACCGACACGATTCCCCTAGGGCGGCCTGGCGAATTAACCGCGGCGGACCGCGGCGAGATCATGTTCTACGACGCCCGCTTCTCTTTGGATGGCTGGTATAGCTGCCACAGTTGCCATACCGACGGCCACTCCAACGGCCTGCTCAACGACAACCTGAGCGACGAAGCCTTTGGCGCCTCGAAACGCGTGCTTTCTTTGCTGGGCGTCGGCGATACGGGACCGTGGACATGGAGCGGCGAGCAAGAGTCGCTGCAAGAGCAGGCGCACAAATCTACCACCATCACCATGCGCGACCATGAGGGAATGCACGCGACGGAAGAAAACATGGCCGCCCTGACGGCGTACATGCAAACGCTCTCGCCGCCGCCCTCACTCTTAGCAGCCCGCGGGCAAGTCAATGACCAAGAGCGCGCTTTGGGCGAACGCGTTTTCGCGGCACAAGGTTGCGTGGAATGTCATCGCCCGCCCACCTATACCACGCCGTCGGCGTATGACGTGGGGCTAGAAGACGCCGCCGGGCGGCGCGAGTTCAACCCACCGTCGCTCCGCGGCGTGAGTCAGCGCCCAAGGTTGTTCCACGACAACCGGGCGGGCAGTCTGGAAGATGTGCTCGTGAAACATCGCCACGGCGACGTGTACGACGCGCCGCCCGAAGACCTAAAAGCGCTGCTCACGTTCTTACGCAGTCTGTAGCAGTCGCGCTTGGGTAATGCTATTGGCCAAAAAGTGGCGCGCCATGAAACCGCAAGCGATAGCGCTTGCGGTTTCGCGTTTCTTGGCGGCCATTCCCGTGCTCCGTGTTGGGAACTTTACGCCATGCTCCGAAGCGATTCCAGTTCCTCTTTCACGTCGCTGCCATCGGGGGTGGCGTCGTTCTTGTAGTCGAACCAGTCTTCCTGGAACTCGATGTAGCCGCCTTTCCCCTGGCTGACGTTTTGCATGGCGTAGCGGGCCGTAAGGGCCATGACCGCGTCGCCGAGCGCCACCGAGGGATGGCAACGGGGACGCACATCGGGATCGTTCTGGCGGATGCAATACGCCCAGTGTTCGATCTCTTCGGTATAGCCGCGGCTCACGGGACCGCTAGCGGCGGCCGCCTTGGTGGCGGTCGCGGCGCCGCCCGTCTCGTAAGACATGGTGCTGGCGCCGCCGCCGTCGTCCTTGACGTTGATCTTGGTCGAGGCGCTTTCCTTGGCGAACAGCAACACGTCTTGCTCGCGCTCCAGCACGATCGTGCCTTGCGTGCCCATGACCACTTCGCCGTAACCGCCGAAGCCGTTGCCGTTGATGGTCGAATAGGTGACGACAATCCGTTTGTTCGGGTCTTTTTCGTAAGGTGGAATGCCGCCGGCCGGGCCGCCTGCGGGATAGTTGTGAACCCGGTCGTGGTAGCCCACGTCAAAGCCTTCCTCGTAGCCCGGCGCCGGGAACTCGAACATGCAGTAGACGTGATCGGCCGCGTCGCGATCAAGCGGGAACGTGTGCCGCCCGCCGACCGCATGGACCGAGAGCGGATGCGCCTTGTGGCCGTCTTGCCGCATGGCGCTCACGAAGATCGAAGCCGCATCCAACTGGTGGCTGCCCAGTTCCGCCATCAAGCCGCCGCCGGTCCGCTCCCAAATACGCCAGCGGATCAACTCCTCCAGCGCGGAGCGGAACTTGCCGTTCGAGAGGGTGCGGTCCTCGTACCCGTAATTCTTGGCGTTGATGTTCTTGTCTTCGTCCCAGCGGCGCCACTGGGCCAGCTTCATTTCCAGTTCTTTCATCTCGGCCGGAGAGCGGCCACCCTTCTTCAATGCGCCCTCGAATCGCTTGATGTCGTCTGCAATCTCGTTAATCAGCTTGTCGGTATCGGCAATTTTCTCGCCGCCGGGCAGTGGGGGCGTCCAGCTATCGCGACCGGGCAAGTTGCCGCGGTGCCACTGGGCGCGAATGTGGTGGATTTCCCCAATCAGCCCGGAGCGGATCATGCGCACCGCGTTATCGTACAACACGCTGTAATGCCGCTGATGCCCAGTGGCCAGATGCAGTCCGGTTTCCTCGGACACGCGGCCCATCGCCTTGCATTGGGCCACGTTGTGCGCCATCAGCTTTTCGGTCAGCACGTGCTTGCCGGCCAGCATGGCGTCGATGGCCACCTTGGCGTGCAGGTGCAGCGGCAGGGCGATAATCACCCCTTCCACGTCCGAGTTCTTGAGCAAGTCGCGGTAGTCCTGGTAGACCTCGACGTGCTGGCGAGCTTCGTCTTCGGTGCTCCAGCCGTAGACCTGCATCAACCCCTTGCGGGCGGCCAGTGACGAAGGGCTGGCCCAGTCGCCATGAAACGCGCGGTGGATGCTCGATGGCCGAATGTCGGCAATGGCCACCACCTGCACATAATTGGGGTTCAGGGCCCCGATCAAGACGCCCCCTTCGTCGCCCGTGCCGATCACGCCGATCCGCACGGGGTCTTTCACTTCGCCGTAGCCGAAGTACATGGCGCCCATGCCAAAGGTGGCGACGGCCCCGGTGGCGATCGAGGCTTTCAAAAAGTCGCGGCGATTCACAGCCAACGCGGCGTTGGCGTAATTCTGTTTGCCGACTTCAATTTCTTCCGGTGTAAGGTTCATGCTGATGCTCCCGCGTGTTGGCGGCCCCCGACAAGTTTCGCCCAGAGGGCGTATAAAAAGAAATCAAGACCTGCGAAACGTCCGGCGCCGACCGCGGCCAGCGTCAGCACGGCGAATAACTCCACGGCGACTTTATACGCTTCCTCGTTGCCTCCGGTCCAAAACGGCCAGCCGGCGGCCGCCAGCACCGAGAGAAGAAACAATCCGCCCACCACGGCGGCCGGGCGGGTGAACAGTCCCAGGATCAAGCACACGCCCACCAGCAGCACCACCCACTTCACGGCCGTATCGACCAGGCGGGAATTGGCGCCGGGTACGTGAATCACTTGCCCGCGGCGTTGCTCGGGGGTCGCCAGGTTGTACAAGTCGCGCTCGTACAACTCGCTGATTTGCGTGACGCCGCCCATCAAATTGCGGGCCTTTGCCCGAACTTCGGCCTCCTTGGTGGCGATGCGTTCTCGTTGGAACGGCGTGTCGCCCAAGGCGTCGTCGCTCTTCATGCTTTCCAGCCATGCCAATTCGCGCAAGTATTCGTCAATGTCTTGGCGGTTGGCCTGGAAGAAATGCTTGAGTTGGCTTTCGCGGCGCTGGAATGCGGCTTCCGCCTCTTTGGCCTGACGGCGGAACGTATCGACGCGTTCCTTGGCGATGCGCAGCGACTCCTCGGCTCGTCGCCGGTCCTCGGGCGTCTCGGCCGCCTCGACTTGCGACTCAGCCAGGCGAACCTCTTCTTCGAGCGGCGCGATGAACTTGGGCGACTCATACTGGTAGCCCGAGGTGGCGTCGTTCCGGAAGGTGCTCCAAACTTCAATGACGCCTTGTTCGCTTAGCTGACGCTCGCCGGGCAGCGGCGATGCGTAGCTCTGGAACAAGCCGGCCATGGGTCCTTTGGCCTGCGAGAGAAAACCTGCCGACGACCAGTTCCGGTCGCGGAATTTCTCAACGCCGGCCGTGTAGAAGTGCCATCCAACGGCCAGCCGCAGCGCCACGATACACACGATGGCGAACAGCCCGAGTTTTCGGAATTGCGGAAACAGGGTTCCGGTCTCCTGTGGTGGGATGCATGAGGCGGCGCGCCAGATGGGAAAGAATAGCGCCGTCCAAGGGGGGTGATTCGAATTTGAGGGTTGGCGTAATAGAGTACCCGCCAGTCTTCAATTATGCCAAACCGCAACCCTAAAGGCAATTGCCCCAGCCGCACGGCGCGGCAAGTTTTTATGCGTTCGCCGAGCACGCATCTTGCCGAAAGTAGTCGGCATTCTGAAACGCAATCCTCGATCGTCAAGCGGTTTTCGTGTGACGTTCTCGCGGCGCGAGCGTCCTACGAACGCACTTGCGAAGCGACGGGCGCCCCACGGCACGAGGCCCCTATTAGAACTGCTTGAACGGTATTTTTTCTTGCTGCGCCGCGTGCGGTTGGCCGGTCGCCATTAGGTAAATCAGCGACGCCACGAGCGCCAAAAACGGTGCGTACACGATGAGTCCCAAGTAACACGTGCAAACCACGACCATACCACCCGCCATGCCGACCACTAACATGACGGCGAACGTGGAAAGCCGGTTCCCTTGCATGAACCGGGAAGACATCCGAAACGACTCCATCGCGCCCAAATTTCGGTCCACAATAAAATAGTAGTAAAGGAAGATTGTCAGCATCACCACCAGCGACAGGACCAAGAGCGCCAAGCCGCCCCCGATGCCGCCAACCACCATGACTTCTTCCGACTCGACCGCCGCCCCAATCCCCAACGGAATGCCGACCAGCACCAACGCGCCGGCAAACAGGGCCAGCGCCAAGAGCACCGAGGCGCCAATGCCCCGCAGCAGGAACGGACCCACCGAGAACAAATCGGCGATCTCGCCACGGCGCGTCCGCGCCATCTTCACGCCCCAGGCAGTCATCCCCAGTCCGAGCCACGTTTGGACCAGCGAATTGAGGGCGAAACTCAAAACTTGCGTGACCACCACGACGACGTCCGACCCGATCGCTTGTTGCACCGCGCTAAAAATCATGCCAATGATCATCAGCCCGGCGAACACGGCGAAGTACACCAGGCCCGCCAACGCGCATTGGCCGAACTCTTCAGTAAAAATCTTCCATGCCGAGTTCAGCACGTTGCCCATGTCGATCGTGCGATGCACGAGTTCGCCGCTACCCGCGGCGATCGGCGGCGCTTCGCGCGTCGTTGGCGACGCATAAGGATTGAACGCCTCGCTCGGAGCGGGTTTGGCGTGTCGCGAGGCCGCGTCGGCAAAGGGGTTCTCCGGAAACGGCGCCGCCGCGTGGGGCGCCGGTGTCGGACTCGGGGAAGGCGGAACATCCGTCCCGGGAACGGGAACATTCGTGCCCGCAACCTGAGACGTAGGCACGGGAATGACTTGTTGGCATTTCGGACAGCGCGCGTGTTTGCCCGCGCTCTCGTCCGGCGTGCGCAAGTGCTGGCCGCACTGGGGGCAAGTGAATTCAATCGGCATGGACAGAGGTTCGGCGGCGGGAGAGATCAGACCGGTATCCGGCGCGTGCCGAGCCTACCAGAATCGCATTCCCAAGTAAACGTCGTGCATGAACGTCGCGCCCGGTCGCCCCGACGGCGTCAACGAGGCGTTACCACGCCGGATACGCCACGGGGCCGTAATACGTGTAGCCGTACGCGCCGTAGTACGGCCAGGTCCAAGTGGAGTAGGGGGCGTACCCGTAGCCATAACCGTAACCGTAGGTCGGCCAACCGTAGCTATACGCGGTATACTGGAGTCCGTAGTCGTACCACGGCGAAGCATAGTACGTGTAATACGGCTGATACCGCCAGCGATAGGAACCGTAGTACACGCCATAGGAATAGTAGCCGGGCCAGGCGGTGAACTGGGCCGCGGTGGTTTCCGACGTTTTGGCGTGAACGGCGGTCTTGGCCGCGGTCGTGGCCTCCTCGGCCCTACTCGGGGCTCCCCAAGCCGCGACGACCGCAAAAATCGCCAGAATTCGCAGGTAGCTCGTCATCGAAGAAGCTCCACAAACGAAGTTTAAGCCGAATGCGCCAGTTCTCACGATAAATCGAGCGCCGGCGGGTTTCAATCTTTTCGGCAGGAGTTTTCCCGTTCACCCACTGGCCGCCCGCGAAATCGCTTGTGGTTTGGCGCCACCCAGCCCTGCTGCCGGCAAACGCGCCCGATCGGCCGTTCAGCGCGACGCACGCCATCGGCCCACCAGCGAAGAACCGCGCCCCATACCGCCTTGCAAACCTGGACCCGCTCCTTAAAATGCGGCAATTGTCCCGGGACGCGGCGTTTCTCTCGTAAAGGTTTAGCTCCATGTCGGAGGCGCTCTCCTCCTCGCTCGGCATCGTGGCCTATCTGGCCTTGTTTGTGTCCGTCGGGGTCTTGTTTCTCTTGGTCAATCTCCTGGTGGGGCGGCTCGTGCGGCCGGTGAACCCAAGCCCCGAGAAAGGCGAAGTCTACGAGTGCGGCGAGCCGACCATCGGCTCCAGCTTTGTACAGTTCGACCTGCGGTTTTACGTGGTCGCCCTGCTATTCATTATCTTTGACGTGGAAGTCGCGTTGTTCTTTCCGTGGGCTACCGTGTTTGGCAAGGCCAACCTGTTGGCGGACCCGGCGGCCCCGGTGATCAGCGCTCAAGCGGGGCAGGCTGAATTGACAACCCACGGCCGCCGGTTATTTCAGGAATTAGGCGTCGCCAACCCGCAATTGCGTGACAACGCGACGCCGGCCGAGGCCGCCGCCGAGCTGCGTTCGGGAGCGCGGCGTCTGGTTGGCATGTCGATTATCGACATTGGCGTGTTTTTCGCGGTGCTTATGGTCGGCTTCTTCTACGTATGGAAACGCGGCGATCTGGATTGGGTTCGCGCCCTGAGTCAGGACCGCGCCCGCGGTCCGGTTCGGCCCATGCCCAATCCAGTGGCCGAAGAAACGGCGATTTCCGCTTAGCCGCTTCACATCTGGCTGTGCTTGCGGCTCGGTGCGCCACGCTTCGGCCAAGGCCGACGGCGGAAGCGATTTTCGTCTTGGCGCCAAGCGAAGCGAACGCGGCCCTTTCGATCCTTTCGATCCATTGCGACAACCCCATGAGTGGCGAAAACCTTCTCGACCGTCTCAGCAGGCAGTTTGGCGCGGCGATTCGCGGCGCGAACCTGGAAGCCATCGACCCCTGGATTGACGTTGCCCCCGAGGGGTTGGTGGCGGTGTGCCGTTACCTGCGTGACGAACCGGACCTGCGGTTCGACATGCTCAACTGCATCAGCGGCGTCGATTACTTCGAACCGGACCCCAAGAAAGCCGCCAAGGCCGGTTTTGAGCCGCATGTGGAGGTCGTGTATCACTTGTCGAGCATCCCGCACAAGCACACGCTCGTGCTCAAGGTGCTGGTCCCGCGTTGGCAGGACGACACGCCCGGCAATCCGCCCGAAGTCCCCAGCGTCGCCAGCGTGTGGCGCACCGCCGACTGGCACGAGCGCGAAGTATTCGACCTTTCCGGCGTCATGTTCACCGACCACCCGAACCTGCGGCGAATTCTCTGCCCCGAAGATTGGGTCGGCTTCCCGCTCCGCCGTGATTACGAAATGCCGCTGGAGTACCACGGAATCCGCGGCCGCTAATAAGAGGAAGCGAATAGTGAGTCGGGAGTAATGAGTCGTACCGACATTACTCTACTCGCGACTCACTACTCACGATTCACTACTCACCCTTCGCTTTCACTATGTCCACCCAACTTGGCGACCCGCGCGTAATTGAGTTCGACGTCCGCACGGATGAGATGCTGGTCAACATGGGCCCGCAGCATCCCAGCACGCACGGCGTGTTGCGGCTGGTGTTGCGGACCGATGGCGAAGTGGTGTCCGAGGTCGAGCCGCACATTGGGTATCTGCACCGCTGCGCTGAGAAGATCGGCGAGAACCTGACGCCGCGGCAGTGGATTCCCTACACCGACCGCATGGACTACCTGGCCGCGATGAACATGAATCTCGGCTGGGCGTTGACCGTCGAGAAGCTGCTGCGGCACGTCGTTTCCGAGAAGGCCCGCCACCTGCGAGTGCTGATCGTGGAGCTAAACCGCGTGGCCAGCCACCTGGTCGGCATGGGCGCATACGGCCTGGACCTGGGTACGTTTAGCCCTTTCCTTTACGCCTTCCGAGAGCGAGAGAAAATTCTCGATCTGTTTGAAGAGGCCTGCGGCGCGCGGCTGACCTATAGCTACCTGACGCCCGGCGGCGCCACCGCCGACTTGCCGCGCGGTTGGCTGCAAAAGTGCGAAGCGTTTCTCGACCAGTTTGACCCGGTGATTGACGAGTATCACGCGCTGCTGACGTCCAACTCGATCTTCATCAAACGCACGGCGAACATCGGCTTGTTGTCGCCGGAAATGGCGATCGACTACGGCTGCACCGGTCCCGTGCTGCGCGGCAGCGGCGTGGACCACGACCTGCGCCGCGATGGCGAAGAGTTCTACACCGCCATGTACGACGGCTACGCCTTCGAAATCATTTGCCAGCGCGACGGCCACTACCCCAAAGACCACAACTACCCGCCCGTGCCCCGCGAGGCCGTGCTGGGCGATTGTTGGCACCGGTTCTACGTGCGGATGCTGGAACTGGTCCAGTCGGTCGACCTGGTGCGCCAAGCGATCGACCGTTACAGCACGGCCGAAGGCGACTGGGGCGTGCCGATCAAGCTCACACAAAAGCTGCCCAAGGGCGAAGCCTACTTGGAAACGGAATGTCCGCGCGGCCAGATGGGCTTTTACATCGTCAGCGACGGATCTTCGATCCCCTGGCGCGCCCGCGCCCGCAGTAGCTCGTTCTGCAACCTCTCGGTGACGCACGAACTTTGCCGCGGCTGCCTGATCGCCGACGTCCCGGCAATTGTCGGTTCGCTAGACGTCGTGATGGGAGAAATCGACCGCTAATCGGGAAATGCAAATTGCAAAATAGGAATTGCAAATTGCGAACGGGTGATCGCTGGCTCCTTTGGGGAGTCGTATAGGAAGTCCCAGGATTGAGCAGACCGGCTGTTGGATTTTGGCGTGCGTGTTGGCATGGTGGTCGATGCGCTGCCAGACACACGCATGGAACAGCGCGTGGCGGGGCAACCGGTCCGTTGCGGTACGTCGTCAGCCCCGACCTATGAATAGGGGTGCGCGGCCGAGAGCCGCAAAGACTTCATTCACAAGCTACGCATTTGCCTCAAGGAGCTACGCGAATCGCGGTGTTGCCTACGCTTCATCGTCAAGGCCGAACCCTTACCCAAGACGAAGATGTCCGAACTGGTGGACGAAGCTGAACAGCTATCCAACAATATCGCCAAGTCCATCCGAACCGCCCGCGCCAATCTAACCAAACCCGACCACCTAACGCCCAAACCCCGGTAACCAGATCACCGTTTCCCAATTCGCAATTTGCAATTCCCTCTTTCAAGTTTCAGCTTCGTACAACTTGCCATGCCCACCGCCAACTTAAATATTCGTCCTTCTGGCGCGCTCGACTTTCTTGCTCTGGGCGCAATGGTTAACCGTCTTGATCCGGGCATCATTCCCTTTCGCAAAGCGACCGAGTGCCGCATCCACGTAAGCGGCGGCGAGTTCAATGTGGCCGCCAACCTGGCGGATTGCTTTGGCTTGACCACCGGCATTGCGACCGCGATGGTGGATTACCCGCTGGGACACTTGATTGCCGAACGCGTGCGCGCGATGGGCGTCAAGCCGTTCTATAAGTACTTTGAGCATGACGGCGTGGCCGGTCCCAATATGGCCACGGTGTACAGCGACCAAGGGCAGGGCGTTCGCGCGCCGGTGGTGTTTTACAACCGCTCCAACGAAGCCGCCTCGCGGCTCAAGCCTGGCGACTTCGATTGGAAAGCGATCACCGAGGGCGGCGTGCGCTGGTTCCATAGCGGGGGGATCTTCGCGGCGCTCTCGCCCACTACGCCGGAGGTCATTATCGACGGCATGAAGGCCGCCAAGGCCGCCGGCGCCGTGGTGTCGTTCGATCTGAACTTCCGCGCCAAGCTGTGGCAAGTGGCGGGCGGTCTGGAGAAAGCCCAAGACACGCTGCGGCGGATTGTGGAGCACGTCGATGTGCTGGTAGGCAACGAAGAAGACCTGCAAAAGGGCTTGGGATTGGAAGGGCCGGAAGTCGCCGCCAAGTCGAAGCTCGATCCCAGCGCCTTCTTCGCCATGATGGACCAGGTCACCCAACGACACCCGCAGGTCAAGGCGGTAGCCACCACGCTGCGCGAGGTCCACACCACCAACCGCCACACCTGGAGCGCGGTGGCCTGGGTTGATGGCAAGACACACCAGGCGCCCACCTGCGAACTGGACGTGCTGGACCGCGTCGGCGGCGGCGACGGCTTCGCGTCCGGGTTCATCTATGGCCTGCTTTCGGGCGCCGCGCCGGAAGAAGCGCTCAAGCTCGGCTGGGCGCACGGCGCGCTGTTGACCACCTTCCCCGGCGACACGACCATGGCCACGCTCGACCAGGTGCAGGCGTTCGCCCAAGGCGGCTCGGCCCGCATTCAACGCTAACGCGGGGAAGGGGCGAAGGTCGCAGGTCGAAAGTCACAGATCGAAGAGCCAGAAGCAAACCGGTCCAAGCCGCGGGCTTGCCCGCGTCAACCAACTTTAATCTCTACCACTTCCATTACCACCTCGCGTTCGCCCGTCGTGAACGCTTCGGATCCATGAACGAACAAGCAGATTTTGGCCTGATGGGCCTGGCCGTGATGGGCGAGAACCTCGCCTTGAATATCGAAAGCCGCGGTTACCGCGTGGCGGTCTATAACCGCACCATCGACAAGGTCGATGACTTCATGGCGGGCCGGGCCAAGGGGAAAAACTTTGTCGGCTGCCATACGCTGGAGGATTTGGTCGCCAGCCTCAAGCGGCCGCGTAAGATCATGACGATGATCAAGGCCGGTCCCGCGGTGGACGCGGTCATTGAGCAACTGATCCCCATGTTAGGGCCGGGCGACGTGATCATCGACGGCGGCAACACGCACTTCGACGACACCGAGCGCCGCACCAAGTACGTGGAGGAAAAAGGTCTGCTGTACATCGGCACGGGCGTCTCGGGCGGCGAAGAAGGCGCGCTCAAAGGCCCCAGCATGATGCCCGGCGGCAGCGTCAAAGCCTGGCCGCTGGTGGAGCCGATTTTCAAGGCCATCGCCGCCAAGGTCGGCCCCAATAACGACATCCCCTGTTGCGAATGGGTCGGGCCGCGCGGCGCGGGCCATTACGTCAAGATGGTCCACAACGGCATTGAATATGGCGACATGCAGTTAATCTGCGAGGCCTATTTCATGCTTCGCGAAGCCCTGGGGCTGAGCAACGAGGAACTATACGACGTGTTCGCCGAGTGGAACCGCGGCGAACTGCAAAGCTACCTGATCGAGATTACGCGCGACATCTTCAGCGTCAAGGACGATCAGGGCGACGGCTACCTGGTCGATAAGATTCTGGACGTGGCCGGCGCCAAGGGGACCGGCAAGTGGATGAGCCAGCACGCGCTGGACTTGGGCGTTCCCAGCACGCTGGTGACGGCGGCGGTGTACGCCCGCGGCCTGTCGGCCATGAAAGAGGCCCGCGTCCGCGCCAGCAAGAAGCTGCGCGGCCCCGACTCAACCGACGAGACGGTGCGGCTAGGCGACCGAAAGCAGTTTGTCGAGGCGGTGCGGCAGGCGCTGTATGCCTCGAAGATTTGCAGCTACGCCCAAGGCTACGTGCAAATGCAGCAAGCCGCCAAGGAGTACGATTGGCCGCTCAACTACGGCGACATCGCCTTGCTGTGGCGCGGCGGCTGCATCATTCGCGCTCAGTTTCTGGACCGCATCAAGGAAGCCTATGACGCCGATCCGAACCTGGAAAACCTGCTGCTGCATCCGTACTTCACCAAGGCGATTCACGACGCGCAGCGCGCCTGGCGGCACGTAGTCGCCACGGCCACGAACCTGGGCCTGCCGGTCCCCGCGTTCGGCACAGCTCTGGCGTACTACGACAGCTACCGCCGAGAGCGTCTGCCAGCCAATCTGCTCCAAGCCCAACGCGATTACTTCGGCGCCCACACCTTCCAACGCACCGATCGAGACGGCGTCTTCCACGCCGAATGGCTCGATCGTCGCCGGACGCCGGCTGACTGAGGTCAAATCGAAGAAGAAAAAAACTCGCCACGAATGAAACACGGATGAATAGATTGTTGCTCTTTTTCCGTGTTTCTTCCGTGGCTCATGTTCCTTCCTGCGGCTGCTAAGAAATGTCTGCTCAATTTATCAACAAGCTCTTTGGACTCGACGGCCAAGTGGCCGTGGTGATTGGCGGGACGGGCGTTCTGGGCGGGGCGCTGGCCGAGGGAATCGCCCAGGCGGGCGCCACCGTGGTTGTGGCCGGTCGGTCGCAGGCGCGCGGACAAGCGTGCGTGGAACGTATTCGCTCCGTCAGCGGCGCCGCGGGCTATCTGCCAGTTGACGTGGCTTCGCGGGACTCGATTCACCAATTGCTTGACGACACGCTGGGACAGCACGGCCGCGTGGACATTCTGGTCAATTGCGCCGGGGCCAACGATGCGACGCCGTATGAAAAGATCGAGGACGACGCCTGGCGCCGCGTGATCGACGCCAACTTGACCGCCACGCATCTGGCGTGTCAGGCGTTCGCCCCGCAGATGAGCAAGCAGGACGACGGCGGCGCCATTCTCAATATCGGAAGCGTGACGGCCCATCTTCCGCTCTCGCGGGTGTTCGCGTACTCGGCATCCAAGGCCGCGGTGCTCAATTTAAGCAAAAACCTGGCTCGCGAGTACGCCGAACGGAAGGTCCGCGTCAACGTGCTGTGTCCTGGGTTCTTTCCCGCGGAGCAGAACCGTAAGATCCTGGACCCCGAACGCGTGGCGAACATTATGAGCCAAACCCCGATGCGTCGCTTTGGCGAACCGCACGAACTGATTGGGGCGGCCATTTTGCTCGTCTCGCGCGCGGCGGGCGGGTTCATCACCGGGGCCGAAATTTACGTCGACGGCGGCTTCACCGCGATGCGTTTCTAACGCTGAATCTATGTTGGGTGGGGCAAGCCGTGCGCCGACCCATCCTCCTTGAGAACCTCGCGCTAAGCTTCGGCTCATCCAGGTCGCAGGAAATCGGGCCAGAGTGAATCGCTCACCAATAGCCCCTCGCGGGTCAGACGTAAGCGGCCGTTGGCGATAGTTAACAGGTTCCACTCCTTGAACCGCTGGACTGCGGCGCCGGCCAATTGGTCCAAGGAAAATCCCGTGTCCTGCTCCAAGGCGGTTGGCGATACGCCCTCCATCGTGCGCATCCCCAACACCAGTTTCTCGCGAGCTTGTTCTTCGGGGCTTAGCGTTTCACTCTCGGCCACGGGCGACTGATCGGCCAACACGCGGCGAATATAGGTGAAGGTGCTGCGGTGATTGCTTTGCCGGGTGTCGCCCACGTACCGCGCGGCGCCTGGTCCAATGGCGAAGTACCGTCCGCCGCTCCAGTAAACTTCGTTGTGCCGGCAGCGTCGGCCGGGCCGGGCGAAGTTGGACACCTCGTAATGTTCGAAGCCGGCCGCTGTCAACGTGTCCAGCGCGGTCTCGTACATTGCCCGCTCGGCGTCTTCCGCGACCGACGCCAACTCGCCGCGCAGGCGCCGGCCCCAGAAAGTCGTTCCTAATTCATAGGTCAGTCCATACGTTGAAAGATGATCCGGCGCCAGGTCCATCGCGGCCGCCAGATCTTGTTGCCATCCCGCCAGCGATTCGCCGGGGGCGCCAAAAATCAGGTCGAGCGATAGGGAGGCAAACCGCGACCGGCAAATCTCCACCGCGCGGCGAATGTCGTCGCCGCGGTGATCGCGCTCCAAGACGGCCAGCTTGGCCGCATCAAACGATTGCGCGCCCAGGCTGACGCGGTTCACTCCATACTCCGCCAACAGGTCGGCTTTGGCTGGGTCGATGTCGCAGGGGTTCGCTTCGACCGACCATTCAAAGTCGCCCACGGGCGGAAACCACCGGCGCACGGCCTCCAGCAATCGCCGCAATTGAGGCGGCGTTAGGTGCGTCGGCGTGCCGCCGCCCAGGAACAGCGTCTCGACTTCCGCCGGTTCGCCGAGCCAGCGCATTTCGCGCTCGATGGCGTCCAGGTACGCCGTCGCCAGATCGTCATGGCCGGCGACCACCGTGAAGTTACAGTACCCGCACCGATGCCGGCAGAACGGCACATGCACATAAACCGCCCGCGGCCGGGATTCGGCCGCCACGGCGTACGGGAGGAGGGGCGTTGGTTTTACGATTGCCGGAGACAGGCTGAAAGGCTGCATTGCAACAAAGCGTGGCCCACTTGCTGAATTCTAGGTAGCGGCGGCGCTCGGGCCGCCGCTACGACGCTGGTGGACCACTTGGGACGAGGCCTTAGAAGGGCGCGTCCTCGGGATTTGTTTCGGCGGGAGTCGCTTCTACGGGCGTCTCGCTTGCGGCCGCTTTCTTGGCGGTTTTCTTCTTGGTCGCCTTCTTGCCGGCCGCCTTCTTGGCAGTCTTTTTTGCGGCTTTTTTGGCGGCCTTCTTCTTGGCGCCTTTCTTCTTCTTGGGCGGTGACTTGGCGGCTCGCTCCGCCAAGAGGTCAAGCGCTTTCTCCAGCGTGACTTCGTCCGGGTTCATGTCGCGAGGGAGCGAAGCGTTGGTCACGCCGTCGGCCACGTAGGGACCGTAGCGGCCTTCCAAAAGTTGCACCGGTTCGCCGGTGACGGGCGACACGTCGAACGACTTGATCAACTGCTTGGAGCCTCGCTTGGGCTGCGCCAAGAGTTGCACGGCCTGATCCAAGGTTGCTTCCCAAGGCAAGGTGTTGCGGGGAAGCGACCGCCGCTCTTTACCGCACTCTACATACGGACCATACGGGCCGTGGCACGCCATCACTGGTTGGCCCGTCGTGGGATCATCACCCAACTTCTTGGGGAGCGACACCAGCTTGATGGCCATTTCCAGGTCCAGGTTTTCCGTGGGAATGCCCTTGAGCGACACCGTCTTCCGGTCCTCGTCGTCGGGCAGGCCCAATTGGAGGTACGGTCCCCAGCGGCCATGCTTGTGGAAGATTGGGCGATGGGTGTTGGGATCGACGCCCATTGGCTCGTCGCCCTTTTCGGCCTTGGCCAGTAGCTCCAGCGCCGTGTCCACGGTCAACTCTTCGGGCGGCATCTGGTCCACCAGGTTCGCTTTGCGCTCGCCGTCGGCGTTCTCTTGTAGCAGGTACGGCCCGTTCTTGCTGATGCATACATAGATCGGGCCAGGAAAAGAGCCATCGGCGGGCGTGCCCAACAGCATGCGGCGGGACTGGCGGTTGTCGATCTCCTCCATTTTCGACTCGACCTTGGGCTTCAGCCCGCCGTCGCCCTCGCCGAAATAAAAACGCTGGAGATAATGCCGATGCTCGGCCTCGCCGCGGCTGATGGCGTCGAGTTGTTCCTCCATTTCGGCGGTGAACTCGTAATCCACTAGCCGCGAGAGATGCTCCTCCATCAACCGCACCACCAGGAACGCCGTCCAAGTGGGCACCAGGGCCTTGCCCTTTTTGAACACGTACCCGCGGTTCAAGATGGTGTCGATAATCGATGCATAGGTACTGGGCCGGCCGATGCCGCGCTTCTCCAGTTCCGCCGTCAGCGAGGCTTCGGTAAACCGGGCCGACGGTTGCGTGGTATGGCTCTTTTCCTCCAGCGCGCGGCACGCAACCGGATCGTCCTGCGCTACGTGGGGCAGGACAGTCTCTTGGTCGGCCAATTGCGCCTCGGGATCGTCCGAGCCTTCCACATAGGCCCGCAAGTAACCCGCAAAGTCAATGGTCTTGCCCGAAGCCTGAAACACCGCGCCGTCGCCTTCAACCCGAACGACGATGCGCCGTCCGTGCGCGTCCTTCATTTGGCTGGCGATGGTTCGCTTCCAGATTAGCTCGAACAACCGATACTCGTCGGCCGATAGCGCCGCCCGGAGCGCTTGCGGACGTTCAAAGGGATGGCCGGCGGGACGAATCGCCTCGTGCGCCTCTTGTGCGTTCTTGACCTTCGACGCGTAGAAACGCGGCTTCTCGGGCAGATACTCCGCGCCGTATTCCGACTGCACCAGGTCGCGGGCGGCATGAAGCGCCACCTGCGCCAGGTTGGTCGAGTCGGTACGCATGTAGGTAATGTGCCCGTTCTCGTACAGGCTTTGCGCCAGCCGCATGGTGTGCCTTGCGGTAAAGCCAAGTTTGCGGTTGGACTCTTGCTGAAGCGTGCTGGTGGTAAACGGGGCGGACGGGCTGGAACGCCACGGTTTTTCCTCGACCGAGACAATGCGGAACTGAGCTTTCCGCAACCGCTCGGCCAGCGCCTGTACGCCCGGTTCGTCAAGCTGAATGAACTGATCCGGATTTTTCAGCTTGCCCGTGGCTGAGTCGAAATCGTCGCCGCCGGGAATTTTCCGGCCGTCCACGGACATTAACGTGGCCGAAAACTCCTGGCTGGCCGGGTTGGCGAACCGGCCCAACAGATCCCAGAAGGTGGCCGAGACAAACGCCATGCGCTCGCGCTCGCGCTCCACGATGAACCGCGTAGCCACGCTTTGCACGCGGCCGGCGCTGGTGCCGTAGCCCACCTTGCGCCACAACAGCGGCGAGACCTCGTACCCGTAGAGCCGGTCGAGAATACGCCGAGCTTCTTGAGCGCGGACCAGTTTTTCATCGATGTCGCGGGGCGACGCGAGAGCCTCTTGAATGGCCTCTTTGGTAATTTCGTGAAATACCAGCCGGCGGACGGGAACCTTAGGCTCCAGCAACTGGCATAAGTGCCAGCTTATGGCTTCTCCTTCCCGGTCTTCGTCCGTCGCCAGGTAAAGGTCTTTGCACTCTTTGAGCGCCTTTTTCAGTTCAGCAACGCGTTTCCGTTTTTCGGGGGGCACAATGTACAGCGGCTCAAAGTCCTCTCGGACATTTACGCCTAACTTGGCCCAGTCTTTGTCTTTATATTCTTCAGGAACTTGATCGGCTTTCTCGGGAAGATCACGCACGTGGCCCACGCTGGCCTCGACCTGGAAATCACCTCCCAGGTATTTGCCAATAGTGCGTGCTTTGGCCGGTGATTCAACAATCACCAGCGACTTTCCGGAACCGGTCGCCGACGTTTTAGCCATGCGCTGCCAGACTTCCTGTTTGGGATTGAATTTACGTCGATCCTTCCTACAATCTGGGAGATTGTTGGATGCGTAGCATTATAGGGTTAACTCTCGTCAAGATACGCTGTCAAGTCGGGTCGCGTGATTACGACCCCTCTTTTTGACGGACCGCAGAAGAAGCTCCAAGGAATCTGCCATGGCCAGCCCGTTTAATATTTTCCGCAAGCGTCAACGCACACTGTTGGTGGTTGTCGGCGTCATTTGTATTTTCACCTTCGTAATTGGCGATGTGCTCTTGAATTGGGCCGGGCCGGATTCGGGCGTGGGCCGGGCATCGGAAACAGTGGTCACCTGGAAGGGGGGCGTGCTAACCGACGACGATATCGCCGTGCTTCGCTCCATCCATGCCCGCACCATCGGGTATTTGGACGCTTTGGTGGCGGAAACCTTTCGGCGCGAAGGCATACCCAAAGGCGCGGGGGTCACGCAGAACCGCAATGGGCAGATCATCGATCCCGGCATCTCGCGCGACAATTCCGAATTGCGGCTTGTCAGGACGTTGCTTCTAGCCGAGCAAGCCGAGAAAGCGGGACTGCAAGTCCCTGACGAGGCGATTATTTTGTTTCTCGCCGACTTGACGGACCATACGCTTTCCAGCGAGGAAATGCGGGCCACCCTGCAAGGCGCTACGCAAGGCCGGCTGACGCGGGAACAACTGTTTAACACGCTCCGCCGCGAACTTTTGGCCCGCAATTATTTGCGGCTTTCGGGCGCGGGCGGGGTGATGACGCCCGAGGATGCGTGGAACTACTACAACCGGCTCACGCGCCGCGTGACCGCCAGCTTGGTGGAGTTCCGGGCAGAACAATTCCTCGACCAGGCGCCGAAACCCACCGAGCAACAGGTCCGCGACCTTTACGAGAAGTATAAGAACCACTTTCCCTACCCCGCTTCGCCCGAACCGGGCTTCAAGCAGCGGGCCCAGTTCGAATTCGCGTACTTCAAGGCGGACTTCGATAAGTTCATGGAGCAGGAAAAGGCCCAGATTTCGGCCGAGGAAGTTCAACAGCACTACGAAGAAAACAAAGATCGCTACAAGGTTCCCGATTTGCCCGGCGTAGATTCCGATGCGGGCGCCAACACCGAGACCCCCGCCGACCCCGAGCCGGCGGAAACGACAACGCCTCCGTCCGACTCGGCGCCCGCCTCCGAATCGACGGATGACGCCGCGCCGCCCGCGAAGGAGGAGGGGACTCCGGCCGCAACCCCCTCGCCCACCGAACCGTCGTCGGATAGCGAGCCATCGTCGGATAGCAAACCTTCCGAAACCACCGAACCGCCGGCCGAGCCGACGAAAACCCCTAGCGACGAACCCGAATCGGACGACGCGGAACCCAAGACGAGCGATGCGCCGTCGCTGGAAGCGCCCGCCAACGACGCTACCGAGTCCGATTCGAGCGATTCAGCCACCGAGAGCGAAACGCCCTCGGAAACCGCGCCCGAGAGCGAATGCGGTCAGCCCGAGGAAACGCCTGCCGACGATGCTTCCGAGACGAGCGAGGAAAAACCCGCCGATCCGGCGCCGGCGACACCCGAAAACGAGACTGCCGAGAAATCGAAGGATACTCCGGCCGACGAACCAGCAACCGCTTCGGAGACGGCGCCGCCCGCCGAGAAACCTGCGGATGCCGCCGATGCCCCACCCGCCGAAACCGGCGCCACCGCGACCGACGCGCCGGCCGAGGAAGTCAAATACCAACCGCTGGCCGAGGTGGAAGACGACATTCGCCGCACCCTGGCCACTCCTAAAGTCCGTGATCGGATCGAGAAAGCACTTTCGGAAGCGGCCCGCGCGATTAGCAAGTATCGCAAGTCGTATAACTCCTACCTCGTTCAGTTGAAGCGCAATGCGGATGCACGTCCGCCCGAGCCGCCCAAGTTCCAGCAGATCGCCCAAGAGTTGGGGCTGGAATACGGCCGCACGCCGCTGGTGGATGAGTTGAGCGTCGCCGAAACGGAACTCGGTCAGACATTTACCTGGGGGCCGGGCTTCCAGCAAATCTCGTTCGCGCAACTTGCCATGCAGAACGAACAAGCCAACCTGTACCAGACTGAACGCATCACGTCGGGCGGTGAAGAGTACGTCTATTGGCCGACGCAGATCAAGGAAAGCCGTGTTCCCGAACTGGACGAAGCGCGCGACGACGTGGTTCGGGCGTGGCGTTTGCAAGAGGCGTTTAACATCGCCACGCAAGAAGCCAAGCAAGCGGCCGACAAGGTTCGCAAGGCCGCGGCCACCGTACCGGTGTATGAAGCGGCGGGGGTCAAGCAGACGCAGGTGCTCCATCCGCCCGCGTTTAGCTGGATGTCTTCGGGCGCGGTTCCGTTTGGCGGCGGCGCTCCGAGCTTGAGCGAAGTGCCGGGCGTGGAGAATGCCGGCAACGATTTTATGGAGGTCGTCTTCAGTTTGCCGGTGAACGGCGTTGGCGTGGCGCCCAACCAATCGAAGTCGGCGGTTTACCTGGTTCGGGTCGAAGGCGAAACGCCGCCCGACGAGATTCGCCGAGACCTGTTCTGGCAAACCGGTGTCGATACGAATTACAATCTTCAGTACGTCGCCCAGTACGAGCAGCAACGCAAGCTATTCTTGTGGCTCGATCAATTAGAAAAAGACTGGAACCTCGACTGGAAACGCCCCCCGCAAGCAGCGCGTGAATTCTAGAACGCCTTGAGTGTGGCGCACTCGCTCCAAAGTGGTGAATTGTTTGGTAGGTCCCCGCTTGCCGAGCGGGACTTGCTTCCCGCCGAGCCGCCAAACTCGGCGCTGGCGGAAGACCCCGTCCGGCAGACGGGGCCTACTTGCCCAGACATACACGGGTTCTCCGCGAGAGTGCTATTCGGACGTCGCGAAGAAAATGCCTTCCGGAGAGGGTGTGAATGTTTTGTGGTAGCGGCGGCGCGAGCGACGCCCAAAATTGCGGCATTTGACGAAGCGTTCGGCGGCGAGACACCGCCGCTACGGAAAGATTCACAATCCCGCGAGTGCACCCTGGGGGCGTCCGAAGGGCGCCACAACGAAAACGCACTCGCGGAGCGAGTGCGCCACACTGAAGAATCAGTTACACTCGCGCGAGTGCGCCAGAAAGGCGTCAGCTTCGTTTGATCGCGCGCTGTACGGCGGCGCCCATGTCGGCGGGGCTTTCCGCTACTTCGATCTTCGCGGCGGTCAACGCGGCCACTTTTTCTTCGGCCGTGCCCTTACCACCCGAGATAATGGCGCCAGCGTGACCCATGCGCTTGCCCGGCGGGGCCGTGCTGCCGGCAATGAACGCCGCAACGGGCTTGGTCACGTGCTCGGAAACATAGGCGGCCGCCTCTTCCTCGGCCGAGCCGCCAATTTCGCCGATCATGAGAATGGCTTCGGTTTCTTCGTCGTCCTGAAAGCGTTTCAGCAGGTCGATGAACGACGTGCCGACGATTGGATCGCCGCCTAGCCCAACGCAGGTGGTTTGTCCCAAGCCCAGGCTCGACAACTGCCACACGGCTTCATAGGTGAGCGTGCCGCTCCGGCTCATCAGTCCGACCTTGCCGCGCTTGTGGATGTAACCGGGCATAATGCCGATCTTGCACTCGTCCGGCGTGATGACGCCAGGACAGTTGGGGCCGATCAACACCGCGTCGCTGCGGCGGACCTGGTCGTACACGTAAACCATGTCCAGCACCGGCACGCCCTCGGTAATGGCGACGATGGTTTTGATCCCCGCGTCGAGCGCTTCGAGAATCGCGTCGGCGGTGAACGCGGCCGGCACAAAGATCATGGTGGCGTCGGCCCCGGTTTCCTCAACGGCCTGGGCCACGGTGTCGAACACGGGCAAGCCTTGGACCTTCTCGCCGCCTTTGCCCGGCGTCACCCCGCCGACCATCTGGGTGCCATATTCCAAACACCCCTTGGTGTGGAATTCGCCAGCCTTCCCCGTGATGCCCTGGCAGATAACCTTGGTGTTTTTGTTGATGAGGATGCTCATGGGAGGTGCTGTCGGGTATCGGCTGTCGGCAAGAAAGTACGATAATAGCCGGCGACTAACCATCGCCGGAGGCCGCCATTTTCTGAAGTTTTGCAACTTCAGTTACATATGCTGCCTGTTCGGAACCACGAATCTCCAACCTACGCGTGGCCCTCTATCCCGCCGCGGCCACGACTTTCTTGGCGGCGTCAGTTAGGTCGTCGGCGGTGATGATATTAACGCCGCTTTCGGCAAGGATCTTGCGGCCTTCTTTGACCTCGGTTCCTTCCAGCCGCACTACCAGCGGCACGTTAAATCCGACGGTCTTGTACGCTTCCAGCAACGCATTGGCGATCGTGGTGCAACGCATGATGCCGCCGAAGATGTTGACCAGCACCGCTTTGACGTTCTTATCGCCCAGCAGGATGCGGAAGGCTTCGGTCACTTGCTCGGTGTTGGCGCCGCCACCCACGTCCAGAAAATTGGCTGGTTCGCCCCCGTGCAACTTGATAATGTCCATGGTGCTCATCGCCAGACCGGCGCCGTTCACCAGGCAACCGATGTTGCCGTCCAGTTGCACGTAGCTCAGCCCCGCCTCGCCGGCTCGCACTTCCGCGGCGTTTTCTTCCGAGAGGTCACGTAGTTCGGCAAGGTCCTTGTGGCGGAACAAGGCGTTGTCGTCAAAGCTGACCTTGGCGTCCAGGGCGACCATCTCGCCGTCGCCGGTAATGACCAGCGGGTTTACCTCGACCAGGCTGCAATCTCGATCGACAAACAGCCGGCACAGGGCTTTCATGAACTTTTCGGCGCTGCGCACCGTTTTTCCCGTAATGCCCAGGCGCCAACAAAGCGTGCGAACCTGATAACTCAGCAGTCCCACGGCGGGGTCAAAGTGGGCCTTGAAGATTTTCTCGGGCGTCTCGGCGGCGACCGTCTCGATCTCGACGCCGCCTTCGCTGGAAACCATCAGCACGGGCATCTTCGCCGCCCGATCGAGCACCACGCCCAGGTATAGCTCGCGGGCAATGTTGCAGCCCGATTCCACAAACACCTGGTTGACGGTCTTGCCCTCGGGGCCGGTCTGGATCGTCACCAGCGTGTTGCCCAGGATGCGCTCGGCCACCTGGCGGGCTTCGTCAGCGCTTTTGACCAGTTGCACGCCGCGCTGTTGGGGGTGTTCTTTGATCGTCCCTTTGCCGCGGCCGCCGGCATGGATCTGAGCCTTGACCACGCATACGGGACTTTGCAACGACTCGAAGGCCTTGGCTGCCTCGTCTGGGGTGCGAGCCACTTGGCCGGGGACGACGGTTACCCCGGCGTCGCGAAAGATTTGCTTGGCCTGATATTCGTGAATTTTCATGAGCAGCGGTTTTCCGGCAGGGCGGTGCGCTTGGCCGAGAGCGGCTACGCACTAAGGTACCGGAAAACCGTCGCCTGACAAGTGGCGGAAGAAGGTCGAAGAGTCGAAGGTCCAAAGTCGAAGGAGGAAAGACGATACGGTCCGTTTTTTCTTTCGACTTTCGACTTTCGACTCTGCGACTTTGGACTTCCGACCTTCTATTCTTCCATCCACGCGAAGCAAACATCGCTGGCGATGTCGTCCAAGGCCGACTCGAAGGCGTCTTCTGGTTCGGCTTCGCCTTCTGGTTCGGGGTTCAGAGCGCCTGGCATTTGCGTGAGAATGCGCTGAATTACCCGGAGTACATCGTTCAACTCGACCAGTCCGTTGCCGTTCACGTCGAGGAACGGCGGCGGGGGCGGCGGATTCACTACGGGCGGCAGCGTACGCACGCCATTGGCCCGCAGATCGTTCACCAAGACGAGCACGTCGAATAGCTCGACGCGTCCGTTGCCGTCCACGTCTTCGGGATTGCCGACGTTGGTGTGGCCGGTGTTGGGAATGCCCCCGCCTCCCGCGAGGACTTGAATCAGGTGATCTTCCACCTCGCCCGATCCGGCCGGACCGGTCGGCCCCAAGTTTTGCTGCGCGCTAAAGCGGAAGCGAGTGATGACCGGGCCGTCGGCCGTGCCGGCGGGAGTGGAAATAAAGAATTGGTTGTCGCCCGCGACCACCGGGGCGCCCGAGATCAACCGCTCGCTGGATTCAAAGGTCCCGTTGCGGTTGAAGTCGAACCAGGCGTTCACAAAGCCAGCCGCCGAGGCGTTGACCGTCACGCCGGTGACGCGGTCGGGAGCAAAAGCGCCTGCGAACCGCACGCCGTCCTCGTCGCCGCCGGTGAACGTGAGCACCGAAACCGTATCGGAGCCAAAGTTCCCGGTGATGATGTCGGTAATGTTGTCGGCGTCAAGATTCGTCACGACCAGGTTGGACGGGCCGTTCGCGGTCTGGAAAACCGACGCGGCGGGAAACTCACCCGTGCCGTCGTTGCTTAGCACCGCGACTGAGTTTGACGCTTGCAGCGCCACCGCCAGATCGACGCCCGGTTGCCCATCGAACAGGCCCGCGGCAATGCTCACCGGGTTGCCGGGAACGTCAAAGGTTTTCCGGTCGGCGTTGGGGAACACCCCGGCGCCGTTGTTGTACAGCACCGTGACCGTGCCTGACGTTTCGTTGGCCACAGCCAGGTCGCGGTCGCCGTCGCCATCCAAGTCGGCGATCACCACGTCAGCGGGATTGGTTCCCACCGTGTAGTTGACCGGGAAGTTGAATCCGCCCGCGGCTCGCCGCAGCATCACCGAGATGTTGTTTGAGTCCCGGTTGACGATCACCAGATCGTTCAAGGCGTCGTTGTTGACGCGGCCTACTTCAATGGCGACCGGATTGGTCCCCACCGGGAATGTCAATGCGGGGTCCACCGGATCGAAGGCAAGCATGGCGCCGCCCGTGTTGAGCAGGACCACCAGATCATTCGTGCCGGGCCGAGTGGCTAGAATGTCGGTATCGCCATCGTTGTCGAAATCCAACGCCACCACGTCCGACTGGGCGCCGCCCGCAGGGAACGTAACCGCCGGCGCGAAGCCGCCCGCGCCGTTGTTGAGCAGGACCGCCACGTCGTTGTCGCCTTCGTGGGCGACCACCAGATCAAGGCCCATCATTCCGTCAATGTCGGCGGCGAAGACGCCCACGGGGTTCCTATCCACGTCGAAATTGGTCGCAGGCCGGAAGGTGCCGTCGCTGCGGCCCAGCGCGACCGAGACGTTGTCCGAACCGAAGTTGGCCGTCACCAGATCGGGGATGTTGTCGCCGTTGACATCGACAAAGATCAGATCTCGGGGTTGATCGCCCACCGCGTAGTTGATCGGCGCGGCATAGCCGCCGCCGTTGGCGTCGTCGCCGGTGGCGCCGGCGGTCGGCTGCCCGTCCGCCTCGCCGTCGATGCGCTGCCCGAGCTGGAACCCGGGCACAATCGCATGGCGGGCGCCGTTGCTGGCAAGCAGCGTGCCATAAGAGTTTGGCGCATCGCCAAAATCAAAGTTCGTACGATTGCCGAAATCCACGTCGGGCGTGGGCAGCCCCGCGAACACCACCTTGCGATGGAAACCCGCCGCCGGGAAGGTAACCGCCGTGCCCGTCGGCACGAACTCACGAATCACGTACTCGCCGGGAAGCAACTCTTTGATTTCGTACTCGCCGCGGGCATTGGTAATGGCGGCCGGCTCGCCCAGGTTCAACGCGCCGTCCTCGTTGACGTCGATGTAAATGATGGCGCCGCCGACGCGCGGTTCGTCGGGAGTTCGCACTCCGTCGCCGTTCAGGTCATTCCACTTGACGCCCTGAATGGACCCGCGCCGCAGCCGGTTGCCAAAATCCCGCCCGGTCACAATCTGTCCCGCGTTCAGACGGATACGGTGCGCACCGTCGCCGCCGGGGGCGGTTTGCTCAAATCCCGCTGGCTCCACCTCGCGCACGGTGTATTCGCCGGGCTGAAGGTTGGCAAAGGCGTAGTCGCCTTGGGCGTCGGTCGTGGTTTGCGGTTCGGCCGCGTCCAACACGCCGTCGTCGTCCAGGTCCAGGTAGATCGTGACTCCGGGCATGCCCGGTTCGTTGGCGCCGCGCGAACCAGAGCGGTCGTCGTCTTCGAACTTCGTTCCGAGAATCTGGCCGGGGTCCGCCACGTTGCCGAAGTCCAAGTCGGGCACGATGTCGCCGGCCGCGGCAATGTCGGCCACGTGGAAGAACGTGGCGGGGGCGGTCTGCGTCCAATTTGCCTTGTTCACTTCGCGAATCTGGATCATTCCCAGCGGTACGCTCAGCGAATACATGCCGTTCTGGTCGGTGACGGTGGACGGCTCGTTGGCGTCGCGAACGCCATTCTGGTTCAAGTCGGCATAAATGATAAAGCCGGACACGCCCGGCTCGCCGGGATCGCGCATGCCGTTGGAGTTGACGTCGGAAAACTTCGTGCCTTCCACGCGACCAAACTGCGGCGTCGGCGGTCGGATGCTGCCGCGCGGCGGGTGGCCGAAGACGGTGGTTGAAACGAAGACTACGAATCCGTTATTGGGGACGTTGATGAACTCTTGGCGGAGCGCCACGGCTACGTCGTCATCCTGGCCGACGTCGCGCACGTTGTTCGCATCGGTATCGCAACAGGCGGCGCCGGCGGCGCCCGTCACGTCATCGGCCAGGGGCTGCCCCGCGATAATCGCTTGCAAGAGCGGACCGGGCGGCTTATCGGGCAGCACGTTCCCTGCCAGCCCCACCTCCCACCGCTCCGAGCGGGGCACGTTGTCGATCGAGCTTTGAATTTCGTGGAACGTGGGATCGTTGGCCGGGTCGTTGTTCGCCATGTCGGTTTGGAAGACGCTATCGACGCCGCGCCGCACGTCGAAAATGCGCCGCCCGCCGCCATCGTCCAGCGGGGTGTTGCCGGCCCCGCCTCCGACCATCGAGAACAAGTCGCCGTCCCAATAGCGAATTAGTTCAAAGTTAAGCGTTCCGCCCGAGATATTCTGGATCGTGTATTCCTGCACAAGCGCCGTGCCGTCCTGCGAACCCATGAATTCCAAATCGACCAGCGTTTGTTGCAGGTCGAAGCGGAGCCGGGCGCCCGTGGGAATGTCGTCGGCGTTGTTGGGCCGCGCCACCGTGTTGGGCCAGAAGAAGCGACTATTCCGCTCCAGGTTGTTTTGCGGCGTGTTCGGGCTGGGGTCCAGGAAGAACCCGTTGACGTTGTTGCCCGTGTTGGCGATCGTGCCCGCCGTAATGAACTCGCGCGAGGTGCCCGGCGCAATGATCCGAATGGCGATACCCGACTCGTACGTCGTGCCGAAGGGAATCCGCGGCCCTTGCGGATTGAAGACCGCGTCGGCGACGTCGTTTTGTTGCGGCCGGTTCGGCAAGTTCACCGCCAGGTCGGGCGAGTTGCCAAAGGCGCCTTGTTCGTTCACTTCGACGAACACCTGGCCTTCGCCTTGCCCGTTCGTCAACACCGCCAGCAAGGCTCGTTCTTCCAGCGACTGGAGCGCCAAGGAACGCCGCCGCGCGGGAACGCGACGCGGCGATGCCTTGGGACGTGGCTTGCGGGTCTTGAGCAATCGACGAATCATCGTGAGGACCTTTGGGACGCCAAGGCGTCGGGTGGGTTCGTCTTCCGAGGCCGCGGCATCCAAGTAGGGTGGGTCATGTCTTCGCGACCCACCGCGACCAACCGTTTTCGGATGGTGGGTCGCGAAGACTTGACCCACCCTACTAAGTTTCTTGTCTTATTCGTGGACGTCGCGCCAGGCGCGCGTCACGTCGCCGGCAATCGCGTCAAGCGGATCATCCCACTCGTCGCCCTCGTGGGCGGCGCCGGGAAATTCGTTTTCGTCATCGTCCGACCACCGCGGCCCGCCTGTCGTTGGACCATCCGCGGCGGCGGAATCGCTCACCGTCGGAGCCGTCAATTCCTCAGTCGTGTCGCTCGTCGTTTGATCGCGCGGCGCCGGCGGGGGAGTGAGGATCACCAGGTTTTGCGGCGCCGGCGACGTTTCGATCAGGAGCGGTTCGGAGCGTTCGCCCTCGCTCTGGAGGACGGCTTCGCCCTCGGCGGCCATCTGCGCCAGCACGCCGTTAATCACCAAGAGTACGTCGTTTAGCGTGACGAAGTTGTCGCCATTGGGGTCGAGGAACGGCGGAGGCGTCTGGCCGGGAGTCGTCGGCAACGGGTGCGCCGTGCCGTTGGTGCGCAGATCATTAACCAACACCAGCACGTCGGCCAGCGTCACCAGGCCATCGGCGTTCACGTCGAGCGGATTGAGTGGGTTGGTGAACGACGACGTGGGCATTCCGCCGCCATCGGTCGCGGCGATCGCCACGCGGTAGTCTTCCACCTCGCCCACCGCCGCTGCACCTGCCGGGCCTAGTCCGTTCTGCTCGCTAAAGCGGAACCGGGCGAAGGTGGCGCCGATCGCCGCGTTCGTCGGAACGGTGAAGAAAATTCGATTCAGCCCCTCGGTCAGACGTTGGTCGACGACCACTTGCTCGCCCGGGTCGTTCCAATCGCCATCGGCGTTGAAGTCGAACCACGCAGCCAGCACGCCCGGGGCGGACGCGGTCACTTCCAGCGACGCCGGTCGCCCCGCCACAAACGGTTGCGGCGAGAAGGTGACGCCGTCTTCATCGTCTCCCGCGGCGCCCAGGAACGTGATGTTGTCGGCAAACTGGTTCACCACGATCACGTCGGCGCCGCCATCGGCGTTGAAATCGCCGGTCACCACAAATACCCCAATGCCGCCGCCCTGGATGTCGGCGCCGCGCGTGAACACGCCGCCGGAGTTCACCAGGAGCGTTACTCGGCCGGAGTTGCGGGTGGCCACGACCAGGTCCAAGTCGCCATCGCCATCGATATCGGCCTGGCTTAACGAGGAGGGCAGGCCGCCCGCGTCAAGGGTTTGCGCCGGGAAGAAAGTTCCATCACGACGATTGAGCAGGACGTTGACGGTCGCGCTGTTGGCGTTCGCGACGGCAACGTCCAGCCAGCCGTCGCGGTCGAAGTCGGCCAGCACGACCGACAGCGGCTGATCGCCCACGGCGTAGGTTTGCGGCGCGCCAAAGGTTAGCTCGTCATCGACGATCCCCTGATTGAACAGCACCGAAAGGTTGTCTGAAGCGGAATTCGCCACCACCAGGTCGGGTTGTCCGTCACGGTTGATGTCGCCGATGGCCACGTCGGCCGCGGGGCCTTCGTTGACGGCGATCGCGAGCGCCGGGGCGAACGTCAGGACATCGTCGGTCACGCCTTCGTTCAGCAGCACCGAAATCGTTTCAGCGCCAAAATTGGACACCGCCAGATCGGGATCGCCGTCGTCGTCCAAATCGCCCACCGCAATCCCGCGTGGGTCCATGCCAACGCCCAGATTCACCGCCGCGGCAAACGTGCCGTCGCCGCGGTTGAGCAAAAGCGACACGTTATCGCTGCCCGCGTTCGTCACTGCCAGGTCGATATCGCCATCGCCGTCAAAGTCGGCGCCCGTCACCCGAGCGGGCTGCATTCCCACGGTGTACATGACCGGATCGGGGAACGTGCCATCGCTGTTATTGAGGAGCACCGAGATGGAATTCGCGGATTGATTCACCACGACGACATCCGGCCCGCGAACGCCATCGAGATCGGCCACAAAGGCCGCAACCGGGGCGTCGCCCACAGGGTAATTCACATCATCGTCAAACGCGGCGCTGGAAACGTCGTCTCCAGTGGCGGTGGCGTTGGGTTGCCCATCGACCTCGGCATCAACCCGCGCGCCCAAGTAAAACCCGGCGCGAATTCCATGCGAGGCGCCGTTTTGGGCCTTGGTCGTGGGGTAAGGCGCGGGCGCGTCGCCGAAGTCGAAGAAGGCACGATTGCCGAAATTGATGTTGCCAATATCTCGGCCCGCCAACACGGTGACTTCCTGCGAGCCGTCGCCGCCGGGGAACGTCTGCGTCGAGCCGTTCACCAGGTATTCGCGCACCACGTAAGAGCCGGGAACCATGCGGTCGATCTTGTACCGGCCGAACTCGTCGGTGATTTGCGATGGCTCGCCCAGGTTGAAGACGCCGTCACGGTTGGAGTCGACGTAGATGATGACTCCCTCGACACCCAATTCGTTGGAGTCTTTAATGCCGTTGCCGTTCGCGTCATTGAATTTCCGGCCCGAGATGCTCCCGCGCGACCCAAAGTTGCCGAAATTCACGTCGATCCGCGTTTGCGTCGCTTGCAGGTCAATCAGGTGCGTACCGGCCGCGGCCAGGTTGGGAAAGGTCTGCGTTTGTCCCAGGGGAACAATCTCGGACAACGTGTAGACCTGAGGCGCCAGGTTCGTGAAGCGGTAGGAGCCGTCGGGTTCGGTGGTCGTTTCTTCGACAAGCGTTCCGGAACTATCGAAAAGCTGAATCGTAACGCCGGGTTGTCCCGCTTCGCCGGGATCGCGTTGGGCGTTGCGGTTTTCGTCGAACCACTTATACCCGCGAATTTCTCCGGGTTCTCCCACGTTGCCAAAATCCAAGCCGTTGATGACTCGGTTGGCGCGGTCGATCGTGACGGTATAGAAACCGTCGTCCACCGTTCCCAAGGCGACGGGGCGAATGGGCGATTCACTCCCCTGGACCGGGAACGTCAAGTCCCATCCGAAGCGATCAACTTCCCGCACCACGTAATCGGCAAAGCCGAACTGGTCCACCAGTTGCGAGACGTCGATCACATAGTTCCCGTTGGCGTCGCTGACGCCCGACGGTTCATTCACGTCGAACACCCGGTTGTTATTCTGATCCACGTAGAATGTGAACCCCGCCAACCCCGGTTCGTTCGGGTCCCGCACGCCGTCCCGATCCAGGTCGTTCCACTTCTGGCCGCGGAGTCGTTCGCCCGCCTCGTCTTCCGTTCCGTAGAAAATGAGTTCATAGCTTTCGAGTGTTCCGACGTCGCCCGTGATGAGGTCGCGAACGGTTACCGTCCACTCGCCGTCAATGGATTCACCCCAATGGCGGACCGACATAAACGACCAGTTATCGAGCGCGCCCGGCGGAACGCCAACAAGCCGATTCTCGGAGAGAATGGATCGCGTGCCGGCGGGCGACGTTAAAACAACCTCCAAGTCGGAGGAGAAAGTATGCGGCGCGGTGAAGCGTACTTCGACGTGTTCAATGGAAAGGTCGATGTCGCTTTCGACGTCAACGGTCGAAGTGACGCCAAGCACGTCGTTATCGGGAATGGGCAGCCCGACGTTGACCAGCCCCGTCGAAACGCTCAACTCGGGATTGACCGTCAGCCAGGTTTCGGCGGCGGCCACCGCGGCCTGCGCATTGACGGCGCCAAAGCCATACTTGTGATTGACGAAAAAGCCGCCGCCGTTGAGCACCCAGTCGACGTCGGTCGGATCGTTGCGCCGCGCGGTTTCCACCAGGATGTGCTGCACGTCGCGATAGGTGAGATTCGGATTGGCCTCCAACATCAAGGCGATAATGCCAGACACCAAGGGCGTGGCCGACGAAGTTCCGCCAAAGGTAGACGTGTAATCAAGGTCGGGTTGCGGATCGCCGTCGGCCGCGCTGGGATCAAAGTTATAGCCTTGCGCGCCGGTCCGATCCGTCGTCGTGATCCCCACGCCCGCTCCTTCGGAATGCGCCGCAACCAGAATGGCGGCTCCTGGCTCGGCATAAAAGGGTTGCTCGCCATTGTGGTCGATGGCGGTAATCGCGGTCACAAATCGGGAGTTGGCAAGCGAATCGTAGTTGATGTTGTCTCGGTTTTGCAGCCCGTTGCCGCCGGCAAACGTGTAAATGTTGCCAAGTCCGCCCCGGCCTTGACGCACCGCGTTTTCAAACGCCGCAAGAGTCAAGGGACCGCCAAAAACGGTGCGGTCCGATAGTCCGCCCGCGTCGGGCGGCCCCCAGCTATTGTTGTAGATATCGATCACGTCGTTGCGAAACGACAGCGAACGTGCGGTGATCAAGTCCGTGAGTTGATTGCCAAACTCAGACGAAATTAGTCGCAAGCCGCCTAAAGTTGCGTCCGGCGCCGAGCCGGTGACGCCAACCATGTTGAAACCTTGGGCCGCCGCCACGCCCGCGACCGCGGTGCCGTGATCGTCGCCAACGGCGAAAATTGGCGAAGGCGAAGGATCGGGATCATTTCCGATAAAGTCAAAGCTGATTGATGGGTCGTACTGCGGCGCCAGGTCGGGATGCCGGTGTTCGAGACCATCGTCCACGATGGCGATGTTGACGCCGCGCCCGCGGTAGGAGTCCCAAACGCTGGTCACGCGCACGTCTTCGCCTACCGTTCCGCCGGTCTGCCCCGTGTTCAAAAGGTGCCACTGATCGGGAAAGAGCGGATCGTCGGGAATGGCGCGCGTCGCAGCCGGGGCGCGGGTCAGCGGGTAAAAGAGCGAGATTTGGTTGATGCCCCGCAGCTCGGATACGACGCTGGAAATTGAACGTCCCGAGCCGGGCGTATAGACAAACGTGTCGTCGATGATTCGGGTGGGTTCAAGCCTCGCTCCGCCGAGTCTCTGAGCCACGGCGCCCACCTGGCTGGCGTCGGGGATGAGCAAGATCCAGTCTCGCACAGACGCCATTTGCTGGGGTGTGTAATTCGAGAGGTCGGCAGCGTACGTCAGTGCGCGGGCCACGGTCGGCGAGACCGATTCCTGGGGAGCGCCGGCGGTCGTCGGCGTCGCGGTGCTGACGACGGAGATCTCGTGACGATTCCCCGAGATGACTTCCGAGCCGGGCACGATGACCGGGTCCGGTGTTGGCACAAATAGCGCCATGACGCGGCGGTCTTCGAGTTGCTCGGCCGTCAAGCGACGTCGCGGGGCGCGGCGCAAGGGGGACCGGGGGCGACGGAGCGAGGGTTTGGTTTTACGCGTTCGGTAAAATGCGTCAACCAATCGGGATTTCACGTTTAGGAACTCCTGCGGCATGGCGCCCGCCTGCAGCCGTTGGCTCCGTCGCACTCCAGGAAAGACCGGCGCTTTGGCAACTTGATTCCGTGGTCGGGGTGCGTCACCTGCGGACTGCCCCCAAGGCAACGCCGGGAAGGCGGGTTCCTTCAATGGTAAATCGGCCTTCCCGTCTGTCAAACATCTCCGGCAACGAAACCGCGGGAATTCGCAAATACTTCCCCGCCGCGAATCGTCCTACCTCTTTACGCGTCATGTTAGCTCCGGCGGCGCCACCAGGGCGGGTGGTTGCCCGACCGCCTCGGCGGCGACTTGCAAGGTTGGAAGAGAGCAAACCAATCAAGTAGACCGGTGAAGTCGGTCTCGGCCTACCGGCCGAGGCGATCACTGTTCCGGATGATTTTGTTCGTTCTCAGGCAAACCTTCCCTCGTGCAGTTTCATGGAGATAGCTGCTCAATTGACGTCTGGGCAATGAACAACCAATCGCATGACAATGCACCCGGGCTTAATCGTCCCGTTTGGCGTCAGCGAGGTCGCCAAAGGGGAAGTAATCTTCCAGGTCGTCGGCGTCTTCGGATTCCTTGCTCCACACGTCCGAAATGTCTCCCGCGATGTCGGCCAGGGCCGATTCAAACTCGTAGGTGCGGAAGCGGGAATTCGCCAGCACCAGTTCGTCATCGAACCGGCTCGATGGCGACGAAACCGCCGGTTGGCCGCTGGCAGTGACCGGCGCCGCCGACCGTTGACCGGCCTTTGGATCGAGCCGCGCCGCGCCCGCCTCGACGGACTCGCTCGCCAGGATCGCTTCCGTGGCTTCGCCTTCGCCAGTCAGAGCGTGGTGCGCGGCGGCCGCGGAGACGTCGCCCTCGGCCTCGCCGCTCACACCGTTGCTGATCTGGGCGCGAAGGGCAGCAATGATCTGCTGCAAGTCGGCCACGGTGACCAGCGAATCGCCATTCACGTCGACAAACGGCGCCCGGCCCGGTTGAACAAACAACTGGTTTGCCGCCTCGGCTTGCAACCGGGTGGGGAACAACTGATGCACGTTGGGCATCGTTTGTCCCGGACGCTGGTTGTTGTCGCGAATGTCGTTAACGACCAGCAGCGCGTCGAGGATCGTCACGACGCCGTCGTCGTTCACATCCAGATTGTTGGTTGGGTTCTGCCACGCCGAATCGGAGCGTTGGAGAACAATCTGATAATCTTCCACTTCGCCGTCGATGGCCGGCCCCGTGGGATCCAAACCGCCGACGCTGCTAAAGCGGAAGCGGGCGTAGGTCGGCCCGAGCAACGTGTCGTCCTGGCCGGGCGGAACTTCGGGCACGACCACGTTGATGGTGTTGGCGGCGCTGGTGAGCAACACGTTGTCGGCGATCTTCTCATTCGCCTCAAACGTGCCGTTGCGGTTGAAGTCAATCCACGCGTCCAACCGGCCCGCCGCCGAGGCGAAGACCTCGAAGGCCACCGTGGCGCCCACGTTCACCGACGCGCCAGCCAGCAACCCGCCGCGAATTCGCACGCCGTCTTCGTCCGTTCCGTCTCCGTCGGCCGCGATCGACGGCGCACCGTCCAGTTCCGCGTCGACCTGGGTCCCCAGGAAGAAGTTTGGCCGAATGGTGTGGCGTGGACCGTCGTTGTCGATCGACGTCCCGTAGGAATCCGGCGCGTCGCCAAAGTCCAGGTTTTCGGGAATTTCGATCACGAACACCGTTTCGCCCGTCGGCCGGTTCGGCTGGAGCGGGTTGCCCGCCAGGTCGTAAATCGCGTCGATGTCGTTCGGCACGAGCGGATCGAACGGCGAATTGTCGAGCGTGATCCGGTAGAAACCGGGCGGGAACAGGCCGCCGACGTCCGTAATCGAGATCGTGTCGTTCAGCGGGTTGTAGGCGAAGACGTAGTCCACGCCCAACTCCAGCAACGTCCCGCTCGTCAGGTTCACGTCGTCCGGGTCGAAGAACTCGACGCGCGCCTTGTCGGAGGTGACCGTGGCATCGTCGATGCCCGTGCCCGCGAACGGATCAATCGGGTCTACGCCGTCAAGCAATTTGATGTCGAACTGCGACACCCGCTGCCCCGAAGTCTTCACCAGGCTGACCGCCGGGTTTTGATCCAGGCCCTCGGCGTCGTTGTCCTTGGGCGCCGCCACTTCGGCCGTGGGGCCGACAAAGTCCACGCGGTCGATGGCGCCGCGATCGATGAACACGTTCGTGCCGCCGCCGCTGCCGCCGGACCCGCTGCGCCGGAACTGGCCAAGGGCGTCTCGCACGGGCACCACAATCGGCGCCGGGGGAATCCCGACCGAGGCCTTGACGTTGGCCAAGCTCTGTCGCTCTTGCAGCGAGCTAAGCCCCGTGTCGATCGCGCGGCTTCCCGGCTCCAGGTAGAAGTTGTTGTTAGCCGGGTTTTCAAAGAGCGGCGCGCCGGTGGCCAGGACGATCGTCCCGCGGTTGTCGTTGTCTTGCAGGCCCACGTTCGAGTCAGCGGCGTTGTCCTGGAACAACGTGTTAGCGATGACCGTATTGGGCTGGCTCGACGCGTCGACCGTAATGCCCGTGGCGAAGTTCGCCACGATGTTGTTCATCAACGTCGGGCCGGCGTTCTCTTCCACCTGGATGCCCACGTCGCCCGCGTTGAGACCGTAGAACGAGTTGTTCACGATGCGGCCAAAGGGCACCGCGGCGTCCGGTTGCCCGGCGACGCTGGCTTCTCCGCTGAACAACAACCCGCCCACGCCGCTACGGGCCACAATGTTGTTGACCACCACCACGCCCGGAACGAGCCGCGCGTCGTTAATTTCTTCCAGGTTGCGCACCGCGCCGGGCGAGCCTTGGTTGTTGTCCGGATTGCGCAACGAATCGATCGCGATGCCCCACTCGGCCGCGTCGAAGATGCGGTTCGAGGAGATAATCACCTGGCCCTGGTCGCGGACGCGGTTCTCGTCGCCAATTTCGTTGAACTGGATGCCGGTCACGCCTCGCCGGATCACCGGTTCGGGTTGCGTGGAGCTGAAGCTGCCACCCTCGATGAACACCATGGTGTTCAAGTTGTCGATCGTGGCGCCCGAGATTGGGTCCTTCAGGTCGGCGTTCACTACGTCCGAGATGGCGATCTTGACCGTATGGACGCCCGGCGCCAGGCCCGACAGAATCGCCGTCAACGGGGTGGTGAACCCGTTCAACCCGAACTCGTTGCGGAATTGGCCGCTGTTGGGATTATTGTTGACGAAGAACTGCGGATTGGCTGCCCCCACGCCCAGCGGATTGCCGCCGTTGACGTTGTTAATCGAAACCGGGTCCAGTGTGCCGGGCACCAGCGCCACGTTCTGCCCGTCCACGAACACGGCGAATACGTCGTTGGGATCGGTAATCAGGTCGCCGTCGTACTCGTCCGAGGCGAACACAAAGTTGAAGAACAGGTTGCGCGACTCGGTGGCGCTCAGCTCAAAGTCGAACTCCAGGAAGGTAGTGTCCTCGGTGGTCACGCCGAACTCGGCGTCAAGTTGGGTGTCGCCCAACCCGGACGCGATCGAATTGGTTGTGCTGAAGTTCGGCTGCGCTTCGCGCACGTCGCCCGTGGCGAGCACGATCCCCCGCTCCAAGCCGAGCGAAGTCGCGCCACCACTATAAATACCCGCGGAGAAAACGCTGCGCTCGGTAGAGGCCGAGGTCGGGTTCAACAGTTGGCCGTTGCCGCCGACGAACCGGGCGTCTCCAATCACGCGCACGTCGTCGCCCACCAGGGCGTCGCGCAACACGTTGGCGTCGGTCACGACTTGCTCGATCACCACCTCCGAGTTCACGATGTCGGCCGTCACAGTGGCGCCGATCAAGTCCACCCGATTGCTGGTGGGAGTGACGCTAGCCGTGACATTCAGCCCGCGCGTCAGTTGGACCGCGTTGCTGTTGATCGCTTGCGCCATGGCCACGGCGACGTCCGCCGCCGCGTCTTCGGGCGAGAAGAACACGGCCACATTGCCGGCTTGCGGCGCCGCGCCCGGAAGGTCCTGGTTGACGAACTCGAAGGTCACGGTGTCCACGCCGTCAGACACGGTAAACCCGGAGCGCGGCGCGATGCGGACGCCATCGGGAGCAAACAGCGTGAAGTCCTGGCTGAGCCGGTCGTTGGTGTCGAAGCTGCGCAGGAGCCGCAGTTGTCCGGCGCCGTACTCCGAGACGCGGCGAATCTCCAGTTGGTATTCGCCCACGGTGGCGAAGTCGCCCACGTGGACGAACGTGTCGGGCGCCGCCGCGCCGCTGCCCGAGTTGGTGACCATTTCGCCCCGCTCGGCGAACCCGACGATGATGTCGTCAATGTACACGCCTTCGTTACGATTGTTCAGGCCGCGCAGCGCCGGTCCCTGCTGGGTCTGGAACCGATTGAACGAGCCGCGCGAGTCGCCCGGCAAGGCGTCGTTACCGCGGGCCGTTGCCAGCGACATGGTTCCCAGCGGCCCGGCGTTGACAATGCTATGGCCAAAGACGCGAATCGTGTTGGCGTACGTCGTAAAGCCGTTGTAGCCTTCGGCCTCGGCTTGCGTGGCGAAGACGCTGTTAATGGCGGCCGCCGTCCGGTCCCGGACCTCGATCAACGGCGTCGTCGAGTTAATCACAATGGGCGTGCCCGTGGTGGCGCCCGCGGAGCCTTCAACCACCAAAGCGGGAGCGCCTTGGCCCGGCGCCGGGGTTTGCAGTACGGTCAGCAAATCGATGGGCGTGCCGTCCTCCAGGTTGACGCGGTTGCCCACCAGGTACGGCGTCACGCCCAAATTGGCGCTCTCGACCGCCGCCCAAATGGACGCGGCAACCTCTTCAGCCGACTGATTGGCGGTATAGAAGACCGGCGTCACGCCCGCAGGCCGCAAGGCCGTTCCGCCCGGCGAGAACCTGGAGCCGGGAATCAGCACCACGTCGGCCGGGGCGCTGGGCGTTACCGCCAAGCCACTGGCCTGGATGGCGGTGACGATGTTGTCGGCCACCATCTCGGCGGTGAAGGAATCATCGGGAATGAAGTTCACGCGACCCGCGTTCGGGTCGTTCAAACCGGGGAGCCCTTGGACGCGCAGCGCGGGCGAGCCTCCCACGTTGACCACCGTGGCGGCCGTGCCGCCCAGGTGAATCTCGCCCGTGAAGGCGCCGCCCCGCGTCGTGTGCAACGGGGTGACCGCCTGGCCGGAGCCTTGGATGGCCGCCACAATGCGGTCGGCAATCTCCTCGCGCGTGCCGGGCAAACGCTGCACGCGCATCGACGGCGCCGTGCTGGTATCGACGATCACATCCAATGTCCCCACGCGGATCACGCCATTGCCAAGGTAGGTAGGCGTGAGCATCGGGTTGGGCGGAGACATCGACGCGTTCAGGTTGTTAATCGCCGTGATCGTGGCGGTTGCAATCTCGTCTTGCGTGCTGGTCGGGGCGATGTCGATCTCGATATGGCCCGGCGCCACGCCGTCGTCAATGTTCACGTCGTCGTACTCGAACGTGAAGGTCGTGCCGTCCAAGTCGGTGATCGTGAAGGTGTGGCCTTCCCGCACCCCGCCGAATCGGCCGCCTTCGGGCGGAACCACAATCGCCTGGTCGGTGTTCACGTCGACGGGCACATGCGCCGGGTCGCTCAGCGCGCCGTCGAAATCGAACTCATAGGTCTTCACGGAGTTCGCGGTTCCCAGGCCGTCGTCGATGACAAACGTATCGCCGTCCGCAATGCCGCCGGGCCGTCCGGCCAGGGCCGGAACGATCAGGGTGTAGCCGCTGTCGAACTCAAACGTCTCGGTCAGGCCGTTGGCGTCGGTGATCGTGAACGTGTCGCCGTCGCGGAACAACGAGCCGACCTGTGCCTGGATGCTGCGGCGGAAGGTGTTGTCGCTGTCGAATTCAAACGTGTTGGGCAGCCCCATCGTGTTGTTTTCGATGACGAACGTCTCGCCGTCCTGGATGGCGTTGCCCGTGGGGGCCACCAGGGTCAGGCCCAACTCGAACTCGAAGATGTTGCCGCCGATGTTGAACGTCTGACCGTCGCGCAATTCGGAGGCGGGAATAATGCGCAGCTCCTCGCCGCCGGTGTTGGCGCTGTCCATCTCGCCCGCCGTGGCGAAGTCGAACCGCAAGCGGATGTTTTCCAGGCCCGCAAACGCGCCCAGGTTGATCCGCGCCTGGCGCCAGGCGTTGGTGTTGTCGTGCAGGAGTTGCACGCCCAAGGGGCTGGGACCGTCGCCCGCGGCGTTGTTCGTGGCCGCCAGGTACCATTGCCCTTGGATCATGGACCCCGAGAACACGGGGTCAGCCGGCAGGCTGGGATCGTCTGACGACACGAACACGCGGAAGCTGTCGCGCATGTCGATCAGGCTGTCGACGTTTTCGGTCTCCAGGAAGTAGTTAAAGTACAACGCGGGCTCGTCGCCAGCGGAATACCCCTTCAAGCTGAACGCCTCGCTGACGATCGTCCCGTGCGCGCCGCCGGGGAAGTCGTACGTCAGGCGGTCGCCGGCTTCCTGACCCAAGCTGGTGACGGTCCGACCTTCGCGCGTGATCGCTTGGAGACCGGCGTTGTTCAAGGCCCAGTCAGTCAGCGCGTTGCCGAAGTACAGGCTGGAGTTGAGTTCACGCGGAGTCGGCTGGCGGCCGCGCGAGTTGGTGGGCGTGGGATACGTGCCGTGTCCCTCTTCGAGATGCCGGAACGGATCGCCTGTTTCAAAGTTCGTGGCGTGCCAAAGGTTATAATCCAGCGTGGAAAACGCGAGTCCCTGGGCGCCGCCCACCCCGGTGTCGACGAACGTCGCTCCGTCCTCGAACACGGGCTGCAAGATGCCGTCGGTGTTAAAGGCGTAAACGCGACCGCCGCCCGTAATGCCAAAGAGCAGGTCCGCGTATCTTCCGCCTTGGAGGTTGGGCGGTCCAGCGGTAAGTCCTTGGAAGTTGATGCCCTGAAGCGCGAAGGACGAGTCCACGTAGTCGGTCAATACATATGTGGCGCCGTTGACCAGGCCGTTGCGCACGGCGACCGCGTCGGGATTCGGGATGCGGTACAAGCCGCCCGCGTCGCTGACGGCGAACAGTTCGTTGCCGACAAACGCCATTCCCGTGACCAGGCCGCCCGGCGCGGCGCCGCCCACGCCGAAGGGGCTGTTGGGACTGAGGTTGACCTCGATGGTCGGGTTTACGCCCGCGCCCGTGGCGACAAACGTCACGGTGTTGCCCGGCGGGTCGCTAGGCTCGGCTATGAGGGTGACGCCCATGCTGTTGAACATTGCGGCATTCACCGCGGCGATGATCTTTTGCGACACTTCGTCGCGGGTGTCGTCGGCCTGGAGTTCGACCTCGACGGCCAAGGGGGCCACCGTGCCGTCGGAAATTAGGCCATTGGCGGCCAACGTCGCGTTCATGTACCGCGGCGTGCCCACGGTGCCCGGCAGGACGGTGTCCATGCTGTCGAAGTCGCCGCTCTCAGGGCCGGGGTGAATCACACCCGCGGCGTCGCTTCCGCCATTGAACGAGATTCGCGAGCCTTCGTAGTAGGCGTCGATCCCCGGATAGCCAACTGTGGCGGTGAGATCCTCGGCGCCCATGACCCCTTGGATCCGTTGCATGATCTGGGTCGGGTTGAAGAACTCTTCGATCGGGATCGCCGTGTTCGGCGCAAACGGCGAACCGGGCGCCACGCCGTAGCCGCCGGAAAGCCGGATGCCGGTTTCGAACATCGGGTCCAGGATGACGTTCTGGTCGTTCTCCAAGGTCAGGCGCCCGGTGATCGGGTCGAGCGTGGCAATCACGTTGAAGGGCGCGTTATTGATCGCGTCCCGCAGCGCCCCCAGCAGCGACGGGCCGGTCGTGTTCGCCGTGAAGGCCACCGGACGGGCGTTGGGGTTGACCAGCATGTTGTCGCTATCAAGTTCAAACACCTGGGTCAGGGCGTTGTTGTCGATAATCGTGATCCGCGCGCCTTCGTCCAGGCCCGTGACCGGGTCGGTCGGGTCGGTGAAACCGCTGTCGGTGAGCACGGCGCCGGTATCGAACTCAAACCGATGCACCACCCCGTCGGGCGTGGTGAGCGTAAAGAACAAGCCGTCGAAGATGAACTGTCCGAGAGTGACGTCGAAGTCAATGATGGCCTCGGGGCCGGTGTTGATCTCCACCGGGCCGAACGTCGTCGTCACGCCGGTGGCGTTGTTGGTCACGTCCACGGTGAACGAGTCGCCATCTTGGATCGTGGCTTCCGTCAACTCGCCGAATTGCTGAGTCGGGCTTATGAACGGAGGGTTGAGACTCGGAGGCACGGCATTCGTGATGGGCACCGTGGTGACGCGCGGCGTCACCAGCACCGATTGATCGGTAGTGATCAGGTCCACGTCGGTGGGAATTTCGCCCTGGTCCTGGGCGTTGGTGCCGGCCCGAGCCAAGGGGTTGGCGCGACCGCTGTTAAAGGCGCCCTCGTTGGCGGCCGTGGGGATCATCCGGTAAAGAATGTTTTGGACGTATTCGGCGCCGCCCCCGTAAAACGCCCCGCGGTGCCCCGTGGCAAACAGCCGGCTGGCCGTCCGATTAAAGGTCGTGGCAAGGAACTGAATGCCGTGGCCGATGCGGCCGCCGTCCGGCGGCGGGAAGGGATGCGTGCGCTGGGGATTGCCGTCCTGGTCCGGCTCAAACGTCTGGATGCCGTCGTCGCGGATGAGTACGGCCGACCCATCGCCCGTGTTGATTCTCAGGAAGTTGCCGGATTCGGCGTCGTTGGGCGAATCCGGATCCGAGGTGTCGGTGCTATACGCGAACAGCTCGCCCGTGCCCCGCATGGCGATGTCGCCCACGGACCAGTTGAACACGCCTGCCACCGTCTCGTGTTGACCGCTGAAGGCGTCCACGTAATGGAGACGCGAGGTTTCCGGCGCCCCGCCGTTGGACACCACGAACAGGCTCACGTCGCTCAGGTCGAACGGCGCGATGCCCTCGCTGGTGAAGAGCTGCGTCAGGACCGCGGGCGGCCGGGTCGGGACGGGGGATTCGGGGCCAGGATAATTGAGAATCGAGTCCACGTGGTATTCCACCACGCGGTCGATCGAATCCAGCGGCTCGATGCGGGTCAGCGGATTGGCGGCGCCGCCGATGGCGCGCTGCGCAATTTCCACCGGCATATCGTTGGCGTGCGACACCGCCACGAAGTACCGGCCAGCCGGAAGCTGGATCGGGCCGATAAACGGATCGAGCGGCCCGCCCGAACCACGCTCCAAATCGAACGCACCTGAAGCGCCGTTGGGGTCCGAGGTATCATTGGCCACGGTCGAATCGTCACTGGACAAGATCAACTGACCAGCCGCGTCGAAGATCGAGACGCGAATGTCGGGCCGTCCCAGGTTGTCGGCGTAGTCCAGGTCGAACACCACGCCCGTGCCGCGCGTGGTGGGGGCGGAAAGCGAATCATAGTCGATGTCAAATGAGTACCAATCGACGTCGTCCGGGTCGTTGGGGTTCAGTCCCACCAGGTTCGGAACCGCGGGATCGTCGGGGTTGTTGCCCGTCAGGTTGCCCGCCACCGAAATGGCCCCACGGTCGGTGGTTAGCAGGTTCCCCAGGAATTGCGAGTTGCCGCGGGTCTGGTTGGAAGTATCGTCCTCGGCAGCTTCGGCCACTAGCGGCGAGTGTTTGGGCAGTCCTTCAATGTCGATGCCGCGCGTGGCGTAGCGAAT
>JAANMT010000457.1_pt1 | contig 44264 bp, 45 predicted proteins | sample 7279711 | NCBI WGS metagenome assembly JAANMT01 (sample SAMN14094538, study PRJNA606508) | bioreactor metagenome | isolation source: A lab-scale SPAN reactor treating ammonium-rich wastewater day 1 | place: Ireland: Galway | collected 2017-01-16 | reverse complement strand
GCATTCTTACGACCCAGTTCACTTGGATGCCTCCTCTCGCAGAGGCAACTTATGAAGCCCGATCAACAGCCTGAAATCATACGGCGATTGCGCTGCGCGCCGAATGGTTATTCCGCTGGACGCGCCCCCTGCACGAACCAGACCGCATCCATACTCCCGAATATGGGACACTGGCGGTGGTTACTTCATAAAAAGCGCGCCAATCACACTTCCGTGAAAAATCCAACGGCGGCGGTAGGATGGCTTTACGCGGGAATTCCACAGTTACATTCATCATAAGCCATTAAGCCTATCTCCTGCACCGCCATTTTGCGCTGTCTCCAGCATTCCACAAACCTTACCATTGGTTCTGGATGAAGACATTACGGATTAATCGGGTCATATTTCATCGAATTGCATGGCATTTGTCACTGCTGTACAAATCATGGACTGGATATGATAACGACGGAATGAAATGGAAAACACCCGCATGACAAAATCCCACAAGATCCTTCTCGCCTCCTTGATCGGCTTGTTGACACTTACCAGTCTGACCGCCTGCTCGACCTCCTCAAGTAGTGAAGTCCATCTTGCCATGACGCCGCTGGACCAAATGCCGATGGAAGTTCGATCCGCGCCTGTGACCGTACAGACCGCCTATCAATTCAACGCCGCCAACCCCGACATCATGAAAGATATCCCCTGCTATTGCGGATGCGGGGACATCGGTCACACCTCCAACTACGACTGCTACGTTTCCAACGTGGACGCCAACGGCTCCATCGTCTTCGACAACCATGCCCTCGGCTGTTCCATCTGCGTGGACATCACCCAGGATGTCATGCGCATGTTACGGGATGGGAAGAGTCCACAGGACGCCAGGGCATACATTGACGCGACGTACTCGAAGTATGGCACGTCGAATATTCCGTAGAACGTACACAGGTAAACATGAGGATAAAACCGACAGCGTGGATATTGCTGGGATTGACGGCGGCTGCAATCGCATTCGCACCGTTTCCTCTTAATTCTCCCAATTCTCAAACCGTTCGCACCTTCACCCTCACAGCCAGCCAATTCTCTTATCTTCCCTCCGAACTTTTCGTCAACCCCGGCGACATCGTGACCCTCGAACTTGTCAGCACGGACGTCGTCCACGGCATCTACATTGACGGCTACGATATTTCCGTTGAAGCCGACCCGGGTCAGACCGCGACCCTGACCTTCACCGCCGACAAACCCGGTTCCTTCCGCTTTCGATGCAACGTCACCTGCGGAGCCATGCACCCCTTCATGATCGGCAAGTTGACCGTCGGTACAAACAACTGGTTCTATCGCTCGATTGGATTTTCACTCCTCGCAGTACTCGGTCTCCTTCTCTTCCCTCGCACTGACCCGAAGACCAAACTCTGATCACTGTTCACTGCTCACTGATCACTGTTCACTGTTCACTGCTCACTCCTCACTGACATGGAACTCACCCGCCTGCCTCTCCTCAAATCCGCCCTCAAAAGCCGTTACCCGCAACTGGCGATCTTTATCTTCATGTTGGTTGGATATGTCTTTGCCATCCTTGCGGGACTCATCGGCACGCCGGTTGGAAGCAGTAACTTCAGCATCGTCTTCGTGTGGATCGCGTGGTGGGCGATCCTCATTCTGGTCGCCGTTCCCTTCTTCGGGCGTGGCTGGTGCGCCGTTTGTCCGATCCCATTGCCAGGTGAATGGCTGCAACGCGGCGCAGTCTTGAGTCCTCTCGACAAAAAACCGAGATGGCTCAATCTCCGCGTGCCGAAGATGTTCCGCAACATCTGGCTGCAAAACTTCTCTTTCCTTTTGCTTGCTCTCTTTAGCAGTGTCCTGCTCACCACCCCAAACATCACGGGCATCGTTCTCGCTGCCATGCTCTTTGTTGCTATTGGATTAAGCGCGATATTCGAGCGCCGCGCCTTTTGCCGTTATCTCTGTCCTGTGGGTGGATTTATCGGTCTTTATTCTCAGGTTGCTCCCATCGAATTGCGAATCAAAGACAAACAAGTCTGCGTAAGTTGCGAAGGTAAACCGTGCTACAACGGTTCTTCGTCTCCGCTCAGCGCGAATGCTGGCTACGGCTGTCCGTGGGATGTCTTCCCAGGCGGCTTGACCAAGAACACCTACTGCGGTCTTTGCATGGAATGTATCCGCACCTGCCCGCATGACAACATCGCGGTCAACCTGCGTCCCTTCTCCGCCGACCTTGCCAAACCATACACCCGACTCGATGAAGCCTTCAAAGCCTTCATCATGCTCGGTTCGGCGATGATCTACGCGGGCGTCCTGCTTGGTCCGTGGGGAACGCTCAAGGACGCGGCATACAGCGTCGGTGCAAGGGAATGGTTTATCTACGCGGCAGTATTTCTTGGGATCATTTTTATCGTCATGCCGTCTTTGTTTGCGCTCTGCATAACCCGCTTTGAGAATTTCAGTTCATTCAAAAAACGATTTGCAATTCTCTCCAATTCTCTCATTCCTCTTGGTCTAATGTTCTGGGTCGCGTTCAGCCTATCCTTCGTTCTCACGAACGCTTCTTATATCCTTGCCGCTCTCTCCGATCCGCTGGGTCTCGGTTGGAATCTCTTCGGCACGGCGAACATCGCATGGCAGCCGATGCTTACCTCCATTCTCGCGCCCGCGCAAACGCTCGCTCTGGTCGTAGGATTGGTCTGGTCGGCGCGCACAGCCCAACGGTCCGCGAGCGAGGCGGGAGTTTCTCCGTTGCCCGTCATCTTTTATTCCCTTGTCACTACATCCATCATGCTGTGGTTGCTGTTATGAGACGATCAGAAATTCTCTCACGCACTTTGGTCATCATTGGAATCATCCTTGCGGTGGGCGCGCCATTGTACTTTTGGAATCGCGCGCCCCTCATCCACGCGCAGATGGCGGAGGACGGCGGCTGGAATCCAGACATACTCAAAGCGGAGGTTGGCAAACCGCTTCACTTGAAATTCACCTCGGATGACGTGGTGCATGGTTTTGCCGTCGGTCAGATGGATATGCAAAGCGTGGACATCCTGCCTGGCAAGGTCACTGACATCACATTGAACTTCGACAAGCCTGGGATTTACACCTTCTACTGCACGCGTTGGTGTGGATTGAATCACTGGCGGATGCGCGGCACGATTGAAGTGACAGGCGCCTCAACCTCACCTGAGCCTGCTTCTGTTCCAATGTATGTGACTCTCAACCTCGACCTTGACGCCCCGCACGACGCGCCCGTTATCCCTCAACAAACGCCTTCTTCGATGCGCGGCGGGCAACTGACGCCCAATTCTCCAATTCTCCAATCCTCTGATTACTACCGAGCACATTCCCCCTACCAAGTCTTCACTGATCTTTCCTCCATCCCCCTCACCGACTCCCAACGCTGGGATGTGGTTGCGTATCTCTGGCAATCGAACACAACGGAAGAATCCCTCGCCAACGGACAGCAACTTTACGCTCAAAACTGCGCCGCCTGCCACGGCGAAAACGGCGCGGGAGACGGCGTCTTTGCCGACGATCTTTCCCCCTCTCCTTCCGGGAGAGGGGACGGGGGTGAGGTCCATACGATGATGCAAGCGCCCGTTGACTTCACCGACCCGAAGCGGATGCTCGGCGCGAGTCCCGCACTCTTGCAGGGCAAGATCCTGCGCGGCGGCATGGGAACGGGTATGCCCATGTGGGGTTCGATCTTCACCGAAGACCAAATCTGGGATTTGATCGCATATATCTATTCGTTCCAGTTTGAATATCATTAACGCGTAGAAGGCGTTCTCCACCGCGCCCTACGCAAGGAAAATCAAGGAGGCTCCATGAGCAAAAAATATAAGAGACGGAAACAGAAACAAAGATTTCCATGGGCGCTTGCGGCAATCGGCGGCGTCCTGCTGGTGATCGCGGCGTTCCTGTTTGCAAACCAGGATGGCGGCGGGACGCCATCCATTGCAGTGGATCAGCAAAGGATTGACTACGGAGACGTCAAATTTGGTGTCAACAAGACCTTTGCCATCCAGGTCACCAACACAGGCGACGGCACGTTGCGGTTCAAGGAAGGACCGTACATCGAAGTCGTGGAGGGCTGCTGACCGCCCCAACTGACCATCGGTTCGATGGCACTCAAACCTGGCGAAAGCACGATCGTCCAATCCACGGTCTTCATGATGCACGAAGGCATGGACGGTCCGCATAACTTTGCGGTACATTTGAAGACCAACGATCCCAACAATCCTGATCTTGTCGTGAACGTGTTATCCAATTGGATTCCTTGATAAAAAAAACAGGCGGCGGAGAGGAAGAGCCGCAAGTTTTGCGTCATCACCAAATCGGGTCGGGACGCGCTCAAGGATGCGATGGAGAAAATCCGCGTTGCCCGCGCGCTCCGCAGTCCGCGTCCTATAAGTGGCTTTGTACGGTAGTGAACTCAAATTCAACTGCAAAGAACAAGGACATCGAAAAACATGAGCCCGACTTTAGAAGTATTCGCCTCCTTTCTCAAACTTGGCTTTATCGCCTTTGGCGGACCTGCCGCGCACATCGGCATGTTCCGTGACGAATTTGTACTCCGCCGCAAATGGCTCACCGACGAAGCCTTCCTCGACCTGCTCGGCGCGACCAACCTCATCCCCGGTCCCAATTCCACCGAGATGGCGATCCACATCGGCTTTTTGCGCGCGGGCTGGGCGGGTCTCATCGCGGGCGGGCTGGCATTCACTCTTCCCGCCATGCTGATCGTGCTGGTCTTCGCCTGGCTTTACGTGGAATATGGTTCCACGCCGCAGGCATCCTGGCTGCTTTATGGAGTCAAACCGGTGATGATCGCCATCATCCTGCAAGCCCTGCGGGAACTCGGGCGCAAAGCCATCAAAGGGAGATTGACTCTCGCAATCGGGATTGTCTGTATCGTTTTGTATTTCCTCGGTGTGAACGAGGTGTTGCTTCTCTTCGCAGGCGGATCGACTCTCATGCTGATCCAAAACCGGACTCGGTTGCGTGAGGCGAAACCTTCCATCCTGCTCCCGCTTCTTCCCGCGCTGACAACTGCTCCTGTTTCATTTAGCGTATCCACCCTTTTCCTGACCTTCCTCAAAATCGGCGCGATCCTATACGGGAGCGGCTATGTGTTGGTCGCCTTCCTGCGCGCGGACCTTGTCGAACGCCTCGGCTGGCTGACCGAACAACAACTCATTGACGCCATCGCCGTCGGGCAAATTACACCGGGACCATTGTTCACTTCCGCGACCTTCATCGGCTATTTGCTTGGCGGGGTTCCAGCCGCATTGATCGCCACCTTGGGAATTTTCCTTCCCTCCTATATCTTCGTCGCAATCAGTAACCCGATCATTCCCAGGCTGCGCCGGTCGACCTGGCTGGGGAGTCTTTTGGATGGCGTCATCGCGGCTTCCCTGAGCCTGATGGCGGCGGTCACGTTTCAACTTGGGCAGGCTTCCCTGATTGACCTGCCGACGTTTGCAATCTTTGGAGTGTCCGCTCTTCTGTTGCTTCGATACAAAGTCAACACGACCTGGTTGATCGCGGGCGGCGCGTTTACCGGCTTCATGACCTCGCTGGCAACCTGATTTCCAGATCGAATGGAAATTTCCCTCGAAGGAATAGGGGAGAATGCAACTTGGGTCTTATGCTAGCATAAGACCCAAGTTGGCTTTTCAGCACCCAATCTCCTACCAACTTTGATGACCAGACTCTTGATTTTCCATGCAGTATCGCTGTGTAGGCGTTCAAGAAGTTCAAGCGCATAACCTGCATATAGATGAGTAATGATGCGATGATCTACACCCCATGGGACGACTCCTCGCTGTTGCCAGTCTTGTTTCTGAAGCTGAGTAAGCCAGGAAGGTGGGTTAGGCGGGGAAACGAAGTGTCCCTCGAAGTTGAGATGGATACCCCATGTGATTTGATCTAGAACGGTTGAATGATTCTGCATAGGAGCCTGCCTGAAGTGGCGATTTGACAGGATCAGTATAAAGCAGGCAATCTCTGGGATACGACAAGCTGTCGGTAGAAAACAAAAAATGGATTGATCGTTTATGGGAATGTTTTAAACGAAAACACCCCTATATGTGGGGGTGTTCATTCGTTTTTAGATTTTTATTCTCTATTTGGCGGGCACAAAATTTTGAGGGCGAAACTTGTAGCCATAAACTATCAGCCCTCTCTCGTCCCCATCATTCCTCATCTTGCGCGTGACCATTTCAACGGGCATACCAATTTCTACCGCGTTGTCCTCCACGTCGGTCAACTGCGCAGTGACCATGGGACCCTCGTCCAGTTTGATGAGGGCGACGGTGTAGGGGGCGTTGGCGTCGTAGCCGCTGGGGGCTTCGTAAATAGTGGTATAGGAGTACACTTCACCCTTGCCGCTGAAGGCATAGAGTTCTTTCGCTTCGTCGCCGCAGTTCGGGCAGACGTCGCGCGGGGGGAAGATCTTGTAATCACAATGAGGACAAACCTCACCAACAAGTCCGTAGCGTTGTTTCTTGAGTCTCCAGTGTCGTGGAATTTCCATTCGATAGTTTCCTTTCTTCGCTGGTAATTCTATGCGGCGGGACTCTCAAAGACTATCAGGCTTGATTTTCCGCCTTTCAAATTTCCCGGTTTTGAACACGTGAGGAGTTTTGCCGCAGAGTTCACGGGTTGATTCCTGGTCAACGTGGGTTTGTGTAATCGGTTTGATGAGACAATGCCCCTCGAAGCGGAGCAATTGTCGGCTGAGTCGGAGGCGGATTTTCATCCCATCGAATATGCAAGCCCGACGGGTATAATCCCCATTCGATGAAAATCCTGTTGTTGAATCAAGCGTTCGTTTCACCCGAGGAGCCGGGGCATACGCGTCATTTCGAGATGGCGAAGTTTTTGCAATTACGCGGACACGAACTGGTCATCGTCGCCAGCGATTTGAATTATCAAACGGGCGAGCGGACCGCGGCGCGGCGCGGCGTGTTTGCGGAGCAGGTCATTGACGGCGTGCGAATTTTGCGCGCCTATATTTATCCCGCGCTGCATCGCAGTTACGTGTGGCGCGTGGTTTCGTTTTTCAGTTTTATGTTCAGTTCGGTGTGGACGGCGCTGCAGGTGCGCGAAGTGGATCTGATTCTTGGCACGACGCCGCCGATCTTTCAGGCGGTCTCGGCATGGTTCGTGGCATGGATTCGGAGGGCGCCCTTCTTGCTGGAGGTGCGCGACCTGTGGCCCGAATTCGGCGTGAGCATGGGCGTGTTGAAGAACCCGATCGTGATCGCGTTGGCGCGCTGGCTGGAAAAATTTTTATATGCGCGCGCGACGCACATTTTGGTGAACTCGCCTGCCTATAAAGATTACATGATCGCGAAGGGTGTGCCTGAAACCAAAGTGACCTATATTGCTTACGGCACAGATGTGGACATGTTCAACCCGCAGGTGGACGGTTCGTCCATTCGCGACGGGTTGGGATTGCGAAATAAATTCGTTGTGTTGTACGCGGGCGCGCTGGGGCAGGCGAACGACATTGATACGATTTTGCGCGCCGCGCAGCGATTGAGCGGCGAAGATAACGTCCGTTTTGTCCTGTTCGGCGATGGCAAGGAGCGCCCGCGGCTCGAAGCGGAATCGAAACGAATGGGACTGAACAACGTCATCTTCGCGGGTGTGCGCCCGAAAAAGGAAATGCCGCGCGTCGTCGCCTCTGCGGATGTGTGTCTCGCCATTTTGCAGGATATTCCCATGTTCCGCACCACCTACCCGAACAAGGTCTTCGATTACATGGCGGCGGGACGCGCGACCGTGCTGGTCATTGACGGTGTCTCGCGGCAGTTGATCGAGTCATCGAATGGGGGAGTGTATGTCCAGCCCGGCGACGATGCCATGCTTGCGGCAAAAATCCTCGAACTTTCGAAAAACCCCGCCCGCGTTCAGCAAATGGGACGGAACGCACGTGACTATCTGGCGAAACATCTCGACCGACGAGATAAGTTGAATGAAACGCTCGACTTGCTTACGAAGTTGGTGAACGGATGAAGGTCTTCGTCACAGGGGCGACGGGATTCACGGGATCGCGCGTCGTCCCTCTATTGTTGAAGAACGGATACGAAGTGCGGTGTCTCCATCGTGAGACGAGCGACCGTTCGCTTCTGTCCTCGTCCGAGGTTGAGTGGGCGTTGGGAGATTTATCCAACACTGACGCGTTATCCGCTTCGATGCGCGGCGCGGACGCGCTCGTCAACCTCGCCTCCCTCGGCTTCGGTCACGCGGACTCGATCCTCCGCGCGACAAAGGACGCGGGCATCCAGCGCGCGGTCTTCATCGGCACGACAGCCATCTTTACGCAGCTGAACGCAAAAAGCAAAAAAGTGCGCGTGGCGGCGGAACTCGCCATCGAAACGAGCGGGTTGAAATACACCATCCTGCGCCCGACTATGATCTATGGCGGTCCGCGCGACCGCAACATGTGGAGATTGATTCGTTTTATGAAGGTCGCGCCCATCGTCCCTGTTTTTGGCGACGGGAAGTATTTGCAGCAGCCCATCTACGTGGACGATGTCGCTGCGGCAATTCTCGGCTGTTTGAAATCGGACGTGACCATCGGCAGGAGTTACAACATCGCAGGCAGGCATCCGCTGACGTATAACAAAGTCGTTGATACGATTGCCAAAGCGATGAACAAACGCGTCTGGAAACTTCACATCCCGTCCAGGTCCGTTGTGGGCTTGCTAAAATTTTTTGAAAAAATTCATTTCCCATTCCCCATCAAAGCGGAGCAGGTCCTGCGCCTGAACGAGAACAAGAATTTCAGTTACGCCGACGCGGGCAAGGATTTTGGCTTTAGCCCGCTTTCGTTCGAGGAGGGGATTGGGTTGGAGTTGGGTGGCAGGGTATAATTCACGTATGCCCACAGTCAAAATCATTGGACGGCATCGCTTCTACTTTTTCAGCAGAGAAAACAACGAGCCGCCACACATCCATGTGGAAAGTGCGGAAAACGCCGTCAAGTTTTGGCTCTCGCCGATTGAGTTGGCTTGGGCGGTTGGATATAATTCAAAGGAACTTCGTCAGGTTCGCGAGTTAGTGGAAGAAAACGTGGATTTCTTCCTGGAGAAATGGTATGAACAGCCTCGAAACACATAGTCCTACATCTGTTTTGGCAACGGACGTCCGCTTTACGGACGATGCCATGCAGGTCAGTCTCTCTGATGGGCGGGAGATCTCCGTGCCATTGGAATGGTTTACACGTTTGCGAGATGCGACCCCCGAACAGCGGGGCAAGTGGCGATTTATCGCGCGTGGAATAGGCATTCACTGGGAGGAAATTGATGAAGATATTGCAGTCACAACGTTGTTGCGTGTGTAAAACAGAACTCGGAGATTTGCTTCGCCAAAATCTCCGAGTTCTTATAACAAAAGCAGATCTTGCGCCTTGCTTCGCGACGAAAACAAGGATTTCAGATACGCCGACGCGTAAAGGGCTTTTGAATTTAGCCCGCTTTCGTTTGAGGGGGGATTGGGATGGAGTTGGATTATTGGACTGGTGAAGGGGGAATGGCTGGCATAATTTCGTATATTATGATAATATACACTCATGGTTGACCTGAATAACGTCACTGGCTTTGATTGGGACGAAAACAACCGAGAGAAAAACTGGGACAAGCACCGAGTCTCAGCAGGCGAGTGCGAGGAAGTGTTTTTCAATATACCTCTCTTGCTTGAAGATGATTCTGTTCATTCCCAAAAGGAGCCGCGCTATTATGTCCTTGGTCATACGATTGCCGGCAGAAGGTTGTTTATTGCTTTTACGATACGAGGAGAAAAGATCCGTGTCATCTCTGCCCGTGACATGAGTCAAAAGGAGCGCAGTATTTATGAGCAAGTCGATTCCTAAGTTCAAAAATGAAGATGAAGAGCGTGAGTTCTGGGGCGAACAGGATTCTGCCGAATACCTGAATTGGAAGAGCGCCAGGCGGGTCCTGTTCCCCAACCTGAAACCGTCCACTCGAGCAATTTCCTTGCGCCTGCCCGAGCCGCTTTTGGATGCCTTGCGCCAGATGGCAAACGAACGCGATGTACCATATCAATCTCTGATTAAGATCTTCCTGCAAGAGCGGATTGAACGCGAGATGAAATCCCGTCAACTGCCCAGCGGAGGATAGCGCAGAACCCGGAGATTTCGCGAAATCTCCGGGTTCTTGTTACGGGAGCGGATCTTACGCCACGATTCGCGCGAGAACAAGGATTTCAGATACACCGACGCGTAAAGGGATTTTGAATTTAGCCCGCTTTCGTTCGAATTCTCCACCCCTCCACAACCCGCTCACATCATCCGCCTGTCCCGCTGACCCGAACGCCCTCCGCCTCTCTATGACTGAATCCCTCCCAGATCTCCTGCGGATAAATGATCGCGTTCGCGCCGGGCAACTGTTCCATCGCGAGACCCGTGTTCAAATTGATCCCAACTTGTTGATATGCCTTGTATGCCAGTTGACTGCAATAGAACGCCTCTTCCGTTTCCGCGTTGAGGAAATTCAGGTTATACGGCTTGCCGACTTGCGCGAGGACATACGCGGCAACCGCCTTTCGCATTTCGTCTTCTTCGTTTTCCGAAAGTTCGAGACCATCGAGCGGAGAGACGATCCCGTAGAAAGTATCGAACAAAAGCCCGCGGCGGCGCGCCATCCGTTCGGTGTTCCATTGTCCGTCGAAGACCGTGAACTTGATCACGCCGCGCGCGCCGGCTTCCACGCATCTCCCTTCGGGACCCGTGTAAATTGCCACGTGATCCACGTCCCCAGGCACGAGCCGGCCGACGAACCGCCAGAACTCGCCCGGCAAAATATCGGGCTTGCCGTTCATCGTGCAGATGATGTCGCCCGTTTGCAATGGGATGTCTTCGATTTGATAGGTATAAATCATCTCGCTCCGTATCCCATTATACGGATTTTTCTTCGATGCGTTTCAAGCAGACCAAACTATTCTCCGATCAACTGCACGACCAATTCCCTCCTGCGCGGGCGATTGTCGAAATCCACATAAATGACCTGCTGCCACGTTCCCAATGTCAATTCCCCGTTGACGAACGGAATGGTGAGCGACGGACCCAGCAGGGAGGCGCGCACGTGGCTGTGACCGTTGCCGTCGCCCCAGCGCGCGTTGTGCGCGTATTCGCGGTTCGGCGGAATGATCTCATCGAATAATCGTTTCAGATCGCTGAGCGCGCCGCTTTCGTATTCGATGGTCGTCACCGCGCTGGTGGAGGAGGGACAGAAGACCGTCGCCGTCCCATTTTTGAGTCCGCTTTGGAGGACCTGCGCCGCGACCTGATCGGTGATGTCGTGGACGTCCGCGTTCCCGCGCGTGGAGAGTTTTATGGAGAGGGTTTTTATTGGCATGGTCAATCCTGTCATTGCAAGCGTAGCGAAGCAATCTCCTCAATTCAGAAATTGCTTCGTCGCAACGAACGCTCCTCGCGATGGCAGGATAATTATATCTTCACCACTGGATGCCTCAATACCGTCTTCAATTTTGCGGGGTCTGCCTTGCGCGGATCACCCAAATAGATCTCGTGATGCCTGTCATTTGGACCAACGTTATCCTTGTATCCATTCTCCAAAGCAAAGGCGCGCATCCGTTCGATGGTGGCAGGTTCGGTCGCGTACGGTCCGATGTGCATGACCTGCACACACAGCCCTTCCTCGAAGGATGCCAGCCTCAGTTTCGACAAGGCGGGTGAATCGCCTTTTTTCTTTCTGACTTCCTCCAGCCCCTCGGCAAACACATCCTTCGTGATGACCTCCGGTTGCAGGATCATCAGCGTGTAGAACCAGTTGTCCTTGACGGTGATATCAAACACGCCATCCTCCACCCACCAGAGCCCCTCCAGCGCCATGACGGGATAATCAATCGGATTCGTCTTGCGTTTCTTGAGCATGAACTTGAGCGTGTACGAAATGCTGTACAGGGCTTGTGTTGCCTCCGCAAACATGGGCGACCTGCCCGGCTCCGATCCCTTCTCGATGGCGCCGTTGATCATCGCGAATTGCAGTTTCGGCACTTCGACGATTTCGATCTTCCTCGCGGAGGGCTGGTACAAATATTTGTATTGTTTTTTCAGGTCGAGCGTTTTCATTTCGATTTCCTTTCACATTCGTCTGTTCGCGTCAGTTAACCCTCTTCAGAATCCGTTGAACAAAAAAGGTCAATCCGCGCGAGGGGACTTTCTTCTGGCTGAAGTCCCAATCCTTCCACGCCGTCCAAACGGATTCGGGCGTGAAGCGCCCCTCGGCGTCGGCTTTGGATTCCACGACGCTCACCATTTGCTTGAAGCGTTTGTCTTTCCGCGCCCATTGGAAATGACTCAGCGCCTCCAGCACGTGCAGGATGTCGTACCAGAACAGCGGCGCTTTCAACTTGCGGAAGTCCGTGCCCATGAAGAACATGTAAGGATGTTCCTCCCTGCTGTTCTCCCAAAGCCGGAGCAGGGTTTCCACGCCGATTTTCGCAGACCTGCCTTCCCGCATCTCAGGCACGTGCGCCAGCATTTGCAGCACGACCAGCGTCGCGTACGGACAGGGGTCATCCTTGCGCCCCGGTCCGCGGAACTTTCCCAACTCCGGCGAGACGGCGCAATGCCAGCCATTTTCGTAAACCAACCCGTCCAGATATTGGATCGCCATCTGCACGCGCGCATCCTTGCCCATCCCCAGACGGATCAACGCGGTGACGATCACTGGCGCGTCGCACAACGCCCATGCCCATTCATCCCTCCCGCTCCCGCCGAAATGGACCGGGACATTCGTCGGCAGTTGGAACGGTCCCTGTTTGGATTGGTGTTTCATCACCTTGTCCACGATCTTCTTCACCGGCGGATCGCTGACATTGAGTCCCAAGTCCGCGAGGAATGACAACTTGTGGAACGGCTGGCTGGCGGAGCGATGACTGTTCAACACTGTGCCGGGCCAACCGGTCAATTCTGCCAGCAGGGCTTTGATCTTCGGGTCAGCCATCATTTTCCGCCGCGCCGCGCGGACTTGCGGATCGTCCTCCGGCTGTTCGAGCAAATCCACGCGTGTGCGGTATTCGACCCAGGGTTCGCCCTGCAAAAGCCATTCATTGATTTTGTCGTTCATATTTCCTCGCAGTTGCCGCCAGCCATTCCGCGACCATGATCCGCAGTTCGGGCGGCTCCAGCACTTCCACGGCGGGACCGTACGCCAGCGCCGTGCTTGCCGCCCATTCGAGCGTGGGCGAGAGGAACGTGACCACCACCGCGCCATCCGGTTTGGTTTCGACCGCCTCCCAATAGGAGTGATTCCCGGCGACGATGTGCGCGAACTCCGCCTCGAAGCGCAGGCGGGCGGCGATCAAGGTTTGGGCTTGCGATTCGTTTTGTAGGTGGGCGCGCAGGTCGAAGTCGGGGGAGGAGGCGAAGGTCGTATCCAGCAGGGCCACCTCGGAGATGCGATCCACGCGAAAGGTGCGCACCTCCCGATGCACGTGGCAAAATCCGATCACGTACCACCAGCCCCAGCGATGGACGAGCGCGTATGGATCGAGCCCGCGCCCGGAGGGGTGCGGGACTTGATTACTCTGATACAGCATGTTCACGCTGCGGTGTTCGCGAACGGCGCGGCGCAATTTTTCCAGCGCGGGAGTCAGCGCCTTCAAGTCTGCGCGATTCATTCCAGTCGCGACCAGCGACCCGCGCGCCCAGGCGACTTCCCGCCTTTGTTCATCGGGGAGCAGGGTCTCGATTTTCGCCAGCGCGCCGCGCGCAGCTTCGCGGTACAACTCTCCCCACATCTCTTCTACGATGCCAGTTCCCAGCACGACGGCGACGGCTTCTTCGAGGGTGAACACGAGCGGCGGCATTTTGTAGCCGCGCACGAGGGAGAACCCGCCGTAGGGCCCGCGTTCCGAGTAAACCGGGATGCCCATTTCGCCGAGCATCTCGAAATAGCGGTGGACGGTCCGCAGGGAGACGCCGAGTTTCTCAGCCAGTTCGGAGGCTTTCTGGTTGGGCTGGTTTTGCAGGAGAAAGATGAGCGTGATCAGGCGTGTAGCAGTGTTTGTCATGTCACATCCTTTACAAAGATAAACCGCATATATGTCAAATTATGGCATATATGCGGTTCGCGATTTTCAGCCGTTCATCACGTCTTTTGAAGTCTTAACTCACATCCACCCCGTCACTCCCCTCTGCGAATAATGTCCCTCCCATACTTCTCCTGCAAGTCATCCATCACATCCTGCAACCTGCGCGCTTTCTCCGCGTCCATATCCCACAACTCTAACTGGCGGATCGGTTGTCCCAGCCCGGTTACGCCGACGCCGATCAGTCGTACAGCCTGATTCGGCTTGCGGACCGACTTCATCAACTCCAATACGGCTTGCGCGATTTCATTCTCCTGATCGGTCGGGTTATTCAAGGTCATTTGCCGCGTCAAGGTTGTGAAGTCGGGCCAGCGGATCTTCAACTTGATCGTTTTGCCCGCGAGATCGTTCTTTCGCAATTGCCGCGCCACATCCGCCGATTGTTCGCGCAGCGTTTTCTCCAATATTTTATCGTCGCGCACATCGCGGCTGAAGGTTGTTTCCTGGCTGATGGATTTCGTCTCGCGTTCCGTCACGATGGGGCGGTTGTCAATTCCCTTGGCATGACGCGACAGGTCGCGCCCGTTCTCGCCGAACAGGCGGATCAACTCGCTCTCGGGCCATTTGGCGATATCGCCAATGGTGTGGATGCCCAACTCTGCCAGCCGTTTGGAGGTCTTCGGACCGACGCCCCACAACATCTCCGCGGGTAGGGGACTCAGAAACGCCGCTTCTTCCCCGTACGGGACAACTGTCGCGGCGTTCGGAGGCTCCGCCAAGCCTTGGGCTTTGATCCGCTTCAATGCCAGGGCTTTGCCCACCTCGGTGGCGATCTTCGCCACGAGTTTGTTCGATGCGATGCCGATCGAGCAGGGCAGATGCAATTCGTCGCGGATGCGGGCTTGAAGTCCGCGCCCGAGGCGTTCGGGGTCGTCTTGAATGTCCGAAACGTCGAGGAAGGCTTCGTCAATCGAGATCTGTTCAACGAGCGCGGTCAGGTCGTGGAGGATCGCCATCACCTGCCGCGAGACTTCGCTGTAGAGGCGATGACGCGCGGGCACGATGATCAGGCCCGGGCTGAGTCCGATCGCTTTGCTCATCGGCATCGCGCTGCGGACTCCGTTTCGTCTCGCGGCATACGAGCAGGACGCCACCACGCCGCGTTCGCCCGGTTTACCGCCCACCGCGAAGGCTTTGCCGCGCAGTTCGGGATTGCGCGTTTCTTCGACCGCGCAGAAGAAGGCATCCAGGTCGAGGTGCAGGATCGTGCGCGTCATGCTTCAATTATAAGTAGAAAAGGGCTATAAAGCTGATATGCCATCATCGCAGTTAACGTAGTCAACTTGCCCATTGTTGAGCCAGTCGAAGCATCGCCTATGCGGGTCTGCCTCGCTGTTTGGGTTGTTCCTGGCGCGCTGACGAAACGCGGCATTGAGCCGTTCTGTGAACCTGGAGATTGCCTTTTCCATTTCGACCTCTTGCAGGACGCTCCAAGTTCGGGCAAAATTGCTCTTGTGGGTTCATTGGCTCCTCGTATGATTTGGAAGTCGTACAGGTTTGCCAGCGGTCACTGAGCCTGTCGAAGTGTGAACCCCAATTTTCGCAAGGTTTACCCGCTGCCACGTTTTAGTGCAGTGCTATCGCGCGTTCTATGGTTAAGTTTTTTACTTCTTGTTGGATGCGCTTCTTACACATCTACGCCTCTTTCTGGAGAATCGAACATGCCGCTTATCCGTTATCTTGCCCTCGGTGATTCATACACCATCGGCGAAAGCATTCCTGAAACCGAGAGATGGTCCGGTCAACTCGCCACTCTGATCGAATCCTCCGCCCGATTTGGGAGAACCGAGGGGAGCGGGGTCGAAGTCGCCATCATCGCGCGCACCGGCTGGACGACTGCCGAACTTTGGGAAGGTATTCAAGCGCAGGACATCAATCCGCTCTATGATTTGGTTTCGTTATTGATCGGGGTCAACAATCAGTATCGCGGTTACGACATCAACGAGTATCGCGAGCAGTTCGTTTTCCTCCTGAACAAATCCATCGAATACGCGGGCGGCAACCCGAACCGCGTGTTCGTTCTCTCCATCCCCGATTGGGGTGTGACCCCCTTCGCTTCGGGTCGCGACCGCGAAAAGATCGCGCAGGAAATTGATGCGTTCAACGCGGTCAACCGCGAGGAAACCGAAAAGGCGGGCGCGCATTACATTGACACCACCCCCATCTCGCGCGAAGCGGCAGATGATTCCTCGCTCATCGCGCCGGATGGGTTGCATCCCTCCGGGAAGATGTATGCGGAATGGGCGAGGCTCGCGCTGCCGGTGGTGTTGGAGATATTGGAGAAGGCATACAGGTAAATCGGTACACAAGTACACAGGTACACACCGGCCTATTTGTATGCCTGTTTACTTTTTCACTTTCCCAAAGGAGAATCTCATGCCACAAATCAACTACGATAAATTGCAGGAATATCTCACGTCCCTCGTCCCGCCGCGCGAACCTGAATTCCAAAAGATGGAGCAATACGCGGAGGAGCATGGTTTCCCCATCATCGGTCCCGCGTGCGGATATTACTGTTATCAACTCGCGCGCATGATCAAGGCGCGATCCGTGTTCGAGATGGGATCGGGCTACGGTTATTCCACTGCATGGTTCGCGAAGGCGGTGAAGGAAACTTGCGCCGAGCAGGGTCGAGGCGATGGCGGAGGGGTGGTGCATCACACCGTTTGGGACGAGAAACTCTCGAAGATGGCAGCCAACCATTTGTCCCGGCTGGGATTCGAGGGTTTCATCCAATTCCACGTTGCGGAGGCGGTGGAGACTCTTCGTCGAACCGACGGTCCGTTCGATATCATCTTCAACGACATTGACAAATTGGCGTATCCGACTTCGCTCCCCGTCATCAAGGAGAAACTGCGTTCGGGCGGATTGCTCGTCATTGACAACATGATCTGGCACGGACAGATCCTCGACTCGAACGACCGCGAGAAATCCACCGAAGCCATCCGCCGCTTCACGCGTGACATTACGACGGATCCCGATTGGATCGTTTCCCTCGTCCCGATGAGAGACGGGATGATCGTTGGGTACAAAAAATAAAAAAGACGGGTGGGAAAACCCGTTACGGGATCGCCCATCCGTCAAGTAGGTCTTACTATTTATTTGTTCGGAAAGGAGTGGGGTTTGCGCGCCTTCCTTTCGTTAGGAGAACGTCTGGTTCTAAAGCCTTGCTTGCGCTTCTTGACCAGGTTAAGGCTTCCCAGTCCTTCCTTGGGGGTGAATGTCGGGCGGTGTCTCTATAGGTACCTCCTTTCTTCTGCCAACATCATACAACGAATGTGTGATCGTTGCATTAAAATAAACTTACAACATTGAATGTAAATATCGCGATCTTTCGAACGACGGATTACACGCGGCTGGCTGCGTGATCCCGTCATTTCGGCTCGATGTTTTCCGCCATCGTACCGCTTCGATTTTGCCTGAACAATCTTGCGATCAACACGCCGGCCGGCGCGGCGAGCGCAAAAGCAAGCAAAGCGGCGACGAGCAGACTGATCAATGCGAGAATCCCGATCCAGAGGTATGCGTATAGCACAGGGTCTTCCTTGACGACCGTCCCGTTCGCGTCCACACATTGAAGCACGAAGGCGGTGCTGGGCTGGGGATTTCCGAATTCGTCATTCGTCGTTGTTGCGTATGTGCGGGATTCCACGGTCGTGCCGTCCGGACAAACGAACGGTCCCACGGTCTGCATGGCAAACTCGGTGACCGACGTGAACCCGCCGATCATCATTCCAACCGGACCCAGGCAGGAACCGAGCAGTCCGAAAACGATAAACCAGATGACGCAACCCGAAATTGTGCCTGTTGTCGCCGATTTCATAATCTCTCCTTTTTGTGACAATCATCCAGGCAAACAGGAAACTTATAAGATTTTCCGAGAGTATAATACATTTGTCCGACAATTTCCCCAGGAGAAACCATGACAACCATAGACCTGACCATCGAAAAATCCCGCCGCGCAAATGCGATCAAACGGGCGAGAGAGCGGGACATCATCATTCCGACTTATGCCCAAATGAAGGATCCCTCGAAAATTCCTGCAAAGATCAAGGAGGAATTGAAGGGCATCGGACTGTGGGACATCCACCCGCGCAACCTTTTCCGCATCACGTGGAAGAACCAACCCACCGCTTCCGGCGGGACGTTCGGCGGAGTCAACTACCTCGAACTTCCCTCCTCGCTGACGGGAGTCCCGGCGCGCATCATCGTTTTGGTGGGAAAGTGGTTCCCGACCGGCGCGCACAAGGTCGGGGCGGCGTTCAGTTGTCTCGTGCCGAGGCTGGTCACGGGTCAGTTCGACCCGACCACGCAAAAGGCGGTCTGGCCCTCCACTGGGAATTACTGCCGCGGCGGCGCGTACGACTCCGCTTTGCTGGCGTGCGAGTCCATTGCCATCCTGCCCGAGGGCATGTCGAAGGAAAGATTCGAGTGGCTCGCCAAGGTCGCGGGCGAGGTCATCAAAACGCCCGGCTCCGAGTCGAACGTGAAGGAGATCTTCGACAAATGCTGGGAGTTGCGCAAGTCCGGGCAGGACCTGATGATCTTCAACCAGTTCGACGAGTTCGGCAACTATCTCTGGCATTACGAGGTGACAGGGCACGCGATGGAGGAGGCGCTGAAGCAGGTCATGGGTCCGAACGACCGTTATCGCGGCATGGCGTCCGCCACCGGTTCTGCGGGCACCATCGCCAGCGGCGACTACATGAAGGAACTCTTCCCCGATTCGAAGATCGTGGCGAGCGAAGCGTTGCAATGTCCCACACTTCTCGAAAACGGATTCGGCGCGCACCGCATCGAGGGCATCGGCGACAAGCACGTGCCGTGGATCCACAACGTCAAGAACACGGACATGATCGTGGCGATTGACGATAACGCTGTGGTGAATATCTCGCGCCTGTTCAACGAGGAAACCGGACGAGCCTATCTCGTCGAAAAAGGCGTTCCCGAAGAAATCGTCGGGCAACTCGACCTGCTTGGTTTCTCCGGCATCTCGAACGTCCTCTCGGCGATCAAAGCCGCCAAATATTATGAGATGGGCGAGAACGACATCATGCTCACCGTCCTGACCGACTCGATGGAACTTTATCGCTCGCGCCTTTACGAGATGCACGAGGAATACGGTCAATACACCGAGCGCGACGCCGCTGCCGACTTCGCCCGTTACCTGCACGGACAGTCCACCGACAACCTGCTCGAACTGCGCTACACCGACCGCCGCCGCGTCCACAACCTCAAATACTACACCTGGGTCGAACAGCAGGGCAAAACCTACGAAGAGATCCAGCGGCAATGGTACGAGCCGAACTACTGGACGGATGTCCGAAAGCAGGCGGATGAAATTGACGAGTTGATCGTCGAGTTCAACAGGGAAGTCGGGTTGCTGTAGATCACGTCACTGAAAAACATTTGTGGAAAGTGGAAAGCAGCGAGCAGAATCCAATCACTACTTTCCACTTTCCACTCTCCACTTTCCACTTTCCACTTTCCACTCTCCACTCTCCATCCATGTCCCTCTCTCCCACCTCCCTAATCCTCGTCTGCCTCCTTCCTACTCCTCGGGATTTGGAGATCGCGCGGCTTCTGGGATGGTACCGCATCCCGCTTCGCACCGCCCCCAAAGTTGTCGCGGTGGACTATCTGGCTTTTTACCAGCCCTCGGCTTTTGCCGAACGCGGTGGACAGATCGAATACGTCGCCGAAGTGCGCGGGCACGAACTCACTACGCGCGGGGAACTGCTCAAGGATGAAGCAGATCATCCGCGTGCGAGGGAGGAATATTACAAACTCCAGGTCGGCGCGTTGGAGAAACTGAAGGAACCGGTAAAGTCCGAAAAATGGAAACGGCTGACCTTCCTCTACACAACGGGGGAATACCTGCTGAAAGCCAAATCCCTGAACGACCTGGTCGTGAACGGCGACGAACGGCAACTCCTCTGGCGCTCCCTGCGCGAACGCGCCGAGAACGGTCAACTCTACAAAACCGACCTGCCCGAGGCGGACATTCCACCCGAAGTCCTGATCGCCCTCTTGGGAATCAAGGAAATGGAGGAGGAATACCTGACCGGGGATGAGAAGAACGCATGATCCGCTTTGCCCTGCGCCGCCTCCTCGTATTCCCGATTGTTCTCCTGCTGGCAAATTTCATCGGTTTCGCGTTTGCCTTTTACGTCGCGCCGGTTGCGGCGACCAGCAATCCTTATGCGAGCGGGAACTTTACCCTGCCGCCCCTGTTTCCCGAATACCTGGATTATCTCTCGAATTTTGTCCAAATGGATTTCGGCAATATCTATAGCGGGGAACCGGTTCAGGCTACGATCTTTCGCCTGGGCGTCAACAGCCTGGGACTGGTTGCCATTGCCCTCACGTCGAGCATCCTGCTGGGGATTTTTCTCGGTCGCCTCGCGGTGAGAAGGGGCAGTCAAAAGGTTTCGGCGTGGCTTACGATTCTGGCAACCATGGGACTGGCGTCTCCCGGATTTTATATCGCCATGCTGTTGATCACGGTCTTTCTGCTGATCACGATCTACGGTCCCGGCGTCGTGATCCCCTTTCAGGGCTTCGGCTGGGATGCGCATCTCATCCTGCCGTCGCTTGTCCTGATGGTGCAGCCCACCGTCAAGATCGCACAGGTGACGGGAAGCGCGTTGGTGGATGAAATGCAAAAACCGTACGTGAAGGCGGGCATCAGCCTGGGTCACACGTTTTCAGCCATGAAGAACCGCTTTGCGTTTCGCGGCGTGGCTGCGCCGGTCCTGCAAGCCATAGCCTATTCCGCGCGTTTGATGGTCGCCGAGTTGATCATCGTCGAGCGGTTGTTCAACTGGAACGGCTTGGGGCGGTTCACGGGAATGGTTCTCGATCCAGCCCCGGGCTTTTCCCGCGCCGCGATGATGACGCCCCCCACCATGGCGGCATTGTTGACGACGCTGGTGTTGGTTTTCCTTTTCATTGACTTCGCCGCCGTCCTGATCGCGCGCGCGGTTGACCCGCGCCTGCGAGCCGACATGCACACGGAGATTGGAGAGGCGGCGGGATGAAGATCGGGCAAATGTTCGCGGGCGTCAAACTGCGTCATCTGAATTGGGCTTTGCTGGTCGGAGCCGTTCTCGTCGCTTTGATGGTCCTGATCGCGGTCTTTGGTCCCTCCCTCGCGCCGCAGGACCCAATGAAGGAGAATTTTACGCTGGCGGTGGACGGCAATATTCGCACGCCGCCCTATCCTCCCTTCAAGATCGAGGGATACCCGCTCGGTACGGATCGCTGGGGACGCGACCTGTGGAGCCGCATCCTGTGGGGCGTGCGCCCGACCATGATCATGGTCACCGGGGTGGCGGCGTTTCGTCTGGTCGTCGGCATCGTTATCGGTCTGTTGATCGGCTGGGCGGAGGGACGCAAAGCCAGGTGGCTGGATTCGTTCCTCTCCTCGCTGCTTTCGATCCCGATCCTCATTGTGGCGATGATCGGCATCTATGCCGTCGGCGTGGATCGCGGTTTATGGGCGTTCATCTTCGGGCTGGGACTCACTGGATGGGCGGAAACAGCCCGAATGGTCAGCGAACAGACGCGCCTGGTCAAGAGACAGACGTTCATCGAGGCGGCGCGCGCGCTCGGCGCGGGTGAAAATCTCATCCTGGTCAATCACATCCTGCGGCAGATCATGTCGCTGGTTTGGATCCTGCTGGCGTTCGAGATCAGCAGTACGTTGCTCGTTTCGGCGAGTTTGGGTTTTTTGGGCATTTACATCGGCGGCGGCGTATGGATCGAGGTCTTCGACTTTCAGGCGGTGAACGTGGAGGGATTGCCCGAGTTGGGGCAGATGCTTGCCTCCGCGCTGGTCAGGATCACCGATCCCAGCGCGCTGTTGATCGTCGGGTCGTTTATTTTCATGGGCGTGCTGGGCTTCAACCTGTTGGGCGAGGGGATGAGGACCGAATTGACCCGAAAGGAATTCGGCAGGCGCATGGGGATCGTGCCCCAAGAGGCGGGCGAATGGCTGGAGGATCGCGTCTTACTGCCGCTCAGGCATTGGATGGAACTGCACGGCAGAAGGTTTGCCTTCGTCGCGTTCGTTCTTTCCCTGCTCGTCGGCGCGTGGATCTACTACGATCGCAATCAATATTTGTTTGTGGATTCGGGAACGGTTCTGCAAATACCGGGCGATCATCTTTGGGCGGCGGAACTTCGCGATCCGTATGGAACGTTGTGGACGCCGTGCAGCATCGAGTCGCAGCCTGAATTAAAGTGGCATGCGGAAATTCCCGGCGGTCCGTCCGGCGGTCCCGTTGTGTTTGCCGATGGAACAGTGGCGATCGCGGGAAAAGACAATCTATTGATCGCGTTCTCCCCACAGGGCGAAAAACTGTGGGAGTCTGCCCTCGACGCCCAGCCCATTGGCTCGCCCGCGCTCGACGCGCAAAACCGCATTTTCGTTTCGGATATCGAAGGTCACGTCACCGCTTTCGACGCGCAGGGGAACCGCTTGTGGCGCGTGGAGGCGTCCGCCACGCGGCAAGCCACCTCGGGTCCCATCGTGGGTTCGAATGGCATGATCTACCTGACGTTGATCGACGCGGTGGCTGGCATTTCTCCCGACGGCGTTTTGATCTGGCGCAGGACCGCCACAGACTTGTACGTGGAGTCGCCGCCGCGCCTCAGCGCGGACGAGTCTCTCGTCTTTCTCAAGGACGCCGCGCTGGATGCAGTCACCGGCAAATTGCAGGACGTTCAAGTGCGCCAGCCGGGCGAGATCCTCTTTTCGGAGCCTGCCTTTTTCACCGGCGTGGATGGTTTCGATTATTTCCGCGCGGGGCATGAAGTGGTCAGATGGCAGATCAGCGACGCCGGTCTGCAGGTGGGAAGTCCGCTCACCTGGGAGTATCGGACGTTCGTATTGTTCAACCCGGTCAACCAGGGCGTCACGCCGAATCAACTGGCATGGATGTTCTATGGCACTGATTTCAGCGACGGACGCATGGTCTGGCTGGACGATAAAAGCCGCCTCGTGGGAAATTTCGCCTTCCCTTACAGAAATTCGCGCTTGATGGCGGTCGGCGAAAAAGGCGAGGCGTATCTGTGCGGGCCCACCGTCGTTCGCATCGTGTGTGTGATGGCGATGCCGGGCTCGAGCGATGCGGTTTGGAGCGCGGACATTGACGCGGCTTCGAAGCCGATCGGCGGCGCGCTCGTCCCCGGCGCCTTGTACGTTGCCGCGGACGGCGGATCGTTGTACGCGTTGTCTGTAAATGACGGAGATTGAAGATGGAGCTTCTGATCGAGAACGGGACGCTTGTCACCGCGACCGAGACTTTTCAAGCCGACGTTTTGATCCGGGACGAAAAGATCGCCCGCATCGCTCCGGGACTTGAGGCTGATTCCGCGCAAGTAATTGACGCCTCGGGGAAATTGATCCTGCCCGGCGGAGTTGACCCGCACGTGCATCTCGATCTGCCCATGTTTGGCACCGTCTCCTCCGACGACCATTACACCGGTCACAAAGCCGCAGCCTTCGGCGGGACGACGACCGTGATGGACTTCGTTCCCCTCACCCCTCGCCCCTCTCCCACCGGGAGAGGGGCTGGGGTGAGGGATGGCGATTTCAAGTATTCAGTTGACCTGTGGATGAGGAAAGCCGAGAAGGCCGCCATTGATTACTCCTTCCACATGAACCTGACGCAATTCAATGAGAAGATCGCAAAAGAGATTCCGTCATTGCGCGATCTGGGCATCACCACGCTCAAGGTCTTCACCGCCTACAACGGACGCCTGCGCATTGACGATGGGGGCATCTTCAAAGCCATGCAAATTGCCAGGGATAACGGCATGTTGGTCATGGCGCACTGCGAGAACGGCGATGTCATCGAAACGCTGACCGAACAGGCATTAGCCGCAGGTCACAGGACTCCCGAATGGCACGCGTCGACGCGTCCCGCCTGGGGCGCGGTCGAGTCCCTTTTGCGGGTGGCAGGCATGGCGTCCGCGGCCGACGCGCCGGTCTATATCGTCCACATGAACGCGGGCGGCGAAGTGGATATGCTCGAGTACGCGCGCGCGCGCGGCGTCAAAGTGATGGGCGAGACCTGTCCGCAATATCTGTTCTTCACGATTGACGATTTACGCAGACCCGACGGCGCAAAGTGGATCTGCTCTCCGCCGATGCGCATGAAGGAGGATAACGCGCGGCTGTGGGAAGGGCTATCGGAGGGGATTTTGCAGACGATAGGCACGGATCATTGCCCGTTCTTTTTTGACGGGACCAGACCCATCGTCTATGAAGGAAGCGAGATCGCCATCCCCGGTAAAGAGTTGGGGAAGGATGACTTCACGAAGATCCCCAATGGACTTCCGGGCATCCAGGATCGTATGCCGGTGTTGTGGACGACCGGCGTGCGCGCGGGAAAAATTACTGCGAACCAATTTGTGGCTTACATGAGCACGAACCCGGCGAAGATCTTCGGTCTGTACCCGCGCAAAGGCGCGTTGCTCGAAGGTTCCGATGCAGATATCGTGATCTGGGATCCCGAAAAGAAGGTCGAGTACGGCGTGGCGATGTCGCGCCAGCGCACGGATTACAACCTGTACGAAGGCTGGGAGTTGACAGGCTATCCCGAAAAAGTTTTCCTGCGCGGGGAGTTGATCGTGGATGGAAAAGAGTGGAAAGGCAAACGGGGGATGGGTCGGTTTTTGAAGAGAGGGGAGGGCGAGGTACTCTAATGGAAAAACTCGGAAGCGCATGACTTTCCAATTTGAAGAGTAACAAATAGATCGAGCAGTCCCCGTGCCTGCTTTTGCCGCTTGACATACAACACAGTTGCTCTGTGGTTAGCCCTTTTGGAATCGGGGAACTTGATCCCGTTCTATTCGACGGTAAGCCGTCGGATTCCAAATTGCCTCAAATGCCTCTCGATCCCATGAAATTCTTTAATTCCCTCCTGGCGTGTTCGATCATCTTCAAGCGGGATTGTTTCTTGAGGCTGAAGCCCACTTCCTCCGCAACCGGTTGAAGAAGAAGATAAAGCATGTCGTCCTTTACCTGAATTTCCTGGGGCGGCAATCCGTCCGCCAGTTTCTCGACGACGACCGCGGGGACTTCCGACCACATGGCTTCCATGGATGGCAGGGGAGTGAGCAGGTCAACGCCCAGGATCATGCCGCTGTCGTGATCCGCCAGCATTAGCATGAACGGAAAATACGGTCTCTCTCCGCGTTTCTCCTGCACCGGTTCACTCATCATGTACAGGTCAATTTCGAGTTTCAATTTACCCGGCATCATGGCGCGCAGATGTTCCAATGCTTCCTCATTCATGAGAAGATCGAGTGTCTTTTCCTCGCGGAAAGTGATGTGCTTTATCGTGTCCTCCCATCTGCCATCCTTGTTCACGCGTACCAGATAATCGTGCTCGGTCTTGGTCGGCGTGAAAAGATTTGGGTTTTCCATGAAGCGCGGCGCGACCTCCAGCAATTGCTCCAGCGCGTAAATGAGTGTCTTCGCCTCATCCTCTTCGATGAGCCAGGGAATACAACCGGGGCGGTAACTGCGGAATTGGGGCCAGGCTTTCGCGCCGCGAAATTTGAGACCCAGCTTTTTCATCACCTCGCGGTCGTCCTTGGTAATCAACTCGCGGTCTTCGAAGGACGCCTGTAACTGCGGCACTTGCAGGGCAAATTCGGGTGTGAGTTTGGGACCCAGCGAGTGCATATTCCAAAATCCCCCTAGCCCCTTCGCCCCCTGATATACGGCGACGGCAAAATACTCGCCCAGCGCCCCCATCACACTGACGAAACCCAACTCCCCTGTTTCCGGCATTTGGATTCCGAAGATGTCGTCTTCCTCCATCCAATCCCAGGGCGCCAGTTCCTTGACCTGCGCCATCAGGTCATACAGTCTCTTCCATTCTTCCAGCGTTGGGGTTTGTGTCTCCGACATTTGAGTTCCTCTTTTCCTGTTCGAGTATTTCCTTCAAGCGCGGATGATCCGCATACACGCCGCGATACTGTTCCGGCAGCAGCGCCGCGATGCGGCACATGATCTCATCGGTGTATCGTTTGAGCGCCTCGTCGCGGTTTTCCCTGGGCAGGGGCGGAAGAATGAAGGCGGGTCCCGCCCTGACCACGATGCGGCTCCGCCTCAATCGCTTCAGGTTGCCGAACAGGGCCTTGTCCTCCGTCCCCGCCAGCGCGACGGGAACGATGGGACGATTCAATTTGGTCGCCAGATAACTGACGCCGGGCTTCGCCTCGATCAGCGATCCCACCCGCGAACGCGTTCCTTCCGGCGCGATGACGAGGATGTTTTCCTTCTTCATCAAGTCTATCACTTTTCGCAGGGCTTTGATATCCGGGTTGAAGCGGTCAATGAAAATGAAGTTGAAGTACCTTCCCAGCCAGCGAAAGAGAGCCACTTTTTCCCACTTCTCCGCGACCATCACGAACATATCCCAGCGGTCGAGCGCATAGAACGCGATGGGCGCGTCCACAATGCCGAGATGGTTGGTGGCAATGACAAAACTGCCCTCCTTCGGAAGATGTTCGTAACCGCTCACGTCCACCCGCGCGACCAGGTTGAAAACGGCGCGGATGAGCCAGCGTAGAAAATATTTCATGGCTGCGACAATTCCCTCAGGCGCGGATGATCCGCATATACCCCGCGATAGTTTTCGGGAAGCATCGCGCCGATGCGGCACATGATCTCGTCGGTCGCTGCGCGCATCGCCTGCTCGCGTCCCTTTCCGTTGGGGATTTGGACGTGGAACGGGTCGCCCACCTTCACCGCGATCCTCGAGCGGCGAAATCGTTTCAAGTTTTCCACGATCGCCCGATCCTCCGTTCCGGTGACAGCCACCGGCACGACCGGGTATCCGCTTTTGCCTGCCAGGAAAGCCACGCCCGGCTTCCCCTCCTGCAGCGCCTCGGTTTTGGACCTCGTCCCTTCCGGCGCGATGACCAGCAAACCTCCCTGCTTCATCCTTTCGAGGATTTTCCGCAGGGCGGAATGATCCGCTTCGAAGCGATTCAACCAGATGCCGTTCGCAGCGCGCCCCATCGCCCCGAATATCGGATGACGCCTGTATTTCTCCGCGATCGGCATGATGATGTCCTCGCGGTCGAGCAGGCACATCAAAACGGCGGTATCCAGCCTGCCCAGGTGATTCGCCGCCACGATCAGGTTTCCCCCCGGCAACTTCTCCAACCCCGGCGCTTCGATGCGCGCGATGAGCCTCATAAAAAATCGAACGATGGAACGCAATGTTCTGTATTTCATCTTCCCAATTTTACGATGAAAAACGGGCGGTCAAACCGCCCGTCCGAATGGGAACGCTTACTTCCACAGGTAATCGTCGGATTTTCTCTTCGAGGCGTTTTCCGAACCGTATTTCTCGAAGATGCGCTGGAAGATCATCATGTCGCTGGGAGCCATGTTGACGATCTCGAAACCGACGTTGTAGGAGGTCGGGTCAATATGATCCGGGCGGCACCATTTACTGCGCGCGATGAACACCATCGTAGTCTTGTCCGCCACGTCCGCGGTCAGATCTATTTGCAGGCGGAAATCCTGCCCGGGAGGGATCTGTTGGGGACAATCCAGTTTGAAACCGCCCGTGCTGATGTCAGAAAGGTAGCCAATGATCTTTTTGGTCGTATCGTCCTTGACCTGCATGTAATAAGTAAACTCACGGCGGTCCTTTTTCCGTTTTTCAGACATGGGAAAAACTCCTTTCCATCCCGTCGAGTATAAAAGATTTAACGGCTTGCTTCAATGGTTTTGCTCGAACGAAAATGCCCTTGCAATCTTTGTGTGCTTCGATGGGGGGATGCAGGGATATTTTACTCTGCTTTCAGGATGTGTGTGATGATCGTCGCGCCCGAACCGCCGATGTTTTGCGCCATTCCCATCCGCGCGCCATCCACCTGAGTCCCGCCACATTCCCCCCGCAACTGCTGGACGACCTCCACCACCTGATACATCCCCGTCGCGCCGACGGGATGTCCACGCGCCTTCAACCCGCCTCGCGTACAGACGGGCACGCGTCCCTGCGGACCGATCTCGCCGTCCAAACCCAGCCTCACGCCTTTGCCTCTTTCCGCAAACCCGCACGCTTCGAGCGACAACGCCGCCATGATCGAGAACGCGTCGTGCAATTCGAACACGTCAATATCCTCCGGTCCGACCCCCGCCATTTCGTACGCTCTTTTGGATGACTCAAACGCGGCGGAGAGGAACAACGGATCCTTTCTCGAATGGACGGCAATCGAATCCGTCGCGGACGCCGAACCTGCCACAACCACCCGGGGCTTCCCCTTCACTGACGCCGCCTTCTCCGCCGGAACGATCACCGCCGCCGCCGCCCCGTCGCCGATGGGGGAGGCGTCCAGAAGGTTGATCGGCGTCGCAACCATGCTCGATCTCTCGAATTGATCCACCGTGATCCTTTGATGCAAACGCGCGAACGGATTGCTCATGGCGTTGGCGTGCGCGTTGATCGAGAACGGCGCGAAGTCCGCGTGCTTCCAGCCGAACTCGTGCATGTACCTCCGCATGATGAGCGCGTTCAAGCCGACGAACGAAACGCCCTGTTCCACTTCGTAATCCGCGTCCGCGGCTGTGGCGAGCGCCGCAGTGACGTCGTGACCGGCCTTGTCCGTCATTTTCTCCACCCCAACTACCAGCGCGGATTCGATGTCGCCGGAGCCGACAGCCATCAGTCCCGCGCGAAGCGCCGCCGCGCCCGACGCGCACGCGGCTTCCACTTTCACCGCCTCCTGTCCCCACAGTCCGATCCAATCCGAAAAGAAAGTCCCCAGTTGGTTTTGCCCACTGATGGAGGGGGAGAGCATATTGCCAATGAAGAGCGCGTCCACCTTATCCACGCCTGCGTCCTGCATCGCGGCAAGCGCGGCGTTGCCGCCGATCTCGCGCAGGGAGAGGTTCCAATGTTCGTCAATTTTTGTTTGTCCGATTCCGAGGATGGCAATTTTTCGCATTTTTTCTCCGTCGGTATTTTAGCAGAAGGCGCTGTCATCTTCTATCAAATTACGCGTGAAGCGTTGTGATCGAATGGGCGGTTCATCAGACCAAACCCCAACCCTGCCATTAGCGGGGATGATAGCATTCCTGTAAATCATGTATTTTTTGTGATGTTCAACACTGTATAAAACCGGATAATTAATTAGAATATGATTAAATACATTGTGATAAAATTCACAAATATAACCAAATTTGTCCATTTCGTTCTGCATATATACAAAACAATGGATAGGAGAATGTGACAATGAAGAAACCCGTAATGAACATCGGAAAGCCAGCCTGGGTGACTTTTTCGTTGGTCTTCGCGGCTTGCCTTGCAGTCGGCGTTGCGATCAGTCTTGCCAGACCCGCATCCGCCGCGCCGAGCCCGGCGCAAGGCTGGCCCGGGGAAACGGGATACGCCACATCGGAAACCTGCTCGACCTGCCACAAGGACATTCACGCTACCTGGTCCGGCACGCTGCACTCGCAGGCGTTTTCATCCCCGATCTTCCAGGAGGACTGGGTAAAGCAGGGATCGAACGTCTCGTGCCTGGAGTGCCACACAACCGGCTTCGATTCGGAAACCGGAGAATATGCGGAGGAGGGGGTCGCATGCGAAGCATGCCACGGTCCGATGCAACAAGGGCATCCTACCAATCCGATGCCGATCACGCCCGATTACACGTTGTGCGCCCAATGCCACAAAACGACCACGGATGAATGGCAAGCCAGCCGGCATGGACAGATCAGCCTGGATTGCGAAGCCTGTCATAACCCGCACTCGCAGGAACCGCGCGCGGAAACGGTCAATGAATTATGCACCAACTGCCACAAGGATACCGGCTCCTCCTTTACGCACGGCACGCACGCCAATTCGGGTTTATCGTGCAGCGACTGTCACATGTCCGCCGCATCGCATTCCACTTCGACGGGCGGGTTGTTTGCCACCGGTCATACCTTTACGGTGGGGTCGGAAGCATGTATCAACTGCCACAAGGATACGGTGCATACCCGCGATACCATCGTCTCGCTATCCGGTCAGCAAACCGGCGACGCGCCCAGCGCGGATGAATTGGAAAAGATGGTCAGCGAAAAGGATCAGACGATCCAAAGTCTCGAGGCGCAAAATACCGTCCGCCTGTACACGGGTTTGATCCAGGGGTCCATTGTGGGATTGATCGTCGGCGGCGTGGCGGCATGGGTGGTCAGCCAGCGCATTCGCATTGTGGAGGTCGAGGAAAATGACGACACAGAAGAAAAGAAATAAGGGAACGAGGAGGAAGGTCGTTGTCAAACTGACGCGGGGCGACGTCCTCAAAGTGGCGGCAGCCGCCGTTGGGTCCATCGTCGCCGCGCCCCTGCTTACGACCGGTCCTCTTTCGCCGTTTGGGCAATTGAAGCAGGGACAACTGGAGGGCGAAAATTACGCCGGTCACGGCGCGCAGACCGGGCAATATCATTGGGGCATGGTAATCAACCTCGATCAGTGTATCGGATGCGAGTATTGCATGCGAGCCTGCACCGCCACCAACGACGTAAACCCTGACGAACCCTGGAACGTCGTCATCCCTGAAAAAACGTCCGCCGGGCATACGTTCTTTCTCAGCCGCCCCTGCCTGCACTGCCAGAACGCTCCCTGTGTGGAGGTTTGCCCGGTCAAGGCGACGTATCATCGCGAAGACGGGCTGGTGGTCATGGATTACGACCGCTGCATCGGCTGCCGGTATTGCCAGATCGCCTGTCCGTACGATGCGCGCCGCTTCAACTGGGAGGCGCGTGAAGAGAACGACAATCCATACGCGCCGGCGTGGGGAACGCCCGAGGTGGAGCGTCGTCCGCGCGGCGTCGTGGAGAAGTGCACGTTCTGCATCCATCGCATAGACGCCGGTCTCGAAAAAGGACTCACCCCCGGCGTGGATCGCGAAGCGACGCCCGCCTGCGTCAACATCTGCCCGGTGGGCGCGCGTACGTTTGGGAATTTGAAGGATCCTGACAACAAGGTCTCACAACTCATCGCTTCGAACCCGACCCTGAGACTGCGCGATGAACTTGGAACGGAGACCAGCGTGTACTACATTCCGCCAAAGGAAGGGATCTAGAAATGACGACTTCGACGTTATCACGCAAACCCTTTCGACTTCCATTCAGCAGGGCGTTCCTGATCTGGATTGGCTTTCTGGCTGTATTGCTGGCGATCGGTCTTTACTCGGCGGTACGCGTCCTGGTGGATGGGTTGGTCATCACAAACCTGACCGACTCGGTGCCGTGGGGATTGTGGATCACCATTGACCTTTCCGCCATCGCATTAGGGGCGGGCGCGTTCACCCTGTCCGCGATCGTGTACATCTTCGGCATCAAGAGACTGCAACCGATTATCCGCCTGGCTGTGCTTGTCGGTTTTGCCGGTTATACCTCCGCCATGCTGACGTTGTTGATGGACATCGGGAGACCCGACCGCTTCTGGCATCCCTGGGTGTTCTGGAACGTGCACTCGGTCTTGTGGGAAGTGACCATGTGCATCACGATCTACCTGATGATCCTGGTCACCGAGTTTGCTCCTGTGATCGTCGAGACAAAGTTCTTCGACCGCTGGCCCCGCATCCGCGCCCTGGGACACTTCCTGCACAGGTTTACGCCCTTCCTTGCGGTGCTGGGATTGTTGATCTCGCTCCTGCATCAATCGTCGCTGGGCGCCACGTACGGCGTGATCAAATCCCGACCGATTTGGTTCAAGCCCAGCATGCCGATCATGTTCGTGCTGTCCGCCATTGCGGCGGGTCCCGCGGTGACCGTAGCGGTTGCATACGTGGTGGAATGGATCATCGGCAAACGCACGGTTCCGCACGATGTCCTGCGGATCATCACCCGCTTCAGCGGCGTCGGACTGCTGATCTATGGATACATCAAATTCTGGGATTTGGCGGCGGTGACCTACTACGGCAGCACGCCCGGCGTCAGTACGGCATTCTCCCTCCTGCAACAACAGACTCCCTACTCGTTCAGTTTCTGGGTGGGGGAGGTGATTCTGGGCATCCTCGTTCCGGCGGTCCTGTTCCTTGCGCCGCGCTTCAACAAAAATCCCGCCGCGGCAGTGGTGGGTGCGGCTTCCGCGATGGTGGGAATCATCGTCCATCGCTGGAACGTGACGGTCGGCGGGTTGTTCGTCCCGCTGTCCTATTCGCCCGGCACGACCTTCGAACTTCCGATAGGCAGTTACTCCCCCGCGCTGATCGAATGGGGTGTGGGCATTCTCGTGATCGGTTACGCGCTGACCGTTCTGACCCTGGCTGTCCGCTTCCTGCCGCTCTTCGAAAAACAAAACCATTAGCGTAAGTGCATCCCGGACGATATTTTGAACGGCGGAACTGATGGACTCCGCCGTTCAGGTTAAATTGATGACATTTGTCAATATTGTCCCGCGCTGTGTTTAAGTTATACTTACCTCCGATTAATTCCACTATCATTTTTGGAGATGCAATGCCTAACCCATTCGTTGCGAGCGGTTGGAACAACCCGCCGTGGAGGGAGAAGCAATGAACGATAACCCCGCCAATCCGGTCTTTGTGGCTTTGCTGTTCATATTGCGTTGTCTCGTGCCGCTGGCAATCCTATTCGGAATCTCCTACCTGCTCCGCAAGTTGGGGCTGGTGGCAGAGACGCCCGAACCGCCCGCCGAAGAGAACGGCGATGTCCCCCCGCCCAAAGGGAACAAAAGAAAAAAAGGAGCGCAGGCAGATGACAAGGCGTAACCTGCATCGTCAAACATTCTGGTCGAGCGCGGCGGGCGCATTCATCCTGCTGTTGAGTTTGTGGTTGGTTTCCCCCGCCGAAGCCGAGCCCCCAGCCCAGGAGACCGAGAAGTACTGCCTGTCCTGTCATGGGAATGCGGACCTGTCCATCACCCTGCCCAACAGGGACGAACTCTCGTTATACATCCCGCAGGACGCCCTCGATCATTCCGTGCATAGCGCAAAAGGGATCGAATGTGAAGCGTGCCATAACGACATAACGGAGTATCCCCATCCCGAACTGAAATACCAGAGCGCGCGGGAACTGTCACGCGCCTATTACCAGACCTGCGAGAAATGCCACTCGCTGAACTATGAAAAGGCGCAGGACAGCATGCACGCGAAAGCGGCGGAGGCCGGCAACCTCGAGGCGCCGATCTGCACGGATTGTCACGGCGCGCACGACGTCCGCTCGCCAGATGAACCTCGCTCACTGATCTCGGAAACCTGCCGCCAATGTCACACGGAAATCGTTGACGCCTACCGCCAGAGCGTGCACGGCGCGGCGTTGATGGCTGAAGAAAACCCGGATGTGCCGGTCTGCACGGACTGTCACGGGGTTCACAACATCCAGGATCCGCGCACGGCGCAGTTCCGGGTCGCGGAGCCGGAGTTGTGCGCGGGCTGTCACGCGAACGAGGAGTTGATGAGCAAATACGGGTTGTCCGCCGACGTGTACAGCATCTACAAACATTCCTGGCACGGGGTGGATATTTCCGTGTACAAGGCGAAGTGGCCCACCATCTGGCACGACAGCGCGGTGTGTTCCGATTGTCACGGGATCCACGACATACGTTCGACGGACGACCCGCAATCGAGGGTGAATCCGGACAATCTCCTTGCCACCTGCCAGCAGTGCCACCCGGAGGCCGGTCCCAACTGGACCGACGCCTGGACCGGGCATAACGAGATCAGCCTCGAACGCACCCCCGCCTTGTTTTACGTGGAGAGGTTCTATGTGCTGTTCGCGCCTTTTGTGTTATGGGTCTGCGTCATCTACGTCGTTTTGCAAATCATTCGCGCCGCCGTTGACCGCGTGAGGAGGAACCTGCCATGAGCGGAAAGACCAAAACGCCTCCCCAGGCTGTCCGACACGAAAGAACCTTCCCGCGCTTTACCGCCGCCCAGCGCTGGGAACACGCCGTTTTATTGTTGAGCGGATTGGTCCTGCTGTTGACGGGTCTGCCGCAGAAGTATCGCGATCTTGCGATCAGCCAGGATCTGCTTTCGACGCCCGAACGCGTGGAATTGATCCGCCAGATCCATCACATCGCCGCGATCGTGCTGATGCTGGAAGCGCTGTATCATTTCGTGCGCATCGTTTATTTGATGGCAAAGAGGCGATTGCCCGGAGACCTTTTGCCCACCTGGCAGGACGTGCGCGACGCCTGGCACATGCTCCAGTACCTTCTGTTCCTGCGCAACGACAAGCCGAAGTTCGGTCGTTATAATTTCGAGCAAAAGGTGACGTATTGGTTCATCTTCTTCGGGATTTTGATCATGGGCGTCAGCGGGCTCATCATCTGGTTCCCGATCCAGTTCACCCGCTTTCTTCCGGGCGGGGTTGTGCCTGCGGCGAAACTGGCGCACAGCACCGAAGCGGTCGTCATCGCCATCTTTATCATTGTGTGGCACGTGTATCACGTCCACGTGGAGCGGATGAATCTGAGCATGTTTACCGGTCGGTTGAGCGAAGAGGAAATGCGGACGTTTCACGAAAAGGAGTATGAACGCCTGACCGGGGGATCCGTGACGAAAGCCAAGCCAGGAGCGAAGAAGTGATGCGATTGCGCCCCTCCCTTATTGTTATGGCGGCGGGATTAACGGCGCTCCTCCTCGCCGGGTTTGGAGTCGCTTTTTCGGAAGCCGAAGCAGGCTCGGGCCCGGCGAATGAAGCGGCGGTTGCGTCCTCCCCGCCCGTCCAGATCGAAAACAGTTCCTGCCTGTTCTGCCATTCCGACGCGAATCTCAGCGTCGAGTTGAAGAGCGGCGAGATTCTGCGCCTGACGATTGACCCCACCGCGTACGACATCAGCGTGCATGGCGCAAACGGTTTGAATTGTGTGACGTGTCACTCCGACATCAGGACCTTCCCGCACCCGGAACGCACCACCGAGACCCTGCGCGAAGTGAAGTTGAAGTATTACACGTCCTGTAAGCAGTGCCATGAAGAACAATTCAACCTGACGCTGGATAGCGCGCATCAGAAGGCGCTTGCCGGGGGGAACGACAACGCGGCGGTGTGTTCGGATTGCCACAACCCTCACACGCAGCAGCGACTCACGAACAGGAACACCGGCGAACTGCTGGCTTACGCCCGCCTCCGCATTCCGGGGACGTGCGCCCAGTGTCACAGCGCCATTTTTGACGCTTACAAGAACAGCGTCCACGGCAACGCCCTGACGCAGGAAGGCAACCTCGATGTGCCGACCTGCATTGATTGTCACGGCGTCCACAACATTCAAAGCCCCACCACCGCCTCCTTCCGCAACAGCACGCCGTTCCTGTGCGCCCAGTGTCACACGAACGACGCCTTGATGAAGAAATACGGTCTTTCCACAGCCGTGTTGGACACCTACGTGGCGGATTTCCACGGGACGACCGTCGTCATTTTCGATAAAACCTTCCCCGACCAGCCGACGAACAAACCGGTTTGCACGGATTGTCACGGCGTTCACGACATTGCCCGCGCGGACGATCCGAACAAGGGGCTTGCCACGCGTGAAAACCTGCTGGCGCGCTGCCAGACCTGCCATCCGAATGCGACCGCGAATTTCCCGGATTCGTGGATGTCGCATTACATCCCATCGCCCGAAAAATACCCGATCGTTTATTACGTCAATCTGTTCTACAAATTCTTCATCCCCGCCGTCCTCGCGCCGATGGCGATCCTTGTGGCGATGGATTTCGGGCGCATGATGATCAACCGCTTCAGGAAACCCAAGCCTGCGGCGGTGGAAGCGGGAGCGGAGGTTCCAGCCGAAAGCGCAGTCGAGGCAACGCCGGCCGCGACGGAAGAGAAAGCGAGTCCCGAAGCGGTGGAGGAGCCGATGGCGGCCGGGGCGGAGAGGGAATCGGAACCCGGTCAAACGGAGGAAGAGGAAACGCCGCCGCTCGAAGCGGCGCAGGAGTCGGATCAGCCCGAAGCGGAGCCCGAACCGTCGGCAGAGTCGGAATCGTCGGACGAAGAGGAGAAATCCAATGACCGATAAACCTCGAACGTCCGAAACGAAGAAATACGTCCGCTTCGACCTGCTTCAGCGCCTCCAGCACATCGTCTTCATGATCTCGTTCACCCTGCTGGCGCTGACGGGCTTGACCCAGAAATATGCGCTCGCTCCGTTCAGCGTGTGGTTCTTCAACCTGGTTGACGGCATCGAGACCGCGCGAAAGATCCATCACGCCTCGGCGATCGTGATGATGATCGTCAGCATCGTTCACGTGCTGGACGTATCGTATCGCGTGCTGGTCCTGCGACACCCCATCAGCATGATCCCGTGGATTGACGACCTCAAACACGTGTGGCACGACATTCTATATTACATCGGGCAAAAGAAACACAAGGCATATTACGGGCGATACACCTACGCCGAGAAGGCGGAATACCTGGCGCTCATCTGGGGGACCATCGTGATGGGATTGACCGGCTTCATGATGTGGAACCCGATCTCCACGCTGCGCTTCCTGCCGGGCGAGGCGGTGCCTGCCTCCAAAGCCGCGCACGGCGGGGAGGCTCTGCTGGCGGTGCTGGCGATCATTATCTGGCACTTCTACCACGTCCACGTCAAACACTTCAACAAGAGCATGTTCACCGGCGCGCTCACCCGCGAAGAGATGGAACACGAACATCCGGCTGAACTGGCGGCGATCGAATCCGGGAAGCGCCGCGAATCGATCCCGGCGGACGTCGTCAAAAAACGGCAAAGGATCTACACGCCCATTGCCATCGCCATCCTGGCTTTGTTCAGTTATGGGTTTTATTTCTTCGTCGGCTACGAGACCACCGCCATCACCGATCCCATTCTGGGCGAAACCGCGCCAGCCTTTGTGAGGCAGACTTCCACCCCGACTTTGACTCCCACGCCGACGCTGACCTTCACCCCGACTCCCTCGCCGACGGAAACCCCGCTTCCCACCGCGACGGAACCTGTTCCGGCCTCCGAGGAACCTTCACCCACCCCCGAAGCGGAATCCGCTGGCGACCTCACGTGGGATGGACGGATCGGTCCGCTGCTTGCCGAAAAATGCCTGACCTGTCATGGGTCTTTGGCGTCCGGCGGATTGAACCTCTCCACTTATGCGGACGCATCGAAAGGCGGCGCGTCGGGTCCCCTCTTCGTTGCGGGCGACGCGGCGAACAGTCTGCTGATCTCCAAGTTCCAAAGCGGTGGGCATACCTACGCGGAGTTGACCCCCGAAGAACTCGACCTCATTGCCGAATGGATCAACGCCGGAGGACTGGAAAAATAGACTTTATCGAAAATAAAATTCGAGGAAATGCCCGGAAAAGCGCGTCCCATTTTTAAGAGCGTAAGGTAATCAGATATTTTCTATAAGGCAGATTGCGCGTGGACATCATAACGGTCTACTTCTTCTACGGCTTGTCCTTTTTCAGCATGGGGCTGGCTGTGCTGTTGGAGGTGGACCGCTCTTCCGAACTGGACTTTGCGCGCGCCCTGCGTTCGCTGGCGGGCTTTGGGTTGATCCACGGGGGGCATGAATGGATCGAGATGTTCCTGCTCATCCATCCTCAACTCCAGGAATCGTTCCTGTATCAATACATCGGTCCCATACGGGTTCTGCTCCTTGCCGTTTCGTTCCTGTTCCTGATCTCGTTCGGCGCGAGGTTGATCGCCGGTCCCGCACGGACGGCGTTGTCCTGGCGGATGATCTGGGTCGTTTCGGCGATCTGGATCGTCGGGCTGGCATGGCTCGCATTGACGGAACCGACCGACGCCAAACTTGTCGCGCTGGACGTGTACACGCGGTATTCGCTGGCGATCCCCGGCGCGGCGCTCACGGCATGGGGCTTGATATTGCAGAGGCAAAAATTCCTTCAGGCGGGGATGAGAGGTTATGGAAGGGACGTCGTCGCGGCGGCGATCGCTTTTGGTTTGTACGGCGGCGTCGGTCAACTCTTCGTCTCGCCCAGCAACGTCTTCCCCTCCTCCTTTCTGAACTCGAATGTCTTCCAGGATTGGTTCGGGTTTCCGGTCCAGTTGTTTCGTTCGATCATGGCTTGTATCGCGGCGATCGGCATCATCAGGTCGCTGCGGGCGTTCGAGGAGGAAACACAGCGGCGGATCGAGAGTCTGAGACAGGCTCAGCAACAGGAACATAAACGGCTGGACGAACTGCGCGACGAATTGCTGCATCGCACTGTGCGCGCGCAGGAACTGGAACGCCAGCGCATCGCTCAGGAATTGCACGACGAATTGGGGCAGACCCTCACCGCGCTCGGCTTGGGCTTGAGCGCCATTTCGAGCAACGCGTCGAAACCCCGGAAGGTGACCGCGCAGGCGCGCCTGCTTCAAGAGGTCGTGGACGAGGGAATTTCGGGATTGCAAAACCTGGTCAGCGGACTTCATCCGCCGCAACTGGACGATTTCGGCCTGCTCGCGGCGTTGCGCTGGTATGCGGATGAGGTGAGGGAAAGGTTCGGGCTGGCGGTGACAGTTTCAAGTCGGGGGGACGAAGCGGACCTGCCCATTGACGTTCGCACGGTTTTGTTCCGCGTCGTCCAGGAAAGTCTCACGAATGTCATCCGTCACGCGGGGACGGACAAGGCGGATGTGCTGGTGGCGTTCGATAAAAAGGAGATTCGAATTCGCGTGGAGGACGCCGGGCGCGGGTTCGACGTGGACGCCACGTTGCATAAATCCGGTCGTCCGTGCTGGGGGTTGCTGGGCATGATCGAACGTTCCACGCTCATCGGCGGGGAATGCCAATTTGTGTCGGAGCCGGACGTGGGAACGATCGTGGAGGTTTTTGCGCCGCTTAAGAAGAGGAAGAATGGCGAGAATCCGTCTGCTCCTGGTGGATGATCATGAGGTGGTCCGCAGGGGTTTGCAGATGCTGTTGGAGAATGAAGCGGATCTGAATATCGTGGGGGAGGCAAGCGCAGGCGGGGAGGCGCTGGACCTTGTGAAAACGCTCGAACCGGACGTGGTGATCATGGACATCACCCTGCCCGATATTTCGGGCATTGACGCCACGCGGCGCATCAAGGACGCGCATCCCAACGTGGCGGTCGTCGTGTTGACCATTCACGAGGACCAGCAGTATTTTTTCGAAATGCTCCAGGCGGGCGCGTCGGGATACGTGCCAAAGCGCGCCGCCCCGGACGATCTGATCACCGCCATCCGCGCCGCGCATCGCGGGGAGATGTACATCTATCCATCGCTGGCGAAACTGCTGGTGAGCGATTTTCTTTCCCGAAGCGGGGAGGCGGAGACGAAAGAGACGATGAACGGGTTGACGCCGCGCGAGCAGGAGGTGTTGTCCCTGCTGGCGGACGGAAAGACCAACGACGAGATCGCAAACCTGTTGAGCATCAGCGCGCATACGGTGGCGCGCCACCGCGAGAACCTGATGGGCAAACTGGGGTTGCACAGCCGCAGCGAACTGGTGAAGTACGCCATCCGCAAGGGGTTGATCAAGCCGTAACGCGATTTTCAAGTCGCAACCCAGTACGCCCCTCTCGAAGCGCAGTTTATAAGTAGGGTTAATGCCCTAGTATAAAAATGACTTATGCCTCCTATTGAAATACCGGCGCGCTTCGGGTACCCTTTGAATGAATGAGCGTAAAGACTCATGGATACCAAGGAAAGGAGGCCGCAATGCGTAAAGCGCCGTTTGTCGCAGTTTTCTGGGTTTTCGCCCTCGCCCTGCCGTTTACGATCATCGCCCTCGCCGGAGTGGCTTATGTGGACCTCCACTTCAGCCAGATCGCGCAGTCGCTCATGGAGTTTGGTCGCAGCATAACGGCCGGCGGACGCGGGGTGGTCGCCGAAACCGCCGCGCGCTTTCCCGAAGTGCTGGGGATGGTCATCGGATTGATCGTGATGCTCACCATCTACCTATTCGTGCGCCAGCCCGCCGAGTCGTTCAAGCGGAACGGCAAATAGTCGGCTCATCTGTAAAGCATGTGCAAAATTGGCTTTGCGTAGCGGACGTTCTCCCCTGGCACCGCCCGCCAGGGCAGGTATAACGTCAGCGTACAGATTGCACGTGAGCCAAATCGGCTCGATGGGTCGCGAGGGGAACGGGGCGAAGACAAGACGAAGACCGGGATGAACGGGATGCGTCCAACGGAGGGCGCGTCCCGTTTCTTTTTTGGACCCTCGAACCGGTTCCTGTTTTCCGTTTCCTACTCTTGTGACGATTTACTTTGCAGGTAATGACATTCAGTACTAGAACCTGTGAATGAAATCACAAACAATGACTAAGGGGGTGTCCATTTTCCTGCAAATGGGCGACTTTGTCGTACCGAGCAGGCATGGCGTTGACTGTCGTTTCGACGCGGAATGACAGGTGTAGTTGCAAGACGTGGAGGCGCTTATGCCCCATTCGAAGGCGAACGGGTCCGGGCGGGATTTATCTGTGAGGGGAGATACGCCCTGTTGCGCCGTTCAACATCGAGGCAACGAAAGTTCCACGATTCGGGGCGCGATCCGAACGCGGAACCTATGACGTTTTGTATCCCTGACAGTAATCGTCCTTGAAACAAAACCGATTGGAGGCAATCCATGAATGCCACTCAAGTCGCAGAGCGTTCCTTTGAAACCAAAGTCCTCGAAGCCGTCCCGGACGGGGAAAGGCTGAGGCTATGTCTCGAATGCGGAAATTGCAGCGGGATCTGTCCGTTTGGTTATTTGATGCTCTATCCACCCAGCCGCATGATCGCGATGATGCGCGCGGAGCGCATCAACAAGGTGCTGGAAACGGATACGGTCTGGATGTGCGTCTCGTGTTACGCCTGCACTGCGGTCTGTCCATCCAAAGTGCCGCTCACGCCCGGCTTGATGACCAGCATCAAGGAGGAACTGTTGCTGGCGGGCAATGTTCCCGCCGAATTGCAGAGCGCGTTAGCCAACTCCCAGCGCTACGGCAACCCGCTCGGCGAGTCGCCGCGCAAACGGGCGGATTGGACTCTCGGCATTCAGCCGGAAGTGAAGATCATGGCGAAGCACAAACAGCCGGTGGATGTGTTGTGGTTCGTCGGCGATTACGCTTCGTATCATCCGCGCGTGCAAACGGCGACGAAGGCATTGGCGCGGGTCTTGAACGCGCTCGGCGTGGACTTTGGGATCCTCGGTCCCGATGAATCCAGCGACGGCGATTCGCAACGATTGGCGGGAGAACGCGGTCTGTTCGAGATGCTGGCGGAGAAGAACGGGAAGGTCTTCGGCAAATATCAATTCAATAAGATCGTCACCACCGATCCGCACGCCTACAACGCGCTCAAAAACGAATATCCCGCGCTGGGTATCAAATATCCCGTCCAGCATTACACCGAATTTCTGGCGGAACGCATAGACCAACTGAAACTGCTGATGAAAAAGCAGATCAGCGCCAAAGTCACTTATCACGATCCGTGTTATCTCGGTCGCGCAAATGGGGTCTTCGATCCGCCGCGCGATCTGTTGTGCGCCATCCCCGGCATCGAACTGGTGGAGATGACTCACAACCACGCCAACAGCCTGTGCTGCGGAGGCGGGGGCGGCGGGATGTGGCTGGACGGCTTCCAATGGGAAAAGGCGCACGTGCGGCTCTCGGATTGGCGCGTGCGCGAGGCGATTTCAGCCAATGCAGATGTGCTTGCAGTGGCTTGTCCCTACGAGACGCCGCGCTTCGAAGATGCGGCGAAGACCTTGCCCGGCGCGGAAGCGTTGAAGGTGCGCGACATCGCCGAACTGCTGGCGGAAGCCCTGGGAGTATGAAGGAGGCGGCGTTATGAACATCGTCGTTTTGATAAAACTCGTTCCCGACCTCGTGGAGGAGTTGACCATTGATTCCGGCGGCGCGTCGCTCGACCTGACGTTTGCGCGCTGGATCATCAACGAGTTCGACGACCACGCGCTCGAGCAGGGAATCTTACTGAAGGAAAAGAACGGCGGCACGGTCACGGTCATCGCGCCCGATCTCGAAGGCGCGGACGACGTGCTGTTCACCGCCGCCGCAAAAGACGCAGACCGGCTCATCAAGGTCAGAGGCGATTTCAGCGCGGCGAACAATCACGCATTGGCGCGCGCGTTCGCCGCGATCATCAAGGAATTGCAACCCGACCTCGTCCTGACCGGCGTGCAGGCGCACAACGATCTCGATGGCTCGGCGGGACCGCTGCTGGCGGAATCCCTGGGATTGCCTTACGTGGGTTACGTCTCCGGTGTGGCGGTCAATGACGGCAAGTCCATGATCCGGAAGGAATATCCCGGCGGCTTGCTCGCCGAAATGGAAGTGACGCTGCCCGCCGTTTTGGGTATCCAAGCTGCGGAACAGCCGCCGCGTTACGTCGCTGTGAGCAAGGTGCGGCAGGCGATGAAGACCTCTTCCATCGAAGAGATGGACGCTTCCGACCTGGACCCGTGCGGGGCTCCCGAAATCGTCCGCATGTTCCAGCCCGAGGCGACGGCTCATGCCGAAATGATCGAAGGCACCCCCGAAGAAGTCTCCGCCAAACTGGTCGGTCTCTTCAAAGAACTGGGCGTTTTGTGAAGGAGGCGATGATGAGCCAGGATATTTACGTCGTCATCGAACACCTGCGGGGACAGGTCGCGGATATTTCGTACACGATGCTTGCCGCCGCGCGTGAATTGAGTCAGGCAACGAGCGGAAAAGTCGTCGCGGTGTTGCTGGGTCACAACGCAAAGGATTTGGCGAAGGACTTCGCCGCCGATCAGGTCTTGTATCTCGATCATGCGTCGTTGGCTGAATTCACGTCCGACGCGTATCAAAAGGCGTTGGCGGATTTGATCACGAAAGATCAACCGCGCGCGGTTCTGTTCGGCAACACCTCCATCGGCGCGGACGTGGCGAGCGTGCTTTCGATGCGCCTGGGTTTGCCTTTGGTGAATTCCTGCCGCAGTTTCACCAATGAGGCGAAATTCATTTCGCAAATTTGCGGAGGCAAGATCATGGCGGAGGGTGAATTGCCGTCGCCCACCGCGCTGGTCACGATGGTGCCGGGCGGCTATCAGCCGGATCAAGGTCGAAGCGTGGAGTCGCCGTCCATAACGGAATCAGCCGTCCTTGCGTTGGAGGCGCTGCGCGTCACGTTGTCCAAATACGTCGAGCCCGAATCCGCCGATGTGGATATTTCCAAAGAGCCGTTGCTCATCGCGGTCGGGCGCGGAATCCAAACCAGGGATAACATCGAACTGGCGGACGCGCTCGCAGAGGCGATCGGCGGCGTGGTGTGCGCGTCGCGTCCCGTCATTGACCAGGGCTGGCTGCCGACTTCGCGGCTGGTGGGCAAATCGGGCAAGCACGTCAAGCCGAAGATCTATTTTGCGATGGGCATCAGCGGCGCGCCCGAACACGTGGAGGCGATCACGCAAAGCGACACGATCATCGCGGTCAACACCGACCCGAAGGCGCCGATCTTCAACGTGGCGAAATACGGCGTCGAGATGGATATCTTCGAACTGGTCGAGACGTTGACCGAGACGGTCAAACAGGCAAAGTAAGAGAGCGAGAAGCCATGCCTATCCGAGAGACCTTCTGGAACATCCCGCATTGGGCGGAAACGGCGCAATACGTTCTTGCGCTGCTGACCGCGATCGTGTTCATTTACGGGGTGACGCGTCGTATTCTGCGCTGGCGTAAAGGTCTGCCGGAGAAACGCTCCGGGCATTTTTGGGCGCGCATCTGGTCGCTGGTTACGCAGGTGTTGGCTCAGCGGCGCACTTTGGACGAGGCGTATCCCGGACTCATGCACTTCACGATTTTCTGGGGGATGCTCGTCCTTGCCGTCGGCACCGCGCTGGCGACCGTGGATTGGGATGTCACGCATCTGTTCTTTGGATTCCAGTTCCTGACGGGCTGGGTTTATATCCTCTTCGAACTGGCGCTGGACGTGCTTGGCTTGCTGGTGGTCGTTGGGTTGGGGATGGCGATCTATCGCCGATACGTTACGAAGCCCGCGCGTTTGCAAAACGCCCCGACGTTGGAGAACGTCTCCTACGCGGCGCGGGACGACGCGTATGTTCTCGTCATGCTGGCTTTCATCACGCTCAGCGGCTACCTGACCGAGGGATTGCGGATTGCGGTCACTCAACCGGACTGGGCGGCTTGGTCGCCAATTGGAAGCGCGATCGCCGCCGCGTTCCTCGCCCTCG